>Ga0209062_1003442_pt1 | contig 18260 bp, 15 predicted proteins | sample Coa_R2_2_FD_187158 | JGI IMG/M metagenome (GOLD analysis project Ga0209062, IMG submission 187158) | Surface soil microbial communities from Centralia Pennsylvania, which are recovering from an underground coalmine fire - Coalmine... | ecosystem: Environmental > Terrestrial > Soil > Unclassified...
AGAAGCCGTTGAGCAATGACGAATTTAGGACTAACGGATTTGGCGCAAATCCTGGCCATTTTAGCCTCCTTGATGGCGCGGGACTTACGCGGCGGGCAGCAGCAGCTCGGCCCGCAAGCCGCCGATCGGCGCGGTGCCGAGCGACAGGCTGCCGCCATAGAGCGCGGCGAGATCGGTCACGATGGAGAGGCCGAGCCCCGAACCGGGCTTGGACTCGTCGAGCCGCTGTCCGCGACGTGAGACCTGGGCGCGCTCGTCGGTGGACAGGCCCCGCCCATCGTCGTCGACGATCATGCGCAGCATCGGGCCCGCGCCGGGCTCGGTCGGACGCTCCATCAGCACCTCGATGAAGACGCGGGAGGCGGCCCATTTGCAGGCATTGTCGACGAGGTTGCCGACCATCTCCTCCAGGTCCTGCCGCTCGCCGCGAAAGCGGGCATGCGGATCGGCCTTGACCTCGATCGCGATGCCGCGGTCGCGGTGAATCTTCTCCATGGTCCGCCTGAGCGCCTCGATGGCCGGCGCGACCTCGGTGACGGTCGCCACGATGGTGACGCGGGCGGCGATGCGCGCGCGTTCCAGATGGTGCGCCACCTGGTTGCGCATCACCTCGGCCTGCTCGAGCACCTTGCTCGCGAACGGATCGGGACCGTGGGCCGAGGCCTCGTTGACGATCACCGATAGCGGCGTCTTGATCGCGTGGGCGAGATTGCCGACATGGGTGCGGGCGCGCTCGACAATGCCGCGATTGGCATCGATCAGCGCATTGGTCTCGCGCGCCAGCGGCGCGATCTCGACTGGAAAATTGCCCTCCAGCCGCTCCGTCCGCCCCGAGCGGATATCGGCGATCGCTTCCGAGATGCGCTTCAGGGGCGCAAGGCCGAAGCGGACCTGGAAGATCGTGGTGAGCAGCAGAACGAAGCCGAGCACGGCAAAGGTGCCGCCGAGATAGTAGTCGAAGCTGCGGGTCTCGTCGAAGATCTCGCTGGCATCGCCCGCCACCGCCACCAGAAACTTGCCGTCGGCACCGAGATCGACCGGCCGCTCCACGACGCGCAGGGTCTGGCCCTCCGGGCCATCGACATAGCCGATGCGGATGCCGGCGGGCGTGAGCTCGATGCCCTGGTCCTCGAGCTTGGGCAGCTTCTTGTCCCACAGCGAGCGCGAGGCGCGCACGTCGGGCTTGTCGGTGTCGGTGCGGGTGATCTGCCAGTACCAGCCCGACAGCGGCAGCTCGAACAGCGGCTCGCCGAGAGACTGGAACTGCCGGTCCGGCGGCTCGTCGGGGGTTGCGACCTCGGCGATCAGCGTCCGCAGGTAGAGATTGAGCCGTCGATCGAAGGCGCGCTCGGTCGCGTCCCGATAGACGGAGGAGAGGATGAAACCGGTGATGACGAGAATCACCACCACCCAGGCGGTCGCAGAGAGAAACAGCCGGGTCGCGAGCGAACTGCGGCGCATGGAATCACATTAACGAAAAGCTTTGCCGCAGGCCACGGCTCAACGCGGAAATGTCGGCTCGCCGGCCGGGACGCCGGACATGCGGCGCCGCCGGCGCGCGCTCACGCTCCGTTCTGCGGCGGCGCCAGGAGATAGCCGAGCCCGCGCACGGTCTGGATGATGTCGACATCGAGCTTCTTGCGGATGCGGCCGACGAACACCTCGATGGTGTTGGAGTCGCGGTCGAAGTCCTGATCGTAGAGATGCTCGACGAGCTCGGTGCGCGAGACCACCCGGCCGGCATGGTGCATCAGATATTGCAGCAGGCGGTACTCGTGCGAGGTCATCTTGACCGGATTGCCCGACACCGAGACCTTGTTGGTGCGGGTGTCGAGCGTGACGGGCCCGCAGACGAGCTCGCTCTGGGCATGGCCGGTGGCGCGGCGCAGCAGGGCGCGGATCCGCGCCAGCACCTCCTCCAGATGAAACGGCTTTGCCACATAATCGTCGGCGCCGGCATCGAACCCCTGCACCTTGTCGCTCCAGCGATCGCGGGCGGTCAGGATCAGGACCGGCATCGCGCGGCCGTTGCGGCGCCAGGCCTCCAGCACCGAGATGCCGTCCATCTTGGGCAGACCGATATCCAGCACCACCGCATCGTAGGGCTCACTGTCGCCGAGAAAGTGCCCCTCCTCTCCATCGAATGCGCGATCGACCACATAACCCGCGTCGCTCAAGGCGGTGGTGAGCTGACGGTTAAGATCGGGATCGTCCTCAACAACGAGCAGGCGCACGCTTGCCTCCAAAGGTGAACTGCACGACTTACGTACCCTTAAGATGAGGGCCGACGGCGTGAACCGCCCATGAACGGGAACGCCCGGCAACGTTACTTTTTATTCATGAAAATAGTGCGTTGGCGCAAGTTTCGGCCGCGCGGTCCGGCCGCGACATCGCCGGGCGGCAACATCGCCATGACGCAAACGGTTTAGACCGCCGGCGGTCGGTTCGCCAAGCCCGCGCAAACGGTAAGCCCGTACGCCCTGCGTCCAACCGGCGCGCCGGCGTCAGGTGCGAAAGAAGACGAACCAGACCACCGCCAGTATCAGCACGGCAAGCCCGAGCGAGACGGCAAGCAGTGCCGCGACCGACGGCCCCGGCTCGCCCTGCCGGGCCTCGGTCGACGTTTCGACGATCCGGTGCTCGTCTCGTGTTGCCATGGGGTCCTCAAATCAGCATGCAGTTGCGGCGGGCGCCGCGGGCGGCTCGCGGCCCTCACCTCTCGCATGCAACGCCAAATGCCTGATGATGTTCCGTTCTTTCCGGCCGCCCGCCCTGCCCATCGCGCCGGTTAACGGCGTTCGGAGAATCTCGGTCCGGCGTGCTTGTTTGCGCGCGGCCGGGTGTTATCCTTGTTGTTTGTCGTCCGTTGAGTATGGAGTGCCCCATGGCCCCGCGCGCCAACTGGAAGGGTTTTCTGCGGCTGTCTCTGGTGACCTGCCCGGTGGCGCTGTATCCGGCGACCTCGGAGTCGGAAAAGGTCTCCTTCAACCAGATCAACAAGAAGACCGGCCACCGCATCAAATACGCCAAGGTCGACGCCGAGACCGGCGAGGAAGTCGCCAACGACGACATCGTCAAGGGCTACAAGGTCGACACCGACACCTATATCGAGGTGACCAAGGACGAGCTCGACGACATCGCGCTGGAATCGACCCACACGATCGAGATCGACGAGTTCGTGCCCAAGAGCGACATCGACAGCCGCTATCTGATCCGCCCCTATTATCTCGTGCCCGACGGCAAGGTCGGCCACGACGCCTTTGCGGTGATCCGCGAAACCGCACGCAGCCTGAACAAGGTCGCGATCGGCCGCGTGGTCCTGACCAACCGCGAGCATGTCATCGCGCTCGAGCCGCTCGGCAAGGGGTTGATGGGCACGCTGCTGCGCTATCCCTATGAAGTGCGCGACGAGAAGGACTATTTCGACGACATACAGGACGTCAAAGTCACCAAGGACATGCTGGACCTCGCCAAGCACATCGTCGAGAAAAAGTCGGCGGCGTTCGAACCGGAAGGGTTCGAGGATCATTACGAGGCCGCACTCGTCGACCTCATCAACAAGAAGCGCGCCGGCGTGAAGCTTCCGGCCAAGGCCGCGCCGAAGACGGGCGGCAACGTCATCAACCTCATGGACGCGCTCAAGAAGAGCCTCGCCAGCGAAGGCGAGCGCGAAAGCGCGCCTGCGGCGGCCAAGCCGAAGGCGGGCAAGCGGCCGAAGAAACGCGTCGAGGGCCAGCGCGAGATGCTGCTGCCGATCAGCGGCAAGAAGGCGGGAGCAAAGGAAGAGGCGCAGGAGGCGCGGAAGGAGACGCCAAAGAAGGCCGAGAAGCCGGCGCGCGCGCCTGCCCGGTCGCGCAAGGCGAGCTGAGCGTTTACTTCAACGCGGTGCTCACCGAGGTGTACTTGTTGTTCATCTGCGTGCCCATGCCATTGACGACGGTGACAATGACAATGCTGATGCCGGCCGCGATCAGGCAATATTCGATCGAAGTGGCGCCGGACTGATCCGCCAGGAATTTCGAAATCAGTCTCCCAATCGCCGCGCTCATGGAAATGCTCCTGTGGACCTGAAATGCGATGGCGACGGCATCGCCATCGCGTTTCGGGTTTTCCGGTTGGGCATGGTGCCGCCGGACAGCCGCTCCGCGCCGTTCCCGACCATGCCCGCAATGACAGGCACATTCCCGCATTGCCGGAGGCGGGGCAATGTAGGTTCGGACACATTTCGGCAACGTTCAAAAACAACCTGAACAGAGGGTTAAGGACGAGGCAGGATTCCCGCGATCGGCGCGGGCGGCACGGCGGCAAAATCATGATTTGCATCAATTGAGCTGCGGCAGCGCCGGCTATTGAGCGGACATGTCCCTGCCCTGTCAGCCTCAAATGCCGCCCTCCGATCCTGCCGATCCGCGCCGCCCCCAGCTCAAGGTCAGAGGCGTCAATCTCGATACCGGACGCGAAAACGTCATTGTCATCTCGCGCCAATCGCTGGCCTTGCGCCCCGAAATCTTCCGGGCCTTCAGCCGGGTCGAGCTGCGCCGCAACGGCAAGGTGTTGCTGGCGACGCTGCTCATCACCGACGACGACGCGCTGGTCGGCCCCGACGAGATCGGCCTGTCCGAGCCGGCGCTGCGCCGCTTCGCCGAGCCCGCCGGCAGCCTTGTGACCGTGTCGCCGGCGGCGGCGCCGCAAAGCCTGGAGGCGGTGCGCGCCAAGATCCACGGCGAGCGGCTGAGCCAGGCGCAGATCGGCGCCATCATCGATGACCTCACGCATTATCGCTATTCCGACATGGAGATCGCCGCGTTCCTGATCGGCTCGGCGAGCTTCATGACCAGCGACGAGTTGATCGCGCTCACCGGCGCGATGGCCGGCGCAGGCACGCAATTGAAGTGGAACAACACCGTCGTCGTCGACAAGCACTGCATCGGCGGCATCCCCGGCAACCGCACCTCGATGATCGTGGTACCGATCGTGGCGGCGCACGGCCTGCCGATCCCGAAGACCTCGTCGCGCGCGATCACCTCGCCCGCCGGCACCGCCGACACGATGGAAGTGCTGGCGCGGGTCAATGTCGGCGCCGAGGAGATGAAGGAGATCGTCGCCGCCTGCAATGGCTGCCTGATCTGGGGCGGGCATGTGAACCTGTCGCCGGCCGACGACATCCTGATCTCGGTGGAACGGCCACTGAGCCTCGACACCCGCGAACAGATGGTCGCGTCGATCATGTCGAAGAAGATCGCCGCAGGCTCCACCCATCTGTTGATCGATCTGCCGGTCGGGCCGACTGCCAAGGTCACGAGCGGCATCGAGGCGATGCGGCTGCGCAAGCTGTTCGAGTTCGTCGGCGATCATTTCGGTCTGTCGGTCGAGGTCATCACGACCGACGGACGGCAACCGATCGGAAACGGCATCGGCCCGGTGCTGGAAGCGCGCGATGTCATGGCGGTGCTGGCCAATGATCCGGCGGCCCCGCGCGACCTGCGCGAAAAATCGCTGCGACTCGCCGCCCATCTGCTGGAATATGATCCGCATCTGCGCGGCGGCGCGGGTTACGCCCGCGCCCGCGAGCTGCTCGACAGCGGCGCTGCGCTTGCCCAGATGCACAAGATCATCGACGCGCAGGGACCTTCGGGCTGCGAGAGCGAGCTCGGCAATTTGACCCTGGACGTCACGGCCGACCGCGACGGCTTCGTCTCTGCGATCGACTGCCTGCAACTCAATCGCCTGGCGCGCACCGCGGGCGCGCCGCTGGACAAGGGCGCCGGCATCAGCCTGTTCAAGAAGATCGGCGACCGTGTCGCGCAGGGCGAGCCGCTCTACCGCGTCTACACTTTCGATGCATCCGAACGTGACCTGGCGGCAACGGCCGCTGCCGCCGGCACCGGCTACGTCATCGGCGCGCACAGTGCGGCCGAGGGCAGCCCGGCATGAGGAAGCTCGCCATCCAGGCCCTGCCCGCCAGTCTTGCCGATGCCAGACGGCTGGCGTCGCGGCTGAGCCTTCCCGTCGACGAGATCGCCCTGCACCGCTTTCCCGACGGCGAGCTCCGGGTGACGGTTGCGCCGGCCGCATGCACCACGATCATCTACGCTTCGCTGGATCAGCCGAACGACAAGCTCATCGGCCTGCTGTTCGCCGCCGAGGCCCTGCGCCGCGACGGCGCCACGCGGCTCGTGCTGCTTGCCCCCTATCTCTGCTACATGCGCCAGGATGCGGCCTTTCATCCGGGCGAAGCCATCAGCCAGCGCGCCGTCGGCCGCCTGCTGGCCGCGAATGTCGATCGTGTGATCACGGTGGACGCCCATCTGCATCGCACGGTGGACATCCGCGCCGTGTTTGCCGGCATCGAGGCCGACAATCTCTCGGCCATGCCTGCGATCGGCGCTACGCTTCTCAAACAGGGCATCGATCCCGCAACGGTCATTGTCGGACCGGACGCGGAGTCGCGTCGCTGGGTCAGCGATCTTGCTGACCGCCTTGGGCTTGCCTTTACGGTTGCACAGAAATCCCGTCGCGGTGATCGCTCGGTCGAGGTCGCGTTGACCGAACCGGCGTCGGTTTCCGGGCGGCCCGTGCTGCTGGCGGATGACATCGTCTCCTCCGGCGGCACGCTGATCTCGGCGGCCAAGGCGTTGCGCGCGGCCGGCGCCACCGCCATCGATGCGGTCATCACGCATGCGCTGTTTCCACCCGACATGATCGCAGCGTTCGTGGAAGCCGGCGTGCGCTCGGTGCGTTCGACCTGCAGCGTGCCGCATCCGACCAACGCCATCCCCCTCGACGACGTGCTCGCCGGAGCGCTCGTGCGCGAATTTTCCGATTCCCGATCACCGGAGGCCATTCCGTGAGCGTCACGGTTCAATTCTGCGGAGCGGCCCATACGGTGACCGGCTCCTGCCATCTCTTCCGCACCCCGTCCGGGCCATTCCTGGTCGACTGCGGCCTGTTCCAGGGACAAAAAACGCTGAAGGAGCTCAACTACGGCGCCTTCCCGTTCAACCCGGCAGAGATCAGCGCCGTGCTGCTCACGCACGCCCATATCGATCACTCCGGGCTGTTGCCCAAACTCTTTCGCCAAGGTTTTCGCGGGCGCATCTTCGCCACGCGCGGCACCATCGACCTCTGCTCCTACATGCTCCCCGATGCCGGCAACATCCAGGAGGCCGAGGTCGCCGCGCTAAACCGCCGCAACGCCGCTCGCGGCAGGGCCGAGGTCAGCCCGATCTACACCCAGGCCGATGCCATCGAGACCCTGACCGCATTCCATCCGGTCGATTATGAAAGCTGGGTCGACGTGATCCCGGGCGTTCGCGCGCGTTATTGGAATGCCGGTCACCTGCTGGGCTCGGCCTCGATCGAGATTGAAATCAAGAGCGATGACGCCGGGCGTCCGCTCCGCGTGCTCGCATCGGGCGACATCGGACCCGACACCAAACTGCTGGAGCCAGATCCCAGGGCGCCCGCAGGCTTCGACCATGTGCTCTGCGAATCGACCTATGGCGATCGCACCCGTGCTCCGAGCACCCCGGACCAGCGCCGCGAGAAGCTCGCCGCCGAGGTGCGCGAGGCCGCAAGCGCGAAGGGCGCCCTGCTCATTCCCGCTTTCGCGGTCGAGCGCACCCAGGAACTGATCGTCGATCTCATGCATCTGATACGGCGCGGCGAGATTCCGACCGCGCCGGTCTTCCTCGATTCCCCGCTTGCCATTCACGCGACCGAGGTGTTTCGCAAACATGCCGACAGCCTCGATGCCGGCATCGAAATTGCGGACCTGTTCTCGTCGCCCCATCTCAGATTCACCGAGACGGTCGAGGAGAGCAAATCGATCGCAAGGCTGACCGGGTTTCACATCATCATCGCCGCAAGCGGCATGTGCGACGCCGGCCGCATCCGGCATCACCTGAAGCGCTGGCTGTGGAACAAGCGCGCAACTGTGCTCCTGGTCGGCTATCAGTCCCACGGCACGCTCGGCCGCTTCCTGCAGGACGGCGCCAAGGCCGTGCGTATCGCTGGCGACGAAATCAAGGTCGGCGCCCGCATCCGCAGCATCGACGATTACTCCGGCCATGCCGATGCCGCGGCGCTCGCACGCTGGATCGCGGCCCGCCGGCCGATTGAGCGCGGCCTGTTCTTCGTCCACGGCGAGGACGCGGCGATCACGGGACTCTCCGAGCGGATCGCCGAACGGATCGTGCCGGCGGCGAAGCTGTTCCAGCCTGTCATCGACGATGTCTATGAGTTGACGGCCGCGGTGCCCGCGCTGCGCGACGCCGCGCATCGGCGCCGACTGGCGCCAGAAGCGGTGGTACAGCTCGACTGGCACAACGAGATGTCAGGCCTCGTGCTCGACATCAACGAGCGCATTGCGGCGGCCGCCGACGACCGTTCACGCCGCGTCATCATCCGCCGGCTGCGCCGTGCGCTTGAGGAATCGGACCCGAAGCCCTGATCAGATCGGCGTTTCCGCGTCGGCGCGCAGCGCCGGGCTTTTCGACGTAACCGGCGCTTGTCGCCTCGCTATGACTCCGCTGGAGCAGCGCGAACCAGGCCAAGCCCTGCTGGCACCGTTGCATGAACCTCTCGGGCGCTGACCTCCCGGAACGACACCAGGCGGCGCTGCGCCTCGTCCCACAGCGACAGCTTCACGCAGCGAAAGCTCTGCAGCAGCGTGATCTGGCCGACCTCGCGCAGCTCCGGGTGGTCGCGCAGCACGCGCGGCAGCCGGTAAAACGGGATGCGGCTGCAGAGATGGTGCACGTGATGGATGCCGATATTGGCCGTGAACCAGCGCAGCAATATCGGAAGATCGTAATGCGAGCTGCCGTATAGCGCCGCCTGATGCAGATTCCAGCGCGCGTCGCGCTCCCACGCGGTCTGCTCGAATTGATGCTGCACATAGAACAGCCAGACGCCGCCCGTGGCGGCGAGCAGCATGATCGGAAGATGCACGAGCAGGAACGCCTCGATGCCGATGAACCACATGAGCGTGGCGACGATCAGGGCAATGGCGAGATTGGTTGCCATCGTGCTGGCCCAGGGCCGCCAACCGTCGCGCATGAAGCCGATGGGGAGGCGGTGCTGCAGGAAGAACAGATAGGCCGGTCCGATCACGAACAGGACCAGCGGATGGCGGTAAAGCCGGTATTTCAGACGGCCCCACCGCGAACGCGCCTGATATTCGCGCACGGTCAGGGTATCGACATCGCCGATCCCGCGCCGGTCGAGATTGCCGGTGGTGGCATGATGGATCGCATGCGTGCGGCGCCACCAGTCGTAGGGCGTCAGCGTGAGCACGCCGATGACGCGGCCGACCCAGTCGTTCGCCAGGCGATTTTCGAAAAAGGTGCCATGGCCGCAATCGTGCAGGATCATGAACAGGCGCAGCAGGAAGCCGGCGGCCGGAATGGCGATCAACAACGAAACCCAGGCGTGGCCGAGGGAGAACGCGAACCACGCGGCCGTCCATAACGCCACCAGCGGCAAAGCCGTGATCGCGAGCTCGGCGACGCTGCGAAGGTGATTTGGCGTCCGATAGCTGGTGAGGATGCGCGTCCAACGCCGATTGTCGGGGGTCGCCGCAGCCTGGTCATGTTTTTTGCTCAAGATGAAAACCGAGGCCTCCCGATCGCAGGGCTCGCGCCATTTCGCTCTCGCGTTCCGCTTTCGGCGCAACCGCAATCGTCAGTGGCTTGTTGAGTTGAATGAAATGCACGCCTGTCAGCAACAAGGCGGAGCAGCCGATCGTTCGGCCCAGTGTCGACCGGCACCATATGGACACGAATTGAGCCACGTCAAGGTCTGCAGGCCTGCGTCCTGCCGCGATGCGCGCTTTGCGTGTCGCGCCCGGACTTTATCGACGCAGCGGGATGCAAGCCGCCCTACTTCGCGGCTTTGGTGATCTTGTGCGTCAGGTGGCCGGTCTCATGATCGCGGCGCAACTGGCTCAACGAGGTCTCGTTCAGCTTGAGCAGCACCTCGCCCAGCGTCTCGCTGTCGGGGTAACCGGCGGCGAAACTGTGGCCGTAGATCTTACGCAAGGTGCCAATGAGGGTGTTTCCGTGTTTGGCGCTGATTTCGCCGTCCCTGTTGCGGTGGCGATTGTCAAGAGTGGCCTTGCTCATGCTGCCCTCCATTGTGCGCGCCGACACCATCCACCGGCCGAGATCAAATAGCAACGCCGCAGACAAAGCGCGCGGAACTTATTAGGTCACGCCTGCTGACACGTCCGACATCTCTCGACTGCCGGTCGCAGCGGTGCCCGCCATGATGCATTGCATCACGGCATGGTCCGCGCTAGAGCTGCGACAGATCCCACGAGAGCGACAGATCGGTAGATACATGTCATATGCCTATAAGCTGCTTGAAGCCGTTCGCCACCAGCCCCAAGGCCCGCAAGGACGTGCGGCAGCCGATCCGCCGATGATCTACACCATCGTCCAGCTCATGCCGATCGAGTCCGACGGACGTCTCAGATACCGCATCAAGAGCAAGTCGGAGAATGTCGAGCGGATCGTTACCGAAGACCAGCTTTCCTATTCACAGTGATTTTGCTCCACTCGATGACGATAGGAGTCCAGTCGTGCTGACTGACCGCGAAAATATCCTGAAGGCGCTCGGCGAGAAGCCGCTCAAAGTGTACGAGGTCATGAGACGCGCCAATGTCGTCAACGAGGAAACCTGCCAGTCGCTCCTGTTGAAAATGCGCGACGAAGGCCTGGTGAAGTTCGACATCCACAAGGGGCGATGGCGCATGGGATGAGGGTCGAGCCGGTCGATCCATGGATCTGCCGGGAACGCGCCAGCCCAGATCCTCAGCTTCTTCCGATCGTGAGATGCAGAAAGCGGATGGCAGAGCTTCTCGCTTGTGATCGCCTGCCCGCTTTACCGGCCCGCGGATTCCTGTTCCTCTTCGAGCATAGGCCGAGTTGACAATCGGCCGGTGTTCGGGAGAGACGGCCATGAAACTCGGCGCTGCGATAGCGGAAATCCTCAAGCGCGAAGGCATCGACATTCTCTGCGGCTATCCGGTCAATCACCTGATCGAATATGCCGCCAACGCCGACATCCGCCCCGTCATGGTGCGCCAGGAGCGCATCGGGCTGCACATGGCGGACGCGATCTCGCGCGTGACGTCGGGTTGGAAGATCGGCGCATTCTGCATGCAGCACGGCCCGGGCTCGGAGAATGCCATGGGCGGCGTCGCGCAATGTTTCGGCGAGTCCGTTCCCGTGCTGGTGCTGCCGATGGGCTATGCGCGGCGGCTGTCCAACATCGAGCCGAACTTCAATTCCAGCCAGGCGATGAAGGCGTTCTCGAAATCCGCTGAGCCGATCATCCTGGCAAGCGAGGTCGGCAACATCTTCCGCCGCGCCTTCACCAAATTGAAGAACGGCCGCGGCGGGCCGGTGATCGTCGAGATTCCCGCCGACATGTGGAACGAGGAGGTGCCGGAGCCGCTCGACTACACGCCGGTGCTGCGGACGCGCTACGGCGCCGATCCCGTCCATATCAGGGAAGCCGCCGCGCTCCTGATCAACGCAAAACGTCCGGTGATCTATGCCGGCCAGGGCGTGCATTACGCGCGCGCCTGGCCGCAACTGAAGCGGCTCGCCGAGCGGCTCGCCATTCCCGTCACCACAAGCCTCGGCGGCAAGTCGTCGTTCCCCGAGACACATCCGCTCTCGCTGGGCTCGGGCGGGCTTGCGGTACCGCGCGCGGTGCCGAAATTCCTCAGCCATGCCGACGTGATCTTCGGCATCGGCTGCTCCTTCACCGAGACCAGCTTCGGCATCGCGATGCCCAAGGGCAAGACCATCATCCATTCGACGCTCGATCCCAACCATCTCAACAAGGATGTCGAGGCCAGGATCGGCCTGGTCGGCGATGCCGGCCTCGTGCTCGATGCGCTCCTGGAGGAGATCGGCAAGACCGTCACGGCGGACCGCGATGCGCGCGGCGTGGCGGCCGAGATCGCCGCGTCCCACAAGGAGTGGCTGGAAAAATGGATGCCGAAGCTCACGAGCCCGGCCGCGCCGCTCAATCCCTATCGCGTGTTATGGGACCTGCAGCACACCGTCGACATCGACAACACCATCATCACCCATGATGCCGGCAGCCCGCGCGACCAGCTGTCGCCGTTCTGGAAGGCGGTCGAGCCGCTCTCCTATCTCGGCTGGGGCAAGACCACCCAGCTCGGCTACGGCCTGGGTCTTGCGATGGGCGCCAAGCTCGCGCATCCCGACAAGCTCTGCATCAATGTCTGGGGCGATGCCGCGATCGGCTTCACGGGAATGGATTTCGAGACCGCGGTGCGCGAGCGGATTCCGATCATGTCGATCCTGCTCAACAATTTCTCCATGGCGATCGAATTGAAGGTGATGCCGATCTCGACCGAGAAATATCGCTCGACCGACATCTCCGGCGACTATGCCGCGATGGCCCGCGCCTTCGGCGGATACGGCGAGCGCGTGACGAAGCCGGAGGAGATCGTGCCGGCGATCAGGCGCGGCATCGAGCAGACCAAGGCCGGCGTCCCGGTGCTCCTGGAGTTCATCACGGCCAAGGAGACCGAGGTCTCGCGGCCGGGAACGTAGGGCCGCGCCCATCGTTGTCGTCGGCCCAACCGTCTCAGAACCATCACATTGGCGTGGCTGGGATGGTTAATGCAAAAGCCACCAAATTGGCTTAAGCAGGGGCAGGCATTTTCCTGGGGCTTGGCATGGCAACTCGACCGACAATGGCGCAATCCGGCTTTTCCATGTGGCGTCGGGGACGTCCGGTTGTCGTGACGCTCGCGGCGTTGGCCGCAGTGGCGGCGCTGACCACGGGCGCCGTGGCGAGACAGCCGCGCCCCGCGGCAGCCGTCGAGGCGGCGGCGCCGCGCGAGGCCGGCGAGCCGATCATGGCGATCGTGTCGATCAAGAGCCAGAAGGTCACCTTCTACGACGCCGACGGCTGGATCCTGCGTGCGCCGGTGTCGACCGGCACCACGGGACGCGAGACGCCGGCCGGCGTTTTCGCGCTCATCGAGAAGGACAAGGACCACCACTCGACCATGTATGACGATGCCTGGATGCCGAACATGCAGCGCATCACCTGGAACGGCATCGCGCTGCATGGCGGGCCCCTGCCCGGCTATGCCGCCTCGCATGGCTGCGTGCGGATGCCCTACGACTTCGCCGAGAAGTTGTTCGACAAGACTGAGATCGGCATGCGAGTGATCATCTCGCCCGACGACGCGGCCCCGGTGGATGTCTCGCATCCCTCGCTGTTCCAGCCAAACGCGCAGGCGCTTGCGGCAGCGCCTGCCCGCGCCGACGCGCTCACCCAGGACGCCGAGGCCGCGGCCACCGCCGCCGACGAGGCGAAGAAGGCGGCAGCGACCGCGGCGCGCGAGGCGGCCCCGCTTGCGGCGTCGCTGCGCAAGCTCGAATTGCTCAAGTCCCGCGCCGACGCCGAGCTCGCCTATGCCGACAAGGTGCTCGCCAACGCGAAGACGGACCAGGCCAAGGCAAGGGCCACGGACCTGCAGCAAAAAGCCACCGCCAAGGCGGCCGATGCGACGACGAAGCTCGACACCGCCAGGGCCGACGCCAAGTCCAAGGTCGATGCCGCGGCCGCCGCGAAGGATGTTGCCAAGGCCGCCGCGACCAGGAAGGCCGACACCGCCAAGGCGGCAACCGAGGCGAAACTCGCGCTCGAGCCGGTCTCGGTCTACATCAGCCGCGCCACGCAGAAGCTTTACGTACGGCGCAATACGCACAAGCCGGCGCCGGACGGAGGCGGCGAGGTGTTCGATTCCAGCATCGAAGTTCCCGTCACCATCCGCGATCCCGACAAGCCGATCGGCACCCACGTCTTCACGGCGATGGCGCGGAGCGACAAGGGCCTGCGCTGGAGCGTCGTCACCATCGACAATGGCGACGACGCCAAGGACGCGCTCGACCGCATCACCATCCCGCAGGATGTGCTCGATCGCATCGCGCCGACCGCCATGCCGCGATCCTCGATCATCGTCTCCGACGAGCCGCTCAGCAGCGAGACCAATTATCGCACCGAGTTCGTCGCGGTGCTGAGCAACCAGCCCCAGGGCGGCTTCATCACGCGCAAGCCGTCGGCCCCACCGGCGGACCTCATTGCCAGCGACGACTCGTTCGGCGGCAATTCCTGGGGCAGCTCCTGGGGCGGCGACAACGGCTTCTTCGGCCAGCGCAATCCGCAGCCTCCACAAGTCTATGCGCGTCCGCGCGGCGGCCAATACTACCGTCCGATGCAACAGGGCTGGGGCTGGTAGGCCGCGCCCCGCGCAGGCGGCGCGACTTGCGGCCCGATCGACACCACAGGCCGGAGCACACGGCGTCTTGATACGCCGCGGCGTCGACACAACATATGCTGCACTGCAGCTCCGGGGCACCCCCGAGGAACAACCATGGACTTGCCTGCGAATATCGATCCCGGCACCGTGCAATCCGCCGACGACGTCGTGCGCTGGCTGACCAACGACACCCGCGATCAGCGTTTCATCGACAATATTTTCGCCGAGATGTGCATCCGGCTTCAGCAGGCCGGCATCCCGGTCAAGCGGGCGACGCTGCACGTCCTGATCCAGCATCCGCAATGGCTCGGCGCCCGCATCATGTGGGCCGACGGCATGCGCGAGGCCGAGATTGCGCGGGTCGATTTCGACGTCACCGGCAGGGCCGAATATATCGGCAGTCCGGCCAACGAGATTCATGACGGCGCCACCGAGGTGCGCGAACATCTCGCGCGCGATGGCGCGGAGCGCCGCCAGCACGCCGTCTATGACGAGATGCGCGCCAAGGGCCTGACCGACTATGTGGCCTGGCCGCTGTATCACACGCTCGGCAAGCGGCACATCGTGACCTTTGCGACCGACCGCAGCGGCGGCTTCACCGATGCGCATATCGCCGGCCTCAAGACGCTGCTGCCCGTGCTGGCGCTGGTCAGCGAGATCCGCATCAAGAATCGGCTGGCGCGGACCCTGCTCGAGACCTATGTCGGCTCCCACGCCGGCGAGCTGATCCTGGCCGGCGCCACCCGCCGGGGCACCGGGACGACGGTGCGCGCCGCGATCATGATCTGCGATCTCCGGGACTTCACCGCCATCTCCGACAACTGGCCGCGCGACGACGTGATCGAGCTGCTCAACGGCTATTTCGACGCGATATCGGAGCCGGTCGCACGGCATGGCGGGGAGATCCTCAAATTCATGGGCGACGGCCTGCTCGCGATCTTCCCGCTCAGCCAGCCGCAGGCCTGCGCCAATCTTCTGCACGCCTTGACCGAGGCGCGGCAGGCCATGGCGGCGCTGAACGAGACGCATCAGGGCAGCGGGCGCGCACCGCTCAATTACGGCGTCGGCGTCCATGTCGGCGACGTCATGTACGGCAATATCGGCTCGCGCTCGCGGCTCGATTTCACCGTGATCGGTCCGGCCGTCAACATGGCTTCGCGGCTGGAAGCGCTGACCAAGCAGGTCGGCCGCAGGGTGCTGCTGTCCAGCGCGTTCGCCGACTTCGTCAAGGAGGAGTTCGCTCTGGAACGTGTCGGCGAATATCCGGTGCGCGGCTTCAGCGAGCCGATCGAGCTGTTCGCATATAACGACTGAGCCGTCCGCCCCTCGCCCCCTCCTCCGGATAGCCGCCAAAATCGGCGGAACGGGCCTAGCCCTGCGCGGGCCGGGATGGAATAATCCGCCGCCATTGAGGCTGCGAACGCATTTGGCCCGGCGCCGTCGCTGCGCCAGGCGATATGGATTTGTCGAATGACTGCGCTGTCCACGGACGAGGTGACCGAGCTCGCGCGCCGGATCGCGGAGCTCGAGCGGCAGGCGCAAGCGCAGGCGGCCGAGAACGCGCGGCTGCAGCACGAGCTTGCGATTGCGCGCGACCGCCAGAGCGGGGCGGCCGAGATCCTCTCTACCATCGCTGCGACCTCGGGCGATGCCGAGCATGCGCTGCGTCAGATCGCCGAGACCACGGTGCGCCTGTTCAACGCCTCCAGCGTCACGCTGCGGATCGTCGGCGATCCGACGGCCGCCAATCCCTGGAGCCGCGCCATCGCCGTCGGCCCGGGCGGGCAGCGCATCGCTGCGGCGGTTGCCGCCTCGGACCTCAAGATCGGCGGCCGGAATTTTCCCGGCACCGTGGTCGCCGAGAACCGGCAGATCGACATGCCCGACATTTTCAATGTCGAGCCGGCCTATGCCGACTTCCCGGGCCTGCGCCACGCCCGCGCGGCCGGCACCCTCGTCATGGCCGGCACGCCGCTGCGCCGCGAGGGCAAGGCGATCGGCGCCCTGATCGTGCACCGCGACCGCGCCGAGCCGTTCACGGCGGAGGAGCTGGCGCTGCAGCAGACCTTCGCCGACCAAGCGGTCATCGCGATCGAGAATTCGCGGCTGTTCGACGAAGTGCAGGCGCGCACGCGCGATCTCTCCGAATCGCTGCAGCAGCAGACCGCGACCGCCGAGGTGCTGAAGGTGATCAGCCGCTCGGCTTTCGACCTGCAGACCGTGCTCGACACGCTGGCCGAGTCGGCCACGCGGCTGTGCGAGGCCGATGAGGGAGTGATCTTCCGCCCGATCGGCGGCGACGCCTTCCGCCTGGCAGCCGGATATGGCATCCCCGAGCACAAGCGCGCGTTCCTGCGCAGCCAGTCGATCACTGCCGACAGCCCGGCCGCGGCGGCGCTGGCGCTGCGCGAACGACGGATCGTCCACATCGAGGACTCGCTTGCGAGTACGGCCTATCGGTTTCCGGACGAGCCGGAGCCGGCCCGCTCCAAGCTCGGCGTGCCGCTGCTGCGCGAGGGCATCGCGGTCGGCGTGTTCGTGCTGGTGCGCATGGAGCAGCGTCCCTTCACCGCAAAGCAGATCGAGCTGGTGCAGACCTTCGCCGACCAGGCTGTGATCGCGATCGAGAACGCGCGGCTGTTCGACGAATTGCAGGCGCGCACGCGGGACCTCACCGAAGCGCTGCAGCAGCAGACCGCGACCGCCGACGTGCTCAAGGTGATCAGCCGCTCGACATTCGACCTGCAGACGGTTCTCGAGACGCTGATCAAGTCGGCCGTGGAATTGAGCGGCGCCAATCGCGGCTCGATTTTCCTTCGCGACGGCGATGTCTTTCCGCTCAAGGCGGCGTCGAGCACCACGCCGGAGTTCCTGCAATATTGGGCGGCCAATCCGCCGCGGGCAGGCCGCGGTTCGGCGACCTCGCGCGTGATCGCGTCGGGAAAGGTCGAGATCATCCCGGATGTGCTCGAGGATCCGGAGGTGCAAATGCCCGCGGGCGCGCTGGCCAGGATTCGCGCGACGCTGGGCGTGCCTATGCTCAGGGACAACAAGGTCGAGGGCGTGCTGGTGCTGACGAGACCCGAGCCCGGTCCGTTCACCAGGAGCCAGATCGATCTGGTGCAGACCTTCGCCCACCAGGCGGTCATCGCCGTCGAGAACGTGCGGCTGTTCGACGAAGCCCAGGCGCGCTCCAGGGAGCTTGCGGCCTCCCTCGACGAGCTGCGCGCCGCGCAGGACCGGCTGGTGCAGACCGAGAAGCTGGCTTCGCTCGGCCAGCTCACCGCCGGCATTGCGCATGAGATCAAGAATCCGCTCAACTTCGTCAACAATTTCGCCGCGCTCTCGGCCGAGTTGACGGACGAATTGAACGACGTGCTCAAGCCGGCCGAGCTCGATGCAAACGTCCGCGCCGAGGTCGACGAGCTGACCGGCATGCTCAAGGACAACCTGCAGAAGGTGGTCCAGCACGGCAAGCGTGCCGATTCCATCGTCAAGAACATGCTGCTGCACTCGCGCGAGGGATCGGGCGAGCACCGGCCGACCGACATCAACGCGCTGGTCGAGGAGAGCCTCAATCTCGCCTATCACGGCGCGCGCGCCGAAAAGCCGCAATTCAACGTCACGCTCGAGCGCGAGCTCGACCCCGATGCCGGCACGATCGAGGTATTCCCGCAGGAAATCACCCGCGTGCTGCTCAACCTGATCTCCAACGGCTTCTATGCCGTCGCCAAGCGCGAGGCAGAACAGACCGGCGCCGGCTTCGCGCCGTCGGTGAAGGCCACCACCAGCGGCCGGCCCGATCATGTCGAGATCCGCATCCGCGACAACGGAACCGGGATTCCGCCCGAGGTGAAGGACAAGATGTTCAATCCCTTCTTCACCACCAAGCCGGCTGGCGAAGGCACCGGGCTTGGGCTATCCATGTCCCACGACATCGTCG
>Ga0209062_1003449_pt1 | contig 18230 bp, 12 predicted proteins | sample Coa_R2_2_FD_187158 | JGI IMG/M metagenome (GOLD analysis project Ga0209062, IMG submission 187158) | Surface soil microbial communities from Centralia Pennsylvania, which are recovering from an underground coalmine fire - Coalmine... | ecosystem: Environmental > Terrestrial > Soil > Unclassified...
AAAGCCCAGCAACACCAGTAATGCACCCCCAAAAGTGACATCACCCCAAAAAGCATGCATCACTACACTATCTAATCTCCAATCTTGATGGAGATACAGATAGCGAATTGGTTCAATTGCATAACTGAGAGGATTGAGAGTAGCCACAACCTGCAACCACTTGGGCATAAAGGATAAAGGAGCCAGCGCCGTGCTAGCAAACAACACTGGCAGGTTAGTCACAAAAATGACTGCAATTAATTCAATGTGTCCCGGTAAAGCAAAAGCCAAGCCCAAGGACAAAGCTGTGACACCTAAAGCCAAGAGGAAGACAATGAGAGCGATCGCACCTAACCCAGCTACATCTGGTAATCCAGCACCCAGAAAAGCTGCTGCTGCTACAATCACTGCTGTCTGCAGAAAACTTTGACTAATAATAAAGATTGCCGAAGCCAGAACTATCGAGAATCGGGATGCTAGTGGAGCCACAAGCAATCGATTCAAAAAGCCAAATTCTCGATCAAACATGATAGGTAAACCTGCATTTAGTGCGCCAGCAAAAGCCGTAAAAACGATGACTCCAGCGCCTAAAAATTGACCGTAATTGGTTGTATTGCCAAATATACCTTTGGGTGCGTTTTCAAACAAAGCACCAAACAACACCAACCACATCACTGGTTGAATGATGCCAGCAAATAACGTCGAGGGACGACGCTGCAACTGAATAAACAAACGACGCGTTAAAGCAAGCGTCTCTTGCACCAATTCTTTAAAAAAGTTGGGTTCAGCTTCAGTGTATGCTTGAGGTGCTACTACTTGCTGCCAATTAATATCTGATTTGGGAGGTATTACAGTACCACTCATAATAATTTGTTAGTTGTTATCTCATATTCTGCTTCTTTTCAGCTTTTGGATCGCGACTTCCAACAGCTGCTAGTTCTGCATCCAAGAGCGTTCTTCCTGTCGCCGCGAGGTAAACATCATCCAAACTCGGTCGAGATTGGGCAATGCTAAATATTGGTAACCCACTTGAATTCAGTGCTTGCTGTATGCTTAGTAAAGCATCATTCTGCGGCGTCACCACTAAGTTTAGGGAATTCCCTTGAGCACTGTTAATAATGATTTCCTGCACGAACGGCAGAGAGTTTAACAGATCTTGTGCTCTTTGAGCTTCCTCAATTGGGGAAAACTCACGAATGCGCACTGTGATGCGATCGCCGCCTAGGTGATCTTTCAACTCTGACGGTGTTCCTTTGGCAATCACAACGCCGCGATCTATAATTGCCACTCGCTCTGCTAATGCGTCAATTTCTTCCAAATAATGGCTAGTAATCAGAACCGTTGTTCCTGCTTGGCGCAATTTTCTTAGAAAATCCCACACCACAAAACGGCTTTCTATGTCAAGTCCGACTGTTGGTTCATCTAAGACCAAAACATCTGGTGCATGAAGTAACCCAGCCGCCAAATCTAGCCGCTTGCGTAACCCACCAGAGTACGTCCCAGTCTTTTTATCCGCATATTCTTGCAAGCCAAGCAGGTCTAGCACTGTGTTAATGCGCTGTTTCGCAACCGTACTAGGTAAATGATAGAGCGCGGCTTGTAATTGTAATAACTCACGACCAGTCAACACCTTATCTAGAGCAACTTCTTGAGCTACGTAGCCTAGTCGTTGTCTTGCCACTCTAGGGTTATCTATCACAGATATACCAGAGACTTCTATTTTACCAGCATCCGGTGTTGTGAGAGTACACAAAGCACGCAGCGTGGTCGTTTTACCTGCGCCGTTAGGACCGAGCAAACCAAAGATTTCGCCTGGTTCTACCTCAAAAGAGATATCCTTCACGGCTTCAACTGAACCGTAGCGCTTTTTTAAATTCTCAACTAAAATCGCGGGAGCCATGACAGCTAATCCCTAACTATACAAATCTCAACAAAGTCTAACTCTATTTTACAAACCTAACGGTCAAATTGTTGATACTGTGCAACCTGGTTAAGGGGCGAGCAAACCTCTGGTCCTTTGATTCAAAAATGCCAACACTGCATATAAATATCCTCTTCCACCCACAACCAAAACCGGGTATAGGTGCCAAATAATCAGTCTGAAAAGCTGAATTTACTGAAAAAACGGGTGTAGGTGGTAGGGTGTGGGGTGTAGGGGTAAAAAGAAATTCTTGCAGAAAATGAACACCCTACTCTACACCCAAGCTGGTTGAAATCTCCTAAATTTATTGATGGAGAAAACAAAAAATTTATTCATAAATGAAATCCCCTCAATTCATTGATGGGGATACCCTACACCCTATACCCCACACCCTTCTTAAAATTCTACAATTCTCCTATCTACCCTGCTCCCATGCCCAACATAAATAAGTCTTTAGGAATAAAATTTTCACACTTAAGATAGATATTTTTTATGTGCCTAATAATCTGTCATAGATGACACATAAAATCCTATATAGCTAGTAATTAAATAGTGGATTTTCCTGTTGTGTGACTATTAGTATGAATTTGGTGAGAAAAGCGCAACTTAAATTCAGAATAAGCAGTAGCCACAAATAATTAGGTATAATTTTTAGCTTCTTAGTGCCATGCCCACTGAACAGTTAACGAAAGAGAGTGAGAATTTAGATTTAAAACAGCTACTAAGAACACTCACAGCCGTCAAAAAAGGTGATTTTTCAGCACGTATGCCAATAGGTCAAACTAGCATAGCTGGAAAAATTGCTAATACGCTCAACGATATTATTGGACAAAACGAGCGAATGGCAGCCGAGTTACAGCGGATTAGTGATGTTGTCGGCAAAGAAGGCAAAATCACGGAACGTGCAACTCTAGGAAACATTCGTGGTTCATGGGCAGCATGTGTTGATTCTGTCAACACACTCATTACAGATTTAGTCCAACCTACAGCAGAAACAGCGCGTGTGATTCGAGCTGTCGCAAATGGTGACCTATCTCAAACGATTGCACCTGAAATAGATGGTAGACCCCTAAAAGGAGAATTTCTCCAAATTGCCCAAATGGTAAATACGATGGTGGGTCAGCTTAACTCATTTTCCAGTGAGGTTACAAGAGTAGCTCGTGAAGTAGGTACAGAGGGAAAATTGGGTGTACAGGCGCAAGTCCTGGGTGTTGCTGGGACTTGGAAAGACTTGACCGACAGCGTCAACTTAATGGCGGGTAATTTAACTGCCCAAGTCCGCAACATTGCTGAAGTGACTACAGCTGTGGCGAATGGTGACCTTTCTAAAAAGATTACTGTTGACGTTAAAGGCGAGATTTTAGAGTTGAAAAACACCATTAATACAATGGTGGATCAACTCAACTCATTTGCATCGGAAGTCACACGAGTTGCCCGTGAGGTGGGGACTGAAGGTAAACTGGGCGGTCAAGCAGAAGTTAAAGGCGTAGCTGGTACTTGGAAAGATTTAACTGACAATGTGAACTCCATGGCGGGTAACTTGACAGCGCAAGTCCGAGGAATAGCTAGGGTAGTGACGGCGGTTGCTAATGGGGACTTGAAGCGCAAACTCATGCTGAATGCCAAGGGCGAAATTGCAACTTTGGCAGAGACAATTAATGAAATGATTGACACCCTAGCAACCTTTGCTAACCAAGTTACTACTGTTGCCCGTGAGGTGGGTATTGAAGGTAAATTAGGTGGGCAAGCAAAGGTGCCTGGCGCTGCTGGTACTTGGAAAGATTTGACTGATAATGTCAACGAACTTGCAGCTACTCTCACGACTCAGTTGCGGGCGATCGCTGAAGTAGCAACAGCTGTTACCAAAGGCGATTTGACCCGTTCAATTGCCGTTGAGGCACAAGGTGAAGTTGCCGTACTCAAAGACAACATTAACCAGATGATTGCTAATCTGCGAGAGACAACGCAGAAAAACACTGAGCAAGACTGGTTGAAAACGAACCTGGCTAAATTTACCCGCATGCTTCAAGGCCAGCGTGATCTAGAAACTGTATGCAGACTCATTCTTTCAGAACTAGCGCCACTGGTAAGAGTTTCTTGTGGTGTTTTCTACATCATGGAAGCGGATGAACAACCTTACTTGCGGCTTATTAGCAGTTACGCACACCGTGAGCGTAAGCATCTAGGTAACCGTTTTTATTTGGGTGAAGGTTTAGTGGGACAATGTGCTTTAGAAAAAGAACGCATTCTGCTATCGGAAGTACCTCACGACTACATCAAGATCAGCTCTGGCTTGGGTGAGGCTACGCCGCTAAATATTGTTGTATTACCTGTCCTTTTTGAAGGACAAGTGACAGCGGTCATTGAACTGGCTTCATTTCAACGATTTAGCGATATTCATCTGACTTTTTTTGCTCAGCTGACTGAAAGTATAGCGATTGTCTTAAATACAATTTCAGCCAATATGCGTACTGAAGAATTGCTTAAGCAGTCGCAGTCTTTGGCAGAGGAGTTACAAAATCAACAGCATGAACTTAGAGAAACTAACAAACGCTTAGAACAACAGGCTGATACCCTCAAAGCATCCGAGGATTTACTGAGAAAACAGCAGGAAGAATTACAAAAAACGAATGCCGAACTAGAAGAAAAAGCAGAGTTGTTGGCACTGCAAAAAAAAGAAGTGGAGAAGAAAAATCAAGAAATAGCGCAAACAAGTCAGTCATTGGAAGAAAAAGCACAGCAACTAGAACTATCATCCAAATACAAGTCAGAATTTCTGGCAAACATGTCCCATGAATTGCGGACACCACTCAACAGCTTGTTGATCTTGGCAAGACTACTAGCAGACAACGCAGAAGGGAATCTCACAGCCAAACAAGTTGAATATAGCCAGACAATATACTCCTCAGGAACAGACCTATTAGAGCTGATCAATGACATCTTGGACTTGGCAAAAATTGAATCAGGCACAGTATCAGTAGAAAGAAAACAAGTGGTACTCTCAGAGTTGGCAGACCACTTGCAAATAATGTTCCAGCAACTGGCAGCAGAAAAAGCACTCACATTCACAGTCGAGTTATCACCCCAATTGCCAGCAACGATATACACAGATGCAAAACGCCTCCAACAAGTCTTGAAAAATCTCTTGAGCAATGCATTTAAATTTACAGAACAAGGAACAGTGAGCTTGCAAATAGAGGTGGCAAACCAAGGGTGGAGCAAAGACCACATACAATTGAATCAGGCAGGGAGTGCGATCGCCTTTCAAGTCACAGACACAGGAATTGGAATTGCCCCAGAAAATCAAAGGATCATATTTGAAGCATTTCAGCAGGCAGATGGGACAACCAGTCGCAGGTATGGTGGGACAGGATTGGGTTTGTCAATCAGTCGTGAAATCGCCCATATATTGGAGGGAGAAATTACACTCGTCAGTGGCCTTGGTCAAGGCAGCACCTTTACCCTCTATTTACCCTACACCACAACCACACAAGGTCACAAATTCTCCTCCACCTCTCCCACTCCCCCACTCCCCACTCCTGTACGGGTGCAAGGCATTACGCCCCCACTCCCCACTCCCCTTGTTGACGACACCAACAACATCCAACAGGGAGATCGCATCCTCTTGATTGTGGAAGACGACCTTAAGTTTGCCCGGATTCTGCTAGATATGGTACGGCAACATGAGTTTAAAGCTCTGGTCGCTTACACTGGTAATCAGGGTTTGAACCTTGCACAGCAATTTCAACCAGTCGCGATTATCCTCGACATCAGCCTGCCAGATCTTGATGGTTGGACACTCCTAGATCGTCTCAAGCATGACCCTAATACTCGTCATATCCCTGTCCAAATTATGACCGTCGAGGATGGACAACAACGTAGCTTGCAACAAGGTGCGATCTCCTATCTTCAAAAGCCTGTCACTAGCGAGGCATTGCACCAAGCTTTGACCAAAATCAAGGGTTTTGTGGAACGTTCGGTTAAACATCTGTTGGTTGTGGAAGATGATCAACTGCAGCGACAAAACATTGTGGAACTGATTGGCAACGGTGATGTCCTCACTACTGCCGTGGCGACTGGAAAAGCAGCACTGGAAGCTATTGCTACCCAAGAATATGACTGCATTGTTCTGGATTTGGGACTGCCTGATATGAGTGGGTTCGAACTGATTGAACAACTCAAGCAACAACCCCATGGTCAACAATTGCCGATCATTGTTTACACCGCACGAGAACTGACAAGAGCAGAAGATACACAACTGCAGCAGATGGCACAAGCAATTATTCTCAAAGATGTCCGTTCACCTGAACGCCTTCTGGACGAAACTGCCTTGTTTTTGCACCGTGTGCAAGCGGCTTTACCTGCTCCCAAACGCCAAATCCTCGAACAACTGCATTCTTCTGATTCCATTTTGCGGGACAAAAAAGTCCTGATTGTGGATGATGATGTGCGCAATATCTTCGCTCTGACTAGTATGCTGGAATCATACCAAATGCAGGTTGTGTATGCTGAAAATGGTCGTGATGCCATTAGTATTTTGCAAAATCATGCCAACATAGATGTTGTCTTTATGGATGTGATGATGCCAGAAATGGATGGCTACCAGACTATGCGCTTGATTCGCCAGCAATCCCAATTCAAGTCTTTGCCCATCATTGCTCTGACTGCTAAAGCTATGAGCGGCGATCGCGACAAGTGTATTGAAGCTGGTGCTTCTGACTATATTGCCAAACCTGTTGATACTGAACGCTTGCTCTCTCTTTTGCGTGTTTGGCTCTATCGTTAAGTTTCTGCCTTGAGATATAAAGACTACTTCTAATGTCTAGCAACCAGATAGATGCAGTTCTCCACTTGAAAGCGTTATATGTAAAAAATAATTAGTAAATCAATTTTGAATAGTAACATTTGTATGGGTGTGCTAGATAGATATTATGTCTATAATGACACAATTTTTGGCATTCTACTGCACTGCCTTAAATTGCTAAATTACTCTATTCATCCACCCGACAAATTGAATAACAAATTTATGGGTCAGGAGCAACTTGAGGATATCGAAGTTAAATTGCTATTAGAAGGTGTATATCGTTATTATGGATTTGATTTTAGAAATTATGCCTTAGCTTCTATAAAACGACGAATTTGGAATACGATTCATGCAGAAGGGTTAACGACTATATCTGGATTGCAAGAAAAAATTCTTCACAGTCCTGAATGTATGGAAAGGTTTTTGTATAAGCTCTCAGTTAACGTTACCTCCATGTTCCGAGATCCGAGTTTTTTTCTGACATTTAGAAACAGAGTTGTGCCTATATTAAGAACTTATCCTTTTATCCGTATTTGGCATGCTGGATGTTCTACTGGTGAAGAAGTTTATTCTATGGCGATCCTCCTACATGAGGAAGGACTTTATCACCGTTCTCGGCTGTACGCCACTGATATTAATGAAATGTCATTACGAAAAGCTAGAACTGGCATCTTTCCATTGGAATCCATGAAAGAATATACTCAAAATTATTTACTATCTGGAGGTAAAAAATCTTTTTCTGAATATTATACTGCTGCTTATGAAAATGCTATTTTTTCAGCAAATCTTAAAGAAAATATTATTTTTTCACAACATAATTTAGCAACCGACCATTCTTTTAATGAATTTAATATTATTCTTTGTCGTAACGTTTTAATATACTTTGACAAAGTCTTACAAATGCGAGTTCATAAACTTTTTTATGAAAGTCTTATCAGATTTGGTATTTTGGGTTTAGGACGCCAAGAGTCTGTGAAATTTACACCACACGAAACCGACTATAAAGAACTAGAAAATGGCGAAAAACTTTATAGGAGAATTCACTAGTAAATGGGTGCATCTCGATTTGGTAGATTGATTTTGTAGTGCGAGCATCTTGCTCGCTAAATATGTTAAGCGAGGGAGACGTGAGTGCAAAGCACACGCTTCGCGAACGCACTACTTATTCCATTCAGGGGATGCTCCTTAGTAAATTAAGTCTAGCGATAAGAACTCTTGTCATTGGTTATCATGAACATGTGCTGCAAGAGCATTTCCCCGCTGGTAGCAACTGGTGTTCATAAGTCATCTAGTTACAAATCATAAATAACAAAGGACAAAACCTTATGACATTTGAACTCATTGTTATTGGTACATCTTTTGGTGGGTTAAATGCTCTCCAAATCTTATTAAAGGATTTGCCAGAGAACTTTCCTGTGCCCCTAGCTATTGTTCAACACCGTCATGAAACATCAAATGAGATATTGAGAGATGTATTGCAAGATTATTGTCATTTAATAGTAAAAGAAACACAAGACAAAGAAGAAATTCTGCCTGGGAATGTGTATTTAGCCCCAGCAAATTACCACTTGTTGGTTGAGTATGGAAGTACAGAATATTCTCCTTATTTTTCACTATCTACTGATGCTCCTGTAACCTATACAAAACCTTCAATTGATGTGCTATTTGAAACAGCAGCGGATGTCTACGCTGAAAAACTAATTGGTATCCTCTTGACAGGAGCAAATAATGATGGTAGCAGGGGCATGAAAAGAATCAAAGCATATGGTGGCAGAACTCTTGTAGAAGAACCGTCTACAGCCACCTGTCCAAGAATGCCTCAGGCAGCGATAGAGGCTGGTGTTGTGGACAAAATTTTACCACTTGTAGACATTTCACATTTTTTACGACAAATTTGTCAGTTGTAGTCAAGAATTGGGCTATGAGCTCTCTATAATAGGGCATTCTCGGGAAAGCTATCAATAACTAATCATTAACAATAACCAAATATATAACTTAAGATAGTAGGAATATGTCCGCATAAAGCGTCAAAGTCAAAAGAGAGACGTGATAGCGCCCTGATATCTTCCTAAAAGTATACGGATAACATGTCGTTTGAACCAAAAGTTAACATTCTGTTGGTAGATGATCATCCAGAAAATTTGCTGGTTCTAGAGGCGATTTTGGATAGTCTTGGTCAAAATTTGGTAAGAGCGACATCAGGTGCTCAAGCACTAAAGCGGTTGCTTGATCAAGATTTTGCAGTGATTCTGCTGGATGTACAAATGCCGGACATGGATGGGTTCGAGACAGCAGATCTGATTCGGCAACGAGAGAGATCGCGCCATACACCGATAATTTTCCTCACGGCATTCAACACGAGCGACAACATGGTGTTTAGAGGATATGCTCTCGGCGCTGTGGATTACCTATTCAAGCCAATTGAGCCAGAAATATTGAAATCAAAGGTAGCAGCATTTGTTGATTTATTTCAGAAAACTGCTGAAGTGAAGCGACAAGCAGCACAATTAAAAGCAATGAATGCTGAAATTCAAAAACGAGAAGAGATGTTTCGCTCTTTAAGTGCTTGCTCGCCTGTAGGAATTTTTGTGACAGATACAAGAGGTATATGTACTTATACTAATCCTCGCTATCAAGCTATTTATGGCATACCAGAAGAAGAGAGTTTAGGCGAGGGTTGGGCACGAAAAATTCATCCAGAAGACCAAGCACAGGTCATTGCTGATTGGTACACAGCATGTGACGAAGGTCGAGAATACAGAGGCGAATTTCGCATTCTCACCCCAGGCGAAATTCAGCGCTGGGTCAATCTTTCCTCATCTCCAATGCTTTCTGATCAAGGTCAAGTCATTGGATATGTAGGTACTTTGGAAGATATTACAGAACGCAAACAAGCAGAAGCAGAACACATTAAGTTAATCCGCGAGCAAACAGCCAGAGAAGAGGCTGAAACAGCAAATCGACTGAAGGACGAGTTTTTGGCAACCCTTTCTCACGAACTCAGGACACCCTTAACTTCAATACTAGGCTGGGCGAGATTACTACGTCAGAAAAAATTGGATGAAAAAGCGATTGATCGAGCACTAGAAACAATTGAACGTAATGCTTCTCTACAAGCTCAACTTATTGAGGATATTTTAGATGTCTCACGGATTATTCGCGGCAAGCTGAATTTAAATCTCTGCCAAGTTAACCTAGTATCAGTGATTTCGGCAGTTTTAGATTCTGTACGCCTAGACGCTGAGGCTAAAAATATTCAACTTAAATTTATAAATGCATTTACTGCACAACAGGAAGAGAACGTTCCACAAGAGGATGAGGACACACAAAGTCACTCTCCCTCACTCTCTCACAGTTCTCAACCCCAAACAGAACCTCTAAACACCTCTTTTGCTGTCACACACTCTCCCTCTCCTACTTCCCCATCTCCATCTTCTTTGCTTGCCTCTCCTTTTGTCGTTTCAGGTGATTACAACCGCTTACAGCAAATCCTTTGGAATTTGGTTAACAATGCAATCAAGTTCACACCTGAAGGTGGAAGGGTCGAGGTAAGACTATCATGCAATCTTGAGCCAAAAGTTTCCAATCCTCAGTTAGACTCTTCCCAATCAGGACTCAACGCTCAGAGATTGGGAGTCATTGAAGTGAATGATACTGGTATTGGTATCAGCCCAGATTTTCTGCCTCATGTTTTCGAGAGCTTTCGTCAGGCTGATGGTAGTATAACCAGAAACCAAGGTGGATTGGGACTGGGATTAGCGATCGTGCGTTACCTAGTCGAAATGCATGGAGGAAATGTCCATGCACAGAGTGCAGGAGTCGGACAAGGAGCCTCTTTTACGGTGAAGTTACCACTCCTGGAAGCAGGAACTAGGAGGGTAACTCGTAGAAGAAGAGTGAGAGAAGAAGCAACAGAGGAAACAGAAGGTGAGGAGGAAAAATTAACCGCCTCATTTTCCTTATCTCCCTCTTCCGATCAGCAGCAATCCATTCTCAGGGGCTTGCATGTGCTGCTGGTGGAAGATGATACTAGTACAAGAGATTATATTTCTACAGTGCTCCGACAGGATGGAGCCCAGGTCACATCTGTTGCTTCAGCTAGCCTAGCACTTTTGGCCCTCGAACAATCGCAGCCTGATATCTTGATCAGCGATCTTGGTATGCAACAAGAGGACGGCTATACCCTAATTCGCAAAGTCAGAAATTTGGAACCAGATAAAGGAGGGCAAATACTAGCTATTGCATTAACAGCTTATGTTACAGAACAAGATTGCACCAAGACTATAGAGGCTGGCTTTCAGATGTATGTGTCTAAACCAGTGGAACCCGCAAAACTCATTCATTCAGTCGCAAAACTGGCACAACGGGAGCGTATTCTCTTAGAGTCCAAAGATATCTGAATTATGCTGCTAGGTCGGGAAATACCTCTTGCACCGCAGGATGAACCAATTGATGATCCTGTACATTCACACCCTTAGCTAAGGCTGGATTATTTGCCATAGCTAGCATCCCTTTATTTGCTAACTGGAGCACGTATGGCAGTGTGCTGTTGTTCAATGCTTGTGTTGCAGTCCAAGGTACTGCCCCAGGCATGTTAGGAACACCATAGTGCACTACGCCCTCTTCAATATATATGGGATTGGTGTGAGATGTGGTGTGTAAAGTTTCCACGCAACCGCCTTGATCAACAGCAACATCGACTATGACAGAACCAGGACGCATCTGTTTTACCAAATCACGTGAGACAAGGATAGGAGTCCTGCGTCCTGGGACTAAAACAGCACCAATGAGTAAGTCGGCTTCTTTGACTGTGGTTTCAATATGGTCAGAATTACTGTACAGCAGTTCTACTCTAGAGCCAAATAGAGTTTCTAAATAGGATAAACGCTCAACGTTAAGATCTAGAATCTGCACTGTAGCTCCCATGCCAACAGCGATCTTAGCGGCTTCCGTGCCAACAACACCACCGCCTAAAATCACGACTTTGCCTGGTTTAACTCCTGGAACGCCGCCTAAAAGAACTCCTCGACCGCCTGAAGCGCGTTCTAGAAATCTTGCTCCAAATTGGACTGACAAGCGACCAGCAATAATGCTCATGGGTGTCAGCAAGGGTAGTTTGTTGCTACCTGATTGTTCTACTGTTTCGTAGGCGATCGCTGTCACACCACAATCAATCAAATGTTCCGTCAGCTTCCGATCAGCAGCCAAATGCAGATAAGTAAATAATATTTGTCCCTTTTGTAAAAATCTATACTCTTTCTCCAGAGGCTCTTTGACCTTGATAACTAATTCCCGATTCCAAGCAGCTTCTGGAGTGGAGACAATTTCTGCACCAACATTTTTGTAATCATCATCTGTAAATCCCGCACCAAGACCTGCTTGAGTTTCGACGAAAATGGCATGACCATTCTCTTTCAGCACTCTGACACTAGAAGGACTCAACCCAACGCGAAACTCTTGATCCTTGGTTTCTTTGGGAATCCCAATTTCCATATATGCCTCTAATTAATTTTTCGTTAGCTTTAGTTTGTCAGTATCATCTCTGCTATTTTGAATCAGAGACTACGAATTCGACTGATTTTTCCGTTATAACACTTACTATCCTGACCCTACCCCATCTAAAGAGTAGATATTTTCAGTTATTTGAGGTAGAAACGGGACTCGATATTTTTATTGATACTTGTTCTCTTGACGATTGCTGCCGTCTTACTAAAATATATTAAGAATCATAAAAATCTATAAAAAAGGTCAGGAGTCAAAAAACCATTTTGGTTTCTGTCTTTACAATTCTCAATGCTGCAACAATATCAATAAAGAGGTTTTCTAATGGTGACACAACCACAGCCAAGCGTAAATCCCAAACTAGAAGAACCAAAATTTGGTTTTAATGAATATTCTGAACGTTTAAACGGCAGAGCAGCTATGATTGGCTTCGTCCTAATGGTGGTGATTGAGTATGTCACCAACCAAGGAGTGCTATCATGGCTTGGTCTCAGGTAAATTCATTGATGGTGAATCTTTCTTGGTCTACCCCAGTAGGGGTATGGCCAAATTTACAGTTATATATTGCCTAAACTGCTAAGCTAATATCATATACAACCTAACACTAATCCATAGAGTAAATAGTTACGCTTGATAACTGCATGTTACACTCTCCCAAGATAGTCATAATAATATGTAAAATCGAATGAAAAGTGCTAACGACGGGTGAGGAGTTTTCAGGAGATTTACATAGCTCTGGAAGTCCACGCAGTTCATCCATGGCATCACACGTAACAAAAAAAGGTGAACATAAATAAATCAAGGTATGATGAACATTATATCGCCTCGTTTTTTGAAGTCATTCTATCGAAAAGAACCATTAGTCAGCATATTGATTACGATGGGAGCTGTTGATGCCCTGATTGGTGGATTAGATGATAGCTGGTCATTGTTCTTTTTTGGCTTAGGAACAGCAGGAGTCTCACTTGCCTACAAATGGTGGCGCGTTCAACAGCGTCCCCCCCTACCTGAAGAACCTGTAGTGCAGTATTATTTACCCTCAAACTCATCAAGTCCTTCGTTGCCAATGCTAAGCGTTTCCAAGAAAAAACCGCCTCTTTAAGATTGAATAAGCTCATGATCAATTAAGCAAACCTTTAAGAGGGTTTGTTATCAGTATTTTATTGCTAAAAAATTTATATATATCTGGTCAAATTCAATCTGGTCATTCAAAGACTTGCTAGACTCTACATAGAAGTATTGTCTACGGTTCATACTTGACCACAGCTTGTTGCAACAATATAGGACTGACACAGTTCACATTTCCAGTCAAATTGATACAAGGTTTTACCGCTTCTGAAACACCAATGATCACGCGGACATGCAAGCCGTAGTCAGTTGGGTAGATCTTATATAGCAGTGGTTTTTTCAGAACTGCATCTAGTATAGTAGCCAGAGCAGGCGTTGTACAAATGATGGCTTTTTTGTCTGGAGGTACATAATAATCTATAAAAAAAACATGATAATTATTTTCTGGAGTCCAGCCACTACCTACCTGATTGGTAGACCAAGATAAACATCGAAAATCTGGTTTCATCTCATATCTTAATGGCCTTTGTTCAACAAATTTAGGAATAACAGTAGGATTATAGACTTGGACTTCACTTTGAATTGCTAAATGCTGAAGGACACGATCAAGTTCTATCGTTCTTCCTCTAATAAGAGTAACAAAGCAAGTTGTAAATAAAGTAATAGAAATAATGCCTGAATATATTATGAGGGATAGAAAGTGACGATTGACTTTAACAGGGATTTTGAGCTTTTTCATGAATTTGTGTGGATGACTATAGCCGAATTAATGCTGAGTGTATGTGATTTAGCAGAATCAGGATGTAGAACACCACTTTAGACATTATAGTTAGATCTAGAGATCATTGTTTCATGATTTTTTTGCTTTCCAAATAAATAAGTTAACACGTCATCTAAGTAACCATCCAATTGTTAGAACTATTCCGAACTTAATAGAGCAATCTTAAATTATGGGTAAGCAACTAGAAACCCGGTCTCTGAGACTTTGAATTCTTACAGTTATTTTGTTCAGATATCGTGTCATTCAAGCGCCATTTCAAACAACTGAGTTGACAAACGATAAATTCATGGTAAAAAACTCGATTTTTGACGCAGTAGCTATAAGATATATGGGGATATTCAAGCTTTATTTTGACTTCTAAGTTCAGAGTTCTGCGTTCCTCTAAAACAAGAGACCTTGGCTAAACTTTTCAGGTATCCTCTAAGGTATTAAGATGAGAGGATTAAGATTGATGGGTATAAGTTTATGAAAAATTCAATAAAGTTGCCGCAAAAATTTATGTTGTTGGGTGCAGGAGAACTAGGCAAAGAATTTGTGATTGCAGCCAAACGCCTTGATAACTATGTGGTTGCTGTTGATCGCTATGCTAATGCTCCAGCTATGCAGGTTGCTGATGCTTCTGAAGTGATTTCTATGTTGAGTGCTGATGATTTAGAGTATGTTGTTGGCAAACATCAGCCTAAGTTCATCATACCGGAAATTGAAGCAATTAGAACTGAAAAACTTTTGGAATTTGAGCAGCGAGGTATCACAGTCATTCCTACTGCCTCTGCTACTAACTATACAATGAATCGTGATAGAATTAGAGATCTAGCTTCCCAAAAATTAGGCATCCGCACCGCTAAATATGATTATGCAGTCACTCTAAAAGAGTTGATAAGAGTTAGTGATGAAATTGGATTTCCCAATGTTATCAAACCTGTGATGTCCTCTTCTGGTAAAGGTCAATCTGTCGTTACCCACAAGAGTGAAGTTGAAAAAGCATGGAATTATGCGATCGCCAATTCTAGGGGTGACAGCCAAAAGGTGATTGTCGAAGAATTCATTAATTTTGACATTGAGATTACACTATTAACTGTTAAGCAGTGGAAGGCACCAACGATTTTCTGTGCTCCTATCGGTCATCGTCAAGAAAGAGGAGATTATCAAGAATCTTGGCAGCCAGTAGAAATTCCGGAACAGATGCTATTGTCAGCACAAGAAATCGCCAAACAAATCACTGATGCACTTGGGGGAGCTGGAATTTTTGGCGTTGAGTTTTTTATTACTAAAGAGGAAGTGATTTTTTCCGAACTTTCGCCCCGACCACATGATACAGGAATGGTGACATTAATCTCACAAAATCTCAACGAATTTGAACTGCACTTAAGAGCCATCTTAGGCTTACCCATCCCTAATATAGAACAGCTTGGTCCGGCTGCTAGTGCGGTCATTTTAGCAACACAATCTTTAGATTCATGTGCCTATACAGGTGTAGCAGAGGCTTTATTAACAAAAGATGTAGACATTAGGCTATTTGGTAAGCCTAATGCTCATCCTTATCGGCGCATGGGAGTTGCTTTAGCCAAAGGAACTCATATTCAGCAAGCACGAGAAAAGGCTACGAGAGCAGCGGCTCAAGTGGGTGTTTTATCAGCCTTATCTATAGAGCAACTATTTTAGAGTTTCATCTTCTAAGGAATTTGCCTGAGATTTGTCATTTTTTGGTTTCTCCGAAAAAACGATCAACTCAGTCTCATTTTTTGGCTCACTTCCCCATTTGTCTAAAACATCTTTAATCAACACCTCTTGTAACCAAATCTTAGCCACAACCGTCAAGGGTATGGCTAAAAACAACCCAAGAAAACCAAAGAAGGTGAAGAAGAACAACTGGGAGATCAAGATAATAGCAGGTAGCAGTGAGACCTGGTGCGCCATGACAAATGGCGTAATAAAATTGCCTTCAGTTTGCTGAATGACAAAGTAGAGACCCAACACAATCAGGGATTTCCAGGGACTCTCTAAAAGTGCGATCGCCATTGCTGGTATGACACTAATCGTCGGGCCAAGATTGGGAATCAAGTTCATAAATCCTGCTAAAATTCCCAAAGCTAAAGCTGAGGGAACACGCAGGACAGATAACCCAACGACACTCATCAGCGCGACTGCACTCATGGCAATCATTGCGCCTGTAATCCACCCCTCCAACGACATCTCGCATTGATCTAAGATTCCATCTACCCGCCGTCGATAAAAGGCAGGAAACAGCCTGATAAATAGCCTGCGATAAGCTTGCGGGTTACCTAATAACATCCCAGTCCAAACCAACACCAGCAAAATCTTGAGGAAAACCTCCAAAGAGCCAGAGACAAAAGCAAAAGAACTGCCTACAGCGCGATTTATTAAAGGTTGTGCTTGTTTACTTAAGCTATTGATATCAGGTATATAGGGACTTAATTGAGGAGGGATACGAGCTTCCAACTGGTCTAGCCAACTATTTAAGCGCTCCAAGCCTTTGGGAACTCGATACGTTAGCTCTTGAAACTGAGCTGCAAAAGGCGGAACAATCAGCCAGAAAAAACCTATGATGACGATGAGAAACAAGCTGGCTGACAAAATAACTGCCAATCCACGCCTGAGACCTGAGCGTTGAAACCTTCTGGCCAAGCGATTTAAGGTAGTGGCTAACACAACTGCGGCAAATATCAGCAAAAGCACTTCCCGTATTTGCCACAGAATGTATATGCAAATAACTATCGTGATTAAGCCGATCCATTGACCTAGATTCACTAGCTGACTCCCGACTGTTGGCAATCCGTTGTTGACTTAACTGGTAATTCAGCTAGGTTAGCTGATTTTAGTCACTTCCGCCCATAACTTACGAATTGGAGTTTGGTTGCTGTCTTTGAGATCGCCACAGCAGAATGACCGCCATGAGTATTGTGGGTAACAAAACCATGATCAAAGCGTTGGTTGAGGTTGGGGAAATAGGTATTGGACCTACGTACTTAATCAAGAACGAAATTGTGATCGAGAGCAGAAATACTTTCAACACAAATCCAAGTTGATTTTCCATGAGTTTGTACGGCAATACGCATTGTTGTTGTAGGGTCGCTACGAAATTGAGCTGTTGCACCTCATTTCTACAATAAGCTTAAGCAGACCAATAAATAAAGTCATGACTCGCGGTTTGTGCTGCTGTTGAATCAAGGGACGCTAACACTCTGCTATGAAGACCTCATGCTCTATCTACCAGTTTCACTGCTATTATTTTTAGTACTATTACTACTGCTGCCTTTTCTGTGGTTCGCTCTGGCCATAGACGTGGTGGAGGTTGCAGTCGCAAAGCTAGGATTTTCTCCGGCGATCGCAATCTTGTTACTGACACTCGTCATTTTAGGTAGCACTATCAATATTCCTATTTATCGGCGAGAATCCTCAGTTTTAGTAGCAGACAACTTCGTTGATTTGTGGTTGAGGGAATTTAGGGGAATTCCCTTAAGAAAGATGGAGCGTACCACAGTCGTAGCTCTCAATGTAGGTGGTGGATTGATTCCCATATTGTTAGCACTGTACGAATTTAGCCAAGGAAATACCGTAGCTATCGTGCTAGTGAGCGCCATTGTAACAGTTGTTAGCTACTTTGCAGCAAGAGTCGTTCCGGGAATAGGTATTCAAATGAATCCTTTAATCGCTCCTTTGACGGCTGCTTTGTCTGCTATGTTAATCGCTGCACCTCATGCTGCTCCTGTGGCGTTTGCTGGTGGCGTTTTGGGTACCTTAATCGGTGCAGATTTACTACATCTTAAGGATATTCAAGCTATGAGCGCAGGCGTCCTTAGTATCGGTGGTGCAGGTGTATTTGACGGGATTGCTTTGTGTGGTCTATTTGCACTGCTACTAACGTGATGAGAGTTAGGAGTTAGGAGTGATTTTGGACAATTAGCAACTAACAACCAACATAATCAAAAATTTTAAGCGGAGGGTATATCTAAAAATGCCTGTTGAAACTAATAACGACAAAAACTCAGCTAAACCACCGAGAATAAGGCAATTTGGTGGGAGCTTATTGATTTTGCTGAGTTTGCTATTAATACTTAACTTTATAGTTCCCAGCTTTTTCGAGGCTCGACTACCACAAGTCCCTTATAGTGACTTTATCGCTCAGGTGGAGGCAGGTAAAGTAGATCGGGCAG
>Ga0209062_1003450_pt1 | contig 18227 bp, 15 predicted proteins | sample Coa_R2_2_FD_187158 | JGI IMG/M metagenome (GOLD analysis project Ga0209062, IMG submission 187158) | Surface soil microbial communities from Centralia Pennsylvania, which are recovering from an underground coalmine fire - Coalmine... | ecosystem: Environmental > Terrestrial > Soil > Unclassified...
TCCGCGTCGGCATCACGCAGCTCGCCCGCATCCCGCACGGCGACACCATCGAGGAGGACCACCAGCGCAACCGCCAGTTGATCGTCAACTACATCATGGATAAGACCGGCGCCATCCGCAAGGCCGAACGCAACGGCAAGACCTATCTGGAGCTGGTGGATTTCGACAAGATGCACCAGGGCGTGGGCATGCTGCTCGCCGAGCTGATGCGCATCAAGGCGGAAGGCGACTACAACGCGATCAAGTCGCTGGTCGACCGCTATGCCGTGCACTTCGACCCCAGGCTGCGGGACCAGGTCGCCGCGCGCTATGCCAGGCTGAACATCCCGACTTATTGGTGCGGCGTCTACTCCGATCTGACGCCTCATTTCGATGCGGCCGGGAAGGTCTCCGCCGTCGAAATCTCCTATCCGCGGGATGTGGTCCGGCAGCAGTTGAGCTACGCCCGGATGTACGGAGTACAATAGCAGCCCATGGCCGCGCGCCTCCATTCCCCCGTGCTGCGACCGCCCGAGATCGTCGATCTGCGCCAGCTTGCGGCGCGGGACCTCGAACCGCTGCTCGCCGAAGAGACCGCGGCGTGGCTCGAAGAGCTGCACTGGGACTTTGAGAAATCCGCGGATCTCGTGCGCCGCTTCGTCGATCTGCGCGCGCTGAACGGTTGCGCGCTGATCGAGGATGGCGAGGTCACGGGCTACCTGTACTATGTGATCGAGGACAACAAGGGCCTCATCGGCGATCTGTTCGTGCGCCGCGCGTGGTCGAGCCCGGAGCGCGAAGCGGAGCTGCTCGAGTGGGGCGTGGATGCGGTCATGAAGACCCGGCCCGTCAATCGCATCGAGAGCCAGCTCATGATGCTGCGGCACGCGCCGGGTTTCGTCATTCCCCGCACCGATTGCGCCTCCACCTATCGCCGCAATTTCATGTACCTGGACCTCGAGCGCGCCGCGCTGGCCGAGGGCCGCGTGCGCCAGCCCATGTACATCGAGAAGTGGTCCGATCACTACCAGGAGCCGGCCGCGCAACTGATTGCCGCCGCCTACACCGGCCACGTGGACAGCCGCGTCAACGATCAATACCGCAGCATTCCCGGCGCGCGGCGCTTCCTCTACAACATCGTGCAATACCCCGGCTGCGGCTCGTTCTACCGGCCCGCGTCCTTTGCCGCCTTCGAGGCCGCCACGGGCCGCCTGTGCGGCATCTCGCTCGCCAGCCTGGTCGCGCCGGCATGCGGCCACATCACGCAGATCTGCGTCTCGCCCGTGGTGCGCGGGACCGGCATCGGCTACGCGCTGCTGCGGCAGTCGCTCACCACTCTGCGGGATATGGGCTGCCGCTCCGCCACGCTGACGGTCACGTCGTCGAATACCGGCGCGGTCAATCTCTACCTGCGCACCGGCTTCGAAATCCGGCGCCAGTTTTCGGCCTACGTCTGGGAGCGCTGGTAGTGGAGACGCTGGCGCGCCGCCTCACCCTGGCGGATTCCGTCGCCATCGTGATCGGGCTGGTGATCGGCGGCGGCATCTTTCTCGTGCCGAACCTCGTGGCCGCCAATCTGCACTCGGCGCCGCTGATCCTGGGCGCCTGGATCTTCGCCGGCGTGATCTCGTTCTTCGGCGCGCTGGCCTGCGCGGAGCTGGGCGCGGCATTTCCCGCCACCGGCGGCCAGTACGTGTTCCTCCGCGAAGCCTACGGCCCGCTGGCCGCCTTCGTCTGCGGCTGGTCGAGCTTCACCGTGGCCCGCACGGCGCAGGTGGCATGGCTGGCCGTGACGTTCGCTCTCTACACCGCGTATTTCGTTCCGCTCGGCGGCATCGCCGCGAAGGCGCTCGGCGCGGGCGTGATCCTCGCCTTCGCCGCCATCAATTACCGCGGCGTCAAGGCAGGCGCGGGCGTGCAGAAGGCATTCACGGCGGCCAAGGTGCTGGGCATTTTTCTGATCGTCGCCGGCGCCTTCTGGTCCGGCGGCCGCCCGCCCGCGGCCGCAGCGCCGGCGCACCCGCCGTTCTCTCTCGCCAGCGCCGGCGTGGCGCTGATCGCGTGCCTGCTGGCCTTCGACGGCTGGGTGCAGTTGACGTTCGTCGCGGGCGAAATCCGGGACCCCCAGCGCAACGTGCTGCGCGCGCTCGCGCTCGGTTCGCTCGCCTGCATGGCGATCTACCTGCTCGCCAATCTGGCCTACCTGCGTGTGCTCTCGATTCCGGAAATTGCCGCCAGCGAGCACGTGGGCGCCGCCGCGGCCGAACGCGCGATGGGCGCCGCCGGTGGCAGGCTGGTTTCGGCCATCGTGCTCGTCTCCATCCTCGGCACCATCAACGGCTGCTTCCTCACCAGCCCGCGCTTCTATTTCGCGCAGGCCGCCGACGGCCTCTTCTTCCGCAAATTCGCGGAGGTCCACCCGCGCTTCGGCACGCCGGCGTTCGCGGTAGCCGCGCAGGCCGCATGGTCGATCCTGCTGGTCGTTACGGGATCCTACGAGGCGCTGCTCGAGTACGCGATGCTCAACATGTGGCTGTTCTACGGGCTGATGGTGGCGGCGGTGATCGTTCTGCGCCGCACGCGCCCGGAGGCGCCGCGGCCCTATCGCATGTGGGGCTACCCCGCGACGCCACTGCTCTTCATCGCGGTCACGGTCTGGTTCCTCGGGAATATGCTCGTGACGCGGCCCGGCCCGTCGCTCGCCAGCCTGGCGCTGACGGCGACCGGCCTGCCGGTGTACTACCTGTGGCGCCGCGCGCCGGCGAAAGGCGCGGCGCGCGGGTAAAGCCTAATTCGCGCGCTTCAAATCCAGCTTGGCCCGCAGCTCCCCGGAGTCGCCCTGTGCCGTGGCGGTGCCCTGCAAGCGGTCCTCGGTGAGCGTCAGCTCCACATGAAGAACGTGTTCGCCCGCGTCCACATCCAGGGTGATCTTGTTTCCCTCGATCGTGCCCTTTTTAATGTTGAACCGTTCGTTTTCGTCCGGCCCGGCCGTCCCGGTGATCTCATTGCCGTCCTGCTTGAGGACGAGCAGCGCGCCGGAATCTTTCGACTGTCCATCGGGCCCGGTCGCAGTGAAGGTGCCGGTCCAGTTCCCGGTCACGTTGACGTCGGCCGCGGCGGTCAATGCAAAAAGCGCCGCGAGCGCAAGCGAAAGCAATATCTTCATCGGGACTCCTCCCGGCTATTCAGACGGAGACCGGCCGCGAAAGTTCCTCGAATCTTCGTTATTTCGCCCGTTTCACGTCCACCTTGACCCGCAGCTCCTGGCCGCTTGCGGATTTACCCAGCGCGTCGCCGTACAGCCGGTCCCCATCCACCAGCAGCTCGGCATGGTAGGTGAACTCGTCCACCACCACGTCGATGGTGACCTTGTTCCCCTCGATCGTGCCCTTGCGGATCTCGTAGCGTTCGTTCTCGCCGTTCCCCACCGAGCCCGAAATCGCGTTGCCGTCCTGCTTCAGATTCATGACCCCCGGAGAATCGTTCGTCTCTCCGTTGGGTGCGATGGTATGGAAGGTGCCGGTCCAGTTCCCGGTCACGTCGACGTCGGCCGCGGCGGTCAGCGCGAAGAGCGCCAGCAGCGAAAGGCACAGCGATATTCTCATGGGTCCCTCCCGGATGTTCATACGAACCCCGGCCGGGAAAGTTCCCGCCCGCCGCGTCAACCGCGAGAAGGTCCGCGCTGAGGCGGCCTTGCGTCGTTATCGCGCCGCCGTCGCCGTCTTCGCCCTGGCCGCCGCCGCGTCCAGCAGCACCTTAACCGGCCGAACCGCGGCGAGCCGAACTTCCGCGACCGGCCGCTGCATGCGCGTCAGCTCCGTGCCCTGCTGCGAGAGCCAGTCCGCGGGCAAAGTCTGGCCGCCGGCAATGGCATCGACCAGGCGCAGGCCGGCCTTGCCCAGCGCGGAGAGGTCCACCGAGAGCGGCTGGGCTTCCTGCATCATGCTGTTGCCTTCGGCCAGCGGCGCAAAGCGGGCGTCATTGCCGGCCCAGACCGCGAACTGCTCGCGCAGAAATGCGGCATCGGCGGCGTCCGCGGGATTGGCCGCCAGCCGCTTCGCCGCGAGCTCCACCGCGCGCACGCTCTCGCTTTCCGGCCGCGCTGCGTCCACCAGCCGGTTGAGCGGCGTGGTCGTGGTGTAGCGGATCGCCGAGTTGCGCCCGCCGCGTCCCGTGCCGAGGCCCGTGGCTTCCACCGCGTCCGCGAGCACGTAAAGCGGCGTGGCGCGATGTTCGCCGGCGATGCGGTCCAGCATCGGCCGGTAGCCGGCGAGGTGCTGCACTCCCGTCCATTCCAGGTTGCGGCTCACCACCGCCAGGCGGTCGTACATCGAATCGGCATCGGTCACATCCTTCGGCGACCAGAAGCGCTCCGCAATGGCCGCCATGCGCGGCCACACGCGGCTATCCACCGTCTCCGCGTTCACGTACTCCGCCCACATGCAGGCCTCGCCGCCCAGAATGCGCTGCTGCGCCTCGGGCGAGAGCTGCGCCGCCGGGCCCGCCAGCGGATCGATGCCGTAGTGATAGCTCGCCGGGCTCAGGTGATCGAGGTAATAGCCCCAGGAGAGAATCGCGCGATGGCCCTTCTCGGCCGCCTGCGCGAGCGCCGCATTGCCGCGCCAGGACTGGATCACGGTCGTGGTCGGCAGGTCCGGATGCAGCACTTCGTCCCAGCCGATCATGATGCGGTGGTACTTCGTCAGAATCTTCGAGACCCGCTGGTTGAAATACGCCTGCAAGCCCTTGGCGTCGAGATGGCGCTGCTCCATGAACGCCTTGATGCGCGCGTTGTTGTTCCAGGCTTTCGGGTTGACTTCGTCGCCGCCGATGTGGAAATAGGGATCGGGAAAAATGCGGACCATCTCGCCGATGAAGCCATCCAGGAACTTGTACGTGGTTTCGCGGGTCGGGTCCATGATCGGCTCGAAGCCGCCCATGCGGTCGCCGGTCTGGAACGGGCCGGCGACGCTGGCGAGCTGCGGCATGCCGGGGAACCACGCGAGCGTGTGGCCGGGGATATCGAACTCCGGCACCACGCGGATGCCCCGGTCGCGCGCGTACGCCACCACTTCGCGCAGCTCCGCCTGCGTGTAATATTGCCCGTTCGAGCCCATGCCCTGCAGCCGGGGAAATTTGCGGCTCTCCACGCGGAAGCCCTGGTCGTCGGAGAGGTGCCAGTGGAAGACGTTGAGCTTCACCGCCGCCATCGCATCCAGATTGCGCAGGATCACCGGCACCGGCATGAAGTGCCGGGAGGAATCGATCATCAGCCCGCGCCAGGCGAAGCGCGGCCGGTCCTCGATGTGGACGGCCGGGACGGCGAACCCATGCTCCGCGGGGACGGCGAGCTGCCAGAAGGTCTCGAGACCATGCATCGCTCCATCCACGGTAGCGGCCTTGAGCGTGGCGCCCTGCGGCGTGACGTCGAGCGTGTAGGATTCATCCTCTCCCAGCGTGGGGTTGAGGTGGCCGGCGGCCGCGCAATCCACGGTCAGACCCGCACCGGTCTTCGCCGTGAACGGAATTCCGGTTTTGCGGGAAAGCAGCGCCGTGGTGCGGCGGATGGCCTCGTTCAGCCGGGCGTCGGAATGGCCGGCAGACCGGATGCCGAAAGAGCCGTCGATCGCGAGCATGCCGGAGGTGGTGTCCAGTTTGGCCGGGAGCGGCATCAGGGCCGGGGCCGCCTGCGCGCCGAGCGCGAGCGCGCAGAGCAGGAAGAAGCGGTGCGTCACATTACTATTTTAACCGGGAGGAGCAGGATCATTGTTGTTTTCGAGATGTTCCGCTTCTATCGTTCGGTCACTGGCGCCGCTACACGCACGTCGAGCTGCGCGGCAAAGTGCGCGAGCGGCGGGCCCTCGGGCTCGGGCAGGCCCGCCGCGCGCAGCAGCGTCTCCCGCAGCACGGCCACTTCCGCGCGCTGCAGCGGCCATGGCGGATGCTCCACGTCCGCCCGCACGATCTTTTTCTGGCTTTGGCGGCACGCATACAGGTGGAAGCGCGCCGTGAGGAATAGCTCCAGCTCGTCCGGTGCCGCGATCGCCGCGCCGGGGCGGATTTCGATCTCCGCGCCCGCGGGCGGACCGCGGTCATCCCCAAACGCCCGCGGCCCGGCGATGCGCTCGCTGCGATACCGCACCGTCGCGGGGCCGCGCTCTACGGACATGCGTGCCCAGTAGTACGGCAGCGCGAAAAACGCGCGCGCGCCGATCACGGCCGCGAGGCGCGCTGCATCGAGCGAGAAGAACCACACGCCGCGCCGGCCTTCGCCATCGGCCACGTACGTGCGAACGTTGGTCTCCGGAAAATGGGAAAGCCGCGGCACGGACGGCGCGTGCGGCAGCGTGAGCCCCACGATGCGGAACGGCACCAGCCCGATCCACGCGGAGCCGCCGAAGAGATCCAGATGGAGCTCGCGCGGCACCAGCGGCCGTACCAGCACCGGGCTGCAGGGCCAGTGAAGAAACGTCAGGTCCTGCCACGTCTGCCGCATCACGGCCCGCCGCAGCGGCTGAGCGGGCGTGGCGCGGATCGGCTCCAGCTCCGGCATACTTACTCCGGCCGCAGGCTGATCTCGCGGAACCAGAGGACCGCTTTATCGTCGTGATGCTGCAAGGCGATGTAGCCGGCTTCCGGCCGCGGCCCGCGCTCCGGCTCCCACGGCATGGCGCGCGGCGGCACCGGCGAAACGCCGTCGGAATCGGTAACCAGCACGCCATTCAGCCATACCCGCGTGCGCAGGCCGTGGAGCGCGATATCCATGGTGTTCCACTCGCGCGCCGGCTTGGACGGCCGCGCCAGCGCGCGGGTCATGGAGTAGAGGACGCCCGTGCAGTGCCAGTCGTTATCGCGATCGTCGATTTGCACCTCGATCCCGTGATGGATCGCATAGTTTTCGTCCGCTGGCGCATCCGGAATGCGGATAAAGACACCGGAATTGCCATTGGCCGCCGACATACGGTAGATCACCCGCAGGGTCGCGTTGCCGATCTTGCGCCGCGTGTACCACAGCAATCCGCTGCCCGGCCGCGTGCGGATCGCGCCGTCCTCAACGGTAAACGCGGTCCGCCCCAGCGCCCCCGCGACCTGCCAGCCATCCAGGCTGTGGCCGTCGAAAAGCGGCTGCCACGGTCCCGCGGCGAGAGCGGGAAGGGCGAGGGCGAGCGCGTAGGCGAGCCGGCGCATGGCTCCATTGTGACGCGGATTTCCCGCCGCCGCGGGTTCCATTTTCTGCTACCCTCATCGCTTGAGCTGACACCGCATGTCCCGACCGCTCGCCTGCATCACCGGAGCGTCCGCCGGCATCGGCGCGGCGTTCGCGCGGCAGCTCGCCGCGCGCGGCTACGACCTGTGGCTCGTCGCGCGCCGCCGCGACGCGCTCGCGCGCCTCGCCGCCGGGCTTCAGGCGAAGCACGGCGTCGCGGCGGAAGCCATCGAAGCGGACCTCACGCGCGACGCGGATGTTTCCGCCGTCTGCGCGCGCCTCGCCGCGGAGGCGCCCCTCGAACTGCTGGTCAACAACGCCGGCTTCGGCTCCCGCGGCTTTTTCTTCGACGCCGACCCGGCGCAGCAGGACAACATGCACCGCCTCCACGTGCTCGCCACCGGGCGGCTCACCCGCGCGGCGCTCCCTGGAATGGTGGAGCGGCGTCGCGGCGGCATCGTCAACGTGGCATCGGTCGCCGCCTTCTTTCCCGCGCCGGGCAGCGTCAGCTACTGCGCCACCAAGGCCTGGATGCTGGCATTTACCGAGGGCCTGTGGCTGGAGCTGCGCCGCGCCGGCAGCCCGGTCACCGTGCAGGCGCTCTGCCCCGGTTACACCTACAGCGAATTTCACGATGTCCTCGGCGTCGACCGTTCCAAAATCATGACGCCGGGCTGGTGGATGACGGCCGATTCTGTGGTTGCGGAATCGCTGCGCGGGTTGGATCGCGGCCGGCTCATCGTCATCCCCGGCCTGCGCTACCGCATGCTCGTCGCGCTTTCGCGGCTGCTGCCGCGGCGCCTGATGCTCGCGGGCGCGGCGCGGGTGCGCGGGCCGGCGGTCGAAAAATAGCGTCTACCCGCTATCATGATTCCGTGGATCCTCTCCTCTCTCAGGTTCGCGGGCGGCAGTCCGAGACCATCGCGCTCATCCGCCAGTTCGTCGAATGCGAGTCCCCCAGCGATACGCCCGAAGCCATCGACCGCTTCGTGGAGCTCGTCGCAGATACCGTCGCGCCGTTCGCCAAAGTGAAAACGGTCGCGGCGCGCGGTTTCGGCCGGCATCTGCTGGTCGAGCCGGCGCTTCCGGGGCGCCGCAAACAGGGTCAAATCCTGGCCCTCGCGCACTCCGATACCGTCTGGCCCATGGGCACGCTGCACTCCATGCCGTTCCGCCAGGCGGACGGCCGGCTGTGGGGGCCGGGCGTGCTCGATATGAAGGCCGGCATCGCCTTCTTCATCGGCGCCGTGCGCGCGCTGCGCGAGCTGGAGATTCCGGTAGGCCGCAAGGTGCTGCTGCAGGTGAATTCGGATGAGGAAATCGGCAGCCCGTCCTCGCGCGCGCTCACGGAAAAAAACGCGGCGCGCAGCCAGGCCGTGCTGGTGCTCGAGCCGGGCACCGGCCTCGAAGGCAAGCTCAAAACGGCGCGCAAGGGCGTGGGCGCATTCACCGTGACGGTGCGGGGGCGGGCATCGCACGCCGGTGTCGATTTCAGCGCCGGCGCCAGCGCCATCGTGGAGCTCGCGCGCCAGATCGATCGCATCGCCGGATTCACGCATCTGGAACGCGGGATCACCGTGAATCCCGGCGTCATCTCCGGCGGCACGCGCAGCAACGTAGTGGCGGCGGAAGCGCATGCCGAGGTGGATATCCGCGTGCTCCGCCTGCGCGACGCGCCAGCGCTCGACAAAAAATTCCGCGCCCTCAAGCCCTTCGACCGCCGCTGCCGCATCGAAGTAACGGGCGGGCTGAACCGGCCGCCCATGGAGCGGACCGCAGGCATCGTGGCGCTGTTCCGCGCGGCGCAAAAGCTGGGCCGCGAATTGGGCGTGACGGTAGAGGAATCGCTCACCGGCGGCGGATCGGACGGAAACTTCACGGCGGCGCTCGGGATTCCCACGCTGGACGGCCTGGGAGCCGTCGGCGAGGGCGCGCACGCGGCCAACGAGAGCGTCCTGATCGACCGGATCGCGGACCGCACCGCGCTGATCGCGAAGCTGCTCGCGACGGTGTAACGCTACGCCAGCGCCAACCCCGCCTGCGCCGCCGTCTCGAACCCCGCGAACTCCCCGCGCTCCAGCTTGGGAAACGCGGCGGCGGCGATCATCGCGGCGTTATCGGTGCTCAGCCCGGGCGTCGGAAAATACACCGGGTACGGCAAGCCCGCGGCGCCCGCGGCCGCGCGCAATCCCGCGTTGCAGGCCACGCCGCCCGAGACGATCAGGCTGCGCGCTTCGATCTGTTCCGCGCAGGCCGCCGCCCGCGTCAGCAGCTCGTTCACCACCGCATGCTGAAAGCTGGCCAGCAGGTCGAGCGTGCGCGGCGGCGTGCGAGTCAGCCATTCCTCCGTGGTGGGCGCGGGGCGCTCTCGCCGCAGCGCCACGCGCGCGGCGATCTCGGACTCCATATCGTGCGCCTCCACCCAGCGCAGCACGGCGGTCTTCAGGCCGCTGAAGCTGAAATCGAGCGCATTGCCTTTCATCTTGGCGAAGGTGAAGCGGACCGCCGCCGGATTGCCGTAGGGCGCCAGCCGGTCGATCACCGGGCCGCCGGGATAGCCGAAGCCCAGCAGCTTGGCGACCTTGTCGAAGGCCTCGCCGGCCGCATCGTCGCGGGTCTTGCCGAGGAGCCGGTAGCGGAAGCCGGGCTGCACTTCGAACAAATGCGTGTGGCCGCCGCTCACCACCAGCGCCAGCGCCGGAAACTCGATCGCGGGATGTTCCAGCACCACGGCGTGGATATGGCCCTCGATGTGGTTCACCGCGATGAGCGGCACGCCCGTAGCGAAGCTCAGCGATTTCGCATAGGTCAGTCCGACCAGCAGCGACCCGACCAGGCCCGGGCCGACCGTCGCGGCAATCGCCGAAAGGTCGCGCAAGGCGACGCCCGAACGGTCGAGGGCTTCGCGGACGACCGGCACGATGGCGCGCAGGTGCTCGCGCGAGGCAAGCTCGGGAACGACGCCGCCGTATTTGCCGTGCGTCGAAAGTTGCGACGCGACGATCGAGGAAAGAATGGCAGGCCGTCCCTGGGCCTGCTCCACCACGGCAGCGGCCGTCTCATCGCAGGAGGATTCGATGCCGAGAATGCGCACTATTTTTACCTTAGCGCGTCTATCTCATCTCCTCCTGGACCAGCCGGCCCATCGAGGCCGCGGAAGGGCGGACGCCCCGGCGGGCGGTGAAGTTCAACAGGCCCGACGCCGTCCAGGCGCAGCGCTGCGCCGCAGACTGCAGGTCGAGGAGGAGCCCCCGCACCGGGTGGCCGGGCTCCAGCGAGCGGATGCTGTCGCTGACGCTGGTCAGAATGACCGTCAAGTCATCGTTCAAATCGTGCGCCGCGGCCGCTGCCACGGCACAGATGCGATCGTTTCGTGAAAGGCGCTCCACGGCAGTGAGCATACTCCCCCGCACATGGCAGATTGCCCGCCACTGTGCGCAAGTTACTTGATCCAGGCGAAATATAAATCGCAATCGGCCGTTATGCCGGTTCCCGCTCATACCTCTGCGGCGTGTGTTCCGGACTGTTGGCGGATGCGGGCATACACCTGATTGCGGATCAGCCGGGTGATGCACTCACGCATCTCGGGATTGTCCAGGAAGCGCACCACCTGATCGCTGTTGCGGTCCATGCGCTCGATCACGATCTCTTCGAGCTTACGGTCGAATACGTGGGCGAAGTTGTCGATGGTGTTGGCTTCGCCGGCGTCGCGGACTGACTCGTCCGCCGCCGCGTCCGCGCGCACCTGCTCCCAGAAAAGCTCGTCCCGCTCGGTGAATTCGGTGCCGAAGCGTTCGTTGAGCACGTCCACCACGCGCGAGAGCGGAACCTGCTCATCCTCGGCGCGGCCCGTGCCGACGTCGGAGGGGCCCTTCAGCGTTCCGGGAACGCCCGCTTCGAGCGCGATGCGGCCTTCACTGATCTTCTGGAGCCGGTAATATTTCAACCGCACATCCTGATCGAGATCGAGCCGGCAGGTCCCCGCGCGCGCCAGCAGCTTGCTTTCGAGGAACCGGAGATAAGCGTCCAGCTTCTCCAACTTGCTGTCGCCGAACGGAATCACCTGCGAGAGAAACGAGTAGAGCCGGCGGAAGGATTCTAGCCGCCCGCGGAATTCCTCCTGATCCTGCTCCGGCGCCTCGCCGAATCGCGCCACCGCCTTATCAACAATAGAATTCATTAGGGCGTTATCGGTCGGACTCTCCTTCCTTCTCGGCTTGAAGAATACGGCGGCGAACTGCTCGACCTCGATCTCCTGCACGAGGAACGTCGCGTAGAGTTCCGCCCTGAGATTGTAAAGCTGGCGCGGATCCGGCTTACCCGTCACCAGCGGCGCCGTATCGTAGTAGCGCTGAAAAGCCCGCTGGATCTCCTCGGGGGCGTTGACGAAATCCAGAACGAACGTGTCTTCCTTGCCCGGATGCACCCGGTTCAGCCGCGAGAGCGTCTGCACCGCCTGCACGTCCGCCAGCCGCTTATCGACGTACATCGTGTGAAGCAGCGGCTGGTCGAACCCGGTCTGATATTTGTCCGCGACGATCAGAATCCCGTACTCCCGCTTCTTGAACTCCTCCGGAAGCTGCTTCTCGCTGATCTTCCCGCCGTTCATCTTGACCTCGGTGAGTTCCTCGCCGGTGGGATCGTCCGGGTCCACCAGCGAGCCCGAGAACGCGACGAGCGTCCGCAGATCGTTGTACTGTTTCGCCCGGATGTATTCGTCCGCGGCCCTCTTGTACCGCACCGCCTCCAGCCGCGAGCCGGTGACGACCATGGCCTTCGCCCGCCCGCCGACGCGATGCCGCACGTTCTGCCTGAAGTGCTCCACGATAACCTCGGTCTTCTGCGCGATATTGTGCGGGTGCAGGCGCATGAAGCGCGCCAGAGCCTTCGCGGCCTTCTTCTTCTCCACCTCCGGATCGTCCTGCGCCGCCTTGAGCAGTCCGTAGTAGGTGCTGTAAACCGTATAGTTTTTGAGCACGTCGAGGATGAAGCCTTCCTCGATCGCCTGCCGCATGCTGTACTCGTGGAACGGCTGCGGCTCGCCGTTGGCGTCGCGCTGGCCGAAGATCTCGATGGTCTTGTATTTCGGCGTTGCCGTGAAAGCGAAGAAGCTGAGGTTGGGCTGCTGCTTCCGCCCCTCCATCACGCGGATCACTTCCTCTTCGTAATCCGGCAGATTTTCCTCTGCGGCCCGCTTCCGCGCGATCTCCCGGATGCGCTCCCCCGCCAGCGTTGCCTTCATGCGCGCGGCGCTCTCGCCCGATTGCGAGCTGTGCGCCTCGTCCACAATCACCGCGTAGCGCCGCTCCGGCAGGTCGCCCGCGTGCTTGGTCACGAACGGAAACTTCTGCAGGATCGTGATGATGATCGGCGCGCCCGCGCGTAGCGCGTCGGCAAGCTGTTTCGAATCCTCATCGATCTTCACCACCACGCCCGTCTTGTGCTCGAACTGGTAAATCGTGTCCTGAAGCTGCTTATCGAGCACCAGCCGGTCCGTCAGCACCACCACGCTATCGAACACCTTCCGGTCCTGCGCGTCGTGCAGGCTGGAGAGGCGATGCGCGAGCCACGCAATGCTGTTGCTCTTGCCGCTCCCCGCCGAATGCCACACTAGGTAGTTTTTCCCCGGCCCCGATGCCCGCGCGCCCGCCGTCAGCTTGCGCACGGCGTCCACCTGGTGGTACCGCGGAAAGATGAGCGTCTCCTGCTTCCCCGAGCGGTCCACGTGGAGGAAGCGGCCTAGCAGGTCGAGCCAGCTATCCCGCTGCCAGATCTGCTCCCACAGGTAGAACGTGCGGTAGCCGTTCGGGTTTTCCGGATTCCCCGCGCCCTTCCCGTTGCCGCGGTTGAACGGCAGGAAGCGCGTTTCCTCGCCTTCGAGGCGCGTGGTCATATAGCAGGTATCCGTATCCACCGCGAAGTGGACCAGCGCCCGCTTCTTGAACGCAAAGAGCGGCTCGCGGTGGTCGCGGCCCCGATATTGCGCGATGGCGTTGTTCACGGTCTGCCCCGTGAACGCGTTCTTCAGTTCGGCCGTGGCGACGGGGAGCCCGTTGACCGAAAGCAGCAGGTCGACCGACTGCTCATGCTGCACGCTGAAATGGAGCTGCCGCGTCACGGTGAGGCCGTTGGCGCGGTAGAGCTTCGCGGTTTCCGGGTTCATTCCGCTCGCCGGCGCGAAGTAGGCGAGGGCGAAGGTCTGGCCGAAGAAGTCGAGGCCGTGGCGCAGCACGTCGAGCGTGCCGCGTGCGTCGAGCGCATGGACCAGCTCGGTGAGAAACGCGTCCGCAGCGTTCGCGCCGTAGTAATCGGTCAGCACCTTCCAGCCTCTCGGCTGCGTCCCGCGGACGAAATCGAGGACGATTTCCGGGTGCAGCGCGCGGGTGCGGTCGTACGCGGCAGGGTCGGCCCTTTCGTAGCCGCCCGCGGTCAGGAGGGAGTGCTCGATGGCCTCTTCGAACGCGATTTCACGATGATCCACCATCAGGCGAGGGCCTCCATTTTTTTCTCGTGCTTGCTGATGTCGAGCTGGCCGGTGACGGCGGCGGTGATCAGGGCGGAGCGGTATTCGCGGAGACGGGCGATGGTTGTCTCGAGCGCTGCCGCTAGCTTGCCAAAGTTGGCCGACTGCGCTAAGGCCCATTCCGCAATTTTCACTTGCTCCTCTAAGGGAGGAATGGCTACCCGGAGATTTCGGACGGTGTCCTGCCCGACATTCTGCATCGACCCACTCGCGCCGGTCGCCTCGCACTCCATCTGGTACCGGACTGGTACGGATTGAAGGAGCAAGGTTGCGTATGCGGGTGTGATCCGCGGGCCGGGGCGCAGGCGGTAGAGCTTATCGCAGAGCAGTAGCTTCGGCCGCACTGTGGTGACCAGTGCGGCGCTGCCGACGAGTTCCCTAGTGTTCGCTCGGCTGATCAGTACGTCCCCCGGCCGGATCTCATACCGCTCTTCAATGTCGAGGCCGGGAGGGAGCGCTTTGTTCTCTGCCTCGTCGAACGTGCAGCCGTTCACGCAGCCGACCTTCAGTACACCCCACTCGTCGGCCTCGGCCACGCGGGAATCGCACTGAGGCGACCAGCCCTGCTCGATGCCCCTAAGTACGAACTTCAACCGTGTCGCCGTCCAGTGTGCCGGAGCTTCGCGCCAGTAGGCTTCGCCGAGCTCCCTCGTGGTGGTTGTAGGGTCGAGACCGACTGTAACGGCTCGGCTGACCGCAGCCGCCCGCTTCTCCTCCAGCAATTCGATTAGCCGCTGCTTCTTCGCAACGAGAGCCGATATTTCGCCAAGTGCCCGATCCAGCCGCTTGCAGAGATCCCTCTGACGCTCCAGCGGCGGGACGGGCACGAGCGATGCCCGCAGCGCACATCTTGGCAAGCCAAACCGGGTGACGCCAGTGGCGGCGACCTGAAATTGATGGTTCACACAACTCGCCTGGAGGCAACGCAGCAGGAACTCGCCACTGATTTCCGCCGGGTCTGGCCGGAGTATCGCGAGGTGATAGCCGCAAACGAGATCGGGGGAGCTTTCCTTAACAAGCGCCGCGACCGCAATGTCGTCCCACGACTCAGAGTCCTTTGTGACCAGGACATCGCCTGGTAGTAGACGGAAGGCGGAGATTTCATCGGCGCTCGCCGTGGCCTGCATGAACGGCAAAGCGAGGGTGATCGCCTCGTTGTAGTACACATCCGTGTAATTGCAGAGACAGACGGGCAATTCCCCTTCCTCGCTGAGCTTGTCCACGCTGCTGACGCGGCAGCTCGCCACAGCCCGCAGGGGCTTAGCCGTCCAGCCAGGCGGGAGTTCTTGCACCCAGCGCAGGCCTGCGTGCCGCTTCCTCATCGCCCCACCGCCGCCAACCCCTTCACAATCTCCGCCTCCAATTCCCGGATCTCCCGCTCGATCTCCTCCAGCGGGCGCGGGGGTGTGTACTTATAAAAATGCCGGGTAAAGGGGATCTCGTAGCCCACCTTCGTCTTCTCCTCATCGATCCACGCATCCGGCACGTGCGGCTTCACCTCTCGCGCGAAGTACTCGTGAACGTCCTCTTTCAACGGCACGTTCTCCGTGTCGCGCAGCTCGGGATCGGGTTCGGGGTTGCCGTCCGCATCGCGGCAGACGGCAGCGTTCTCGTCGCGCTCGCCGAAACTCGCGACGATCGCCTTGCGTACCGGCGCCGGGATCGCGAGTCCCTCCGCCTCCAGCAACTCATCCAGCGCGGTCAGAAACGCCTCCCGGTCGAGCCACACCTGCCCGGCGGGCAGCTTTCCGAGCGCATTCAGCAGATCCCGCTGCAACCGCTCGCCGCGTTCCACCTCCTTGCGCCCCGCGCTGCCGGATTTCCGGGACGTAGCCAGCGCAGCGAACGCGCGCGACTCCTGGAGCGCCGCCACGTGCGCCGGCGTCGCGGAAAAGCTCAGCCGCAGCGGCCGCTCGACCGTAATCTTCCGGTACCCGAAATCGTCGTTATCGAAAATCTTCGAGTATTCGCCTTCCTCGAACGCCCCATAAATGCGCACGATCTCGGCAATCTGCGCCTCGCTCAGCTCGTTGCGCTTGTTCCCCATGCTCTTGCGCATCTTGGTGTAGAACTCGACGGCATTGACGAGCTGCACCTTGCCCTTCCGCTTGCGCGCCTTGCGGTTGGTGACGATCCAGATGTAGGTGTTGATGCCGGTGTTGTAAAAAAGCTGGTCCGGCAGCGCGACGATCCCTTCCAGCCAATCGTTCTCGATGATCCATTTGCGGATGTTGCTCTCGCCCGAGCCGGCGTCCCCGGTGAAGAGCGGCGAGCCGTTGAAGACGATGCCCAGGCGTGTGCCGGTCTCTACGCCATGCGCATAGGGCTTCATCTTCGAAATCATATGCTGGAGAAACAGGAAAGACCCGTCATTGATGCGCGGCAGGCCGGCCCCGAAGCGGCCGTCGTAGCCCTGGCTCTCGTGCTCCTCGCGAACGAATTTCTCCTCCGCCTCCCACTTCACGCCGAAGGGCGGGTTGGCGAGCATGTAGTCGAACTTCTTACCGGGGAAGGCGTCGAAGGTCTTGCCGTCGCCCAGCGAATCGCCGAACTGGATATGCTCGATGTCCTCGCCTTTCATGAGCATGTCGGACCCGCAGATGGCGTAAGCCTCCGCGTTGTAATCCTGGCCGAAGAGGACGAGTTTCGCATCCGGATTCAGCTCGCGCATATACTTCGCGGCTTCCGAGAGCATGCCGCCGGTCCCTGCGGCGGGGTCGAAGAGCGTCCGAACGGCGCCCTTCTGCTGGAGAGTGGCAGAATCCGGGAGGAAGATGAGGTCCACCATGAGGCGGATGACCTCGCGCGGGGTGAAGTGGTCTCCTGCTTCCTCGTTGGCGGCTTCGTTGAACTTCCGGATCAGCTCCTCGAAGCTGCGGCCCATCTCCAGGTTGGAAACAGCGTCGGGGTGGAGATCCACCTCGGCGAACTTCTGCACCAGCTTGAACAGCCGGTTGGATTTATCGAGCTTCTGGATCTGCTGCTCGAAGCTGAAATGTCCGAAGAGCCCGCGGACCTCTGGGGAGAACGACTGAATATAGTGCCACAGGTTGCGCGCCATGCCGTCGGCGTCGCCGAGCAATTTGGCGAAGTCGTACTTGCTCGTGTTGTAGAACGGCTGCTTCGCGGCCTTCCGCAGCATTTTGTCCACGAGCGCCGGCGGCTGGCCTTTGAGGCGCTTGGCTTCTTCCAGGACCTTCGTCTTCGTCGCCTCCAGAACGCAATCGAGACGCCGCAGGACGGTCATGGGGAGCATGACCTTGCGGTATTCGGGCGGGCGGTACGGGCCGCGGAGGAGGTCGGCAATATCCCAGATGAACGGGACGAGGCGGTCGGCGTAATTGGTCAAGAGCGGACGGGGTCCTTTCGAAGAGATAATTCAGGCTTTAAGTTGACGATCTTAACTCAGCCGGATGCCTTGCATTCACCGCAACCGCAACAATATTTCTCCCCTTCCCTCAACCACTTCCACGCCCCACCCCCCTCAAACCGCATCCCTCGCGTGCTATCCCTGAACCGCACGGCCACTGCCGGCAAGAGGAAAGAGAATCGTTATGGCATCCGAGAAACAGATCGCGGCCAACCGCCGCAACGCGCAAAAGTCCACCGGTCCCCGCACCCAGGCCGGCAAAGCAATCTCCCGCATGAACGCCTTCCGCTCCGGGATTCATTCCGAGAACCTCGTCATTCGCGGCGAATGGCCCGATGAGCTCGAAACCCTCACCGAGGAATACCACCGGGAGTTCCAGCCCGCCACTCCGTGCGAGCGCGATCTCGTCGACGCCATCGTCCGCAACGAGTGGATCAGCCGCCGCATGAGCCTCATCGAAGCCGAGCTCTGGGGCCACCACTACCAGACCGCCGCCGCCACCCGTCCCAACAACCGCTTCGACGTCCTCGACCGCCATTGGCCCCTCGGCCAGGGCTTCGTCGCCCTCTCCCGCGACCTCGAACGCCTCCAACGCCGCGTCTCCGCCCTCGAACGCTCCACCCGCCAGGCCATCCGCGAACTCGACGAGCTCCGGGCCCGTCGGACCTCCGAACCGGAAGCCGATCCCGACGCCCTCACGGAAGAACCCGGCGCCGTGGAAGAGGAACTCACAGCCGTCGAAGATCCCACCCACACGCCGCAACCCGCTGAAGCCGAACCCACTTCCGGCCAGATTGGCTTCGTTCCGTCAACTCTCTCCCCCGATTCCCCGTCGCCCCTGACCCCCACCCCCTGGCCGGCCGCGCCCGCCCAAGCCGTCGTCCTCCCAACGGTCTGATCCACCGCCGCAGCCCCGACCCCCGATCCCTGACCCCGGCTCCCCTCGTCCCACGACATCCAAAACTCTATTTGCCCTATCCCCAGCTACTTACAAGAACCCCGGGCCGGAAAGCGCCGGCGTGCGTGCTACTGTCATAACCGAAAAGGAGCTGCTCGTTAGGCGAGATGCAGCCCGTACCGGAGCGACGTCCGATGCCCAATGGCCAGGGCAACCTAAGTTCGGACCCACGTCGTGCAACGTTCGTCAG
>Ga0209062_1003451_pt1 | contig 18226 bp, 15 predicted proteins | sample Coa_R2_2_FD_187158 | JGI IMG/M metagenome (GOLD analysis project Ga0209062, IMG submission 187158) | Surface soil microbial communities from Centralia Pennsylvania, which are recovering from an underground coalmine fire - Coalmine... | ecosystem: Environmental > Terrestrial > Soil > Unclassified...
CTCCGCCCTCGAGGCTCCCCAGCGGAAAGAACTTGCCCTTGCTCCATACGCCGAACAGGGTCGCGTCGCCGACCCGCTCCTCTTTGCCGAGATCCACGAGCTGGTAAAATACCGGACGGCTCAACCGCGCTTCCAGCCCCTCGCGCAGGAGGATATAGGGGCTGGGCTCGCCGCTCGCGGAATCGGTGACGACTCGGAGGGGATGATCGGCACCGGCCGCCACAGTTTCGTCAATGTTTGTGCGGAAGATGAGCGACTGATCGCGGCCGCTGCCCTCCTGGATGAGCTCGACCGCGACGAAAGGGGCGTCATCGACAGTGATCCGACCGCGCTCGACGGGCGTTATCAGCCAGAAGGTGCCGTCAGCCTCGCGTCGAAGGACGGTGCTGAACAGCCGAACCATCGGCATACGATGGATCGGCGAGCCGCGGTAGTACCAGGTGCCGTCACGCGCGATGCGTATATCGAAATGGCCGCAATCAATGGGTTGGCGCTTTGCAGGATGGCTCGGAGCGGCGGCATTCGCGGCCAGGCGATCGAGCCCGGTTGACGATGTCCCCTTATCGGTCATGATCGATCTCCATAACCAGGCGAAGGAGCGGGGTTCGTGAGTCTTTCCGACAATGCGTCCATGACTGCCGGCGCCGCCGATCTCGTCGCCGAGATCGATGCCTTGGGTCAACGCTTGGGCCAGGTGCGCGAGCGCATCGGCCGCGTCATCTTCGGCCAGCACGAGGTGATCGAGCAAGCGCTCATCACGCTGCTGGCCGGCGGGCACGCGCTCTTGATCGGCGTGCCCGGCCTCGCCAAGACGCGGCTCGTCGAAACGCTCGGCACCGTGCTCGGCCTCGACGACAAGCGCATCCAATGCACGCCCGACCTCATGCCCGCGGACATCCTGGGCTCCGAAGTGCTCGAGGAAGGCGAGAGCGGGCGACGCTCCTTCCGCTTCATCCCGGGCCCCGTCTTCTGTCAGCTCCTGATGGCCGACGAGATCAACCGCGCGAGCCCGCGCACGCAATCGGCGCTGCTTCAGGCGATGCAGGAGGGCCGCGTCTCGGTCGCGGGCCAATATCATCCGCTGCCGCGGCCCTTCCATGTGCTGGCGACGCAGAACCCCTTGGAGCAGGAAGGCACATATCCGCTCCCCGAGGCGCAGCTCGACCGTTTTCTGTTGCAGATCGATGTGGGCTATCCCGACATCGATGCCGAGCGGCAGATGCTGTTGGCGACGACGGGGATCACCGAGGAGAAGGCGACGCCGCTTCTGACCGGCAACGAGCTCATGGCGGCGCAGCGTCTCGTCCGCCGCGTGCCGGTGGGCGAGAGCGTTGTCGAGGCGATCCTGCGCCTCGTGCGCTCGGGCCGGCCCGACGCCACCGACATCGCCGAGGCGCGCCAGCATGTCGCCTGGGGACCGGGGCCGCGCGCGAGCCAAGCGCTGATGCTCGCCTGCCGCGCCCGCGCGCTTCTCGAGGGGCGGCTTGCGCCTTCGATCGACGATGTCGTGGCCTTGGCCGCGCCCGTGCTGCGCCACCGCATGGCGCTCAATTTCGCGGCGCGCGCCGACGGCATCACCATGGCTCAAGTCATCGACCGGCTCGTGGCACCGCTCGCCTGATGGCGCAATCCGCGGCATTGCAGCATCGCGCCGAGCAGCTTGCGGCCGCGCTGCCGCCGCTGCTCGTGGCGGCCGAGCGCGTCGCCGCCACCGTCGCGCAAGGCGTCCATGGCCGGCGCCGCGTCGGCCAGGGCGAGACCTTCTGGCAGTTCCGCCAGTATCAGCCGGGCGATGCCGTGCCGCGCATCGATTGGCGCGAAAGCGCCAAGTCGCAGCGCCTCTATATCCGCGAGACCGAATGGGAAGCGGCGCAGAGCGTGTGGCTCTGGCGCGACACGTCGGCCTCGATGGATTACGCCTCCTCCGCCGGTCTCTCGACCAAGCGCCGGCGCGCCGACATCCTGGTGCTCGCGCTCTCCGCGCTCTTGGTGCGCGGCGGCGAACGCGTCGCGCTGCTCGGCAGCGGACTGCCGCCGGCGAGCGGGCGCGCGGTGCTCAACCGCTTCGCGCTCACCCTCGAGCGTCCGGCGGAAGGCGCGAGCCTGCCGGTCTTCGAGCCCTTGCCGCGCTATGCGCAACTCGTCCTCATCGGCGATCTGCTGGCACCCCTTCCCGAGATCCAGGACCGCATCGCGCGCTTTGCCGCCAATGGCCTGCGCGGCCATCTCCTGCAAGTCCTCGACCCCGCCGAGGAGACGCTGCCCTTCGAAGGCCGCGTGCGCTTCGAAGGATTCGAGCAGGAGGACTCGCTCCTCATCAGCCGGGTCGAGAGCGTGCGCGAGGATTACCTGAAGCGCCTGGCGCGCCATCGCGAAGGGCTCGCCGATATCGCGCGGCGCGCCGGGTGGAGCTTCGGCGCGCATCGCACCGACCGGCCGCCGCATATGGCGCTGCTCGCGCTCTACGGCGCGCTCGGCGAGCCGCGCGGGAGATAGCCGATGCTGGCGCTGGGTCCCCTCGCCTTCGCCGCGCCCTGGATCCTCCTGGGTCTCGCCATCCTGCCGGTGCTGTGGTGGCTTCTGCGCGTGACGCCGCCGGCGCCCAAACGCATTCGCTTCCCGGCGCTCCGCCTTCTCCTCGGATTGACGCCCCAGGAGGAGACGCCGGCGAAGACGCCGCTCTGGCTCATCCTGATGCGCATGGCGCTGATCGCGCTCGTCATCCTCGCGCTCGCCCATCCGCTCCTCAATCCCAATGCGCAATTGACGGGCAGCGGGCCGCTGGTCATCGCGCTCGACGATGGCTGGACGGCGGCGCGGCATTGGGACGAGCGGCGCGCCATGGTCGGCCGGCTCATCGATCAGGCCGAGCGCGAGGGCCGCAGGGTCGTGCTCTTCGGCACCGCGCCGCAGGCGGGCGATGCCGCGGCGCCGCCGCTTTCGGTGCTGCGGCCGAGCGATGCGCGCGCGGCGGCCGATGGGCTGACACCTCAGCCCTGGCCCGCCGACCGCAAGGCGGCGCTCGACCGGCTCGCCAAGCTCGGGATCAGCGGTGCCGCCGATCTCGTCTGGCTCAGCGACGGCGTCGATGACGGCGACGCCGCGGATTTCGCGCGCGGCCTCCTGCGCTTCGGCAGCCTGCGCGTCTTCGCCGACGGCGCCGCCGATTTGCCGCGGCTCTTGGCGCCTGCCAACACCGACGACAAGGATCTGACCGCGACCGTGCGGCGCGCCGACAGCGCCGCGCCGGAGCGATTGACCGTGCGCGCCATCGGCGATGATTCGCGTCTCCTCGCGCGCCAGGAAGTGACGCTTGCGCCGGGCAGCGACCGCATCGTCGCGCATCTCGCCATGCCGAGCGAGCTGCGCAATCGCGCCGCGGCGATCCAGATCGAGGGCGAGAGCTCGGCGGGCGCGGTGCTGCTGCTCGATGAGCGCTGGCGGCGGCGCCCCGTCGGCGTCGTCGCCGGACGCGCCGGCACGGCGGCGCAACCCTTGCTGAGCGGCGCCTATTATCTCGAACGCGCCTTGAGCCCCTTCAGCGAGGTGCGGCGCGGCGTTCCGGCAACGCTCATCAAGGGCGACATTGCCGTCCTCGCCATGCCCGATGTGGCGCCCGCGGGCGCGGATGAGAAGGCGGCGATCGTCAAATGGATGGAGAATGGCGGCGTCGTCATGCGCTTTGCCGGCCCCCATCTCGCCGAGCGAGCGGATGACGATCTCCTGCCCGTCACCTTGCGCCGCGGCGGGCGCACGCTCGGCGGCGCGCTGTCCTGGGAGAAGCCGGCGAAGCTCGCGCCCTTCACCGCCGACAGCCCCTTCGCCGGGCTCGACATCCCCGAGGACGTCACCGTCTCGCGCCAGGTGCTGGCGGAGCCGACGATCGACTTGGGCGGCAAGACCTGGGCGCGGTTGGTCGATGGCACGCCGCTCGTCACCGCGGAGAAGCGCGGCAAGGGCTGGCTCGTGCTCGTCCACACCACCGCCGATCCCGAATGGTCGAACCTCGCGATCTCCGGCCTCTTCGTCAACATGCTGCGCCGCCTCGTGGCGCTAAGCCAGGGCGTCTCGGGCAACAGCGATCAGGCGCTGCCGCCGGTCGAAACGCTCGACGGGTTCGGACGCCTGCAGCGCGCGCCGGCGAGCGTCCACACCATCGCCGCCGGCGCCTTTGCCGACACCATCGCCTCGCCGAGCCATCCGCCCGGCTTCTACGGCACGCCCGATGCGCGGCGCGCCATCAATCTCGCCGGCGCGGTAAAGCATTTCGCGCCGCTGGGCGCCCTGCCGCCGGGCGTGCTGCGCGAGAGCTATGGGCGCAGCAACGAGGTCGATTTCCGCCCCTGGCTCCTGGGTGCCGCACTCGCGCTCGCACTCATCGATCTCATCATCGCCTATGCGCTGCGCGGCCTCGTGCCGCGGCTGCCGCGGCGAAGCGGTGCCGCGGCGGGGACGATCTTGTTGCTGCTGGCGCTCGGCACGGCGCCCGCCCGCGCCGACGACAGCTTTGCCGCCCAGGCCACGAGCGAGCTTCATCTCGCCTATGTCCGTACCGGCATTCCCGATGTCGACGAGACCTCGCGCGCCGGGCTCACCGGGCTCGCCAATGTCGTCAACCACCGCACCGCCGCGGAAGTGGCGGCGCCGATGGAGGTCGATATCGAGCAGGACGATCTGATCTTCTTCCCGCTCCTCTATTGGCCCGTCGTCGAAGGCCAGCAGCTTCCCTCGGCCAAGGCGGTCGAGCGCGTCAACCGCTATCTCGCCACCGGCGGCACCATCCTCTTCGACACGCGCGACCAGGGCGAGCGCACGCCGTTTTCGGGCGCGGCGGCGCAGCAGCGCCTGCGCCAGCTTGCCGCCGGGCTCAACATTCCGCCGCTCGTGCCGGTGCCGCCCGATCACGTGCTGACCAAATCCTTCTATCTGATGCAGGACTTCCCCGGCCGCTGGTCCGGCGGCACGCTGTGGATCGAGCCGGTCGAGGAGCAGGTGAATGACGGCGTCGCCAGCGTCATCGTCGGCGGCAATGACTGGGCCGCCGCCTGGGCCGTCGACCGCAAGGGCCAGCCGATGTTCCCCGTCGTCCCCGGCGGCGAGCCGCAACGCGAGCAGGCCTTCCGCTTCGGCGTCAACCTCGTGATGTACACGCTCACCGGCAACTACAAGACCGACCAGGTCCACGTGCCGGCGATCCTGGAGAGGCTGGGGCAATGAGAGGAGTGCTGAACCGCCGCCTAGAGGATCTTCCCCTCTCCGCCCCAATGGGGCGGAGAGGCCGGGTGAGGTGGGGGCACTTCAAGCGCCTAGCGAATGGCTTCCAGAACACCGTCGAGGTTATCGAGAATCTCGCTGTTCCAAGATCGGATCACGCGATAGCCGTAGCGCGCGAGTTCTGCGCTGCGCTGCTCATCCGCAAACATTCGATCAGCATGCTGCCCACCATCAAGTTCGATAACGAGCTTGCGTGCAGGACACGCGAAATCGGCGATGCGGCGGCCGATCGGATGTTGGCGGCGAAATCGCCACGGCACGATTCGCTCGCGCAAGGCGCGCCAAAGAATGCGCTCAACGTCAGTCGCGTCGCGCCGAAGTTGGCGCGCAATCAATGTTCTCGATCTCAAGGGCATCGCCGACCCCACCTCACCCTAGCCCTCTCCGCCCCCTCGGGGCGGAGAGGGGATGAGCTTGCCATGGCGCCAAGCATAGGCGCATCACCGTCGAGCGGTCACACTCCATGACCCTCGCCGGCTACAGCATCGCGACGGCGCCGCTCTTGCCCTGGGCGGCGATCGCGGTCTTTGCCGCGCTGGCGGCGCTGCTTCTCGCGTTCGGGGCGTCGCGGCGGGCGCGTGGGATTCTGTGGCGGCTCGCGGCGCTCGTCATTCTGCTCGTCGTGCTCGCCAACCCGTCGCTCGTCCAGGAGGCGCGGCAGCCGCAGCATGACGTGGCGGCGGTCGTCGTCGATGACAGTCCGAGCATGCGCATCGGCGAACGGCGGCGCTATGCCGATGAGGCGTTGCAGCATGTGACGCAGCGGCTCCAGCAATTCCACGATTTGGATGTCCGCGTCATCCATGCCGGCGCGCCCGATCCCAAGGGCGCCCTCGCCGATAACGGGACGCAGCTCCATACGGCGTTGACGCGCGCGCTCGCCGATGTGCCGCGCCAGCGGATTGCCGGCGCCATCATGATCACCGATGGCGAAGTCCATGACATGCCGGCGCCCGATCATCTGGCGTTGGGCGCCCCCATCCATGCGCTCCTGACCGGCAAGCCCGGCGAGGCCGACCGCCGCCTCGTCGTCAAGGACGCGCCGAGCTTCGGCCTCGTCGGCAAGGAGCTGCAATTGGCCGTGCGCATCGAGGATCTTCCGGGCGGCGGCGCGGGAGGCCAGGCGCGCCTGACCTTGCGCAAGGATGGCGGCCCGCCCCGGACGCGGCTCGTGCCGGTGGGCCGCGACGTGCCCTTGACCGTCACCGTCGATCATGGCGGCCCCAATGTCTTCGAGCTCGAGGCCGAGGCGGGGCCGCATGAGCTCACGCTCGACAACAACCGCGCCGCCTTCGTCGTCAATGGCGTGCGCGACCGCTTGAAAGTGCTTCTCGTCAGCGGCGAGCCGCATCAGGGCGAGCGCACCTGGCGCAATATTCTGAAATCCGACCCCTCGGTCGATCTCATCCACTTCACCATCCTGCGCCCGCCGGAGAAGCAGGACGGCACGCCCATTCGCGAGCTCTCGCTCATCGCCTTCCCGATCCGCGAGCTCTTCGACGTGAAGATCGACGAGTTCGACCTCATCATCTTCGACCGCTACCGCCAGCGCAGCATCCTGCCGCAATCCTATCTCGAGAACATCGCGCGCTATGTGAGGAAGGGCGGCGCGCTCCTCGAAGCGGCGGGGCCGACCTTCGGCACGCCCTTGAGCCTCTATCGCACGCCCCTGGGCGCGGTGCTGCCGGCCGAGCCCACCGGCAATGTCTATGAGGAGGGCTTCCTGCCGCGCGTCAGCGAGATCGGCCATCGCCATCCCGTGACCACCGACCTCCCCGGCGATTCCACCGATCCCAAGACACCGCCCAAATGGGGCCGCTGGTTCCGCCAGGTCGATGCCGACCCCCATCGCGGCGTGCCGGTCATGAGCGGCATCGGCGACCGCCCGCTGCTCGTCCTCGACCGCGAGGGCGACGGCCGCGTCGCGCAGCTCCTCTCCGACGAGATGTGGCTCTGGACGCGCGGCTTCGAAGGCGGCGGGCCGCAGGCCGAGCTGTTGCGCCGCGTCGTCTACTGGCTGATGAAGGAGCCCGATCTCGAGGAGAACGACCTGCGCGCGACGGTCGAAGGCAACCGCCTCGTGGTGACGCGGCAATCGCTCGAGAAGGACGAGCGGCCGGTGCAGGTGACGGGACCCGACGGCAAGCTCGAGACGCTTACCCTCGCGCCGCAAAGCGGCGGGCGCAGCGTCGGCAGCCTGCCGATCGCCGAGAGCGGGCTCTATCGCGTCACCGACGGTACGCGCACCGCGCTCGCCGCGGCGGGCGCCTTGAACCCGATCGAGCTTGCCGATGTCCGCACCACCGACGAGAAATTGAAGCCCGCGGCGCAGGCGACGGGCGGCGGCATCTTCTGGGTCGGTCCCGGCACGCTCCCCGATCTCCGCCGCGTCGAGCCCGACCGCAGCAGCGCCGGGCGGAGCTGGCTCGGCCTGCGCGCCAATGGCGATTACGTCGTGACCGGCATCAAGGAAGTGCCGCTGCTCCCGGCCTTCCTTGCGCTGCTCCTGGCGCTCGGCGCCTTCATCGCCGCCTGGCGGCGCGAAGGGCGGTAGATCGCCGCTGGGGGTGGGCCGCCGCGCGATTTTCCGTTAGGTTGCGCGCCGGTCGCAGAAGGACGGAGACTGTAGCCGCGTGCTGAAACATGTGCTGACGCCCATTCATCCCGATGGCTGGCGCTTCATCGCCATCGCCGCCGTGGCCGCGTTGCTGCTCTTCTGGCTGTGGACGCCGCTCGGCTGGCTCGGCGTGATCGTGACGCTGTGGTGCGTCTATTTCTTCCGCGATCCCTGGCGCGTGACGCCGACCCGCGCCGGCCTGGTGATCGCGCCCGCCGACGGGCTCGTCGTCTCGGTGGGGCGCGCGGCCCCGCCGGCGGAGCTCGCGATGGGCGAGACGCCGATGATGCGCATCGGCATCTTCCTCAACATCTTCGACGTCCATGTCAACCGCGTGCCGATGGCGGGGCGCGTCCAGAAGCTCGCCTATCACCCCGGCAAATTCCTCAATGCGAGCCTCGACAAGGCGAGCGAGGTGAATGAGCGCATGGCGATCCGCATCGCGGCGAGCGCGGGCGCCGAGATCGCGGTGGTGCAGATCGCCGGACTCGTCGCGCGCCGCATCGTCTGCCGGCTGACCGAAGGCCAGGACGTGATCGCGGGCCAGCGCTTCGGCCTCATCCGCTTCGGCAGCCGCACCGATGTCTATCTTCCCGCGACCTGGACGCCGCTCGTCATCACCGGCCAGCGCGTCATCGGCGGCGAGACCGTCATCGCCGATGCCCATGCGCAAGAGCCGCCGCGGCAGGGCGTGGAGCATTAGTGGCAATGGCACGCGGCCTACCCCCCTCCCTATCCCTCCCCCTCAAGGGGGGAGGGGAAAGTACACGGCCTCCATCTTCCCCCTCCCCCCTTGAGGGGGAGGGAGGGGTGGGGGGCGCGACGGTAGGCCGCTGATGCGCCGCCCCCGGGTCCGCGTCCGGCCGATCGGCACGCTGTCGCTCAATCGGCTCATCCCCAACATCCTGACGCTCTTGGCGCTCTGCGCCGGCATGACCGGCATCCGCCTGGCGCTCAACGGCAAATACGAATCGGCGGCGGCGGCGATCATCATCGCCGGCATTCTCGACGGCATCGACGGGCGCATCGCGCGGCTGCTCAAAGGCACCTCGCCCTTCGGCGCGCAGCTCGATTCGCTCTCCGATTTCGTGAGCTTCGGCGTGGCGCCGGCGGTGCTGCTCTATCTCTGGACGATGGCGCAGCTTCAGAGCCTCGGCTGGGCGCTGGTGCTGCTTTTCGGCGTGTGCTGCGCCTTGCGGCTCGCGCGCTTCAACACGCAGATCGGCGCGGAATTGCCGCCTTATGCCTATAATTTCTTCACCGGCGTGCCGGCGCCGGCAGGCGCAGGGCTCGTCATGATCCCGATGTTCGCGAGCTTTGCGCTGGGCTGGCCGCTCTTCCGCTCGCCTTATTTGAACGGGCCGGTGCTCGCCGCCGTGGCGGCGCTCATGGTGAGCCGCGTTCCCACCTTCTCCTTCAAGCGCTTCCGCGTGCCGGGCGAATGGGTGCTGCCGATGCTCCTGGTGATCGGCGGGCTCGCGGCGTTTCTGACGACCGAGCCCTGGGCGACGCTCTTGGCGATCGGCGCGCTCTATATCGTCTCGATCCCGCTCAGCATCCGCTCCTATCGCCGGCTGCGGAAAGCCGCCGAGGAATTGCGCACCCAGCCGCCGCCCGACGAGCCCGCCCGCCCCTAACCTCTCCCCAAAACGTCGTCGCCGACGAAGGGATTGGCGGCGCGCTCCGCGCCGAAGGTCGAGAGCGGCCCATGGCCCGGCACGAAGGTGACGTCATCGCCCAAGGGCCAGAGCTTTTCCGTGATCGAGCGGATGAGCGTCGCATGATCGCCGCGCGGAAAATCCGTGCGCCCGATCGAGCCGCGGAACAACACATCGCCGACGAGCGCCAGCCGCGACGGCGCGTGATGGAGCACGACATGGCCCGGCGTGTGGCCGGGGCAGTGATGGACCGAGAGCGTCTGCGCGCCCACCTGGACGCTGTCGCCCTCCTCGAGCCAGCGCGTCGGCGTGAAGGGGCGGCAATAGCTGAGGCCATAGCGCCGCCCCTGCTCGGCGATGCGGTCGATCCAGTAGATGTCCTCCTGCTCCGGCCCTTCGATGGGGAGGCCCAGCTCCTCGCTCAAATCGGCGACGGCGCCGGCATGGTCGAGATGGCCATGCGTCACCAGGATCTTCTCGATGGTGACGCCGTGACTCTCGGCCGCCGCCAGGATGCGGTCGATCTCGCCGCCGGGATCGACCACCGCGGCGCGCTTCGTCTCGTTGCACCAGAGGAGCGAGCAATTCTGCTGAAAGGGAGTCACGGGAATGATGACGCCCTGAAGCGATGGCGGCGTGGTCACGAGGAGCCTTCGATCTGCCCAATTCGGATCGCCGATCTAGAGCAGATTCGGGCGCAAGGGAAGGTGCGGAGAGCGGCTCGCCTCTATTTGGCGAGCCGGAGCGCCAAGAGCGCCTGTGCCACGTCGTTGAAGACGAGTTGCAGATTGCTCGTATCCGCCGCCTCGAAGAAGCCGCCATTATAAGCCGTCGCGCAGTGTTGAAGCGTGGTGTTGCTCGCACCGTCGCTGCCCAAGCCGATCGTGTAGATGACGATGTTCTTGCTGGGATCGGCCATATTCTGGCAGATGTTGTGCAAACGCGTGTCGAGATTGCTTACGGCAGTGGCGGTGCTGGTAGTCGTTCCGATCTTGCCCTCGTTCAAGAAGCCGAGCCCGGTATAGCCGTTGGCATCCGGCCATTCCTCGGTGCCGTCGGTCATGAGCACGACGACCTTGGTCCAGCCCTGCGTAATCGCATCGCTATAGGCCATGGGATGGCCGGAGACGGGGGTATAACCGCCGTTCGACGCGGTGAAGGGCGTGTTGGGCGAGATGACACGCCAGCCCCAGGCCATGCCGATATGGACCGCGGTGCCGCCGGCGTCGCGCGGCCACATGCTGTTGATCGTATTGAGCACGGCGTTTTTGCCGGTCGTCGTGGTGACGTCGGTGAGCGGCAGGACCGGCACAGGACAGCCTTCATTGGGACCGTTGAAGGTTTCCCAATCGGTCGTCACTTGTCCCTGGATTTCGCCGCCGGGATTGGCGTTCGTCTGTGCCACGATCGTGCCGGGCGTCCAATTGTTGATGCCTGTCGCGCCTGCCGGCCACCAGAAGGGATACCATTTCATTGACGCGACCGGCTCCGACGTATCCGGATCCGCCGTCGCCGAGTTTACCGCCCCACCTGACACCACATTCTCGTCGGAACTGGTCGGCTCAACGACGCAACCCATCCAATTCGCCGTGGTCGCCGAATGCGTCGTATCGTAGGTGAGCGAGTTGTTGAGCGTCAGCGTCGGGCCGGAGCCGGTGTTGGTGAGGCGCGTCGAGCCTGTCGTCGTCGCATTGCCGCAGAGTTTGATTTGTGATTGTGCCGAGTTCACGGAAGTGACGGCGTTCGTCGTGGCAAAGCCCGCAACGCCGTTCCCTTTGATTACCATCCCGGCAGTGAACGGCGTCACATTGGGAAAGATGGTGACGGTATTGCTGCCGCTCGTCGTCTTCGCCGTCCAATTGAGGGTCAGCGTGCTGCCCGTATGCGTTGAGGTTGCGTTGGCGGATAAATGGATCTGCGACGCGCTGTCCACGCTGGCGACCGTCGTATTGGCGGGTATGCCGGTTCCGGTGACGATCGTGCCGACCCAACTGCTATTCGTCGCTGGCGAAATATTGGTGACGATTTTGCTGCCGCTGGTGGTATTCGCCGTGATCGTCGGCGCTGCCGGCAGGTTGACCACGCCGGTCGTAATAATGTCGCCCTTCTCGTTCACCCAATCGAGATTGCATGCATCCATCGCCACATTGCTGCAATTCGTCGCGCCGCTGCAGAAGAGGCTGCCGACATTGACCGTCGTCACATAGGGAACGACGCCGATAAGGAGCTGTTGCTGGCTGCTGATCGCATTGACCAGCGTATTGACGAATTGCGTCGCCGCGTTGCGCAGTGTGCAGATGCGGCTCTGATTGCTCGGATTGGTGCAGTTCGTATCCGATGCCACCACGTTGCCCTGGCACAACGATGCCGGGCTGTAGGTGGGCGCGCCGTCATTTGGGCCGCACAGCATCGATCCCGTATTGTCGAGCACGAGCACGACTTCGAGGCCGGCGCTCTTGTGGATCTGATTGGTAACGGTGACGGTCACCGGCTTGAAGCCGACGAGGCTCATGAAGGTCATGGGCACCGTCGCCTGCGCCTGGAAGGTGACGCTCGACGAGGTCAGATTGCCGCTCGGATTGGAAGAGGTACCGACCGGCGTGATCGTGACGTTCTGGCCGAGCGCGCCCGGTGGATAGTTGGCTTTGAAATAATTGGTGAGCCGCTGTCCCATCCAAGCCTGAATCGCCGTCGGATCGGTTATCGTCGATGGCGCCGTCGACGAGCCGACGGCGAGCGCGGCCGCGTCCATCGCGGTGCCGAGCCGCACCTTCACCTGATAGGCGCGCGTCGCATCGATCGCCACGCCCGCGGCGCAGACGATCGGGATCATCGCCAAGCCGAAGATCAGGGCGACATTGCCCTCGCGATTTCGCGCGAGACGACGCCACAAGGAGCGGATGATGTTCGAGCCGTTGAGCATGATGCTTCCCCGGTTTGCGCCCTTACGGGCATCCCGTTGCGCTGGGCTGGTTCTGGCAGGTGGTTATGCTGGTGACGTAGCGCGGGCGGTCGAAGGCCGCTTCTTTGAACGCGTAGGTCTTTCGCAGGACATAGGAGATGGGCGAGGTGTAATTGTATTGCGCGCTGACGACGACGACGCTGTCCAAGGAGCCGGCCGAAGCCGTCGCCAACTTGGTGAGATCCTGATTGTTGGGAACCGAGCCGGCCGATATGGGCGTCGCGCCGTTCTCTTCGTAATGCCAGGAGAGCACCGGCGCGCCGGTGTTGAAGGTGAAACCGGCATAGGCGACCTTGAGCGTCGGATTCCCATTCTTGTCGGTGGCCGGGAAGGGCGTCATGACCCGCTGCGCCGCGTTGGTGAAGCCGGCGAAGGAGGCGTTGCTGAGGACGGTGATGACGCCGCCCGTCGTGAATTCCGTCTGCGTCACGAGATCGGCTGCCGTCTGCGCCGCCGAGGTGAGCTTCATGTCCACCAGGGCCAGGTTGGTGACTTCGAAAGCGCCCATGAAGAGCGTGACGATGATCGGCACGGTAAGCGCGAATTCGATCGCCGCGGCGCCGCGGCGGTCGCTCGATACTTCGCGCCAAGGGCGGAAAAGGCTGCGCCCGATCATTGGAAAGGCTCGCTCTGAAAGATGACGGTCGAGCTCAGCGTCGTCATCTCGCTCACTCCGGCGAGATACCGTCCCACATAGCCGATGAGCGACGGGCGGTTATAGCGGACCTGCACGGCGGCGATCGTGCGCGGGTTCACCTGCACGAAGGGGCACGGATTGCCGTTGCCCGCCTGATTGGAATTCTGGTTGCAGGTTCCCGTGAAGCGCACCGCGCTGAAGCTCGGGAAGGTCTCGAGATCGACATAGACGTTTTGCGCGCAGGCCGATGACGACAGCAGAACGCGGAGCGACGAGCAGAGCGTCGTCTGGAAGGCGTTGAGCTGAGCGGCCACCGTCGTGGCGCCTTGCTGGACCTGGCCCGTGCGGACGAGGCGTGCCGCGTCGCGCGCCGCGCCGTCGAGCACGGTCTGGGTGAAGAGCGTCAAGCCAAGCTCGATGATGCCCAGCAGCAGCAGGAGAAAGGGGGGTGCCACCAACGCGAACTCGACGGCGGTCACACCGCTCTCGTCTTTCAGCAAGGTACGTCGCTTGATCATGGGCGCATTGTCTCTCTGCCGATGAGGTCTTCCGGAAGACCAAAGACAGATATTTGCGGCAGGAGTGTAAGTAAATTCAAAGAACGCGCAACACAAGTCACTTAGGAACTGGGTCTTAATTGAGGAGATTTTGATGATTAACTGCTGAGCAATTTGTCATTTATTTTAGACAATTTGCCGTTGTTCGGCGAGGAGGGTTCGAACAACCGCCGCGGCCGAGCGGCGGCGCTACCACTCGATGGTGAGTCGCCCGTCGCGGATCGAATAGCCGTCGAGGCGGCTCAGGAAGCTCATGCCGAGCAGCGAGACCGACATCGGCTCTTCCATCACCACCGCCGGCACCTCCTCGACCGCGAGCTGGTTGAGCCGCACGTCGCGCAGCGTGGTGCGGGCGACACGGGCAATGCCGTTGGCCGTGCCGACGGCGTCGGCGAAGCGGAGGCTGTTGCGCGCGATGCCGGCGGCGCGGGCATCGTCGGGGGAGAGTGCGACGACCGTGGCGCCGGTATCGACAAGGAAGCGGACGGGCGCGCCATTGACCTCGGCATCGACGAAAAAATGACCGCTGCGGTCGGCGTCGTAGACGAGCTGGTTCGAGGCGGATTTGGCGCGCGCGGGGGCGGCCGGCGCTCCGGCCTTCGCCGCGGGCGATGGGGAGCGGATGCCGATCTGGCTCACGGCGAGCGTCAACCCGGCTGAGAGCAGCGTCGAGAGCCCCACCGACAGCAAGGCGAAGCGGATCGTGGCGCCGCCTTGCCGCGGGTGCCGATCGTCGTCGTAGGTCTGCACAATGCCGGGCATTAGACGAACGAACACCCGCCCGCGCAACGGCATTCGAACGGGATTCGACGATAATTGCGGGATTCCCGGGCCGTCGCTACGCGGCAGTGTCCGCCCTTCGCAGCACCCTTGAGCGCGATGAGTTCAAATCGAAGCTTATCCTCTGAAGCTCCTCTCCGCCCCGCGAGGCGCCGCGAGGCGGAGAGGCAGGGAGAGGTGGGGGATTCCAGGGCGCTCAACGCGCAAGCGGCACCACTCACCTCATCCTAATCCTTCTCCGCCCTGAAGGGCGGAGAAGGACTTCCTCCGCGTTTCGTGCACGAACCTGATCTCATCAGGCGTTAGCCCACCCCCTGCGGCGGACCCACCGGCACGGCTCCTCCTTGCGGTCGGGCGCATTTTCGCCAAATTTGTGCGGTTCCCTCGCCTCCAGCAAGCCGAACCGAGGGAGGCCTGGATGCCCAAGCAGATTGTCGAGGAATCGGTCAGCACCTTGCGGTCGCTGTCCGAACGCCTTCAGAGCCTTGCCAACAAGATCGTGACGACCGAATACGCGCTCGAGATCCGCTCCGTCGCCGGCGCGCTCGACGCCGAGGCGGAGCGGCTCGCCGGCGCGCCCGCCGAAGGCGCCGAGGAGGGCGGCGGATCAGGCCTGCTCGCGCGTGGCGGCGAAGCGTAGGCGCGGCCACTCGCGGATGGTCGTGGTGAGATCCCAATTGTTGCGCGCGAGATAGACCGGCGCCAGGTCGTGATCCTCGGCGACGGCCGAGCGGTTCGCCTCGATGAAACGCTCGACCTCGCTCTTCTCGCCTTCGATCCAGCGCGCGCCGTCGTAAGGCGCGGCCTCGAAGCGCACGCCGAGCTCGTATTCGCTCTTGATGCGCGCGGCCAGCACGTCGAGCTGAAGCGCGCCGACGACGCCGACGATCCAGTCGCCGCCCACGAGCGGCTTGAAGATGCGCGTCACACCCTCCTCGGCGAGCTGCTCGAGCGCGCGCCGCAGATGCTTCGACTTCATGGGATCGTCGAGCCGCACGCGGCGCAGGATCTCGGGCGCGAAATTGGGAATGCCGGTGACGCGGATCTCCTCGCCCTCGGTCAGCGTGTCGCCGATCCGGAGCGTGCCGTGATTGGGAATGCCGAGGATGTCCCCGGGCCACGCTTCTTCGGCGAGATTGCGGTCGCGCGCGAGGAAGAAGACCGGGTTCTGCACGCTCATCATCCGGCCGCTGCGCCCATGCTTCAACTTCATCCCGCGCTTGAAGCGGCCGGAGCAAAGACGCAGGAAGGCGACGCGATCGCGATGCTGCGGGTCGATATTGGCCTGCACCTTGAAGACGAAGCCCGTGACCTTCTTCTCCTCGGGCGCCACCGGGCGCGGCAGCGCCGGCTGCGGGCGCGGCGGCGGCGCCAGCTCGGCGATGCCGCTCAAGAGCTCGCGCACGCCGAAATTGTTGAGCGCGCTGCCGAAGAAAACAGGCGTCATGTGGCCTGCGCGATAGGCGTCGCGCGCGAAGGGCGGGCAGAGGCCGCGCGCCATCTCGACCTCTTCGCGCAGCTTGCCGAGCGCGGCTTCGGGCAGGTGCTCGGCGAGCCGGGGGTCATCGAGGCCCGAGCAGCGCAGCGGCTCGGTGACGCGCTCGCCGGCGCCGCGCGCGAAGAGAAGAAGCGCATCGGCGAAGAGGTCGTATGTGCCGAGGAAATCGCGGCCCATGCCGATGGGCCAGCTCGCCGGCGTCACGTCGAGCGCCAGGAGCCGCTCGATCTCGTCCATGAGATCGAAGGGATCGCGGCCCTCGCGGTCGAGCTTGTTGACGAAGGTGATGATCGGCACGTCGCGCAGCCGGCAGACTTCGAAGAGCTTCAAGGTCTGCGCCTCGATGCCCTTGGCCGCGTCGATCACCATGACGGCGCTGTCGACCGCGGTGAGCGTGCGGTAGGTGTCCTCGGAGAAATCCTGGTGGCCCGGCGTGTCGAGGAGGTTGAAGGTCAAGCCTTCATGCTCGAAGGTCATCACCGCCGAGCTCACGGAGATGCCGCGCTCGCGCTCGACCTCCATCCAGTCCGAGCGCACGCGGCGCCGCTCGCCGCGCGCCTTGACCTCGCCGGCAAGCTGGATCGCGCCGCCGAAGAGCAACAGCTTCTCGGTGAGCGTGGTCTTGCCGGCATCGGGATGGGAGATGATGGCGAAGGTGCGCCGTTTGGCGATCTCCGCCGGAAGCGGATCCATGACGCCGCTATCTAGCGATCGGGCGCGCGGAAATCAACGCAACCGCGGCCCTTCGCCTCACGAAGAAGTGAGCGATGCCGCCGCGCCGTTCCCCCAGGCGCCATGCTAGGAACCCGCGAGCGCGATCCCGCGCCAGCAATACAACGGGGAGAATACGGCCCATGAGGCTCACATCGCTTTTCGCCGGGGCGCTCGTCGCGCTCCTCGCTCTGCCCGCTTTGGCGCAAAACCAGGAGGGCACGCCGACCCGCATCCGCGGCAAGATCGAATCGCTGAGCGGCGACACGCTCACCGTCAAGTCGCGGGACGGCGCGGACGTCAAGCTCGCGCTGACCAAGGACACGCATATTTTCGGGCTCATCAAGGCAAAGCTCGCCGACATCAAGAAGGGCGATTTCATCGGCTCGGCGGCGGTGCCGGGCAAGGACGGCAAGCTCCACGCCGAAGAGGTCGTGGTGTTCCCGGAATTCGCCCGCGGCATGGCCGAGGGGCATTATCCCTGGGACCTCAAGGGCGGCGAGGAGACGATGACCAACGCCACCGTCTCCGAGGTCACCAACGTCTCCAAGAACCGCGTCATGACGGTGCAGTACAAGGGCGGCGAGAAGGAGATCGCGGTCGCCCCCGGCACGCCGATCGTCAGCTTCGACAAGGCGGACAAGGCGGTGCTGAAGAAGGGCAAGGCCGTGTTCGTGCCGGCGCTCAAGAAGCCGGACGGCTCGATCGTCGCGCTCGCCGTGCTGGCCGAACAGAACGGCGTCAAGCCGCCGATGTGATCGAGGCGGGCGCCGGGATTTCCGGCACCCCAGCCTTTTCGCAAAGACGCAAGAATCTTATACGGCGCGAGGCTTGATCGGTGCCTATCGGCGCCTAAATGAAAGAATGGCGCAACTTTGTTGGAGGGTGCCCAACAAGCATGACTCCACCGGGTCAGTGTTAGCCAGCGCCGAAGCCAAGGCCCGGTCGCGTGACCGGGCGGTGCGCTCAGGGAGCCACCCAATTTGAACCCCGCCATTTCCATGCGTGGCGGGGTTCGCGCGTGAGACGATATCGGTGACTTTCCCCCTCCCCCGTTCCTTCCTCGTGCTCGCGATCGTCTGGGTGATCGCCATGACGTGGCGCCTTTATCCCGACTTCAAGGACACCTTGCGGATCGATGGGCGGCTTGCGAGCTTGACGGATTACATCGAGGATAGTTGCGGCCAGCGCATCGGCCCCAGCGCCGCGACCTGCCTCGAAGAGGCGCGCAGCACCGGCCGGCGCCTGGTGGCGCGCGAGCAGGGCAAGGCGATCCTGCTGATCGAGGCCCCGGTCCTGGGCTATCTGCTCGTCTACCTGCCGTTGCACTTTCTCGCTGGCCGCATCGGCAGGTGGCGCTTGCGATCGGAGTGAAAAAGCGCGGCGGGCCTTGGCGCAGGAGGCATTTTTGGGCCGCTCTGCAACCTTTGCCGCGGCTCATCGTTAAACCCCGGCGTAGACGTAGCTTGGCCGTCTTTCGCCTGAAAGTCGGGCGAGACCGCGGCAACCCCTCACCGGTATAGCGCATGCCC
>Ga0209062_1003455_pt1 | contig 18207 bp, 7 predicted proteins | sample Coa_R2_2_FD_187158 | JGI IMG/M metagenome (GOLD analysis project Ga0209062, IMG submission 187158) | Surface soil microbial communities from Centralia Pennsylvania, which are recovering from an underground coalmine fire - Coalmine... | ecosystem: Environmental > Terrestrial > Soil > Unclassified ...
CTTGGAAGCCGGTGATCGAGCAGCGACTGGGGCAGCAGATCGCCGCGACGATACGCGCCGGTGGAGTGTCATGGGACATCGGTCGGATGCGGGGGCCATTCATTAGCTGACCGGCTAGCCATTCAGTCAACTATCCCACGGATAACCATATGCAAACAGTCGCACATGCGACACCGACAAAGGCGCCATCAACTGGAAAAGCTCAGCACCATTCCGTGAAGCAAGCTTCCACCGGCGCCCGTTCCGTAGGATGACGGTCTCTACTCACAAGGGGATGTCGTCATGGAACTACGTCATTTACGTTGCTTTCTGGCTGTTGCCGAAGAACTCCACTTCGCGCGTGCGGCGGAACGGCTGCACATCGAGCAATCGCCACTGTCGCGTGCCATCAAGGATTTGGAAGAAGAATTGGGGGTGTTGCTGTTCGCACGCACCACGCGGAGCACTCGATTGACCCATGAGGGTCACATGTTCCTGGAGCACGTGCCGCGTGTTTTCACCGCCCTGCAGCAAGCGCGTGACAGCGTCAAGGCAGCGGCCAACGGTTTCCAGGGCCAATTGCGTATCGCAGTGTCGGATGGCATGACACCTCCACGCTTTTCCGCACTCCTGGCACGATGTCGCCAGGACGAGCCGGAGATCGAAATACGTCTCTTTGAAGTTCCTTTGGCAACGCGGCTGCGACGATCGGCAGTGTGCGCAGGCTCGCCACCGAATCGCGCGCGCTGCGCGGATAGCGCAGCACGATTGGGAAGCGCTGCAAGCCCTGGATGGTCTGGCCGATCGGAGCGCCGCCTACGACCGTGGCGATGAGTGACTGGATCGTCTGCTGCGAGAGGCCGTAGCGTGCCGCGGCGTCAGGCCGAATCTTGATGCGCACATAGCGCCCGCCATTGGCGCGATTCGCCACCGCCGAGGTGATCCCGGGGACGCCCTGCGCCACGCGCGCGATGTGCACCGCCAGGCGCTGCAGCTCGGCAACGTCGGGTCCCAGCACCTTGATCCCAATGGGGGATTTGATGCCGGTGCTGAGCATTTCGGTGCGGGTACGGATCGGAAACACGAACAGGTTCACGAAGCCCGGCACCTTCACGGCGCGGTCGAGCTTCGCTTTCAGTTTGTCCATCGTCATGCCGGCGGGCCACTCGTTTTCCGGCTTGAAGGAGATGGTGGAATCGAACATGTTGAGCGGCGCATTGTCGGTCGCAGTGTCGGCGCGACCGGCCACACCAAATGCGTGCTCGACTTCCGGCACCGTTTTCAGCATGCGATCGGTCTGCTGCAACAACTGCGCGGCCTTGCCGGCGGACAGGCCCGGCAGCGCCGTTGGCATGTACAGCAAGGTGCCTTCATCCAGCGGCGGCATGAATTGGGTGCCGAGCCGCGACACCGGCAACAAGGCGGTCAGCAACACGATGGCCGCGATTGCGATCACCGGCCACGGCCTGCGCATGGCGAAGGCCAGCATGGGTTGATAGATCCAACGCACCAGCCGGTTGACGGGATTGGCCTGTTCCGAACGGATGCGGCCACGCACCAGATACCCGATCAACACCGGAACCAGGGTGACGGACAACGCGGCGGCGGCGGCGACCGAGTAGGTCTTGGTGAAGGCCAAGGGATCGAAGAGCTTGCCTTCCTCGCCGCCCAGGGCGAACACCGGCACGAACGAGAAGGTGATGACCAGCAGGCTCACGAAACACGCGGGTCCCACTTCGATCATGGCTTGGGTCACCAGCTTCCAGCGTTCGGCGGGACCCGGTTCGCGTTGGCCCGGGTGGGTGTCACGCCAGGATTCGAGGTGCTTGTGGGTGTTCTCGATCATCACCACCGCGGCGTCGACCATTTCGCCGATCGCGATCGCGATGCCGGCCAGCGACATCAAATTCGCCGACACGCCTTGGGCATCCATGATCAGGAACGCGGTGAGGATGCCCAGCGGTAGCGTGATGATCGCCACCAGCGAGGAGCGCAGGTGCCCGAGGAACAGCAGGCACACCAGGGCGACGATGATGAATTCTTCGATCAGCTTCTCGCCGATGTTGGTCACCGCCCGGTGGATCAACTTTGAGCGGTCGTAAGTGGTGACGATCTTGACGCCCGGCGGCAGGCTTTTCTGCAGTTCGGCGAGTCGCGCCTTGACCGCCTTGATCGTTTCCAGCGCGTTCTTGCCGTGCCGCATGATCACGATGCCGCCGACCACTTCACCTTGGCCGTCCAGCTCGGCGATGCCGCGGCGTGCGGTCGGCGCGCGCCGGATTCGCGCGATCTCGCGCAGCAGGATCGGTGTGCCATTTTTGCTGGTGGCCACGGGGATCCGGGCGAAGTCCTCACGCGTTTGCAGGTAACCGACGCTGGTGACCATCATTTCAGCTTCGCCCTGCTCGATCACCGAGCCGCCGGTGGCGCCATTGGCGGCCTTGATGGCGCCTTCGACCTGCTTCACGGTCAGCCCGCGTGCCGCCAGCGCCTGCGGATCGAGCACGATTTGCCAGGCGTTGTCCATGCCGCCGATCGTCGCGACTTCGGAAACGTTCGGTACGGTCTTCAAGCGATAGCGCAGGAACCAGTTCTGGAGCGCGGTCAACTGGCCAAGATCGTGCTTGCCGGTGCGATCGATCAACGCATATTTGTAGATCCAGCCCGCGCCGGTCGCATCGGGTCCGATGACGGGATTGACCCCCGAAGGCAGCTTGCTGACGGCCTCACTCAAATAATCAACCACCTGATTGCGCGCCCAGTACAGGTCGGTGCCGTCGGCGAAGATGACGTACACGAACGAATCCCCGAAGAACGAGTTGCCGCGCACGGCGGTCGCGCCCGGCACCGCCAGCATCGTGGTCGTCAGCGGATAGGTGACCTGGTCCTGGACGATCTGGGGCGACTGCCCCGGCCAGGAGGTCTTGATGATGACCTCCGTCGGCGACAGGTCGGGGATCGCATCCAGCGGGATGCGCAGCAGCGAGATCGTCCCGGCGATGGCCAATGCCACCGCCGCCAGCAGTACCAAGCCGCGATTGGCGATCGACCAGCGAATCAGACGCGCGATCATCGTTGCATTCCCGCGGTGCCCGACGGAGCAGGCATCGTCATGCCGGGCATCGCGTTGCTAGCCGGTTGCTTTGAGGCCGGCCGCTGGGGCGGTGCTGCGGACGCGCCGGAATTTGCGCCACCGGATGCCGACGTGGCGGGCATCGCCATGCCGGGCATAGCGTCGGCCCGCACGCTGCTGGACCCCGACGCGGGCGCCTGTGCATCACCCGCTTCCATGCGTTGCAGCGCACCCGACAGGCTCGCTTCCGAATCGATCAGGAACTGGCCGGAAGTCACGACGCGCTCGCCGCCCTGTAATCCCGAGAGGATCGCGGTCATGCCGTTGGCCGATGGGCCGGTTTTGACAAGTACGGGCCTGAATTGCCCATCGCCAAGCGCCTCGATCACGCGGGTGTCGGGTCCGGTCGAAATGATGGCTTCAGTCGGCACCAGCGGATGCGGGACGCCGGGCGCGCCGGCAATCCGCAAGTCGGCAAACATGCCGGGCGCGAGGTCGTGCCTGGGATTGTCGAGCACGATGCGCGCACGCTGGGTGCGCGTCGCCGTACTTACTTCGGGCAGCAGTTCCTCGACCTCGCCGTGGAAGATTTCGTCCGGCAGCGTGGTGACGGTGGCGACGATCGGCGTGCCGGCAGCGATGCCGCCGCCTTGCGCCTGCGGAATCGCAGCCTCCACCCAGACCTTGTCGAGGCCGTTGATGCTGAGGATCGGCATGCCTTGGCCCACCTGCTGGCCCTGTTGGACGTCGAGCTTGCTGACGATGCCCGCGACCGGTGCGCGCAAGGTGATCGTGCCGCTACCGTCATGCAGCCCGCGGATCGTGGCAGCATCCATCCCCAATGCGCGCAATCGCGCCTTCGCAGCACCCCGCAGCGCGCGCCCTTCGGTGGATTTGGCGTCGCCCAGCGCGAAATACTGCGCCGCCGCGGCACTCCACTCGGGCGCCAGGATTTCGGCCAGCGGCTGACCGGCTTTCACGGTCGTGAAGGGCGCGCGGATATAGAGGTTCTCGATGGTCGCGTTGGTGCGCGCGCTGACCGTGACGGCGAGGTCCTGGTCCCAGGCCACCGTGCCCGGCACCTGCACGGTATCCGCCAGAGGTGCGATTTTGGCTACCGCCGTGCGCATCCCGAGGTTCTGCACTTCGGCGGGATCGATGCGCACGATGTTTTTTTCTTCGCCGCCGCCGGCGCTCGCGTACTTCGGCACCAGTTGCATGCCCATCGGCGACATGCCCGGATGCTCGAAATGCTGCTGCGGCGTCATCGGGTCGTACCAGTACAGGACTTTTTTGCCGGACGGCTGCGCCGTCGCGGGCGAAGAGTCTGCCGGTGCCGAACGCTGCGCAATGGTGTAACCGATGGCACCGGCAATGATCAGCAGGATCAACACGGCGACAGCCGCCACCACGCGTTTGACAAGGGCCCGATTCATGGCAGGTTCTCCGGCAGACGGATCGCGTGTGGTTGGGTTTGATGGGGCAGCAAATAGCTCAGTTGCGCCCAGGCTTGACCCCATGCCGCGAGCGCCTGCGCATACGTCACTCGCGTGTCAATTTCGTCACGGCGTGCTTCCAGCCACGGCTGCAACGAACCGCCGGCACGGTAGGCCGCCAGCGCGGTGCGCGAGCGATCCGCCACCAGCGGCAGCAGTTGCTTGCGGTAGGTCGTGATCTGTTTGGTATCGCCCTGCCACTCGGCCAGGTCGGCCGCCACCGCCGCAGATTGTGCGCGGCGCGCGTCTTCGTGGGCGTCTGCGACCGCGCTGCGATCGGCATAGCGTGCGCTGATGTCCTGGTCTTGCCGGTTGCCGGGAAACAGCGGCAGGCTGACACCGACCTCGATGCCAAGCGTGTCGGGGTTGTGGATGCGGCTACCGTATACGAGACCCACGCTCCAGTTCGGGCGTTTGCCCGCCTTGGCGAGATCGAGCTTTGCCTGAGCCTGATCTTCGCGTGCAGTCCAGTCCAGCAACGGACCTTGCCGGTTGAGGTTGCGTTGCAGTTCGGCAGGCGATACGGGCAGGCTCGAAAAATCCGGCGCTGCCGCGAGCGTTTGACCTATGTCATCGCCAACCCAGCGCTGCAACGCAGCCCTTGCCGCGGTGATCTCGGCATCCACTGCGGTAATCCGATTGCCAAGTTGCACCACCGCCGACTGGGCGGCCAACACGTCGGTTGCGCTGCCCGCCCCACCGGCGAGCTTCGCCTTGGCCAATTTGACCGCGAGCGCAAACTGTCCGCTTAACGCTTCGAGCTCGCGGCGCTCGGTTTGCGCAGCCCATAGTCGTACCCATGCGCCCGCCGTTGCCTGCTTGACGGCAAGCCGCACCTTGGTGACTTCCGCGGCGCTCAACTGCACGGTCGCCTGCGCAACCGACTTCTCGGCATTGCGCCTGGCGGACGAAGGAATCACTTGCATCAACCCGATGGCGCGCATGGTCATCGGATTGGCCGCAGCGTTGAATGCCTGGGGGCCGGTAATCGTCAGGTTGTTGATGCCCGCCGTCAGCTTGGGATCGGGCAAGCGGCCAGCGCGTGCGGCATCGTGCCGGGCCGCCTGGGTCTGCAACAGCTGTGCTTGCACCTGCGGCGCGCGCTGGGCTGCGAGCTCGGTCGCGGCGTCGAGACTCAAGGGAGTATCGTTGCCTGCCGCGTAGACCGGCAGCACGAACAACGCCGCCGGAAAGGCGATGAGAAGACGCGGCGCGAACAAGCGCCGCCAGACGGAAAGAACACGCATAAAACCTCCGCAAACGATCGGCCGCGGCTGCCGATGCAGCCGCGGTGGAACGCGTGGAGGTCTAGATCAGGAGAACGCGAAAGCGCAGCGCGGGCGGAATGCCTGATGTTCGCCACGCGGCTGAACGCACACGCGGCGAGCTTGCGACAGGCGACGCAACGATCGTCGGCAGGGCCGGCAACAGCGCCGGCGTCAATAGCGGAGGCACGCTCGGCAACTGCACGTTGTTGGTCACCGTCGCTGGCTGCGCGGAGTGCAACACGCACAATGTCGTGGCGGCCTGGGTATCAGATGTCTGCGCCCTCACCGACATCGCATTGCAAGCCGCGCTCGTCGCCGTGTCCGCCGCCGGCATTGCCGTTGCCGGGCACACGTAAGCTGCGAACGCCACTTGCTGGCATAACAGCGCCATCATCGCCAGCAGCGTCAGCCGCAGGCGGATGCGTCGGGTCGGATGCAAGAGTCGTTGCACGTCGGGCATCATACAACAATCACCTTCAGCTCCCAACGTGTCAAGGAGCGCCGCCGGTACATGCGAACGCGGGTTGTCGGTGGACTGTACCAAGCCATTGGTATCCATAGCCGCTCGATATTTCAGGCTGCGGCGCAACGGGCGAAGTGCCGATTAAGGCGTAGTGTCGGACGGCTGACTTTGGCCGACCTTTGCCCGCTTGTGATTTGGGGCTGGTCAGTAGCGATTGACTTCATGACCTGCCCCCCGCCGACGCTGTACCGCGTCGGCGCTTGCCCGCTGTAGCATCCAAATACGTGCACACCTGATCGCCAGTAGCTCCAACCGATGCAGAACAAAGCGCCTGGCGCGTGAACCAAGGCGATTCTGATTGGTGCCCGAGGCCGGAATCGAACCGGCACGCCTTGCGGCGAGGGATTTTCTTCCCACTTCGGCTTTCGCCGCCAGCGCACATGCGCCGTTCGTGGTCTGGAGCACGCCTTCACCATAGCCTTCCGGCCGTAGGTGCCCGCCGTCTGCTCTCTACACCTTCCCAATTGTCGAAACTGGGCTTGGCTCGGCATTAGCTCGCACTTGCGTCCAGGGCCTTCACCGACTTTGACGGGCTTCACTTCGGGCGTTTCCGCGCGAAGGCTCAAATTGTTCAAGTCCCTTGTGTCTACCAATTTCACCACTCGGGCGTGGGTGATGCGCCAAAGCCTACCACCTCTCCACACTGGCACCTAGTTGGCCCCTAGCCGCTACACCCCGTTATGCAATTGCGTCTTGAATGTTCGCAATCCGTTGTTCTTATTGGCGATACGCTCAGACGACGCCAACAGAATGAACTTGACAAATCAGATTTTAAGTCCCCTGCGTTTACCAGTTTCGCCACCCGGGCTCAGGCCCTAGTCCATTGTGCCGGAGCGGCGGCGGGCCGGCATGCGAACTGGAGAGCGCGATGCGCAAACGATCGCCGCGCAAGTGTCTTTCGGCATGGGGACGGCGGTGCATCGGATGCCGGTCGCAGGCGTAACATCGGAGATTCTCGTGAGCGGGGCGAGGTTTTTCAAGTGGCCACGGATTTTTCAATCGGCTTAGACGCGAAGCTGACATCCGGTTTTGCATTGCAACGCGATGACCCAGAGCCGCCCGTCGAGGTTCCGCATGTGCAGAACCGCGCCGCGCGCCCGCTGGAGGCGCTCGGCATCACCCACATGGAAGAATGCGCCTACCGCGCGTTGCTCGCGCACCGTACGGCGACTGCGGCAGAAGTGGCGAAGGATCTCGCCATTCCCCAGCAACTGGCGACGCAGCTGCTCGGCAACATCGAAGCCAAAGGTCTGGCCACGCACTCGCCCAATACGCCTAAGGTGTACATCGCCGCGCCGCCGGAGTTCACGATCGAGTCGCTGATCAAGCAGCGTCAGGCGATGCTGGAGCAGGCGAGCGCGGCGATTCCCGAATTGAAGGACCTCGCCGCGCGCGCCACGCGCGACCGCGGCCACGATCGCATCCTGGAGCTGATCACCAATCGCGCCACGCTGGGACTGGTGTACTCGCAGATGTACAACTCGGCGCGGCGCGAGATCCTGGTTTTCCAGCGGCCGCCGGTGCTGGTGCCGGATGCCAAGCAGGATGATCCACTGCCGCCGGGAGTGCGTGCGCGCACGATTTCGGACATGGAATGTTTCAAGGTTCCGGGCATCCTCGAATGGATCCGCCACGACATCGCTCGCGGCGAGGAAGCGCGCACCTATCCCAGTCTCCCGTTCAAGATGATGATCGTTGACCGCAGCGTGGGACTGCTGACGCTGGTGAGCGATCCGGATGCGCCGACGCTGGTGGTTCACCGCAGCGCGCTGCTGGAAGCGCTGTCTTTGCTGTTCGAATTCGCGTGGGAGAAGGCGACGCCGATTCTGCCGATGCATGGGGAAACAAACGCGCGGCCGGGCGATTCCCCGCGCGCGAACGAAACCTCGGATGCGCTGATTCAATTGCTGGCCGCCGGCCTCAACGACAAGGCCATCGCGCACGAGCTGCACATCTCTCCCGCCACGTTGAACCGCCGCATCGGCGAATTGATGAAGGCGCACGGCACGCGTTCGCGTTTCCAGTTGGGTTGGCGTCTCGCGCTGGATGTCACGCGCGCCAGCGCGCGTATCGAGGTCTGATCTCTGCGTCGCATTGATATGCGAAGGGTGCGCACACGGTGATGGATTTCCCTCATGAGAATCATCCATCATCATTTTTTATTGCGGAAGGATGAGCGTCGGGAATAGGCTCGAAGCTTGACTTGGCTTGGGGAGCTCGCACGCAAGAAGCCCGGATGATGGCGACCCCTCCTGAGGATCGCCGCTGCCGTTCCGAAATCGCGCCGACGTTTTCGTCTGCACACAACGCGGAAGATCGAACGCGCGTCTCGCCGCAACATCGGCGCTCATCCGGTTGCCGAAACATTCGTTCTGAGAGCGTGCCGCGCTGAGGGCGCGGCGCGCGGTTCGTTGCCAGAAATCTTCCAGCGTCCGTCATGAGCGGGCGACGGGTTGCTGTTGCCTGAAAACAGCGTGCGCGCCGGAACTCCGATGCGCCGACCAACGAGAGAGCCGACATGAACAAGATCTATAGCTTGGTGTGGAACCAATCCCTTCGTCAGATCGTGGTGGCATCCGAACTCGCATCCTGCGGTGGCAGTGGTGGGGCAGCTGCACCGGCGAGCACATCGCGCAGCGGATTGCGCCGACTCGCCGTCGTATTGATTGCCGCCTTGGCGCTGGGTACGGGCTCGCTGGCTGCGGCCGCCTCACCAGGGCAAAACGATTGCACCGGTGCAACTGCCACAGGCTCGAATGCGCTCGCCTGCGGCAACGGCGCGGACGCGAGCGGCGCGTATGCGACCGCGATCGGCGACAACTCGACTGCGCTGGCGGACAACAGCACCGCGGTGGGCGGCAATGCGTACGCATCTGGATCCAATGCTTCGGCATTCGGCAGCGATGCGCAGGCGAGCGGGAACAACAGCACGGCGGTAGGCGCGGGCACTGCGGCGCCGGGAACGAGTTCCATCGCGGTGGGCGCTGCTGCGGTTGCCCAAGGCGATTACTCTGCTGCAGTCGGCGCCGGTGCAATTGCGATCGGCACCAATGGCAGCGCGTTCGGCCGCGATGCGGTCGCCGCCGGCGATTCTTCTACGGCGGACGGAGCAGACGCCACGGCGCTCGGCAATTATTCGACCGCCGTCGGCAAGGGTGCCAATGCAGTGAATGGTTATTCGACGGCCGTTGGCGCATCGTCCCTTGCTGTCGGCAACGTCAGCAGCGCGTTCGGCGAATTCGCGCAAGCGATCGGAAACTACAGTGTTGCAGTCGGCGATGCGTCGCGCGCGATCGACACGGGCGACGTTGCGGTGGGCGCGGCGAGCTATGCGGCAGGCTATGGCGGCAGCGCAGCCGCTTTCGGCGACCGCGCCTATGCCAAGGGCCCCTTGTCGTTGGCGGCTGGTTTTCAGAGCTTCGCTTACAAATCGGGTGCAACCGCGCTGGGCGCTTTCAGCGTGGCCATGGGCCAGGATTCCACTGCGATTGGCGTAGGCTCTTCCGCGCTCGATGGCGGTGCCACTGCCGTGGGCTTGAGCTCGCACGCAGGCGGCTACATCGCGACGGCGCTGGGCGCCGACTCCGTGGCGAACGGCGATCATTCAATCGCCGCAGGTTTACGCGCCTACACGAGCGCCGCTGCGACGCAAGGCATCGCGATGGGTTATTTCGCGGGCGCATCGAACTACGCGGCGACTGCGATTGGCTCGAACGCCGTGGCCAGCGGCATTTCTTCCGTTGCGCTCGGCGACACCACGGTCGCGCAAGGCGATTACAGCTTGGCGGCGGGACCCTTTGCAGTTGCGACAGGTCAATCTTCGACCGCGATCGGCGACAGCGCCAATGCGCTGGGCGACAGCAGCATCGCGGCCGGCGGCAGTGCGTATGCGGCCGGCGCGAGCTCCATCGCGGTCGGCGATCACGCGACAGCGATCGGTGGCAGCGACATCGCCGTGGGCAACGGTGCGGCCACGGGCGGCAGCGGCGGCAACAACATAGCGATCGGCACGGGCGCTTACGCGGGCAGCGCTTATGGCGGCAACATCGCGATAGGCCAGAACGCACGCGCCGCCGGCGCCGGCAAATACACGACCGCCATCGGCCGCAATGCCAGTGCGGACGGCAAGTACGCGACGGCGTTGGGCAACGGCGCCACTGCGTCGAACAATTTCAGCATGGCCATCGGTGCGCGCTCGAAAGCGGCCGGCTCCGTTTCCACCGCGGTCGGCGATTATTCGACGGCGGGCTATGCCGGTGCGACGGCGGTTGGCGCGTTCTCGTATGCGACTGCGGCGGAGACCACCGCGTTGGGTTTCTCCGCCTTCGCAACCGGTCGAAGCGCGACGGCGCTCGGCGAGAACGCCCATGCCGCGTCGTATGCCACAGCGGTCGGTGCGAACAGCTACGCCATCGCGCACGGCTCGAATGCGTTGGGCACTTTCGCATTTGCCGTGGGTATGGATAGCAATGCGTTCGGCGCAAATTCGGTCGCGGCGGGCGACGCCGCCGTTGCGGTGGGTTACCGCTCATACAGCATCGGTGCGCACAGCAACGCGATGGGCTATTTCGCCGCGGCAACGGGATATGCCTCGAATGCCATCGGTTCGAATGCCGACGCGAGCGGCGTGTCTTCGATTGCATTGGGCGACACGACGATCGCGCAGGGCGACTACAGCCTCGCCGCCGGACCGTTCGCTGTCGCGACTGGAACCTCGTCGACGGCGGTCGGCGATACCGCCAATGCCATCGGCGACGGGAGCGTGGCGGTCGGCAAGAACGCCTATGCGGGCAGCGTCAACAGCATCGCGATCGGCAATAGCGCCTATGTGGCGCAGACGGGGGACTGGGACATCGCAGGCCTGCACGTCAAGCACCCGACGGAAGGAGTCGCGATCGGCGCGGGTGCGAACGTGACGGGCGTGTACGGCACTGCAATCGGCGGCTATTCGCAGGCGGGCGGCAAGTATGCGACCGCGCTGGGATTCAATGCGGATGCGGCAGGCAAGTTCAGCACGGCGCTGGGGGGCCACGCCACTGCAAACGCCGAGCAGGCGACGGCGGTAGGCGCGTACAGCGAAGCGATCGGCGTGGCCGGTTCAGCGTTCGGAAAAGGTTCGGGCGCGCTGGGCTTGGCGAGCACGGCGCTAGGCGTGGATACGGTCGCCACCGGGCGCGAGTCGACCGCTGTCGGTTCGACTTCGTGGGCGAACGGCGACTTCAGCGTCGCGACCGGCCACTACGCGAATGCGAGCGGTGCCGGCAGCATCGCGTCCGGTCTGGCCGCGAGAGGAATCGGTCAGGCTTCGATCGCGCAAGGCGTGTATGCATCGGCCGCCGGTGACAACGGCATCGCCACGGGCTACAAGGCGAACGCGAGCGGCTATTCGAGTACGGCGCTGGGTTCGCAGGCAGCGGCGAGCGGCGTTTCGTCGGTGGCGTTGGGCGATACCACGATCGCGCAAGGCGATTACAGTCTCGCCGCCGGTCCGTTCGCTGTAGCGAGCGGAACTTCATCGACCGCCATCGGCGATACCGCGAACGCGCTCGCCGACAACAGTACCGCCATCGGCGGCAGCGCTTATGCGAGCGGCGCAAGTTCGACCGCAGTGGGCGATCACGCCACGGCGCTCAGCGACAATGGCGTCGCGATCGGACATGGCGCTTACGTCGGCGCAACCTATCGCGGCGCGCCGACGCAGGGCATCGCCATCGGCTATCAAGCCAGTGCGACGGGCAAGGACAGCATCGTGATCGGCAGTCAGGCGCATACCGCCGGCGCGGGCAAATATGCGACCGCGATCGGTCATAACGCCTATTCCGGCAGAAACGCGATCGCCATCGGCAATCAGACCTCGGCGATCGGTAAATACAGCACGGCCGTGGGCAACTATGCCAGCGCCGACGAATCCTTCGGCGCGGCGTTCGGAAACAGGGCGAACGCCGGATCGGTTTCCGCCACTGCGATCGGCACCAACGCACAGGCGACCGGATTCTTCTCCTCGGCGCTGGGTTATCTCTCGCGCGCCGCCGGCAGCGGTGCAGTGGCGCTGGGCGCGGACAGCTTCGCCCAGGGGACGCAATCGATCGCGGTGGGTCTGCAGGCTTCGACCTCGACGAAAGCAGTCAATGGCGTGGCGATGGGCTACTCGTCGTATGTGTCGAACTACAACGCCACGGCGATCGGCAACAAGGCCACGGCATCGGGTTACGACAGCATCGGCATCGGCAGCAATGCAGCGTCGTCGGGAATCTCCTCGATCGCTTTGGGCAACTCAACCGTTGCAAGCGGCGACTACAGCGCGGCGTTGGGACCGTTCGCGGTCGCGACCGGAACTTCATCGACGGCGGTTGGCGACACCGCCAATGCGCTCGGCGATTACAGCACCGCCGTGGGCGGCAGCGCCTACGCCAGCGGAACGCGCGCATCCGCGTTCGGCGACAACGCGCAGGCAATCGGAGACAACAGCCTGGCGATGGGCGCAAACGCGGTGGCCGACGCGGCGGATTCGATCGCCATCGGCAATGCGGCGAACACCGCAGGCTTCGCCAACAGCGTCGCGCTGGGCGCGAATTCGGTCGTGGACCGCGACAACAGCGTTTCCGTGGGCGCGCCGGGCGCCGAGCGGCAGATCACCAACGTCGCGGATGCGACGGACGCACACGATGCCGTGACGCTGGAGCAACTGAAGCAGGCCACCAGCGGGCCGGATTCGAATGTTGCGCATTACTTCAAGGCGAACGGCCCTGCCGACGGCAGCGATGATGCGATCGCCAGCGGCGCGCACGCGACCGCAGCGGGCCCGTTGGCGACAGCGTCGGGTGATTACAGCGTCGCGTTCGGCGATGGCGCGAATGCCAGCGCAAATTTCAGCACCGCGCTCGGCTCGGGCAGCACCGCTTCAGGAATTCAATCTGTCGCCCTCGGCAATCACGCGACGGCAAATGCAGGCCAGAGCATTGCGATGGGCACTTTCGCGTATGCAGGCGCATCCGGAGCGAATGCAATCGGCAACGGCGCGACCGCATTAGGGCAATACAGCACCGCCATCGGATTCCTGTCGGAGAGCGGCGGTTACGCCAGCATGGCGATGGGCGTTGGCGCGCGGGCGGATGGTCGCAAGAGCGTGGCAATAGGATTGAGCACCTATGCGCTGGGTGTGGATTCGACCGCGCTTGGCCGCTATGCGACGGTGGCACGCGACGCGGTGAACGGACTCGCAGTAGGCAACGCCGCTTATGCGACCGGCAGCTACAACGCTGCGGCGTTCGGCAACGATGCGCAGGCCGGCGGAATTTCATCGACAGCATTGGGCGATACAAGTGTCGCGCAAGGAGACTACAGCCTAGCAGCCGGATCATTCGCGGTCGCGACTGGCACTTCGTCCACCGCGATCGGCGACGCGGCGAATGCGTTGGCCGACAACAGCACCGCCGTCGGCGGCAGCGCGTATGCCAGCGGCGCCAGTTCGCTCGCGCTCGGCGATCATGCCACAGCACTCAGCGACAACGGCATCGCCATCGGCAAGGGCGCGTATGTCGCCGCGTTGGGCTCGAAGCCGAGCAAGTACGGCGGATCCACTCAAGTGCCGACTCAAGGCATCGCCATCGGCGCTGGCGCGAACGTCTCCGGTGTCTACGGCGTGGCGTTGGGCACGAACGCGTCCGCCAGCAGCCCCAATTCGATCGCGATCGGCACGCATGCCTATGCGACCGGCAAGTACGGCACCGCGATCGGTCGCTATGCACATGCTGGCGGCAAGTATTCGACGGCAGTGGGCGAGGGCGCGCGCACGAACGGCCTGTACACCATCGCGTTGGGCTCGAACTCCGCGGCCATCGCCGATTTCGCAATGGCGGTCGGCTTCAATTCGTATGCGAGCGGACGCTATGCCACGGCGGTGGGTACCGGGGCATACGCGGGCCTCGCGGGCACGTCGTTGGGCGTCAGTGCCGCTGCGCGTGGCAAGGATGCTACGGCGCTCGGCACCGATAGCGCAGTATGGTCGCCCGGCGGCGTGGCGGTCGGCAGTCATTCCTATGTCGGACACGATGCCGCGAGCGGCACCTCCGTCGGTTACATGACTTCCGCTTACGGTTATGCCAGCACTGCGCTGGGCGGTCATGCAGTCGCGACCGGCGTGTCCTCGGTCGCGTTAGGCGACAGCACGGTCGCGCAAGGCGATTACAGCCTCGCTGCGGGACCGTTCGCGGTCGCAACCGGAACTTCATCGACCGCGGTCGGCGATACGGCGAGTGCGTCAGCGGAAAACAGCACGGCGCTGGGCAGCAGTGCATACGCAGCCGGTGAGGGCAGTGCCGCTTTGGGTGGGAATTCACAGGCTCTGGGTGCGCAAAGCGTGGCACTCGGATCGGGAAGCGTGGCGGCGGAAGATCATGCAATCGCGCTCGGCGCCAACAGTTCAGTGCTGTCGGGAGCCACCGATGCGGTCGCACTCGGTTACGGCTCCATTGCCGATCGTGCCAACAGCGTGTCCGTGGGCGCGCCGGGCGCGGAGCGGCAGATCACCAACGTCGCGGATGCGAGCCAGGCGCACGATGCGGTGACGCTGGAGCAAGTGCAATCGATGATCGGCTCCGGTGGCATCGCCAGCAGCGACTATTTCTCAGCGAACGGCGCCAATGACGGCAGCGACAAGGCTTCTGCAACCGGTGTGGATTCCGTTGCGGCGGCTCCCGACGCAAACGCGAGCGGCGACAACAGCAGTGCTTTCGGCAGCGGCGCGCAGGCGGTTGCGCGCAACGGCACGGCGATCGGCGCCGACTCTTCCGCATCCGGCAATCGCTCCACGGCAATCGGCGCGCGCGTCGCAGCCAGCGGCAGCAACAGCGTCGCAGTGGGCGGCGCTTGGGACATGAACGGCAACGGCGTGATCGACGCGAACGAATACACCGCCGCAAGCGGCGGCCTGTCTTCCGCGTTTGGCGATGCCGCGCAGGCGCTGGCCACGAACTCCACTGCGCTGGGTGCCGCGAGCGTTGCCAATGGCATCGCGGCAACATCGGTCGGTGCGGCAAGTTCCGCCCTTTATAAGGGCACCGCGCTTGGTTATGGCGCGACCGCATCGGGCAACGATTCGGTCGCGACCGGCATCGACAGCGTTGCATCCGGTTCCAACAGCACCGTGATCGGCGGCATTCACGACATCAACGAGAATGGCGTGGTCGATCCGACCGACATCGCGACCGCCTCGGGCAATCTCGCCACAGCAGTTGGTGCAGCGGCGCAGGCAACGGGTGAAAACTCCACCGCTATCGGTGCCGACAGTCAAGCAAGCGCCATCGGCGCTTTGGCATTCGGTTCGGCGGCACAGGCCACGGCCAACAACAGCGTCGCCCTCGGCTTCGGCTCGATCGCCACCCGTGCCAATACCGTCTCGGTCGGCGCGCCGGGTGCGGAGCGGCAGATCACCAACGTCGCCGCCGGCACGCTAGGCACGGATGCGGTCAACGTCAACCAGTTGAATGCGGCGACGGGGACTGCAACGGCCTCATCGATCGCTCTGAATGCGCAGGTCAGCAACCTATCGAAAACGATCGATTCGCTGGCCGAGCAATTGCAGGGCTTGCAAAGCGCCTCGATGGCCGCGCAGCAACCGGCATCGCCTGCCGTATCGACGACGCAGGAAGCGCCGGGCGTGCAATCGAGCGGTGGCACGAACGGTTCAGCTGCGGCCAGCACAACCAGCATGAACCAGGCGGTGGCTCAGGCCAACACTTATACCGATCAGCAGACGTCTGAGGCGTTGAGCTCGGCCAAGACCTACACCGATGCGCAGAGCGCGCAGACCTTGTCGTCGGCCAAGGCGTACACCGATCAGGCGCTGAGCGGGTACGTCACCACCGATGCGTTCAACCAGTTCGAGCAGCAGACGAACGCGCGCTTCGCCGAACAGGACAAGCGCATCGACAATCTCGGGGCGATGGGTGCGGCCTCGTCGCAGATGGCGATCAACACCGCGGGGCTGTCCGGCGACAACCGCGTCGGTTTCGGCGCCGGCACGTACAACGGACAGTCGGCGGCGTCCATCGGCTATCAGCACATGTTCTCCGACCACCGCGCCAGCATTTCAATCGGCGCGGCGTTCGGGAACGGCGACACTTCCGGCGGTGTCGGCGCCGGCTTCAGTTGGTAACTCAGTGGTAGAACGGGACGGCCGCTCGCGGTCGATGCTGTGAAATCAAACGTAGAGGATCACCTATGTCAATGCTTCGCAATGTACGCAAATCGGTCTTGGTGCTGGCGGTTTCCGCTGCGATAGGAACCACCGGTGCGGCTACGGCTGCAATTTCCACCACCGGCAGCACGCAATTCGCGACGGTGAGCCGCGGTGTGACGCTCGCTCACGGCGATGCCATCAGCGGCGCGTTGCCGTTGTCGCATCCCATCCATGTCACGGTGGCATTGAAGTTGCGCAACGGAGCGCAACTCCAGGCCTACAATTCCAAGCCGCATGCACCGATGAGTCAGGCGCAACTCGCGGCCAATCACCTGCCGACGCAGGCGCAGGCGCAGCAAGTGGCGGATTTCCTGAAAGGCGCCGGCTTCAGCAACATCAAGATTTCGGCCAACCGCATTCTGGTAAGCGCCGACGGCAACGCCGCGGTGGCTGCGCGCGCGTTCAACACCTCGTTGGCGCAGGTGAAGACGCACGATGGCCGCGTGACGTTCGCCAATACTTCTGACGTGAAGATCCCGGCGGCGCTGCAGAACACCGTGCAGGCCGTGCTCGGTCTGCAACACGTGCACAAGGCGAAGACCTACAACGTGCGGGCCTCCGCCACGGGCGGCATCAGCGGCCACGATCCGACGGAATTCGCCTCGATCTACGGCGCCAGCGGCTTGAACGACGCCAGCAACGTCGATGTGGGCGTGTTCGGCTGGGGTGCGATGGATCAGACGCTCACCGATCTCAATACCTTTACCGATGCGCACAGCATGCCGCGCGTCAATGCCAGCGTCGTGTGCGTCAACTACGGCGGCTACAACAGCGGTACGTTCAGCACCACCGATCCGACCTGCGGTACCTACGACATGGGTTCGGTAGAGTGGGACTTGGACAGCCAGACCATCATCGGCATGACCAATGGCGTGAAGAGCCTGACGTTCTTCTCGTCCTCGCCCGGCGGCTACAACGGTCAGATCACCGAGGCACTGAGCGAAATCGTCACCCCCACCCAGGGCGAACCGCTGGTCAGCGTGGTCAACCAGTCGTTCGGCGAGTGCGAGCGCTATGAGGACAGCGGCCAGGGCGGCGACGGCTCCGCGCAGGCGGACGATGCACTTTACGCGGTCGGCGTGGCGGAGGGCCAGACCTTCTCGGCCTCGACCGGCGACTCTGGTTCGGACGAATGCGGCGACGGCGGTTTGAATTCGGCCAGCTATCCGGCCAGCTCGCCGTACAACGTGGCGGTCGCTGGCACGACGTTGAACGCGTCTTCGACCACTTACTCGCGCGAAACCGAATGGATCAGCTCCGGCGGCAGCCCGAGTTCGTTCGAGACCTCGCCATCGTGGCAGACCGGTTTGACCTACGGTACCTACGCGGGCATGCGCGGTCCGGATGTTGCGTTCGATGCCAACCCCAACACCGGCGCGATCTACTACAACTACGGCAGCCTGATCCAGGTCGGCGGCACCAGCCTGTCCTCGCCGATTTTCGTGGGCGCGTGGGCGCGCTTGATCTCCAATGGCGCGGTGGATCCGATGACTCCGGCCGGTCAGCAGTTGTACGGCTATCCGGCGTCGTATTTCCACGACATCACCGGCGGCAACAACCACGGCTACATCGCCAAGCGTGGCTGGGACTGGGCTTCGGGCCGCGGCAGCCTGATCCTCAGCAACTTC
>Ga0209062_1003456_pt1 | contig 18203 bp, 16 predicted proteins | sample Coa_R2_2_FD_187158 | JGI IMG/M metagenome (GOLD analysis project Ga0209062, IMG submission 187158) | Surface soil microbial communities from Centralia Pennsylvania, which are recovering from an underground coalmine fire - Coalmine... | ecosystem: Environmental > Terrestrial > Soil > Unclassified...
TTCCTCAAGGGCGTGGTGCAGCGCCGCATGTCGGCGAAGAACCTGTCCGGCCCGATCGGGATCGGGCAGCTTGCCGGCGACGCGGCGCGCGAAGGCCCCAGCATGTTCTTCATGCTGATGGCGACCGTCAGCCTGCAGCTGGCGATCATCAACCTGCTGCCGATCCCGATTATGGATGGCGGCGTGATCCTGATGCTGCTGGTCGAGATGGTGATGGGCCGCGATTTGAGCCTGAACGTCAAAGAAACGGTGTTCAAGCTCGGTTTTGTGGCGATTATCGTGATCTTTGCGTTCGCGATCTACAACGACATTTCGAAGATCATTCCGGGCTAGTTTTCCGCCGGGAGCTTCTCCGCCCGGTCGACCACGATGATCTCGACCGGCAATTTGCGGCTCTCCAGCCGGAGGCCCATCTCCTGAAGGCTTTGGAACACCGAGCCGGCCGGCCCGTCGCCATCGGCGGCCATGTGCCGGGCCATCTCGCCATTGGGCCCCATGCCGGGAGCGGTGACGCCGATACTCCGGGCGACATTCCGCATCTCTTCGATCGAGAGATCCAGGGACACATCGTAAACGCCGTTCAACTCCGTTTTGTCGAGGACAGGGCGGTCCAGGAAGCGCGAAAGCATGTCGCACAGCGTAGGCATGCTGACGCGGACGGCGGTGAGCCGCATGGCGCCGCCGGCTGGAGCGATGTTCATCGGGCCCATCTGAGCATCCGTGAGGAGCGAAGCCATATTCCCGTGGTCCATGCCGCCGGGTGGAGGCGGGGGAGGGAGGCTATCGGCGGACGATTCCTTCAATTTCGGTCCGTTTTTCGCGACCACGAGCGCGTAGGCGGCGTGCTCGCGCGTGTCGCGGTGGAAGGCGAGCTGGAAGCGCTCGGCCAGCAACGCCTGGAGCATGCGGGGAATGTCAGCGGGCGCGGCACCCTCCGGGAGCTTCGCCATGATGTTGTAGCGATCGCGGCTAATCCAGTCCGGACCGGAGACCTGGAACTGCTTCACGCGGTACGCGGCGTGGATCAGGTCGGCCAGAGACCAGTTGGCGATATCCAGGCGCGCGCCGTCGGCCTTCATGCCGACGCGCTGCTGGCCGGACATGACCAGCATGGGATTGAGCGGTCCGGCGGTCTTGACGGTCGCCACCTCGAAAGTCTGGGCCGCGAGAGCGGCCGGAAGGGCCAGGAGCATCGGGAAGCAGGATTTCATCATGCTGAAACAGAAGACTCTGAGGCTGCCCGGTTCTTAACGTCCTGAATCCCGTGGCCGCGGGCATTCATCTGTTAAGCTGATCCAAGCCATGCACTGTACCTGCGTCCGGCATACCGAGCTCCCAGGCGTTTCCGCGCTGTTCGCGGATGTGCTCTATCACCCGGACCGCACTTCTTCCTTTTATCCGCATCCCATCCGAGACCTGGAGGCTTACCGCGCGGCCGCGGCGCGCATCCGGTTGCCGGAAGACCGGCGCGCCGCGCTGGTGGCCGCACTGCGCGGCCGCAATCCGGCGAGCCCGGCGCTAGACCGGCTGGCGCAGCCGGGGACCGTGGCGGTAGTGACGGGGCAGCAAGTCGGACTGTTCTCCGGTCCGGCGTACACGATCTACAAGGTGCTGCATGCCGTCAAGCTGGCCGAATGGCTGACGGCCAACGGGCTGCCCGCGGTCCCGCTCTTCTGGCTGGCAACGGAGGACCACGATTTCGCCGAGGTCAACCACGCCTGGGTCTTCGACGCCGCGCACCGGCCGGTGAAGCTCGAAATGCGCCGCTCGGCGAGCACGCAACCGGTGGGCGACGTGACGCTGATCGAGCCGCCTGTGCGCGAGTTGCGCGCGGCCTTCCAGGGGATGCCCTTCGGGGACGAAGTGGCCGATGCCGTCGAGGAGAGCTATCGCGGCGGCTCGACCATGGGACGCGCCTTCGGCGAGCTCCTGCGCCGCCTGCTGGCCGGCTTCGACGTGCCACAGGTCGACCCCATGCAGCCGGAGTTCCGGCAGCTTGCCGCTCCGGCGATGCGCGCCGCGGTTTCCGCCGCGCCGCAGCTCACGGAGGCCGTACTGGCGCGGAATCAGTCGCTCCTCGCGGCCGGCTACCACGCGCAGGTGCACGTCGAGCCGCAGACCTCGCTGTTTTTTCTGCTGGAAGGCGGCAAGCGCCTCACTCTCCGGCGGCAGGATGCCGAATACGTGCTGAACGGCCGCCGCTTCAGCACCGCTGAGCTGGCGGACCGCGCCGAATCGCTTTCTCCCAACGCCATCCTGCGCCCGGTGATTCAGGATTCCGTGCTGCCGACGGTCGCGTACATCGGCGGTCCGGCGGAGATCGCCTACCTGGCGCAATCGGCGGCGATTTACGAAGAACTCCTGGGCCGCATGCCCGTCGCGGTGCCGCGTACCGGGTTCACCATCCTGGACCAGCGCACGGAAAAGCTGATGCATCGCTATGGGATCGTGTTCAGCGATCTGTTTCATGGCGAGGAGGCGCTGCGGGAGCGGATTGCCGGGCGGCTCGTCCCGCCGGCGGTGCGCCAGGCGATGGGCCAAACCGCGGCTGCGGTGGAGGAGGCGCTGCGCCGGCTGCGCCGCGAATTGGATGCGTTCGACCCCACGCTCGCTGCAGCCATGGACCGCAGCGGCCGCAAGATTCAGTACCAGCTCGGCAAGATCGATCGCAAGGCCGGGCGGGAAGCCATGCGGCGCGATGAGCGCGCCGCCCGCGATGCCGCGTACATCTACGGCCTGATTTACCCCGAACGCCGCCTCCAGGAGCGCCTGTACTCGTTCCTCCCGTTCCTGGCGGCGCACGGCCTCGATCTGGCGGGCAGCGTGTACCGCGCGATCGAGCTGGACTGCCCGGATCACCGCCTGATGGTCGTCGGATGACCGCCGAGCAGGCCCGCCTGGAAGAGAACTCCGCCCGCCGCGCCCATTGGAACCGTTGGGGACCGTATCTGGCGCTGCGGGCATGGGGCACGGTGCGCGAGGATTACAGCGCCGATGCCGACCCCTGGGCTTACTTCCCTCACGAGCACGCGCATCTGCGCGCGTACCGCTGGAATGAGGACGGGCTGCTGGGGATTTCCGACCGGCATCAGCGCATCTGCTTCGCGATCGCTCTCTGGAACGGCAAGGACCCGATTCTCAAGGAGCGCCCATTTGGCCTCTCCGGCAGCCAGGGCAATCACGGCGAGGACGTCAAGGAATACTACTTCCACCTGGACAATACGCCCACGCACTCCTACATGAAGGCGCTCTACAAATACCCGCAGGCCGCCTTTCCCTACGAACGCCTGCGGGAGGAAAACCGCCGGCGGACGCGTGACGACGCGGAGTTCGAGCTGGCCGATACGGGCGTGTTTGCGGAAAACCGCTACTTCGATGTGACGGTGGAGTATGCCAAGGCGGCGCCGGACGACATCCTGATCCGCGTCGAGGCGGTCAACCGCGGGCCGGAGCCCGCGTGGCTCGACGTGCTTCCGTCGGTGTGGCTGCGGAACCGGTGGAGCTGGGGCGGGAATCGGGGATCGGGGGTTGGGGATCGGGCGGGGATTACGGCTGTTGGCGGGGACTGTTTGGAAATCTCCGAGCCCTATTACGGCAAGCGGTGGCTCTACGTGCGGCAGAGCCAGGGTTTCCGGGCTTTACTGTTCACGGAAAATGAAAGCAACCGCCAGGCGCTATGGAACAGTCCGAACGCGATGCCGTATACCAAGGACGCTTTTCATCGCTACGTGATCCACGGCGAGTCCGGTGCGGTGAATCCGGCGATGCGGGGAACCAAGGCGGCCGCGCACTACTCGTTCAGCATCGCTCCGGGTGCGGCGGAGCGCATGGAGCTGCGCCTCTCGGATGCGCAGATGGATACGCCCTTCGGCCCGGCGTTCGACGGAGTTTTCGCGGACCGCATCCGCGAAGCCGACGAGTTCTACGCGCCGGTGACGCCGCGGGAGCTTTCCGCCGATGGCGCGCTGGTGATGCGCCGCGCCTTTGCCGGCCTGCTGTGGAACAAGCAGTATTACCATTACGTGGTGCAGCAGTGGCTGGCGGGCGATCCGGCGTATCCTCCGCCTCCGGCGCAGCGCAAGCTCGGCCGCAACCACGAATGGGGGCACCTCTACAACGCGGATGTGATCTCGATGCCGGATACCTGGGAGTATCCTTGGTATGCGAGCTGGGATCTGGCGTTCCACACGATTCCGCTGGCGCTGATCGATTCCGAATTCGCCAAGGAGCAGCTCGTGCTGCTGATGCGCGAGTGGTACATGCATCCCAACGGGCAGTTGCCGGCGTACGAGTGGAACCTCGGCGATGTCAACCCGCCGGTGCATGCCTGGGCGGCATGGCGCGTCTATAAGATCGAGCGCAAGCGGCGCGGCAAGGCGGACCGCGCCTTTTTGGAACGCGTCTTCTGCAAGCTGCTGCTCAACTTCACGTGGTGGGTGAATCGCAAGGATGCCGCCGGCAAGAACGTGTTCCAGGGGGGATTTCTCGGCCTCGACAATATCGGCGTCTTCAACCGCAGCGAACCGCTGCCCGGCGGCGAGTACATCGAGCAGGCGGATGGCACCGGGTGGATGGCGATGTATTGCCTGAATCTGATGGCCATGGCGCTCGAGCTGGCGCGCGAGGAGCCGGCGTACGAGGACGTGGCGTCGAAGTTCTGGGAGCACTTTCTTTACATCGCCTACGCGATGAACCATATCGGCGGCGATGGCGAAGCGCTGTGGGACCCGGCGGACGGCTTCTATTACGACCGGGTCCATATGCCGGATGGCAACCACCAGGCGCTGAAGGTGCGCTCGATGGTCGGACTGATTCCCCTGTTCGCGGTGGAGACGCTCGAGCCGCGCGTGCTGCACAGCATGCCCGGATTCCGCAGGCGCATGGAATGGTTCATGGAGCACCGGCCGGACCTGACGCACAACGTCGCCTCGATGGCGGTCGCGGGGAAGGGCGAGCGGAAGCTGCTTTCGCTGGTCGATGCCGATCAGCTTCGGGTGATCCTGAAGCGGATGCTGGACCCGGCGGAGTTCCTCAGCGATTTCGGAGTCCGCAGCCTCTCCCGCGCGCACGCCGGAGATCCTTTCGTGCTGCGCACAGACGGCAGTCTGCGGACGGTGGCGTACGAGCCGGGTGAATCGCGGAGCGGCCTCTTCGGCGGGAACTCCAACTGGCGCGGGCCCGTATGGTTCCCGCTGAATTACCTGATCGTTGAATCCCTGCAGAAGTTCCACCATTACCTGGGTGAAAGCTTCCAGGTGGAATGCCCCACGGGCTCCGGAAAAACGATGCACCTGGCCGACGTGGCGGCTGAGCTCTCACGGCGGCTTTCGCGGTTATTCCTGAAGGATGAGGTGGGCCGCCGCCCGGCGCACGCAAACCTGCAATGGGAGGACGGGCTGATCCTGTTCCACGAGTACTTTCACGGGGATACCGGAGCGGGCCTGGGCGCCAGCCATCAGACGGGATGGACGGCGCTGGTGGCGAAGCTGCTGCAGCAGAGCGGCGATTAGCCCGGACACTACCGCCGGTCTGTCTGCCGGGCCAGAGGGGCGAGTGGCGGCGAGCGCCCGTCGAGATGGCGGGCCAGCCGGCGCCGCGGCGGCTGGATCGTGCGGCGGCTCGGGGCTGGGCTGCCAGCCTACCCCAACTGCAGCGCCTTCCGCAGCCCGGGATCGTGGCGGACGCGCCAGATGCGGCTGTCGAGATAATAGTGCGTCAGGCCGAAGCCGCAGAAGAAGCCGAAGGCGAGATCGGAGACCTGGCCGAGGCGGAATCCGGGGACGCGGTACAGCACGCTGAACGCGAGGCCGACCGCAAAATACGCGAGCAGGCTGCGGCTGACGGCCGTGGGAATGCGGCCGTGCTGCCTGCCATCATCGGCCGCATAACGGTTGCGGTTGTGGAACCAGACGATCGCGTGATACTGCAGGTTGTGAACGATGGTCACGGTCGGCACCGCCGCCTGCCAGCTCAGGTACGCGAAGGTGAGCCAGTGCAGCGGGATCACGGCGCCGAGCAGCAGAAATTTCGGGAGATCGATGCGGTCGCCGGCGCGCCAGCGCTGCGCCTGCCGGCCGGCGTAGAGCAAGAGCGTCGCGGCGAGTACGGTCCATAGCGCCGGGTCGAGCCGCGGGAAGGAAAACGGCAGGCCCAGTTCTTCGGGATGGTGGACGAAGAAGCGGTGGAAGGGCGGCAGAACGGTGGTCACGCCGAGCAGCAGGCGGTCGAGGAAATTGTCCGCCGGGCGCAGATCGCGGTTCTTCACCTTGTACAGCACCATGAAGCCGTAATGCTGCCGGATGACGTGATAGTAGGCCCACACGCCGACCAGCAGGTAGAGCCAACCTTTCAGGCCCGCCAGCACCAACGTCGGGCCGAGCGCGAAGAAAAAGGCCAGCGAGCCGTAGAACAGGGCGCGATGGCGCGCGCGCGCTTCGCGATCGAAGTAGGTCCGCGAGGCGGTGGCGAAGATGTGGGTGCCGTCGAAGCCGATGGACCACACCCACCACAGCCACGTGGCCGGAACGTGCAGGGCGGTGAAGAGGAGGAGATAGAGGTAGCCGGCGAGGGCACTGCCGTTGATGAGCGCGAGATCGACGCCGCGGCCGATGATCCAGCGGAGGTCGAAGCGGGCTCCGAAACTGCCGGGGGCCGCAGGCGCGGTGTGGGCAAGGGATGCCATCGCGCGGTCAAATGAAGTGGTACTTATTGGCGGCTTCGTCCCAGACGATCTTGCGCTGGTTCTTGAACGAGAGCGTGGCCATGTGGCCGGAAATGGCGGCCTGCTGGCCCACGGGCGGTGGAGCGATGGGGGTCTCGTTGCCGCGGATCGACTCGATGAAGTTGCGGAAGTGGTTGATGGCGCCGTCGGACTCGTTGAAATCGGCCTTGCCGTTGAGGTGGATGTCGGGGCGCGATTTGATGTTCACGGGCGCGCGGTCGGCCGCGCCGGGGCGGCGCGAGTTGTAGGTTTCGTGGGTGTAGTAGAGATCCTGGCGGTTGAGCACGCGAATGGTGCCTTCATTGCCGCAAATCTCCTCGCCGTAACCGAAGAACTCGTTGCCCAGGTAGCAACTGTAGTTGATCTGCAGCTTGTCGGAGTAGTCGTAAACGGCGCTGAGGCAATCGGGAACATCGCGGTCGTCGCTGGCTGCCGTCCAGCGATAGATGCCGCCGGACGCCATGCAGGAGCGCGGCACGGTCTTGCCCAGCATGAAGTTGACGATGTCGGTCTGGTGGACGAGCAGATCGGTCGAGATGCCGCCCGAGTAGTCCCAGTAAAGGCGCCACTGGAAATAGCGGTGCGGATCCCACTCGCGCTTCGGCGCCTTACCGAGGAACCGCATCCAATCGGTGTTCTGGGGGGTCGCTTCGGCCGGGATGGTGTAGCGCCAGGAGGGCTCGTCGGGCAGGCCGTTGCGGTACCAGAAGGCGCGCACGAAGTGCACGTCTCCGACCATGCCCTGCTGGATCAGCTCCTTGGCTTTCTTGTAGAGCGAAGAGCTGCGGTTCTGGGTGCCAACCTGGCAGATGACCTTTGCCTTCTTATTGGCATCCTCCCACGCCTTGACGATCTCGAAGCCCTCTTCGATGGTGTGGGCGAGCGGCTTCTCGACATAGACGTGCTTGCCGGCGCGCAGGGCGGCGATGGCCATGTCATGATGCAGGTGCTCCGGCGTCATGATGAAGACGGCGTCGACATCTTTATCCGCCAGGAGATCGTGGTAGTCGACGTAGGTCTTCGGAGTCGTGCCCCAGACGGTCTGCATGCGATCCTTGGCGCGGGCGATGTAGCCCTGGTAGGTATCGCAGATGGCCGTGATCGCGACGTTCTCGGGCTCGGCGGTGTGCATCCACTCGAGCGACGCGTAGCCGCGCGTGCCGACGCCGATCCACCCGACGTTCACTTTTTCGTTGGCGGCGCGGGCGGAAAGGACGGCCGGCGAGGCGGCAATTGCGGCAGATTTGAGGAAATTACGGCGGTTGAGTTCCTGGGGCATCCTGGCCTCCTGAAGTTCGATGATAGCAGGTAGGAGGCAGGGAACCGGAATCGCGGCGGCGCGCTTACTCCTGCACGGGCAATTGTTGCTCGATATCTTTCCAGGCGCTGATCTTCAGACGGCGGCAAACCCAGCAAAGCGGCTCCGCGCCGATTCCGGAAGTATCATCGCCACACACCGAGCACTTGGCGGCTTTCTTCAGCCGATCGGCCGAAACCGATCGTTTGGCGGCTTCCAGAACTTCGGCGGCGACCACCGGCTCCGGCTTGATTTGTGGCTTCCGTCTCATTGATAAACTCGATAATACTATCGCAAAATTCCCCGGCCCGGTACAACCCGCTTTGGACGGGTTCATACCGGCTAGGCGGCCTCGGGAATTTGAACTACGACTGCCACGTCCAGGGACGAATGGCAGCGCGGGCATCTCTGGCCGGGAGCGACGCGAGCAGATTTTCCCCTCAGGTCAATGTCCGCGGGCACTGTATGCGTACAAATGGGACAGTGCGCCAACCCCTTCATTTGATTGTCCGTGAGCGCTTTCATGTCTCTACCCTCACTTCATGGGACGCTGATGGTGGAGCAAGGGTTGTACCAAATTCGTAAAGATTCTTAAGGCCGGCCGTGTGGAACCGGACCGTGGCTGTTTGAGACAAGCGGCGAGCCGGGCGGCGGGATGGTGGAGGCGGCGCTTGGCAATTGGGCCCGCGTCGCGTCGCGGCGGCTGGTAGCCGCGGCGCGCAGGGAGAGCGTCGGGCGCGTGCTGCACCTGGACCGCCTGCACGCGAGCGGCGGGCGCATTGAAGCGGGGCCGCTGCGCAATTGGCCCGGATCGCGTCGCGGCGCCCGGGGACGCGGCGAACGCGAAATGGAGAGGCTGGGGCGGGCACGACAGGTTTGCCCGGGGTGCGGCGGCGACGCGAGTGCTTCCCGTGGGTGCGATCGGAGGCCCGGGCGTTCGCGTGCGGAATCGGACCGGCCGCTTCCGGGCAGCGCGGCGGGCCAGTGATAACCTGAAAGCTATGAGTCAAGCGCCCGCGCCCAAGATCCAATTAATGAACACGCCCGAATATCGCGAAAACTACTCCAACAGCGTGCAGATCCGGGTGAACCTGTGGGACTTCCTGCTGCTGTTCGGGCGCATCGCCCAGACCGGTCCCGACGCGGTGACCATCCACAATTTCCAGGCAATCTACGTCAGCCCGCAGCAGGCAAAAGCATTGCTCAACGTGCTCCAGCAGAACGTCACGCAATATGAGACTGCGTTCGGCGAGATCCGGCTCGAGGCCGTGACGCCCGGCGGCGGGATCGTCCAGTAACCGGGGATGACGGGGCAAGCGGCGGAGCGGCGCTCCAAACGAAGGGCTACGCGCCCCGCCAGCTACGCCATTCTCTTCGCGCTGTTCGCCTCGATCGTTATCCCCAGTCACCTCTGGCTGGCGCGGCTGCCGTACTTCTGGGATGAAGCCGGCCAGTTCATCCCAGCGGCGCTCGATCTTCTGCACGGCGGACATCTGATTCCGCGCTCGACCGTGCCGAATCTTCACCCGCCTCTGCTGGCGGCTTACCTCGCCGGAGTGTGGCGCCTGGCCGGATTCGACCCCGCGGTCACGCGGACGGCGATGCTGCTGGTTGCCTCGTGCGGGGTGTTGGCGGCTTTCCTGCTGGCCATCGAGCTGGCGCGCGAGGCTCGCGGCGCGCCTGCGTTCCTGGCCGCCGCGCTGCTTTGCATTTCGCCCCTCTTCTTCGCGCAGAGCGAACTGGCGCAGCTCGACCTGCCGGCGATGCTGTTCACCACACTGGCGCTTCTATTCTTTCTGCAGGAGCGGATTCCGCTCGCGGCGGGATGTTGCGTGCTGCTGGTGCTGGCGAAGGAAACCGGGATGGTCGTGCCGCTGGTTTTCGGCGCGTGGCTGGCGGGGGAGCGCCGCTGGCGCGATGCCGTCTGGTTCGCGCTTCCGGCGGCGGCGCTCGGGGCGTGGATCGCAACGCTGGCGCACGCCACCGGATATTGGGCCGGGAATGCGGAGTTTATCCGCTATAACCTGCTCTATCCGCTGCATCCGGTACGGCTGGCGATCGCGCTGGCGCGCCGCCTGTATTTCCTGACCGCCGCCAACTTTCATTGGATAGGAACGCTCGCGATTCTCTCCGCCTGGCGCGCGACGCAGCTGTTTCGCAGCCGCGCGTGGCACATCGCCGGGACGGTTCTGGCCGCTCACGTGGCCATGCTGACGCTGCTCGGCGGCGCGGTGCTCAATCGTTATTTATTGCCCGTGCTGCCGATCCTGTTCGCGGCGATGGCGGTGGCGGTGAACGCGCTGCCGCGCATCCCGCGGCTCGCGGCCACTGCGCTGCTCCTCGCCGGGATGGCTGCGTGCAATTGGATTAACCCGCCCTATCCATTCCCGTTCGAGGAGAACCTGGCATTCCGGGACTTCGTGGAGCTCCAGCGCCAGGCCGCCGATTACGTAGCGCACTGGTATGCCGGCGCCATTGTGACGACGGCCTGGCCCATGACGGCGGAGCTTGCGCAGCCGGAGCTCGGATTTGTGGATCGCCCGATTCGCGTTGCGGTGCTGCCTGATTTTGCGCCGGAGACGCTCGGCCGGCTCGACTGGAGCAAGGTGGAGATCGCCGCCGTTTTCTGCCGGAACTGGGACCCGAGGGCGAACCTGATGCATCTGGGTCCGGTGCGCGCTCTCTGGGAGCGGTTCTTCGGCTATGTGCCGGGCGCCAGCGCGGCGGAGGCGCGGGGGCGCATCCCGTATCCGGCGGTCGCACATTTCGAGCGCCGCGGGCAGTGGGTCGAGATTTTCGCGAACCCGGCCCTGGCGCGTGTGCAGGCCTTCCGGATGAACCCCGGAGATGCGGCCCTGCACCGCGGCGATCGTTAGTTGGCGCGATGCGCCGTGCGTGCTGGCGGCTGGGGTAAGCCGATGCGCTTCAGACCGCTGCGGCAGAGATATTCGAGCAGAAGGATCAGCTTGTGGTCGTTATCGATCCCGCGCTGCCCGCCCGGGCGGCTACCGCGGAATGCCGCGATTCGCTCGGCCACCTGCGCCCGCGAGCAGCCGCACGGATCACCGCCCTCCAGGATGGAGGAGCCGAGGAATTCGGCGATGAATTCGAGCTCGTCCGCGGAAAGGCCGAGAAGGAAACGCCGCGTCTTGGATCGGAACGGGTTCTCGGTGTAGGCGCTGAGCGCGGCTACCAGGTCCTGGCGTCGGGCAACCATACTAACTCTGGTCAACTCTGCAATCTGAGCCGTATTATTACGAAAAGCACAGACGGGTGCAAGGGGGGCGGCGGCGCTCAGATCCGCCCGAGCAGCAGCAGAATGACCAGGATAAGCACAACGAGCCCGAGACCGCCGCTCGGGTAGTATCCCCAACTGCGGCTGTAGGGCCACGCGGGCACCGTCGCAAACAGCAGAACAATGAGAATGATCAGCAGCAAAAGCATGGGTGATCTCTCCTCCCGCGGTGAGAATTGCATGGCTGTGGCCGTTGTGCCGGGCTCCACATAAGCGCGCCCGCGAGCGATCCGTCTATGCCACAGCCGGCGGGCGCCGCTGCTCGCCCCAATGAGCGAGAACCCTGGCAGTGGGGCCCCAGGCGGTCAGACGGCCGGCCTCGATGACCCCCGCGGTCCCGCACAATTGCGCGACCGAAGCGAGATCGTGCGAGATATAGAGGAGCGCGATCCCATACTCGCGGTTGAGGCGGGCGAACAGATCGAGAATGCCGGCGCGCGAGGCCGGGTCGAGAGCGCTGGTGGGTTCGTCCGCGATCAGCAGCTTGGGGCGGTGCATCACCGCCATGGCGATCGCAACGCGCTGCGCCTGGCCTACGCTCAATTGGCGCGGATAACGCCGCAGCAGCTCGGGCGCGGGCGGCAGGCCCATGCGTTCGAGCAGCTCTGCCATGCGGGGACGCGCGGCGCTCCAGCGCTCCGCGGCGTGGGCGCGCCACACTTCGCGCAGTTGTGTTTCGATGCGCAGCGCGGGATTGAGTGCGGACATAGGGCTCTGCCAGACGAGCGACATCTCGCTGCCGCGCAGACGGCGCAGCTCCCGCGCGCTGGCCTCGAGCAGTTCGCGGCCGGCAAAGCGGATCGAGCCGCGCGTGCGGCCGCCGCGCAGTTCGAGGAGGCGCAGCAAGGCCAGGGCCAGCGTGCTCTTGCCGGAGCCGCTCGCGCCCATGAGGCCGGCGGCCTCACCACGCCGCAGCGTGAAGCGGATCCCCTCGAGAACGCCTGGGCGCTGCGGATAATCGGCGGAGATATCCGCTTCGAGCAGGATATCCGGGGCGCTTAAGTGCCCGGCGCCAGCCATAGCCGCTCCACGTTCCACACCACCTGAGGGCTGAGCACCGCGGGCTCGGCGTTGCGCAGCCGCGGCGAGATTGCCACCAGCGCATTGCGGTTGACCAGATAGAGAAAAGGCTCCTCCTCCCAGACGATCTGCTGCACGCGGTCGAACAGCGCTTTGCGGCGCCGGTCGTCCGGGGTGGCTGCCTGCTGCCGCATCAGCCGGTCGATTTCGGCCTCCCAAGGGGAAGCGGGCGCCGGCTGGCTCGGGCTCCACTGATGGTTGGCCGCCGAGCTCAGCCATACGTTCATCTGACCGTTTGGATCGAGGTCCACGTTGTTCATGCCGAGCAGGCACGCTTCATAGCGGAAGGTCCGGGTAATGCGGTCGATGAGCGAGGCGAAATCGAGCGGCGCCACCGTCACGCGGATGCCGAGGGCCGCCAGGTCCTGCTGGATCATTGCGGCCATGCGCTCCCGCGCGCGGTTGCCGGCGTTGGTGATGACCGAGAATTCTACCGGATGCCCGTCGCGGTCGGCCAATCCCTGGCCGCTCGAGCGGAAGCCGTCCTCGGCCAGGAGGCGCCGGGCCGCGGCCGCATCGAAGTCGCGCGGATGGAGGCTGCGATTGAACCAGAACAGGTTAGCCGGAGGGAACGGGCCGATGCCTGGCGCGGCGTGGCCGCGGTAAACGATGCGGCACAGGTCCGCGCGCCGGATGGCGAACGAGATGGCATTCCGGAACCGGCGGGAAGCGAACCAGGCGCGCTTGTAAGGCGTGACGCTCCCGGTCTGGTTGAACCACATCTGCTCGCCTTCGAGCGAAGGGCCGAGGTCCCGCGCCCCGGCCAACTGCCCGAAGATCTCGGGATCGACGCCCGTGATGGCGTGAATGTGGCCCTGGCGAAAGCGTAAGGCTTCGAGCTCGCGGTTCGGTACGATTTCGAGCCGCACGGCATCGAGGTAGGGCAGCCGCCTCGCTCCATCGGATTTCCAGTAATAGGGATTGCGTTCGAGGAGAAGATCGGAGCCCGGACGGTGCTCAGGGAGACGAAAGGGCCCGAGCACGGCGCGCTCTTTGAGCGGCGATCGGCGGGAGACCATGGCGATCTGGTCGAACAGACGCAGGGCTCCGGCCATGGGGTCGGGGAACGTCACCGCGGCTTCGAACGGGCCGCGGGCTACGGCCCGCGCCGCACCGTGTTCGGTGCGCAGGGCATCGCCGGTTGGGGAATGGACGTTCGGATCGGTCAGCACCGCAATGGTATGGACCACGTCCTCGGCGGTGAACGGCGTGCCATCGGAGAAGCGCACGCCCTCGCGCAGGCGGAACACCAGCGTCCGGCCGGCATCCTGCTGCTTCCAGGAGACCGCCAGCTCCGGTTCGATCCGCTCGGTCACGCGGTTGACCCGCACCAGCACGCCGCCGGTCAGGTAGCGAACCGTTTCCGAGGCATCGTCATCCACCAGAGCCGGGTTGAGCGTGCGGGGCTCGCTGTGCAGGCACAGGCGCAATTCGCCGCCCCATTGCTGCGCATGCAGCCAGCCGGCATGAACGCCGCAGATGAGCAGCAGCAGGGCTGGGCACGGCAGCCGCGGGAATCTCATACCTGAGACTCATCGGCGGAAACGGCGCAGTGGAATAGGCCGGCCAGAGCGATGAGGAGCAGCGCGGGCGCGAGCACGAGAGGATGCTGCACGATGGACGCCAGGTCTTCTAGATCGCGCAGCATGCCACCGAGCGAGGCGAGCGGTTCCGGCACACCGAGCCCGAGCAGGCCGAGGTTGGCCTCGGCCAGCAGAAATGCCGGAACGGTCACCAGAAACTGGGCTGCCGCAAGCTTCCACAAATGCGGCGTCACGTGGACCGCCGCGATGCGCCAGCGCGCGCAGCCGGCCGCTTCCGCGGCGAGAACGAATTCCGCCTGGCGGTGCCGGGCGACGGCGGCCATCAGGATGCGGCACGGGCCGGCCCAGCCGAGCCCTCCCAGGAGTCCGAATGTCACCGCAACGGCAGCGGCCGGAGGCGCATCGAGCGGGAGCGCCGCGCGCGCGGCCACGAGCGCGAACAGCCAGGGCAGAGAGAGGAAGAGGTCAGCCAGCATCGCCACGGTCCGCTCCGCGGGCCTCCCGCCGAAGCCTCCGGCGAGCGCCAGCAGGAGCGCCAAGAACCCGGACAACGCGGCGGCGGCGGGCGCGCAGGCGAGCGAGAGGCGCGCGCCGAAGAGCATGCGGGAAAGGCGGTCGCGGCCCAACGGGTCCGTCCCCAGCGGAAAACGGCGCGAGGCAGGTGCGTTGGGCGCATCGCGGTACTGCTCCTGGTAAGGATGGGGCGCGACGAGCGGGGCCGCTGCGAGGAGCAGCAGCCAGGCCGCGAGCGCAGCAAGCGCGGCGCGCGGCATTTACGACTCCCTCACGGCGCGGGCCGCGTCGGACAGCAGGTTGGCGCCGGTGGTGAAGGCGGTGATCAGCAGCGTGACGTTGACCAGTACCGGAAGATCGCGGGAGAGCGCAGCCTGCCAGACCAACTGCCCGACTCCGGGCGAGCCGCAGAGCGATTCGACGGGAATCAGCGCGCCCGCCGCCATGCTGACCGAGACTCCCCCGAGCGCCGCCAATTCGGGCCACGCCGGCGCGATCACGTGGTAGCTGAGGATGCGGCCCGGCCGCAGCCCGCAGCCCGTTGCGGCGAGCACATGCGGCGCGCGGCGCGCGGCCGCGGCTACGTTGCGCGCATAGCGGAAAATGCGCGGCAGCAGAACCATCGCGAGAGCAGTGGGCGCGGCGGCCCCCAGATGGACGCACGCCAGAGCGGAAACCGCCGCGGGCACACACAGCAGCGCGGCCGCGGTCACGGCAGCGGGCCGTTCCAGCCAGCGGCTGGGGCGGAATTCGAGGACTGCGACGGCTGCCAGCGAAACGGCCCACGCCAGGCCGAGGCCCGCGAGAGCGGAACCCACGCTCCCGGGCAGGCGCTCCCGCAGCAGCTCGTTGACCGGCCGTCCTAAAGAGACCGACCGGCCCAGGTCGCCCCGGGCCAGCCGGCCGAGGTAATCGGTGTAGTACGCGAGCACGTCCGAATGCGCGGCGCGTTCGCGGACGATTGCCTCGCGGCTCTCCGGCGCGAGCCGCGCATCGAGCAGGCGATCATCCGCGTCGAAGCCCGGCGCCAGCCGGACCAGCGCCGCTGCCAGCAGTCCGGAGGCGGCCAGCAAGCCGGCCCAGATGGCCAGGCGGCACGCCACCTGCCGGGCGAGGGATCGCGAGGTCATGGGCGAGCTCCGTATGGAGGGGCCGCGCCCAAGTCCGCGGGCCGCGCGGTGAAGCGGCGCAGGCCATGGACTCGCGCCAACGCTGAAGAGGGCAGCGCGGTGGCCGAGATCGCCAGCCGCGATGCTAGGTGGCGGGCGAGAGACCGCCGGGCGCTGCGTGAGCTCCGCGCGGCGCGGCGGCTCCACCGGAACGGTGGAGGCGATGGACCTGCGCCACCGGCGCCATCACGGGAGCTCAGCGAGGTGATCATGACGCGCGGTGTTTACTTCTCACCCTTAATCTGGGTTGACGTCGCCGAGGGCGCGCTCATCGGGAAGCTCGCGGTGGTGCTCCAAATCGCGTGTTGTGCGGCCGCCACGCTCGAAGCCACCGCCGAGCCGGCCGCGGCGGCGATCTGGTCGCCCCACACGATCTGGTCACCCCAGACGATCTGGTCGCCCCACACGATCTGATCGCCCCACACGATCTGATCGCCCCAGACAAGCTGATCGCCCCATACGATCTGATCGGCGTTGACCATCGAAATCGTGCCGTTGTTGAAGACCGCGACGGGTGACACTGCGATCCCATTCGCCACCGTCGTGTTGTTCATGGCCGCGCCGATATCGAGATATCCCGCGCCCACCGTGAACGCATCGTAGTAGGAAACGAAGCTCTGGCCGGTGCCCGGATCGGTCGCGATGCTCGAGGCCGGAAACGTCTTGCTGGAGGTCAGCATCAGGCGGGCCTTGATCTGGTCCGGCGTGAGGCTCGGGTACTGCTGCAGCAGGATGGCGGCCGCGCCCGCGACGACGGGTGTTGCCATGCTGGTGCCGTTCAGTATGAAATACGCGGGCTGCGAGCCGGCGGGGCCGCCGTAGGCGGCAGGCGAGACCTGGTTGGCGGGATACGCGAGATCGAGCGTGCTGCCCGGAACACGCAGCGATGTGATCTGGTTGCCGGGCGCCACGAGGTCCGGCTTGACGAAGTGATCGATCAGCGTCGGGCCCTTGGAGCTGTAGCTGGCGATGAGGTCATCGCCGCGCTGCGGCGTGCCTTCGGTCTTCATCGCGCCGACGGTGATCGCGAAGGGATCGTTGCCGGGCGCGGTGATGGTGCCGTAGCCGCCGGTGACGGCGTAGTCATCGCGGCCTTCGTTGCCGGCCGCCACCACCACCGTGATGCCGGCTTTCCATGCCTGCTCCACGGCCTGGCAGAGCGGATCGAGAGAGAAGCTCTCATAGATCGGCCGGCCCAGAGACAGATTGATCACCCGGATGTTGTAGACGGGCGCCAGTTCGATGGCGGTATCGATGGCGGAGATGATGGCGTCATCCTGGCCGCTGCCCGTCTCATCGAGGACGCGCAGGTTGACCAGATTCACGCCGGGCGCGATGCCGCGATAGCGGCCGTTGGAGTTGGCACCCGAACCGCCCACGATGCCGGCGACGTGGGTGCCGTGGCCGTAAAGGTCGCGGGTGACTCCTTCGCCGGTGAAGTCCTGGCTGTAGACGACGCGCCCGGAGAGATCGGCATTGCTGCTATCGATGCCGCTATCGATGACGGCGACACCGATGCCCTGGCCGGTGAGACCGGCCTGGAAAGCCAGCGTCGAGCCGACGGTGGCGGCGGTGAGGTCCAGATGGCGGGTGACGGTGCGGACCGGGGTCACGTACTTGACGAAGGGCAGGGCCGCGACGGGTTCAACGAGCCCCGCCGGCAGAGTCACCTCAACGAGTGCCGGGAAATGACGGTACTGCCGCGTAATCGTCGCTCCGCCGCTCTGCATCACGCTCAGGGTGACGGGCGTCGGCGGAGTGTTCAGTTGGATGATGACCTTAACGGGAGCCAGCGGGTTGGTCACCTGGAAATCCGGTGAAACCGTGCCGGCAAAAGCGCAGGTCGCAAGAAACGCACAAGAAGTCAGTGGAAGCAGCTTTTTCATTCAAAACCTCGCGGCCTGGAAATGCACCCGGAGCGCCAGAGTTAAGTGCTTTGTCTGGAATCAGGGGCGCTCCGCGCGCCGGGACAACCTGTCCTCCGGGGACAATTTGTCCCCTGCCGCGACCGAACGTGCCAGCGCCGCCAGGTCCGCCGCCGCGGCGCCCCCGCCCGCGCCTTTGTGCTCCTGCTTGGCCAGGTACATGCGCCGGTCCGCTTCGGCGAGCAGCCCCTCGGCATCCTGGCCGTGCTCCGGGCAAAAGGCGGCGCCGATGCTGATGTTCAGCAGGCGCTCGCCGCAGACGGATTCGCCCGCTTCTACTACGACTCTTTCGAGCATCTGTTGTTTGGCGGCGAGATCCTGCGGCGCGAGGCCGGGCAGCACCAGCACGAATTCGTCGCCGCCCATGCGCGCGACGTAATCGTATTCGCGGCAGCACTCGCGCAGCCCGGCGGCGACGAGCTTGAGGACGCGGTTTCCCTCCAGGTGCCCGAAACGGTCGTTGATCTGCTTGAAGCCGTCCAGATCGCAGACGAGCACCGCCAGGCGCTCCGAGTTCCGCCGGGCGCGGGAAAGCTCGGCGTCCAGGTGCAGGAACAGCGAGCGGGCGTTGGGGAGCGAAGTGAGCGCGTCGGTGGTGGCGGAGATCGCCGCCTGGCGGAATTTGAGCGCGTTTTCGATGGTGAGCGAGACCTTGGGAT
>Ga0209062_1003458_pt1 | contig 18200 bp, 13 predicted proteins | sample Coa_R2_2_FD_187158 | JGI IMG/M metagenome (GOLD analysis project Ga0209062, IMG submission 187158) | Surface soil microbial communities from Centralia Pennsylvania, which are recovering from an underground coalmine fire - Coalmine... | ecosystem: Environmental > Terrestrial > Soil > Unclassified...
AGTACAACATGGAGCGGCCCCACGGCTCGCTCGGCTGGCGATCGCCGGCCGAGTTCGCCGAAGAGTGGCTCAGCAGATACCAGCTACAGCTCGCATAGCGCGTGGACCATCAAGCGGGGTCCGGTCACGTCCCTCGATGCAGCATCGTCCTGCCCGAGGGTCGTCCATCGCGCCCGCTCGGCTTCGCGCCGCAGGGACGCGAAGCTGCCGCTGCGGGCAGTCTCCAGCAGGGCCGGGATGGCAGATGGGGCCACAGCCCCCGCGTCAGCGATCTCCGCGACCTGTGAGCCCGAGAGGGTGCCCTCGATGAACGCCTCGCGGACCTCGGGCAGATCCTCGAGGTGGCGGGCAGTGTGCAAGACGGCGCGGGCATGGCCTCGCGGCTCACCAGCGACGTCGGACAGCCAATCCCCGGCATCGCGGTGACCGGTGCCCGCGTAGGTGCCTGACTCCTCCACGCGGCGTGCGAAGAGGGCCTTGCCCGCAGCGCCCGCCCGCTCCAAGTCGACGAAGAGGCGAACCAATTCGACTGCCACAGGGCCGGTCACGGTCGCGGGATCGCACGTGGTCAGGAGCGACCGGACTCGCTCCAGAAGCTGACGGACCTCGGCAACGAACATGTGTTCGAGCTTACAATGGGGGTGTCACAGGTTCGCCGGGGCTGAGCCCGTCGAAAGTTTGCGGCGCCGGGAGGTCACGGTTCGTCGATGGTCGGGCCGGCGGGAGGCGTGCCCAGGCACGCAACGCGTGTGCCCAGGCAGGCGGGCGAGGCGTGCCCAGGCAGGCGGGCGAGGCGTGCCCAGGCTGGCGGGAGGCGTGCCCAGGCACGCAACCGGAATCCTGCCCAGGCACGCAACGCGTGTGCCCAGGCCGGCGGGAGGCGTGGCGGGCCAGCGGGGCCGAGCCCGCGGCCCGGGCCGCCGGCAGTGCCAGACTGGCCCGGCGCCAGACTGGCCCGGCGCCAGACTGGCCCGGCCTCAGACTGGCCCGGGCGGAGCGGTCAGGAGCGCCGCAGCCCTCTCGACCGACCGGCGGGCCCTGGTGATCCGCCGTTCCAGCATGGCGGTGGACGCGGCGGCGACAGGGTCGTCCTCGTCGAGGGCCAGGCGGAGGCGGTCGAGGGCGAGGTCGGTCAGCTGCTCAGCGACGTCGAGCAGCTGCGCGGCCAGCCGCTCGAGGTCGGCATCGATGCCGGGTTCGGGCACGTGCAGGGCTCAACCGTTCCCGGTCGCCGCAGATGCGACGTCGATCGTCACGACGTCGATCTTGTCCTGAGCGTGGTCGGCGCGTAGCGCCTTCTTGTCGAACTTCCCAACCGAGGTCTTCGGGATCTCAGACAGGAACGCCCACCGCTCCGGCAGCCACCAGCGGGCCACCTTCCCTTCGAGGAAGGACACCAATTCTTCGATGGTCGGCGACCTACCTGGGACGGGCACCACGCAGACGAGGGGCCGCTCCTGCCAGCGTGCGTCCGGAACGGCGATGACCGCTGCTTCGAGCACGTCGGGATGCGCCATGACCAGCCCCTCCAGCTCTACCGACGAGATCCATTCGCCGCCGGACTTGATGACATCCTTGGTGCGGTCGGTGATCTGCATGTAGCCGTCCTCGTCCAGGGTGCCGACGTCGCCCGTCCGGAGCCACCCATCGTGAAAGCGGTTGGGGTCATCGTCGTGGTAGTAGGACGCGGTCACCCATGGGCCTCGGATCTCGAACTCGCCGACCGACGCGCCATCGTTGGGCAGGATCTCGCCTTCGAGCCCGACGACTCGCAGCTCGAGGCCCGGCAGCACCCGCCCGGTCTTGACGCGGTAGTCCATCTCCGCCGAAGGGTCGCAGCCGGCCGGCGGAAGGGCGACGGCACCGAGTGGGCTCGTTTCGGTCATGCCCCAGCCCTGCACGAGCCGCACGCCGAGGCGGTCGAAGGCTTCGAACAAGGCTCGTGGCGTCGCCGAGCCGCCTGAGGTGACCGTTCGAAGTGAGGAGAGGTCGGCACCGTCCGCCGCGGCCGCTCGGAGCACCTCGTTCCAGATGGTCGGCACGCCGCATGCGTTGGTGACCTTCTGCTCGGCAATGATCCGGACCAGGTTCTCGCCCTGCAGAAGATGCTGAGGAAAGACGAGGTCGGCGCCGACCATCCACGCCGAGTACGGCACGCCCCACGCGTTGGCATGGAACATGGGCACCACGACGAGGATCCTGTCGCCCTCGGCCAAGCCGATGGCTGCGGTCGAGATGCCGACCATGGTGTGCAGGAACACGGAGCGGTGGCTGTACACGACGCCCTTGGGGTTGCCGGTGGTGCCGCTCGTGTAGCACATGGAGGCCGCGTCGTGCTCGCCGAGCGCCGGCCACTCACGGCCGGGCTCCTCAGCGCTCAGGATCTCTTCGTAGAGCAACGTGTCGCCCAGCGACGACGCGTCTCCTTCGCCGGAGACGATCACCGTGCGGACCGTCTTCAGCTCGTCGCGGATTCGAGCCAGCACCGGGGCGAGTGAGGCGTCCACGATGATGACCCTGTCGTCGGCGTGGTTGATGATGTACACGAGCTGCTCGGGGAAGAGCCGGACGTTCAGCGTGTGCAGGACTGCGCCCATCGAGGGCACGGCGAGGTACGCCTCGAGGTGGGCCTGGTTGTTCCACGAGAAGGTGGCCACCCGGTCACCGGCTCGCACCCCCAGGCGCTCGAGCGCGTTGGCCAGCTGCTCGGCTCGGCGCGCCACCTCCGCGAACGTCGCCACCTTGTAGCCGTCGCGTTCCGTCGTGACCACCTTCCGACGGCCGTGCACCGCCTGGCCGTGGCGGACGATCGTGCTGACCAGCAGCGGCGACTCTTGCATCGTGCTCCGCATCCGTCCCCCTGGCACGTCGTGCTCCATGACGCCGTCTGCCAACCAGCGTAACGCGCGCCCTCGCGACGCCAGCGAGGCTCGAAGCCCCGACCGTTCGGTCGCGTGCGTATTCGAGCAGCAGCCGACGCCCGCCGCGCCGCCCCGCCAGCGCGGCCGGTGCCAGGCGGCAGGTAGGCGGGCACGAGCTGGTGCGACGTGCCGCTGCGGTGGTCGCAGCCTTCCTGGTGGCGACGGCCCTGCTCGGGGGCAGCGCCGCCGTGCTCAGCGAGAGCTTGTCGAGTGCGCGGGCCGATCCCGGCGCGGCTGGCGCAGGCATCGTGCTCGCGCCAACGGTGGGCGCACCTGGCGGCACCGGTGGTCCCGCCGTGCCGCCGGACTGGGAGGCCCTCGACCAACGGGCTGCCGCAGCGGCCTGCCCCGGCCTGCCATGGGCGGTCCTGGCAGCCATCGGCAGGGTGGAGAGCGACAGCGGCCGGGCCGTGGCGCCCGGCGTGTGGTCGGGTGCCAATGCCGCCGGAGCCGAGGGACCGATGCAGTTCGAGCCCGGGACCTTCGCGGCTTATGGCATCGCCGGGCCCGGCGGTGCCGCGCCACCGTCGCCCTACGACCCGGTCGACGCGGTCTACACGGCAGCGCGCCTGCTCTGCGCCGATGGCGGGTCGACTCAAGCGGGGCTACAGGGAGCCATCTTCGACTACGACCACTCGACGACGTACGTGGAGACCGTGCTCGTACTGGCCCTGGCCATCGGGTCCGACCCCGCCTTGCGGTCGCCTCCCGCTGACGTGGTGGCGTTCGCCGCCGCCCAGCTCGGCGACCCCTACCGGTGGGGTGGCACCGGGGCCGGTGGGTTCGACTGCTCAGGGCTCGCACAGGCCGCTGAGCGGGCGGCGGGCGTCGTCGTCCCACGCGTGGCGCAGGCGCAGTTCGACGCTGGTCCCGCCATACCGCCAGGCGAGGACCCCGAACCCGGCGATCTCCTGTTCTTCGGTGCGTCGCCCCGTGCCGTCGGGCACGTCGGCATCTACGTCGGGGCCGGGATGATGATCGACGCGCCGCACAGCGGGGCTTCAGTGCGCCTCGAAGCACCCTGGGGAGACTTCGTGGGTGCCACCCGGCCCTCCTGAAGCACGCGAGACGCCATTGCCTCCACCGACCCGTGGCAGCCGAGCATACGTCGCGTCCACAACCTGGTGTTCGAGGGAGCGCCCACCAGGAGGGTCCCGCGAAGCGCTGACTCGGGGGGCGTCAGTACCGGAGACCGTCGCGGAATGCCCGGAGCAGCGCGACGTCACCGAGCACCTCGCCCCCATCCGAGCGGCCGGCCAGGTTCAACAGCAGGTCCGAAGCCGGCCCCCGCAGCGCCACGTCGCCTCGGGCGTGCTCGCGCCTGGTGGTGAGGCTCGGCAGGTCGACCAGCCACTCACCCTGGGCGTCGGTGCAGTGGACGTGCAGGGAGCCGGCGAGCCCCTTGGGGGGTCGCCTGGGCACCATGACCGTCAGCAGCTCGTCGATGCCGTCGGACGCCAGGTGCGCGTCGAGAGGCCGGGCGCGCCGTGCAGCGTTCGCCGCGTCCCAGGCATGCATGGCAGTTTCGTGGGCCATCCGGCGGAACCAGAACGAGGCGACCGGCTGCTGGTCTGCGAAGTTCCAGACGGGTGCCGACGGACCCCGGTCGGCGAGGACGCGGGCCAGCTCCTGCACTCGACCGTCGAACCACGCAACGAGGTCATCGTCGCCGTCGGGCGGCTCGCCGCCCGTCGCCGACACCACGGCGTCGATCGGTACGTACGCAGTGGCAGCGGTGGCGACGAGGTGCGTCACCCAGGAGTGGACCGTGCCCACATGGCGGAGCAGGGAACGAAGGTCCCATGCCGGGCACGTCGGGACCGGCGCGTCCAGGCCGACCGCGGCCACCGCGTCGGTCGCCGTGGCCGCGGACGTGGCCAGCGTCGACAAGAGCTCGTCGGGTTCCATGTCGCCTCTCCTCGTACGGTCCGATCGTGGTGACAGTGTGATCCTGGTAGTAGAAGGTGCTGTTCCTCGGGCCGGCTGTTCCTCGGGCCCGGCTGTTCCTCGGGCCGGCTGTTCCTCGGGCCCGGCTGTTCCTCGGGCCGGCTGTTCCCTCGGGCCCGGTTGCGGCGGCCGACGTGCGGTGGCCCGCGTGCGGCGGCGGACCACTCCCGGCCCCCTCTCGGCTGTCTCTCACTTCACCCCAGGGTGGATCCGGCAACGCTCTCCCCACCTCGCATGGCACGGTAGCGCTCGACCAGCTGAGCAGTCGACGAGTCCGTCCCCGACAGGTCCGGCCGACCGGTCGTCGTCAGGAAAGGTGCGAGGCGGCCGGCTATCACCTTGCCGAGCTCGACACCCCACTGGTCGAAGGGGTTGATCCCCCATATGGTCGCCTCGGTGAAGACGGTGTGCTCGTACAGGGCAATGAGCTGGCCGAGCACCGAGGGCGTGAGCTGCGGCGCCAGGATGGTGGAGCTCGGGCGGTTCCCCTCCATGACCTTGTGGGGCACGAGCTCGGGCGGCACGCCTTCGCGCTGGAGCTCCTCGGCGGTTCGCCCGAACGCGAGCACCGAGCTCTGGGCCAGGCAGTTGGCGACCAAGAGATCCTGTTGCTCGCCGAGCTCGTGGGTCGAGCGGGCGAACGCGATGAAGTCCACGGGAACGAGACGGGTGCCCTGGTGGAGCAGCTGGTGGAAGGCGTGCTGGCCGTTGGTGCCGGCCTCGCCCCAGAAGACCTCGCCCGTCGGTCCGGCCACCGGGTGCCCGTCGAGCCTGACGGACTTGCCGTTGGACTCCATGGTCAGCTGCTGGAGGTAGGCGGGGAACCTGGCCAGCCGCTGGCTGTAGGGCAGCACGGCGTGCGTCTCGGCGCCGAAGAAGTCCGTGTACCACACGTTCAGAAGCCCCTGAATGACCGGCATGTTCCGGTCGAGCGGCGCCGTCAGGAAGTGCAGGTCGATGGCCCGGAAGCCTGCCAGCATCTCTGCGAAGCGCTCCGGCCCGATGAGCAGCATCAACGACAGCCCGATGGCCGAGTCCAGGGAGTAGCGGCCGCCAACCCAATCCCAAAAGGCGAACATGTTCGCCGGATCGATCCCGAAGTCCCGCACCTGCTGCACGTTGGTGGACACCGCCACGAAGTGCCGCCGGACGGCATCCGTGTCGCCGCCCAGCCCGTCCACCAGCCATTGCCGGGCAGCCCGGGCATTGACGAGGGTCTCGAGGGTGGTGAAGGTCTTGGAGCTGACGACGAAGAGCGTCTCGGCGGGGTCGAGGTCGTGGATGGCGCGCCAAAGGTCGACGGGATCGAGGTTCGACACGAAGCGGCAGGCGATGTCCGACGCGGCGTAGTCGGCCAGGGCCTCGCACGCCATCGCCGGCCCGAGATCCGAACCCCCGATGCCGATGTTGACGACGGTCCGGATCGGCCGGCCGGTCGCCCCCCGCCACCTGCCGTCGTGCACCTGGCGAACGAACTCGCCCATCCGGTCCAACACGGCATGGACGCCTGCCACCACGTCGGTCCCGTCCACCACCAGCCGCTCGGCTCGCGGCATCCGAAGGGCGACATGGAGGGCGGCGCGCCCTTCGGTGGCATTGACGTGACGACCAGCGAACATGTCATCGCGCCGTGCCGGCAGGCCGGCCCGCTCGGCCACCGCGACGAGCCGGGCGATCGTGTCGGCCGTCACCCGGTGCTTCGAGTAGTCGAGGTGGAGGTCTCCGGCATCGACGACGAGCTGGGATCCCCGGTCGGGGTGAGCGATGAAGAGATCGCGGAGATGGACGTCCCGCATCTCTGCGTAGTGCCCAGCCAGTGCCGCCCACTCGTCGGTGGCAGCCACGTCGATGATGTCGCCCATGGTGGCCTCCTTCCCCGATGCTGCCTCAGGCTCGGCCGGATCCGAGACGACCGACCGTAGCCCGCAGTCGCCGGCCCGGGACCCGAAGCGGTCCGGGGCGGCTTGGCGACGAGCTGGGGGTTCGCCATCCTTCCCGGTCCCGCCGATGCCCTCCAGGCGTCTCGGTCACCCTGCTACCCTCCATCCCACCCCGGGCCCCGCCGATGCCCGCCGTCCGCCCCGGCCACCGTGCTGGTTGCCGGTAGGGTCCACGTGCGTGCCGGGCATGCCGGACCACGCGAGACCACTCCACGAGCACAGTGTCGACGCCGACCCTTTCGCCCAGTTCGCCCTCTGGTACGAGGAGGCCGCGGCGGTGGTGCGGCTCCCCGAGGCGATGGCGGTGGCGACGGCCGGTTCGGACGGTCGACCGTCGGTCCGCATGGTGCTCCTCAAGGGTTGGGACCGGCGCGGGTTCGTCTTCTACACCAGCTACCGCGGGCGCAAGGGGCGCGAACTGGCACAGAACCCGGTGGCCGCCCTCATGTTCCATTGGGACCCGCTCGGTCGCCAGGTGCGCGTCGAAGGGCCGGTGGAGCGACTGCCGGCCGCCGAGTCCGATGCCTACTTCGCCTCCCGCCCACGTGGGGCCCAGGTCAGCGCGCTCGCGTCCGAGCAGAGCAGGCCCATCGAGTCCCGGGAGCTTCTGGAGGCGCGCGTGGAGGCTCGATCGGCTGAGCTCGGGCAGGGCCCGGTTCCGAGGCCTGCCTGGTGGGGCGGCTTCCGCGTCCGCCCGGGGGTGTTCGAGTTCTGGCAGCACCGCGACGATCGGCTCCACGACCGCCTGGTGTACGTGCCCGACGGCGGCACTGATCGATGGCGGATCGTACGCCTTCAGCCGTGAGCGGCCGCGCCCGTCGTGCCCCGGGCGCCCCGGCCAGGCTGCTTCCCGGTCGCAACAGTGCCACCAGCGCACGCGACCACGGCCGGCACCGACCGGCGGGCTACCCCCACGCGACCACGGCCGGCACCGACCGGCGGGCTACCCCCACGGGACCACGGCCGGCACCGACCGGCGGGCTACCCCCACGCGACCACGGCCGGCACCGACCGGCGGGCTACCCCCACGGGACCACGGCCGCCACCGACCCGCGGTCTACACGCGGGCGTGCCCGACTCCCCAACGGGCCAGGACACCCGGCAACTCGCCCAGCGCCTCGACGACCGCGTCCGGCACCACGTCGTAGGGCGGCGTGACCTGGTTGCGCACCCAGACGGACCGCATGCCGGCAGCCCGTGCGCCCGACACGTCATCGAGGAGGCGATCCCCGACGAAGACCGCGCGCGCGGGGTCGGACACGTCCAGCGCGTCGAGCGCCGCCCGGAACACGGAGGGATCCGGCTTCACGCGTCCCATCTCGCACGTGTAGAGACCCGCGTCGATGTGCGGCGCCAGCCCGTCGCGCTCGAGGAGCCGCTCGTGGAACAGCCGTGGCCAGTAGGTGTTCGAGAGCAGCCCGACCCGAAGCCCCGCGGCTCGCAGCGACGACAGCACGCAACCGGCGTCCTCCCGGTGGCGGATGTGCGGCGCCCAGGAATCGAGGTGGCACTGGGCGGCCTCGTCGAGCACCGCGTCGGCCACGACGACCTCGACGGCGGCCGAGGCGGTGGCCAGCAGCTCGGCGAGGCAGGTACTGCGACGGTCCGTCTCGACGCGATCCCAGGCCTCCTTTTCGAGGGCAACGAGCACACGGAGCAGCTCGTGCTCGCGCCCGGGGGCGAGGCGGCGGGCCGCCAGCCGCCACATGTCCTCGGCGTCGACGTCCGCCCACACCGACAGGGTCCCACCCCAGTCGAAGACGACAGCCTCGATGTCCGCGCCGTGCACGGGCTTCACGGTACCGGGGCCGACGCGGCAATCGTCAGCGCAATGACATCCGCCCTGGCTCGATAGGTGCCGGCAGGTCCGAGGTCCCCATCAACCACTGGTCGACGCTGCGCGCCGCCGAGCGCCCCTCGGCGATCGCCCACACGATGAGGCTCTGCCCCCTCGTCATGTCCCCGCACACGAAGACGCCCTCGACGTTGGTCGACCAGTCGGGCCGCGCCGCCACGGACCCACGGGGATCGAGCTCGATCCCGAGCTCCGCCACCACACCGCGGCGCTCTGCGCCGACAAAGCCCATCGCGAGAAGGACGAGGTCGCACGGCAGCTCGAACTCGCTGCCAGGCACGGGAGCGAAGGATGGCGGGCCGCCGTTGGTCACCACCTCGACCTGGTGCCCGCGCAGGCTCTTGACGGCGCCAGTGCCGTCGTCCTCGAAGGAGGTGGTCGTGACCGAGAACAGCCGATGGCCTCCCTCCTCGTGCGCCGAGGAGGTCCGCAGGATGACCGGCCACAAGGGCCACGGGTGCTCCGGCGAGCGCTCGAGGGGCGGCTCGGGCATGATCTCGAGCTGGTGGACGGCGACCGCGCCCTGGCGGTGCGCCGTCCCCAGGCAGTCGGCACCGGTGTCGCCCCCGCCGATGATCACCACCTTCTTGCCAGCGGCGGAGATCGGTGACTCGCTGAGCCGGCCCTCCTGCACGAGGTTGGAGGGTTTCAGGTACTCGAGGGCGAAATGCACGCCGCGCAGCGACCGGCCCGGTACCGGCAGGTCGCGCGGCAGCGTGGCCCCGCCGGCCAGCACGATGGCGTCGAACTGACGCCGGAGCTCAACGGCGGACACGACTGCGACGTCGGGCGCGCACGCGGCGCCTGGCCCCCGGGCCTCGCCGGGCTCGAGGATGCCCGAGGTGGTGGCCGGTTCCCCCGGCCCGGCCGAGGCGCCGTTTCCCGAGCCGGGAGGCAGCCCGACCGAGGTCGCGCAGCGGAACTCGACGCCCTCTGCCCGCAGCTGCGCCAGCCTGCGGTCGAGGACCCGCTTCTCCATCTTGAACTCCGGGATCCCGAAGCGGAGGAGGCCGCCTGGCGCCTCGGCGCGTTCGAAGACCACGACCTCATGGCCGGCTCGCGCCAGCTGCTGGGCGCACGCCAGGCCGGCCGGGCCGGAGCCGACCACCGCGACCCGCCTGCCGGTGCGCTCGCGGGGTCGGTGCGGCCTGACCCAACCCTCGGACCATGCCCGCTCCGCGATCTCGTACTCGATCCGCTCGATGGTGACCGGGTCGGCGTTGATGCCGAGCACGCACGCGGCCTCGCACGGGGCGGGGCACAGCCGGCCGGTGAACTCAGGGAAGTTGTTGGTGGCGTGCAGGCGCTCGGAGGCACCGAACCAGTCGCCCCGGTACACGAGGTCGTTCCACTCGGGGATGAGGTTGCCGAGCGGGCAGCCCTCGTGGCAGAACGGGATCCCGCAATCCATGCAGCGGGCTCCCTGCTGGCGGCTGCGCTCCTCTTCGAAGGGCTCGTAGATCTCGCGCCAGTCGCGAAGGCGCACCTGGACGGGACGGCGGCGCGGGAGCTCGCGGCCGTACTCGAGGAACCCGGTCGGCTTACCCATGGGCGGCCGCCATCACGGCCCGCTCGACGGACTGCCCTGCGGCCTTGGCCCGCTCGGTGGCCTCGAGCACGCGGCGGTAGTCCCGCGGCATCACCTTGACGAAGTCGGTGACGCGGCGCGCCCAGTCGGCCAGCAGGCCTGCAGCCACGGCCGAGCCGGTCTCGCTCTCATGGCGGGCCACGAGGCCGCGGAGCCGCTCGTCGTCGTGCGGGCCGATCGGCTCGACGTCGACCAGCTCGAGATTGACGCGCTCGCCGAAGGATCGGTCGGGGTCGTAGACATAGGCGACCCCTCCCGACATGCCGGCTCCGAAGTTCCGGCCGGTCGCCCCGAGCACGACCACTTCGCCGCCGGTCATGTACTCGCAGCCGTGGTCGCCCACCCCTTCGACAACGGCGACGGCGCCGGAGTTCCGCACGCAGAACCGCTCCCCCACCTGCCCCCTGATGAAGGCCTCACCGCCGGTCGCCCCGTAGAGGACGACGTTGCCGGCGATGATCTGCTCCTCGGCGGCGAACGGCGACCCTTCGGGCGGCCGCACCACCAGCCGGCCACCCGAGAGGCCCTTGCCGAAGTAGTCGTTGGCGTCGCCGAACAGCCGCATGGTCACCCCCCGCGGCAGGAAGGCGCCGAAGCTCTGCCCGGCCGACCCGCGGAAGGTGAGGGTGATGGTGCCGTCGGGCAGTCCGGTGCCCCCCCAGCGACGACTGATCTCCGATCCAAGGAGCGTCCCCACCGTCCGGTCGGTGTTGTGGATCGCGAGATCGAGGGACACCGGGGTCGCATCCTCGATGGCCGGTCGGCACGCAGCGAGGAACTGCTGGTCGAGCGCCCGCTCGAGCCCGTGATCCTGCTGGCGTGTGCACCGTGGCGCCGTGTCGTAGTGCGACTCGGGCTCGGCAAGGATGGGGCTCAGGTCGAGGCCGGCCGCCTTCCAGTGGGCGACGGCGTCACCGACGTCGAGCAGATCCACCCTGCCGATCGCCTCGTCGAGCGAGCGCAGCCCGAGGGCCGCCAGGTGCTCGCGCACCTCCTCGGCCACGTACTCGAAGTACGTGGTGACGAACTCGGGGCGCCCGCTGAACCGCTTGCGGAGCTCGGGGTTCTGCGTCGCGATGCCGACGGGGCAGGTGTCGAGGTGGCAGACGCGCATCATGATGCACCCCGACACCACCAGCGGTGCCGTGGCGAAGCCGTACTCCTCCGCGCCGAGGAGGGCGCCGACGATGACATCGCGGCCCGTCTTGATCTGCCCGTCGACCTGCACGACGATCCGGTCACGGAGCCCGTTGGCCATGAGGGTCTGCTGTGTCTCCGCAAGCCCGAGCTCCCAGGGGATGCCGGCATGCTTGATCGAGGTCAGCGGGGCGGCGCCGGTGCCGCCGTCGTGGCCCGAGATGAGCACGACGTCCGCGTGGGCTTTGGCGACCCCGGCGGCCACGGTGCCCACGCCGACCTCGGCGACGAGCTTCACGTGCACGCGCGCCCGCGGGTTGGCGCTCTTGAGGTCGTGGATGAGCTGGGCGATGTCCTCGATGGAGTAGATGTCGTGGTGCGGCGGTGGCGAGATGAGCCCCACGCCCGGCGTCGAGTACCGGGTCCTCGCGATCCACGGGTACACCTTGTGGCCTGGCAGCTGGCCCCCCTCCCCGGGCTTGGCGCCCTGGGAGATCTTGATCTGCAGGTCGTCGGCGTTGACGAGGTACTCGCTCGTCACTCCGAACCGCCCGGAGGCCACCTGCTTGACGGCGCTCCGGCGGAGAGAGCCGTCCGGGTCGGGCGTGAAGCGTTCGGGATCCTCCCCACCCTCCCCGGTGTTCGAGCGCCCGCCGATCCGGTTCATGGCGATCGCCAGCGTCTCGTGCGCCTCGGCCGAGATCGAACCATAGGACATGGCGCCGGTCGAGAACCGCTTCACGATCTCAGAGACCGGCTCCACCTCGTCGATGGGAACCGGCCCGCCCGGAGCTGGCCGCAACTTCATCAACCCGCGCAGGGTGGCCAAGTTGGCCGCCTGGTCGTCGACCGCCCGCGAGTACTCCTTGAAGATCTCGTACCGACGCGAACGGGTGGCGTGCTGGAGCTTGAACACCGTCCGCGGGTTGAACAGGTGGAACTCGCCCTCGCGGCGCCACTGGTACTCGCCACCCACCTCCAGCTCGCGGTGGGCGAGCTCGGTCGGCCGCTCGAGGTGCGCGAAGCGGTGCCGGGTGGCCACCTCGGCCGCCAGCACGTCGAGCCCCACGCCGCCGATCCGGCTGGCGGTGCCCGTGAAGTACTCGTCCACCACCTCGCGATCGAGCCCGATGGCCTCGAACACCTGAGCGCCGGTATAGGAGGCGACGGTCGAGATCCCCATCTTCGACATGATCTTCAAGATCCCCTTGCAGGCGGCCTTGACGTAGTTCTTGTGCGCCTGGCGCGGGGAGACACCCTCGAGCTGGCCGCTGGCGATCATGTCGTCGATCGTGTCGAACGCGAGGTACGGGTTGACGGCAGCTGCGCCGTAGCCGATCAGGAGGGCCATGTGGTGCACCTCGCGGGCATCCCCCGACTCGACGACCAGGCCCACACGGGTGCGGGTCCGCTCACGGACCAGGTGGTGGTGCACGGCGGCCACGAGCAGCAACGAGGGGATCGGCGCGAGCTCCGCAGTGGCGTTCCGGTCCGAGAGGATGACGAGGTTGGCCCCCGCCGCGATGGCCGCGGACACCCGGGCCCGCACGTCCTCGATCGCCGCCGCCAGCGCCCGCCCTCCCTCGGGAGTGGGGCGACCGGCGATGCCGGCGCCGGCCACCGGGAACAGGCCGTCGATGGCGAAGGCCTTGAACCCGGGGGTCTCGCCGTGCTCGTTGACGTACATGAGCTTGGCCAGGTCGTCGCGGTCGATCACCGGCTCGGGAAGGACGATCTGGCGGCACGCCCCCTGGGTCGCGTGCAGCAAGTCTCCCTGTGGCCCGACGGTCGCCTGCAGGGAGGTCACGAGCTCCTCGCGGATGGCGTCGAGCGGAGGGTTGGTCACCTGGGCGAACAGCTGGGTGAAGTAGTCGTAGAGGAGCCGCGGGCGGTCCGAGAGCACTGCGAGGGACGTGTCCGACCCCATCGAGCCGATCGGTTCCTCGCCGGCGCGCGCCATGGGGCCGAGGATGACGCGGAGCTCCTCGGTCGTGTAGCCGAACAGGCGCTGGTGCGTGACGACACTGGCGTGCTGCGGGGTGAGCATGGTGCGCGGGGGAAGGTCAGCCAGCTGCACCTGGTCCTGCTCGAGCCACTCGGCGTACGGGTGCTCGGCGGCGAGCGCAGCCTTGATCTCGCCGTCGTCGACGATCCGGCCCTGGGCGGTGTCGACGAGGAACATGCGCCCGGGCTGCAGGCGGCCTTTGCGGACCACCGAGCGGGGGTCGACGTCGAGGACACCCACCTCGCTCGCCATCACCACGAGGCCCCCGTCGGTCACCCAGTAGCGGGCCGGACGCAGGCCGTTGCGGTCCAGGACGGCCCCGATCACCGTTCCGTCGGTGAACGCGACGGCAGCGGGGCCGTCCCAGGGCTCCATGAGCGACGCGTGGTAGCGGTAGAACGCGCGCCGAGCGGGGTCCATGCCGGCGTGCTTCTCCCATGCCTCGGGGATCATCATCAACACCGCGTGCGGCAGCGAGCGGCCCCCGAGGTGGAGCAGCTCGAGCACCTCGTCGAAGCTGGCCGAGTCGCTGGCGCCGGGGGTGCAGACCGGGAAGATCCGCTCGAGGTCGCCGGGCAGCAGGTCGCTGTGCAGCTGCGCCTCGCGGGCACGCATCCAGTTGCGGTTCCCTGCCAAGGTGTTGATCTCGCCATTGTGGGCCAGGTAGCGGTACGGATGGGCGAGCGGCCAGCTCGGGAAGGTGTTGGTCGAGAAGCGGGAGTGGACCAGGGCCAACCCCGACTCGACGCGGGGATCCCGGAGGTCGGGGAAGTACTCGGTGAGCTGGTGCGCGGTGAGCATGCCCTTGTAGACGATCGTGCGGGCCGACAGCGAGGGCACGTACAGCCCGTCGACCGCATGCTCCGCGCGCTTGCGCAGCACGAACGCCAGCCGGTCGAGCTCCAGGCCCTCCCGCACGGGCTTCCCCGCAGCGACGCCGACGAAGACCTGCTCGATGCGCGGTTGGGCCCGACGAGCCGTGTCGCCCAGGCTCCGGTCGTCGACCGGCACTTCGCGCCAGCCGAGGACGCAGAGGCCCTCCTCGGCGGCCAAGCCGGCCACGTGCGACCTCGCCTTGGCCGCGTCGTCGGGGTCGGTGGGCAGGAAGACAAGGCCCGCGGCGTACTGGCCGGCGGGCGGCAGGTCGACGCGGAGCGCGCCGGCTGCGTCCCGCAGGAAGCGGTCCGGCATCTGGAGCAGGATCCCCGAGCCGTCGCCGGTGTCCTTCTCGGCCCCCGAGGCGCCGCGGTGCGCCAGGCGCTCGAGCACCGTTAGGGCCTGCTCGACCAGACCGTGGCTGGGCCGGCCACGAAGGTCGGCCACGAAGCCGACCCCGCACGCGTCGTGCTCCTTCGCCGGGTCGTAGAGGCCATCGGCGCGGCGTGCGCCGACCCCGAGCGATCGGGCCATGGTCGTCCTTCCGTCTGTTCGCCGACGACGTCGAGGCGCCGCCGGGCAGTCTCGCGATGGCAAGAGGTTCCTGCCGCCCGGGACGGCGCTGGCCCAGAACAGCGCCTTCAGCTTACACCGCCCCGGCAGCACCTCGGCGATCGTCGGTAGCTCGCTGTCCGGCGACGGGCGGGCGAGTGACCCGCGCGATCGGGAGGTGCCCGGAGCGCGCCCGTAGGATCGTCGGGGTGGTGCTCGACGCGGTGTTCGTGGGCGGCGGCGTGATCGGCCTCTCGGGTGCGTGGGCCGCTGCACGGGCGGGCCTCCAGGTTGCGGTCGCCGACCCGGCACCTGGCCGGGGCGCCTCCTGGGTCGCCGCCGGGCTCCTGGCGCCGGTCAGCGAAGCGCATTTCGGCGAGGAGATACTGGTCAGGTTGCTCGTGGCCGCGGCCGGACGGTGGGAGGCGTTTGCCGCTGCCCTCGAGTCGGCCAGCGGCCGGCCCGTCGGGTACCGGCGCTGCGGCGCCGTCGCCGTCGCCCTCGACGCCTCCGACCAGGCCGTCCTCGGCCAGCTGCTGCGCTTCCAGCACGAGCTGGGGCTGGAGGCGACCCGGCTGTCGGCGAGCGAGTGCCGGGCCCTGGTCCCGGCGCTCGCACCTGGCATCCGGGGCGGTGTCGACATCCCCGGCGACCACCAGGTCGACAACCGGCTGCTGGTGGAGGCCCTCTCGACGGCGTGTGATCGCGTGGGGGTGCGCCTGGTCCGGACGGCGGTCACCGCCGTCGAGCGGACGCGCTCGGGCGCAGCCGCCGGGGTGCGCTTGCGCGATGGCTCCGGGGTTCGAGCCCGAGCGGTGGTGGTGGCCGCGGGGTGCGAGTCGTCCCTCGTCGCCGGGGTGCCCGCGGGCGTGCTCCCGCCGATCCGTCCGGTGAAGGGCCATGTCGTCCGCCTGCGCGGCGACCCCGACCGGGCGCTGCTGGATCGCAGCGTGCGGGGGCTGGTGCACGGGCGTCCCTGCTACCTCGTGCCCCGGGCCGACGGGTCGCTCGTGGTCGGCGCCACCGTCGAGGAGCGGGGGTTCGACCGGTCCGTGCAGGCCGGCGCTGTCCACGCGCTCCTCGACGACGCGCGAGCGCTCGTTCCCGGCGTCGACGAGCTCGAGCTTGACGAGTGCAGCGCCGGGCTCCGCCCAGGTTCGCCCGACAACGGGCCGTTCGTCGGCTGGACGCACATGGAGGGCCTCGCCGTCGCTGCCGGTCACTACCGCAACGGGATCCTGCTCGCGCCGATCACTGCCGAGGCGCTGGCGGCCCTCCTGACCGGCAACCAGGTGCCCGAGGCGCTGGCGCCCTTCGCCCCCGACCGGGCGGCGGCCCTCGGAGCGGGCCGATGAGCGCGCCGGCTCAAGGTGGCGGGGCGCCACGTGGCCCGACCGACGCGCCGGAGGGAACCGCGCGCACCACGGTCAGCGTCGCGGTCAACGGCAGCACGGTGGTGCTGCCGGCCGGCACCACCGTGCGCGACCTCGTCGAGCGCTACTGGGGCGCCGCGGGGGGCGTGGCGGTCGCGGTCGACGGCCAGATCGTTTCCCGTTCCGAGTGGGCCGCGCGGGAAGTGGCCGACGGGGCAGCGGTCGAGATCGTCACCGCCGCCGCAGGGGGGTGAGGGCGGTGCCCGCCTCGTGAGCGCGCGCGAGAAGACCGTGGACGGTCCCGGCACCGACGCCGGTGCCGACGGACCAGGTGCGCCGCCTCGCGCGAGGGATGGGACCCGTCCGCGGACGGCCTTCGTGCTCGCCGGCGGCGGCGCCAAGGGGGCGTTCGAGGCGGGCGCCCTGCGGTACCTGGTCGAAGAGCGGGCCATCCTTCCCGACGTCGTGACCGCTGCCTCCGCAGGTGCGATCGCCGGAGCAGTCATCAGCCAGGCACGTACACCGGAGGAGTTCGCCGAGCGGGTCCGTGACCTCGAAGCGGAGCTGCTCGCTCTCACCCACAGCTCCCTGCTCTTCGGCTCCCAGCCCTGGGTCCGGGCACTCCGCCGGACGCCGGTCGGGGCCATGGTCGACCGCGTCCTGACCGACTGGACCCGGCCGGCGCGGCCGGCTGATCGGGCAGTCGACGGCCGTTCGAGAATTCCGGGCAGCCGTCGGCTGCGCGCAGCACGAGCACTGCTCGGCACCGCGCTCGCGCTGCCCCGGGTGGCACGGGTCGTCAGAGGTGGCCGTGGCGGCGGCTCGATGCTCACCCTCGACCCGCTCGCCGCCGCGCTCCGGGGGCGCGGCCCCGAGGGGGCCCGGGCCGTCGACCCGGCCCTGCTGGCTCGCCCGGGCCTCGACTTCCGGGTAGCGGTCACTGCGCTCCGTGCAGGCAGGCTGCGCTACGTGACCGGTCAGGGGACGATCGTCGAAGAGGACGCCTGCACGCCCGTGAGCGGAGCCGGCTGCGGCCCCGTGGACGTGATCGAGGCCGTGCTGGCCTCCGCCAGCGTGCCCGCGGTCTTCCCGCCGCGCCCGCTCGCCGACGACGACTACGTCGACGGAGGCCTCCTCAGGAACGTACCGGTCGACGCCGCCCTGCGGCTCGGTGCGCAGCGGGTCATCGCCATCGTCGCCGTGCCCCTCGACCTCCCCGCCGAGCAACGCGACTACTCGCAGGCGAACGCGGTCGAGGTCCTTGTCCGGGCAGTCGGCGCCATCACGCTGGCCGACCGCCAGCGAGCAGATCTGGCCTCGCCGCTGCCGCCGGGCGCCTCGCTGACCGTCATCGACCCGACGGTGGACGTCGTCGGGCCTTTCGAGGTCGCCGGTGGGCTCCTCCGCATCGACATGGACTACGGCTGGCTCAGAGCCGCCGACATCATGACCGAGGCGGACGAGCGCACGCGGCGGGCCGCATCCGGAACCTCCGACGCGATCGTGACGGCGCGGGTGGCCGCGTGGTACCTGGAGGAAGAGCTGTGGGCCTCGCGCCGACCTCCGGCCGAGGGATGGTCGCGGCTGCTCGAGCTGAAGCGCCAGGTGCGCGAGGCGCTCCGGGCCCGGGAGAAGCTCGGCTTCGCCGGGTTGCCCGGCGACGGCAGCTGGTGGAGTGGCTACGAACGGCACGCCGCGGCCGCGCCGCCATGGCTGCCCCCGGCACCCTTCGATCCGTGCACCTGACGGTCTCCTCGCCGCGCCGCACGCTGTGATGCCCTCCGCCACGGGAGGAGCCTGCCCAGTCCACGGCTCGGACGGGGGGCGGCGGCATTCCCGACGTCGGGTACAGCGGCACCGGACGGTCCACCTGCACGTTGCCCGCCGGCCGAGGCGTCACCGGGCTCGCTGCCCGCGTCGCCGTCACCGGGCTCGCTGCCCGCGTCGCCGTCACCGGGCTCGCTGCCCGCGGCGGCGTCACCGGGCTCGCTGCCCGCGTCGCCGTC
>Ga0209062_1003464_pt1 | contig 18180 bp, 15 predicted proteins | sample Coa_R2_2_FD_187158 | JGI IMG/M metagenome (GOLD analysis project Ga0209062, IMG submission 187158) | Surface soil microbial communities from Centralia Pennsylvania, which are recovering from an underground coalmine fire - Coalmine... | ecosystem: Environmental > Terrestrial > Soil > Unclassified...
CAAGCCGGCGTTGACGGAGAACCGGGAGGCCCGCATCGTGGTGCAGTGTGCGTCGGGCGGGCGCTCGCTCCTGGCGGCGCAGACGCTGCGCCAGATGGGATACCCGAACGTGGCCAGTATGGCTGGGGGCTTCAAGGAGTGGTCCACCCACGGCTTCCCGGTGGAGTAACGTAGCGGCGTCTACTCGAGCAGGCCCAGGGCCGTGGCCTTGCGCGTGGCCTCCGCCCGCGTGCGGCAGTCCAGTTTGACGAGCACATGGTCCACATGCATCTCCACCGTGCGCGGGCTGAGGAAGAGGGTGGCGCCGATTTCACGGCTGGTCTGCCCGGCCGCGATCAGGCACGGCACCTCCGATTCCCGGCGCGAGAGGCCACCGTTGCGGACCTCTCGGGCGGCGCGCCGGCCCAGACGCCGCTCCACGGCCTCACCGCTGGCAGCAAGGTCGCCGGCGATCCGCGCAGCCAGGGGGCGTGCGCCGAGCTGTTGTGCCCCGCGGTACGCCGTCACCAGACGTTCGATGCCGGCGTCGCGCTCTCCCGCTCGCAGGAGGGCGAGGCCGGCCCGCCGCGCGCTCTGGGCGCGCTCGAAGGGTAGTGGCCGTTCCTGCAACAGGGCGAGGGCATGGTCGAACTGCGCGGCAGCCCCGGCGGCGTTGCTATCCAGGAGGGCGGTCTCGCCCAGGGCGTGCGCGAGCGCCTCGTCGGCTGCGCCGTGCTCGGCGCAGAAGGTGGCCGCCCAGCGCAGCGCCGCCACGACGTAGTGGCGCTCCTCGGTCCGCCCCCAGCGCTCGAGCAGCGCGCGGCACCGTTCGAGGCCGGACGCGGGTGCGCCGCTGAGGTCGTCCAGCATGGCGAGGCCCCAGGTGGAGTCGAGCTCCATGGCGGCCAACTCGATCCGGCGGGCCACCGCGGCGGATTCGCGCAACAGCGACCCGGCCGGACCGGCCCGGCCGCGCAGGACATGGAGCGAGCCCAGGACACCGGCGGCCACGGCGCGGGCGTGCAATGAGCTCTCCGGCGAAGCCAGCACGGAGCGACTCACGGTCATGGCGCGCTCCCAGTCGCCCGTCAGGCGTAGCACGATGGTCAGGCAGGCCAGACAAAGGTGGGCGGCCGTGGGCGCCTGGTTGGCCTGGCAGAACGCGGCGGCATAACCGCCCAGCACCAGCCGTCGGCGGCCTCGCGCCAGGCGCTCGCCGACGCGCCGAGATCCCCCGCAAGTCCCGCGCAGTGGCCCAGGCGCTCCAGCGCGTCTAAGCGCTCGGTCTGCGTCGCGTCATCGTCCGCGGGCCATGCGTCGAGCGCACGGCGGTAGGCGCGAGCGGCCTCTCGATAGGCATGCACGCCGCAGGCCACCTCGGCGGCGGCGAGCAACGCCGGGCGTGCGCGGGCGGCGTCATGCCCCGCCAGCCAGTGCTCCGCGACCACAGCCGCCGGCACCGCGGCGACCTCCAGAGCGGCGGCCACCTGCCGGTGCAGGGCACGCCGGCGCAGCCAGGGCACCTCGGCATAGCAGGCGTCGCGGACCAGGGTGTGGCGGAAGGTCGCGCGGCCCGGCACGCGCTCGACGATCAGACCCTGCGTCAGGAGCTCCAGCAGGCCATCCTCACCGCCGACGAGCGTGGCGACGAGGTCGAGGTCGAACTCCGAGCCGGCCACGGCGGCGATCTCGAGCGCCGGCGCCGCGGCCGTGGTCAAACTCTGTGTCCGCAGGAGCACGGCGTCGCGCACGCTCTCCGGCAGCGGCACCTCCGCGTCCCGGCTCAGGTCCAGCCCCATCGGGCCCGGTGTGAGGTGGCCGGCCCGCCGCAGGGCGAGGGCCGGTTCCTCGACGAAGAACGGCAGGCCCCCGGTACGGTCGTAGATGAGCGCGCTGATGTCCGCGCCGGGCACGGCACCGAGCACGCGCTCGATCAGCTGTGCGGTCTGGGCGCGATCGAGCGGGGCCAGGCTGATCTCGTGCAGCCGGCGCCCACGGCGCAACGTGGTGCGCAGGCGCCGAATGGCATGGTCGCGCGGGAGTTCGTCGTGCCGGTACGCGCCGATGAAGAGCAGCGCTTCGCAGGCAAGGGCGCCACTGAGGGCGGGCAACAGCTCCAGCGTGGCGCTATCGGCCCACTGGAGGTCGTCGAGGAAGAGTGCGACGGGCTGCCGCCGGGCTATGGCCGTCAGGGCCGCCTGGACGGCCTCGAGCAAGGCCGTCTTGCTCGAGGCGGCCGGCACCGTGGGCTCCGGCACCAGGAGGTCCAGGGCCCGTGTGAGCGGCGCATTGGTTTGCGGGTGTTCGGTCACCCTTTGCCGATACGCGCGCAACACCGCGACGAGCGGGCCGTAGGGGAGGCCGAGGTCGTCGTAGGAGGGACCATCGAGCAGCAACAGATCGCCGCGGGCGATGGTGTGCCGCACCAAAGACGTTTTGCCAACGCCCGCTTCACCCGCGAGAAGCACAAAGTCCCCCTGCCCTGAACGGGCCGCGGCAACTGCACGCGCGAGAGCGGCACAGGCGTGATCGCGTCCGATCAATGCACCGTCATCAGCGTCGCCGCTATACATCGCCGTCTTCTCATGCCTCCAAGTGGCCCACGCGGCTCGCCGGGCACGGTCGAGTGCCCGCCGCTGCCGGCCGATCAGGATCAAGGCCTGGACCCGCGTCTCGTGCTCAGGCAGTCTATCCCCGCCGCGCTACCCCATCCTCCGGCTCGACGGGCCGTCCTACGCCTATCTTAGAGACGTCGGACCCCTCCTGTCCACCGGAGACACGCCCATCCTGTGGATCAGCACACGGTGGCCTGGGCCGGAGAGGGCAGCCCCACCCGGTCGAGCACCTCGGCGCATGCCGGCGTGGGGAGCGCACTCGCGGCGAGGGGCAGCACCACGTGGAAGGTGCTGCCCTGCCCCACGCCCGGCGAGCTGGCCCACAGCCGGCCGCCGTGCGCACTCACGATCCCCCGGCAGATATACAGGCCCAGGCCGGTGCCCCCAATCGCCTGCCCCGCCGCGTTGCTCCCCCGCCTGAAGCGCTCGAAGAGCTGGCCCAGCTCCTCCGCCGCGATCCCGATGCCCGCATCCGTGACCGTCAGATGCGCCTCCTGCGCCGTCCGCCACACCCGCACCTGCACCGCGCCTCCCGCCGGGCTGTACTTGATCGCGTTCTCCAGCAGGTTGGCCACGACCTGCCCCAGCCGGCCCTCGTCACCGTCCACTGCGACGGGCTGCTCCGCGGCCTGGAGCGTGCACTGATGCGACGCGGAGGTCCGCGTGGCGCAGGCGTCGCGCACCAGCGCGACAAGGTCCACGCGCGCGCGCGCGCCCACCAGCAGACCCTGGTCCAGCAAGGCCACATCCAGCAGGTCGTGCACCAGGCGCATCATCCGCTGCGTGCTCGACAGCAGGCGCTCGATAGTCTCGAGGTCGGCGGGCGCCGTCGCGTCCCGGCGGGCGCGCCGGGCCAGCAACTCCGCCAGCCCCAGTTGCACGGTCAGCGGCGACTTGAGGTCGTGGGCGGCCATGGCCAGGAACTCGTCCTTGAGGCGGGTAGCCTCCTCGCGCGCTTGTACCGCTGTTGCCTGCTGGATCAGAGCGTGGCTCTGCAGCACCGCAGCCGCCTGCTCCGCCAGCGCCTGCACCAGGGCCAGATCGTCCGCGGCGAAGAGCGAGGCCCGGGCTGCATAGACGGTGAGCACACCCAGGCGCATCGCCGCCGTTGTGATCGGCGCGGCCAGCACCGCACGGGCGCCTATGAGCCGGTAGAACTCCTCGTGGCCGGGGTCGTCGCGTCGCAGGTCGGCGCAGAACACCGCGCGCTGGGCCACGAAGATGTGCCCGCTGATCATCTCGCCCGCGACCCGCTCGTAGGCGATGCCGTCCAACGTGGCGCGCAGGCGCTGCGCCGACTCGTCCCACAGGAAGAGGAGGGCGATCGGCGCCCCGAGGGTGGCGGCGACGCCCCGCTCCAGCTCCTCCACCACATGCCGCCGCTCGGCCCGGTAGGGCAGGTGGGCCGCGCGAGCCACGAACGCGCTCAGCTCGGGCTGCTGCCAGAGCCGCCGCAGCCACAGCGGCGGGGCGAAGCCGGCACAATAGCCCAGCGCCGCCGCCAACGCGCACAGCGCGCTCCCGGCGTGCCACCACGCCGCCAGCGCCGGGAGCGCCACCTGGCCCTCCGCCAGGGCGATGGCCAGTGCGAGGCCGAGCGAGCCCGTTGCCACGGCGTGCAGGCGCCGCCGGGTCAGGCCGGTGGCATGCCGGCGCGCGCGTTCTACCGCGCCGGCCCCATAGAGGGTCACCGCCAGGAAGTAGAGCACGTAGAGCAGATTCAGCCAGCGTGGCCGAGCGTTAGGGGCGAGGGCATAGAAGCTGACCACCGCGGCGAGGAGGCCGCCCACGCTGAGGCGGCGCACGAGCGCGGGCACGTCGGTGAAGCCCGCGACGAGGCGCAGGAGCAGGTAGGGCAGGGCCATGATCGCGGTGCCGGCGATGGCGGCGAGCAGCGGGCTCAGGGTGAAGCGCAGCAGGGCATGGGCCCAGTTCAGCGCGATGAGCAACGTGATGGCGCCGAAGAACAGGGCGCTGTCGCGGGTGGCACGCAGCGGCCGCCGCAGCGCCTGCGCGACGACGGCGAAAGAGAGGAACAGGAAGAGGGCCTGGGTGAGCGCTTGGACGGGATCGACGATGGGCATGCTGCGGCTCCGGGCACGTCTGTCTGCCGGCTCGGCGGTAGCGCAGCGGCGGGGGGATCATCGCGTCGGCGCCGTCACTGGCCAGGCTGAAGGATGAGGAGGGACATGGGCCCTCTGCGGTCCTTAGGAACAGTCTAGGAGGCAAGGGGTCACGGGCGCCATCCCCCAATAGTCCTATTGCTCGCGCTCCCACTTGGAGGCGGTCAACGGTGTGTGCCCGGACGGTTCCGCGCCGGCGGATAGCCGGTGTAGCCGTGTCTCGGCGGCTATGGTCAACGGGGTATGAGCGCCGCCGGAGCAGCGCGGCGGGTGATGGCGTCGGCCACGCGCACCACCCTGGCCATCTCCGCCACGTCGTGCACGCGGACGATGTCGGCGCCGCGGGCGATGCCGATCGCGACCGCCGCCGCCGTCCCCTCGACCCGCTGCTCCGGCGGCGCGCCGTCCAGCAAGCGCCCGATGTAGCGCTTGCGCGAGGTGCCGAGCAGGATAGGCAAACCAAGCACCTTGAACTCGTCCAGCCGGTCCATCACCTCCAGGTTGTGCTCGAAGGTCTTGCCGAAGCCGATGCCCGGATCGACGATGATGCGCTCGCGCGCGATGCCGGCCGCCTCGGCGGCCTGCACGCGCGCGGCGAGGGCCATGATGATATCGGGGATCAGGTCGCGGTACTCCGTACCGTGCTGGTTGTGCATCAGGATAACCGGCACCTGCGCGCGGGCCACTAGCTCCGCCATGCGCGGATCGGCCGCCAGCGCCCAGACATCGTTGACCACGCGCGCCCCGGCCTCGAGCGCCGCCTCGGCCACGGCCGCCTTGTAGGTGTCGATGGAGATGGGGACGGAGACGGCAGCGGCGATGGCCCGGACGGCGGGGATGGCGCGCGCCATCTCCGTGGCCTCGTCCACCGGCTCATGCCCCGGACGGGTCGACTCGCCGCCGACGTCGATGATGTCGGCGCCGGCGGCCTCGAAGGCGCGGGCACGCGCCACGATGGCGTCGAGATCCAGGTGCAACCCGTCGCCCGAGAAGCTGTCGGGCGTCACATTGACGATGCCCATCAGGTAGGTGCGGGCGCCCCAGACAAACGGCAGCGCATAGCTCACGGCCGGCTCTACCCCCCGAGCACCAGCTCCGCCGCGGTCCGCACCGCCTCGATGGAGTTGCCGCGCACCAGCATGGTGGTGACCAGCGAGGAGCGCCAGGCCGCCAGCTCGTCGCGGATCTTCTCCTTCGGCCCGATCAGGGCCACCTGCTCGACCAGCGACGTGGGGATGGCCGCCATGGCTGCCTCCTTGCGGCCGCCGAGGTACAGGTCCTGAACCTTGAGCGCCAAATCCTCGAAGCCCATGCGCGCGAAGACATTGAAGTGAAAGTTCTGGCCGCGCGCGCCCATGCCGCCCATGTAAAGGGCCAGCATGGGCCGCAATTGCTCCGCCGCCCGTTCCACGTCGTCGTCCACCACCACGGGCACCGGCAGGACGATATCGAAGTCCTCAAGGGTGTGGCGGGCGCTGGGTCGGGCAAAGCCTTCCGCCAGCGCCTCGCGATACACGCCATCGTGGCGCGGTGAATAGAAGAAGGGCAGCCAGCCATCGGCGATCTCCGCGGCCAGCGCCACGTTCTTGGGGCCTTCGGCCGCCAGGTAGATCGGAATCTCGGGACGCAGCGGATGCACGGTTGCCCTGAGCGGCTTGCCGAGGCCGGAACCGCCGGCGTACGGCAGCGTATAGTGCTCTCCTGCGTACTCGACCGGCTTCTCGCGCCGCACGACCATCCGTACGATCTCGACGTATTCGCGGGTGCGGGCCAGGGGTCTGGGAAACGGCTGGCCGTACCAGCCTTCCACCACCTGCGGCCCCGACGCGCCAAGCCCCAGGATCACGCGGCCACCGGACAGGTGGTCGAGCGTGATGGCCGCCATCGCCGTGGCCACCGGCGTGCGCGCCGACATCTGCACGATGGCCGTGCCGAGCCGGAGCTTGGTGGTATGGGCGCCCCACCAGGCCAGCGGCGTCAGGGCATCCGTACCATAGGCTTCCGAGGTCCACAGCGAGTCGAAGCCGAGCCGCTCGGCCTCCTGAATCGTCGCGATGATCCCCTCCGGTGGGCCAAGCCTGAACGGCTCGACCAGCAGCCCAAGCTTCATGGACGCCTCCTATGCTCCCGCGGCGGCGCGGGCGGCGGCCACCGTGTTGCGCAACAGCATCACGTTGGTGAGTGGGCCCACACCGCCCGGAACCGGGGTGATGGCGCCGGCGATGGGCGCCACGGCGTCGTAGTCCACGTCGCCGACCATGTTGCCGTCGACCTCGTTGATGCCCACGTCGATGACTGTCGCGCCCGGCTTCACGAAATCGGCGCCGGCAAAGCGTGCCCGTCCGATGGCCACGACCAGCACGTCGGCCGTGCGCGCCACGGCCGGCAGATCGACCGTGCGCGAGTGGCAGATCGTGACCGTGGCATCTTCGCGCAGCAGCAGCAATGCGGCCGGCTTGCCGACGATAGCGCTGCGCCCGATCACCACGGCATGCTTGCCACGCAGCGGTATCTGCGCCCGCCGCAGGATCTCCAGGACCGCCGCCGCCGTGGCCGGGGCGAAGCTGGGCAGGTTGAGCATCAGACGCCCCGCGCTCAAGGGATTGATGCCGTCGATGTCTTTGTCCACGACGATGTGCCCTCCCGCCCGCGTGCCGTTTATGCCGGCCGGCAACGGCGTCTGCAAGATAATGCCGTGGACGGCAGGGTCGGCACTGAGCGCATCGAGCGTTTGCTCCAGTATCTCCTGCGTGGCATCGTCGGGAAGGCGATGCACGGTACAGGCCGCATCGACCGCGGCGGACGCCCGCTCGATGCCGCGAACGTAGGCGCGCGAGGCCGGGTCGTCGCCCAGCACGACGACGGCGATGCCCGGCACCACGCCCTGCGCGCGCAGCGCCGCCACCTCTGATTTCAAGTCGTCGCGCATGGCCGCGGCCATGGCGCGCCCATCGAGAACGCTCATCGGGCTATGATCGCCTCCACTCGCTCCATGACCTGCCGGGCTAGCGGCCGCGCCGTCTCCACGTACCGGCTCATCTCGGCGGCCGTGGTGGCCTTGAACTCTTCATCCTTGATAGCCGCCAGGTTGATCTTGACGTTCAGCGCGGCGCTGTCCAGCGCGGCCTGCGCGCTCAGGACGCCCACGCCGACATCGCTGATCACGTTGACGTTGGAGATATCGACGATGCGCGCGCACAGATCCACCATCGACGCGGCCAGCGCAACCGTCTGCAACGGCGCCGCGGAGGCGCCTTTCAGCGCAGCCTGGATGGCCGCCTGGCGCGCGGCCTTCTCCTCATCGGTGGCCCGTGGCAGGCCATAGGCGGCGCCGACGGCCTTGAACGACTCGGCGTCCGCGGCGGCCAGGCCCAGGGCGCGACCGCGCAACTCCTCCGCCTCGCGCAGTGTCTGAACCATCGTCGCCTCGTGCTCGCGGTATTTCTCTCTGCCGATAGTCAGATTACAGACCATCGAGACCAGCGCCGCTCCGACCGCCGCCTGCAGGGCCGCCGCGGCGCCGCCGCCCGGCACCGGCTCGCCCGAGGCCAGCGCTTCGAGAAACCGCCCGATCGTCTCCTCTTCCACCCAACCCCTCCCGCTCAATGGCGTGTCATTGCGAGCAAGCATCCTGACCCTGAAGGGTCACGGCAGGGATCTCGCCCTGAAGGGCGCCCGTGGGCCATTCATGGCCTGGTGCCTGCCATGAGGCTTCAGCCTCAGGCCGTCGCGTGCCCGGCGTACAAGAGCAGGCACGCTCCTCGTTCCGTCGGCATTATAGCCTGTTTCGCGGGAGAGGGATGACGCGAAGCTGGGAGCCGCCACGTTCCGCGGTGCCCTTGTATAGCGGGACGATGACCGTCTTAACGGCTGATATAGGTGACGCGCGTCTGCGTGTGTATCCGCTTGTGGTCGTCGCGCAAGAGGTGGCCGGTGATCCAGCCTGCGATGGTATACAGGATCGAGCCGACAAGCGCGGCGCCGAAGCCGCGTACCGCGAAGCCCGGCACCAGCCAGGCGGCCAGGCCAAACAGCGCCGCGTTGACCACGAACAGGAACAGCCCAAGCGTTAGAATGGTGACGGGGAGCGTGAGCAGGATCAACACCGGCCGCATGACCGCGTTGAGCGCACCAAGGACCAGGGCGGCGATCACAGCCGGGACCGGCTCGACGCTGATGCCGGGAACCACCCTGGCGATGATCAGAAGGGCAATCGCATTGAGAGCGAGCCTCACGAGAAAGCGCAACATGACAGTGTCCTCCGGAGACGGCGGACTGAGGGCCGTCCCCGCCCTAAGCATAGCACCACGGCAATTTGGAGTACCGTGAGGCATGGCGGGATACCGCGTACCGGCACGCGCCGGCGAGTCGCTGTTGGAGGCAAAGGGCAGCCTCTTCTATGGTCGTACCGTGCGAGTGGAGAGCGAGGCGGAGGTTCAGGACTTGCTGGCGGAGGCCCGCGCCGCGCACCCCGAGGCCAACCATCACGCGTTCGCCTACCGCGTCGGATCGGAGGGCCAGGTGGCGCGCTTCAGCGACGACGGAGAGCCTGGAGGTACGGCAGGGCGCCCGATGATGGAGGTGCTGCTGCGCGAGCAACTGGTCTACGTGGCGGTGGTCGTCTCGCGCCACTTCGGCGGGACGCTGCTGGGGGCAGGAGGCCTGGTGCGCGCCTACGGAGGGGCGGCGGCCGCGGCTGTGCGCGACGCCGGGGCGAGCGAGATGCGCCCGCACCGACGCCTGCGCGTCACCATCGACTACGCGCTGCTGGGAGCCCTGCAGCAGGAGATCCGCCGGGCCGGCCTGCGCCAGCCGGAGGAAGAATTCGCGGACATGGTTACGCTGACGCTGCCCGTTCGGAGCGAGCAGGTGGACGCGTTTCAAGCCCGCGTCGGCGACCTCTCCGCGGGCCGCGCCCGCGTTGACAGCCTCGATACGATCCACCTTCCCATCTGAGCCAACGGGCAGGCACGCCACGTGCATCTGCGATAAGTGGCAGAGCGGCGGGTACACGTGCTACAATCGGGCGGATAGGAGGACCGTAACGGTGTCGTGGCTTGACGATCTACTCGACGAACCGCGCGCGGATTCCACGGTCGGGCGTGCCGATGCCTTGCAGGAAAGCCTCGACGCGGCCGACGTGGCCGCCGTGTTCGCGGCCCGTCTGTCGGCACGACTGGCGCGGGCCTGGGCGTCCGCCGAAGATCTGTTGGTGCAGCTTGACCGCTGCATCGGCGCGCTGAGCACGCGCAATCGTGAGGATGCCCTGTTGTCGCTGGTGCGCGGCCGCGACGCGGGCCTGGTCTTCCATCGGGATATTCGCAACCTGCTGGATACGTGGTGGGCCTGGGAAGAAACGCTGGCCGACTCCGGGGGCGATGGCCGTCCGAGCGCTCAGGAATCGCCGGCCGCGGGCGGCCAGGCCATTCGGGCGGCCGTCGAGGAGCGCCTGGGCGACCGCGACGTGCGCGAGGGCCTGTATGATCTTGGCTGCCCCGACGAAATCAGCGCCCGCTTCGCGGATGACGTACACGACCTCTACCACGAGCTGGCCGCCTTCCTTTCAAACGTGGAGCGCCTGGCCACGACTCCGCCCGAAGACCTGGACAGTTGCCGCGACCTGCTCTATAAGCTCATGGAGACCTGGGACCCCGGCCTGGTCACACACGGCGCCTGGCATCTGGGCAGTTTTGAAGACGACGATCAGGGCCTCTACCGCCCCGGTATGCTCGGTTGGGGGCTTGCGGTGATGGACTATCTGCGAGCCTAGGGAGCAGGCATGAGCGCTACCGATGAGCCGCAACGGGGGCTTGTCGTGCGCTCTGAAGGCGGATTCTACACGGTCGTCACGCCCGGCGACCGCCTCCTCTGTACCCTGGTCAAACGGCTGCGCCGCGGCGAGCGGACCGCGACAAATCCGCTGAGCGTCGGCGATGTCGTCACTGCGCGCCCCACCGGCGGCGGCCAGGGCGTGATCGAGGGCATTGAGCCCCGGCGCAACGAACTGGCGCGCGCGGCGCCGGGCCGCGACGCGCTGAAACACGTGCTGGTCGCCAACCTGGACCTCCTATTGGTGGTAGTGGCTATGCGCGAGCCACCCGCTAACGCGGCCCGCCTGGATCGCCTGCTGATCATCGGCGCCCAGTGCGAGATCCCGACGGCCGTTGTAGCCAGCAAGATCGACCTGGCCGAACCGGGTGAGGCCGAGGGCTTTTTCGCGCCCTACCAACGCGCCGGATATCGGGTCCTCTACACCAGTGCGGCCACCGGCGAGGGCATCGATCAGGTTCGCGCGGCCCTGTGCGGCGGCATCAGCGCCGTGATCGGCGCGTCGGGCGTCGGCAAGTCGACCCTGCTCAACGTGGTGCAACCGGGCCTGCGCCTGCGCGCAGCGGAGGTGAGCGAGCGCACCGGCAAGGGCCGCCACACCACAACGGTGGCCGAGCTCCATCCCCTCAACGGCGGCGGGTACGTCGCCGATACCCCCGGCTTGCGCGGTATCGAGCCCTATGACCTCGATCCCGAGTTGCTGGAGACGTATTTCCCCGAGATGGAGCCGTATCTAGGGCGATGCCGGTTCTCGCCGTGTACCCACCTGCACGAGCCCGGCTGCACCGTGCGGGCGGCGGTCGAGGCCGGCGCGATAGCCGAGAGCCGTTACCTCAGCTACAGCAAGCTCTACGAGGAGGCCCGCGAAACCCTCCGCCAGCGCACGCGCGGCCGCTGACCGGAAGGTGGACACGCGGCGGTGCGAACGAGGGGCGGGGGTATACTGCAGAAGGGAAGGGGAACACCTATGAGCCAGATGCGATACACGATCTTTCATCGTGATGGCGGCGTCAGCTTCGTCGGAGACGAGTTCATGCTGCATTCACTGGTAGCAGCCTGCTGTAGCAACCCCACGACGCTGAACGGGTTTCTGGACGCCCTGCATGAGTTCGACCGCCGCCCGCGCGACATGGTGCTCAATGGCCTCGCCATCTTCGACGAGCACAATGTGGCCGGCAGTTACGGCTCAATCCATCGCGTGCTTGACGAGACCCCCGCCGTGGAGGTGCCGCCATTTCGTGTGGTGGACGAACGGACGCGGCAGGCCAGCCTGCAACCGGTCAAGGCCGGCCTGGTCATCTTCAACCTCAAGGACCGGCGCATCGTCCAGATGCAGAACAGCGCCTCGCCGAGCGAGGTGGAGCGCAGCGGCACGGCGCAACATCACAACGGGCTCTCCTGGACCCGGCGCCTGCACCACTATGAGCTACCGGCCGGCTGGCGCATCGTACCCTGAGTCAGCTCAACCGTGCGGCGAGCCAGTCCTGAACGCGACGCAGCAGGCGGCCCGCACCGTGCAGGCGTTGGTTGGGCGGTGTCAGAAAGTCGGCCGATAGCCTGCTCGAAGGAATCGTGCGCAGTTCTGGCAGTGTGGTGATGACCACGACGCGCCCCTGAGCCGAGGGGAAAACGTTGCGGAACTGCAGCGGCAGGCCGGTGCGATGGTCCAGCCAGATCGTGGTCAGGTCGGGCTGGTAGAACGGCCAGCGCAGTCCGGGCATCTGAAAGGCGTCGGCCAGGTGGTGATTGAGATCGACCGGAGTCACCTGTGCTGCCCGTGAGCGTAGCGCGGCAAAGTAGCGGCGAAGACCATCCATGGAGAGCAGGGATGGGACCTGCGCCGCCGGCAGATCAGACACCTGCCAGCGACCTCGATTGCCGGTGCGCCCGGTGGCGATCCAGGTTCCGGCGCGTTGGCGCTGATAGTAAAGGACCATTCGCGGAACGCTGGTCTGTATCAGTGCGGCGGACGACGTTGGGTCGGTCCACAATCGCACCGTGCCATGGATGAGCCGCCCATCCGGCAGGCTGGTGCGCGTCCGCAGCACGGTGTACAGTACGTCATGGGCCGCGGGCGGCGGTTCGCCAAGGGCGGCCGCCACGATCGCGGCGCCGCCGAGCGACAGGAGACCGGCCACCGTTGCCAGGATCCACAGGGCGCGCGTGACCAACCCGCGCGGCGAACGCGCCTGTACGCCCAGTTCTAGAAGGCTCACCCCCATATCGTGACATGGATTCTGTTTCGCGTGAACCGGGCGCCATGTCCTTCACGGTTAACACGGCTTGCCGAGCCCTGGGATCGCACGGCACGACCTCGCGCACCCATATCTTTGACAAGAATTTAACACAGTCTTAACATGGATTTAACACTATTCGCCTCTGGTGGAATGATACTTGCTGTATATCAAGCGTGGGATGAGTTATCAGCCGATGTTGTGTGCGACCTGTCTTACCCCTGGAAAGGAGCATTGCCGTGATGGGTAAGCGGTGCCGCGTTCAGCCCACGTCGTCCCAGCCCGTAACAGACGATTAGTAGACCACCAGAGGAAGGACTTGCATGATCAGGCTACGCGGTCTCCCGAAAGGAGCCATTGGCCGCGCCGCGGCCCTGGCGCTGTTGCTGCTACCGGTGGGACTGGCCAACAGAGCCCTGGCCAACGGTACCGGAGCCATCCGCCCCTCTTCCAACTCGTCGAGTTGCCAGCTCAACGGCGCCGGCAATAACATCCAGCACGTGATCTACATCCAGTTCGACAACACCCACTTCACGCGCGACAACCCCAACGTGCCGTCGGATCTGGAACAGATGCCGCATCTGTTGAGCTTTATCAAGGACAACGGCACGCTGCTCACCAATCACCACACGCCGCTCATCTCGCATACCTCGGAAGACATCCTGACCTCGCTGACGGGCGTCTACCCCGACCGGCATGGCGTGGCCGTCGGCCAGAACAGCTACCAGTACTACAATGGTGGCTCGCCGAAGTCCTACACCACCGCCTTCACCTACTGGACCGACACCATCGGCAACGGCACCTATAACATGGTCAGCGCCGCGCCCTCGGCCCAGTCCATCTCGGGCACCAATGCCCCGGCGCCCTGGGTGCCGTACACCCGCGCCGGCTGCGACGTGGGCGCGGTGGCGATGGCCAATATGGAGCTGGAGAACGCCAACGTCAACAGCAAGTATGGCGCCAACGACATCGCCACGGTCTTCGGCGCCAACTCGCCCGAGGCACAGGAGCCCTCCAAGAATCGCTTCGCCGATTTCGTGGGCATCGCCGTCCATTGCAGTCAGGCCGACAGCGCCTCCGGACAACGGTGCGGGGACGCCAACCATGGCAGGCCGGACGTGCTGCCCGACGAACCGGGAGGATACAGCGGCTTCAACGCGCTCTACGGCAACAAGTACGTGGCGCCACAGGTCAGCGCCGACGGCGGGGTGACGGTGACCGACACCTCGGGCAATCCGATCACCAACTCCGACACCGGGACCGCCGGTTTCCCCGGCTTCGACATGACCGCGGCGCAATCGCTTGGCTACGTCGCCGCGATGCAGGAGCACGGTATCCCGGTTACCTTTGCCTATATCGCCGATGCCCACGACCAGAATCCGGAGCCGCCGCAAGGCCACACCGCCCTTGGCCCCGGCGAGCAGTTGTACGTGCAACAGCTCAAGGCCTATGACGATGCCTTCGCCGCCTTCTTCGCGCGGCTGGCCAAAGACGGCATCAACAAGAGCAACACGCTCTTCGTATTCACGGCCGATGAGGGCGACCACTTCACCGGCGCCGCGCCCAACAATCCCGACTGCACCGGTGCGACCATCGACAACACGCAGGACCCACCGGTGGTGACGCCCGGCAACTATTGCACCTATACCAAGACACCGTACACGCCGACCACCCCTCCCGGCCCGCCGTTCGGCGAGGTGACCGTGGGCCTGCAAGGCGTCCTGGCGGACGAGCAGCCTATCACGGCCACGCAGTTCACCGTCGGCAACGACACCGCGCCCGGCGTCTATATCGACGGCACCAACGGCCCCCCGGCGCCGACCGATCCGAGCGTGCGCGCCTTCGAGCGTGCCACCGGCGCCTTGACGGTGACCAACCCGCTGTCGAACAAGGTTGAGCCGCTCGCGCAGTACCTGGCCGATCCGACGGAGTTGAAGCTGCTGCACATGGTGACGGCCGATCCGGCGCGGACTCCGACCTTCGTGCTATTCGCCCGCCCCGACTACTATGTCACCGCGACCTGTGATGGCGGCTACAACAGTACGACACCCGTCACCCCCTCGATCTGCGTGCTGGAGAAGCCGGCCTACGCCTGGCTACACGGGAACATCCAGCCGGACATCACCACCACCTGGCTGGGCCTTGTCGGTACGGGCGTGCAGAACAGGCGCGTCGACGATGGCACCTGGTCCGACCACACCGACATCCGCCCCACCATGCTGGCACTGCTGGGCCTCAAGGACGACTATAGCCACGACGGCCGCGTGCTGCTGGAGGACTTCGCGCCCAACGCCGTGCCCGTGTTGCAAGATGAGCGCGACAGCTATATCGCGCTGGCCCAGGCCTACAAGCAGATCAATGCACCCGTCGGCGCGCTCGCCCTGGCCAGCCTGCAGATCTCGACCGCCGCGCTGCAGAGCAATGCGCGTGACGATAGCGTGTACACCGCCCTGGAAGCGCAGCTCTCCTCCATCACGGAGCAGCGCAATAGCCTGGCCGCCAAGATGGCGCAGATCCTGGATGCCGTTGTCTCCGGCGGCCAGGGCTCTGTTTTCGATGCGGCGCAGGCCGGAAAGCTGACCGAGCAGGGCCACGCCTTGCTCGGCTCGGTGATCGCACTGGCGGCGAATACCGGCACGACAGGCCCGGTGACCGGCACCACGTCGCCGACCGATACACCAACCCCGGCGGCCACGGAGACCGTGACGGCCACCGACACGCCGACCCCGGCCGCTACCGAGACCGTGACGGCTACCGATACGCCGACCCCGGCATCAACCCAGACCGTCACCGCCACCGATACTCCGACGCCCGCCTCCAGCGGGACCGCGACCACGGCTACTGCCACGCCGACGGCAAGCGGCTCGCCGCGGCCAGTGCCAAGATATAAGCACATCTTCGTCATCGTCATGGAGAACCATGGCTACAGCCAGATCATCGGCAACAGCAACGCGCCGAACATCAATCGGCTGGCCGCTACCTATGGGCTCGCCACCAGCTACTACGGCGTGACGCATCCCAGCGAGCCCAACTACGTGGCGACGATTGGCGGCAACTTCTTCGGCATCCAGGATGACGCGCCCTACTATAGCACCATCTCGACCACCACTGGGCTCGTCGACCACACCATCGCCTATCCCAGCCTGGCCGACCAGTTGGAGCAGAAAGGGCTGAGCTGGAAGACGTATCAGCAGTCGCTGCCCGGCGTCGGCTACCTCGGGACGCGGTGGCCACTGAGCGGCCCCACGCTCTACGCCTCCAAGCACAATCCCTTCCTCAACTTCGCCAGCGTTCAGAGCAGCCCGGCCGAGCAGAGGAAGATCGTGCCGTGGGACGGGAAGCAGGGTCTGGTCCGCGATCTGAAGACCGGGCACGTGCCCACCTTCAGCTATATCGTCCCGGATCAATGCAACGACATGCACGGCACAACCACCTGCTCCGACGACACTGCGCTCATCCAGCAGGGCGATCAGACGGTGATCAGCGTGACCAACGACATCACCGCCTCGAGCGCCTGGAGGCAGGGCAACAACGCCATCGTCATCACCTGGGATGAGAACGACTTCTCGACGGATACGCCGAACGGCTGTTGCGACGCCGACGGCTCGACGCCGGGTGATGGCGGCGGCGGTGGCCATGTCGCGACGATCGTGATCACCAACCATGGCCCGCGCGGCCTACAGGACAGCACGCCCTATAACCACTACTCGCTGCTGCAGACCATCCAGCAGGCCTTCGGCCTGGGCTGCCTGCAGTACAGCTGCGACATCGCGCATGTGACGCCAATGTCACCCCTGTTCGCGACGAGGTAGCGCAGAAATGAGCGGGTGGCGCCGGGTCATCGGCGCCATCCGCCTCTCGCAGGCCGCGCTATCTTCCCGCGGCGCGGCCATTTCCCTGCCGGCCGCGGCACTCGTCGTCGAAAGGGCCTAGGGCCTGTAACATCCGGGGCCAATTCGCCGTTAAACAAGGTGTGAGGCGACTGCGGGGTTATACTGGCACCACCCACGCAGTCGCCTCTCATTTCAACACAACGCGCTGTCCAATGTAGCCTCGCCTCAGGCAGACCGACTCCCTTCTGACAGGCGAACGAGGTACGCGCCATCGCACCGATCCACCCACACCCAAGACCCGGGCGTGCTGTCTTCAGGCAACCGGTTCATGGGCCCGCCGGGCGTAGGAGCGGCGGATAGCCGGCGCGAACACCCGCAGGATCAAAATCTGGATGACCGTCGCCGTGGGAACGGCGAGGAGCGCCCCCACGATGCCCAGTAGGGCGCTGCCCACCAGGATTGACAAGACGACCACCAGCGGATTGAGGTTGACCACCCGGTTCATCACCAGCGGGACCAGCGTATTGCCTTCGATCTGTTGAATCAGCAGATACAGCAGAGCCACCTCACCCGCTTTGATCGGGCTCACGGCAATGAGGGACACCAGGACGGCGAACCCACCGCCGATGAAGGGGCCGATGATGGGAATGGCCTCGGTCAGGCCGGCAATCAGGCCAAGCACCAGCGGATACGGCCCTCCAAGGATGAGGATGCCTATCCCGCTCAGCAGGCCGATGACGATCATGTTGATGACGACGCCGCGCAGGTAGCCGCCAACGCGGTATCCCATCTCTCCCAGCACGTCCGAAACGGTGTCCCGGGCAGATGGCGGAAAGAACTCCACCACGAATGACTTGAGGCCACGCGCCGTGGTCAGCCAGAAGAAAGCCAGCAGCAGGACGATGATGGCATTGGAGACAAGGTTCACGACGACGATCGGTCCGGCCAACAGCGCAGGCACGATCTGTTGCAGGGCGGCAGCGGCCTCCTGCGGCAGGTCATTGAGCACGCGCTCGAGTTGGGCATTGCTCGCCACGAGAGAGCGCAAATGCCCAAGCCACTTTTGAACCTCGACCAGATAGCCGGGGAAATTGTTGGACAGCACCGCGGTCTGCTCCGACAGGGGGGGGATCAGCGCCCAGACAATGAGGGCAGCTATCCCGATAAAAGCAAGGTAGAGCAACAGCACGGCCAGAGAACGCGGCACGTGGCGTGACGCCAGCCTATCCACCAGCGGGCGAATGCCCTCGGCGAGGATGATCCCGGAGAGCATCATCACCACCACATCGAGGGCCTTGGCAATCACGACCCAGCCCAGCACCAGCCCCAAGGCGAGCCCCGCCGTCAGCCAGATGGTGCGCGGCGCGATCACGATGGCCCGGTCTAGGCTGACTCGCGCCGTGACGCGGTGCGACGGCATGGCGAACGAAAGGTCCGGCATCTCGCGATGCGCCCGTCCCTGTCGCCTCCTGCGCGTTACGATGCGCCGGTTCCGTTCAACAATGCTCATCCCTGTATTATCGCGGATTGCGCACAGCACGTCCGTCCGGCACGCATGGCTATGCGG
>Ga0209062_1003465_pt1 | contig 18179 bp, 13 predicted proteins | sample Coa_R2_2_FD_187158 | JGI IMG/M metagenome (GOLD analysis project Ga0209062, IMG submission 187158) | Surface soil microbial communities from Centralia Pennsylvania, which are recovering from an underground coalmine fire - Coalmine... | ecosystem: Environmental > Terrestrial > Soil > Unclassified...
GCGGTCGGCGGGGCCAGGGGCCTCAGACGCCGGCCCCTGGCCCCACACCCCCATCCCCGCTCAAACCGGGGCGGATTCGGGGCCCGAATGTCGTATTCTCGGTTGAACGGGAAATGGGGGCAGGTCAATAACAAAAGACCCTGGCCGTCGTCGGACCAACCGGCGGCATAGCCGTCGGCGACCAGGTGGATCGCGCCGGTCTTCAAATCGGCAATAGCAGCGGTCAATCCGGTCGATTCGCCGCCTGGTGCGGTGCTCCTCACGGTTAGGGCCACCTGAGTCGAATCCGGGGACCAGACGACGAGCGAAAAATGACTCAGAAAGCTCGGCTCGGCCACGGACCCCGGCAGGTCGATTGTCCTTATCCGCTCCGTTCCCTGGACCACGAGGATTCTATCGGTTAGAAGCAGTATCGAAGAACCTCGGTCGGGCGCCACCGACGCGACAAGAGGGCTGTAGCCAAGTTGGATGATATCGAAACCCGGATTATGGAACGTCAACATCAAGGAGCCGATCACTGCGCCGAAATACTGCCGAGGAAGCAGCACACGGCGCCCTGCGGCACCTCCCCCATGAGGCGGTTGAGTTGCAGCGACCGCTAGCGCAGCAAGGCAGAGCACCATCACGAGCGACCGCAGAGCAGCTTGGGCTATCTCACGCCGGTTGCTTTGCATGATTCGGTTTTTGAGGGACATCACGGGTTGGCCACAAGGGTTTGGAGTCGCGAGTCGTCGAGCGGCCGGCGGCCGCAGTGAGAAGAGCGGATACGCATTGGGTGCTCGAGCCGGGATTATTTTTTGCCTGCCAACGGGCAATATCGAGCGCGCTTCTACCAAGTCCGTCTTTGGCGTTCGGCTCGGCGCCAAGCAGCAGGAGAGCGGCGACGTTTAGAGGGTTACTGGCGCCGACGAGAGGCAGATCGCCGTTCCGATCCGGCATGTTAGGATTGGCGCCCCAGGAGACGAGCAATTCAATTTCGGCCACTCGATTCCGATAAAACGACCTTGCGGCCTCGCACAGCAAGTCTTGAAGTTGGGAATTGGTGAGCGCCCGATTGCGGATCATGCACATCAGCCCTAGGGCGTCATCGTCATCGACCGCTGCCTGAGCTTCCGCCCATGCTTTTCGGTCGACAGGCCAGACACCGTTCTCTGCCGGGGTGACCAAACCAGCGCCCGGGGCCCGCGGGATGTCGAAGAACGTCTCCCAAACCTGAACTAACTTGCCTTCGATGCGAGGTGAGTGATCCATTGCGTTCGGCGGCGTAGCCGCGCGCGTGCGCCCGAGTGCAGCGGCATCCAAGGCCGCACGGAGCGGGGAACGATCGATTTCGACCAGACGACGAAGGTCCGTCATTTGGGCAAATGGGCATTCGTAGCACCGGAAATAAAGCCGTTTGACCACGGCGGGGTCGCGGAGAGCTCCGTGTCGCCAAGTGCCGCGGACCTCTATTTTCGCCCTGCGAACGCCTAGCGCTCGCATAAGGCCCATGTACGGCTGTTCGACTCCGTACTGGCCTTCAAGTGCGGGCAGAACGCTGCGAGGAGGGCCCGGCAGCGCCCTGCAGGCCGGCACTCGCTCTAGCTCGTCAAGGATCGGTTGCTGAGCAGCGAGCAGCGTCGCTGACAAAAGTGCGCCAAGGGTCGTAAGGACCGCGATAGCTATGAAAGGCCGAAGCCGCCGTGCGTCTCTTTGGCTGCAGCTCATTGGCTCGTGACACCCGGGACCCCAGGCATCTGCGTGGCTGCCAGATAGGGTTGTTCCGAGGCGGGTTCTGAGGCCCACGTTGGGCCGGGCAAACACCGGGCATTCGGGCGCGTTAGCCAACGTCGCTTCGATATGCTGCGCCGGAGCCGCCGCCCCAGTCGCGAGGAACGCTGCGCTGATGATAAGCGCCCGCCCGAATCTGGGCCGCTGAACTCGCCCGTTATAAACTCGGGCGCGCTGCGGGCCTGGTTCCCGACGGTCTCCACGACGCCGAGCTGACCTGCTGCGTGCGGCAGCGCCAGCAGCACCAGGGCGGCTGCGGTGAGGATGCGCTTGCTCATTGGCTTTTCGGCGGCGAAATCACCTGAGACACGGTAACGCTGGCGCCGGCACCGTTTTCGAGAAGGATCTCGAGGACTTGGAAGGGATCCCAGTCGCCGCCGCCCGTCGCCGCCGGGCCCGGACCACCCGGGCCGGCGGTGCCGCCGCCGCCCGGGCCCCCTGTTGCCGGCGCCGGTGGCTTGTGCTTTTTCAGGCACCGTTTTGTCAGTTTGTTGATCTGGTCCCCGGTGAGTTGGCCGCCTGGAACTGTCCCACCGCTTGCGATGTACCGGCTCTCGTCGGGGTTGTTTTCGGACATGAGGTTTCGACCAGATTTTAGGTCGCCCAAATTAGCGAGTTCGTGACCGAGCTCATGCGCCAGGGTCCAGCCGGCAGCGCGCTCCAATAGAGGGGAGGACCCCGCCCACGAGGACTGGATCTTGCCAATGGCAACAAAGGCGAAGTGCAAACCGACGCCGGAGGCTACGCCCCAATCGTTTTTGGAAAATGTATACCAGGGATTGGATGGGACCAACGACACTTTGAAATCGGGATTTCCGCTGAAATGGAAGTCCAAGCCTAATCCGCCGTTCGTTTCGGTCTTGAAGATTGTGGCAGCCTGTTGCTCGATTGTTGCCACTTGGTCGGTACCGACATTTGCTTGATTGTTGAGCGCGATATTGAACTGGCAGGGCGGCGCGAGCCCGAAAGGATCGACGGCGCTACAGGGGCTTGCCGCTGCGTAGGAATACCTATTCCATGTCTGCGGATTGGCTTGGTCGGCGGCGGCCCAGCCGGCGGGGTCGGGGGAGAGCCAGCGGTTTTCGAGAGGGGAGTAGTTGCGGAACAGGAAATGATATAGGCCGCTCTCGCTGTCCTGTTCGTGCCCGGTCCACTTCAGGTTGGTCGTGGTGTCGCTGGCCTCCCCCGGCCACTCCAGGCCGTAGGGCAGGAAGTGATAGTTCTTGGCGATTCCGCCCGAGCCCGGGTTGTAGCGAAAGGCCGTCGAACCCAGCAGGCTCGTGCCAGTGTAGGTGAAGTTGGAGTAGCCCGAGGGCGGAGTCCCGTTGTAGGTCTCGAGCGAGGCCGAGCCCAGGCCGATCCCGAGCTGCTTCCACGATCCGTTCGTATCGTTCCAGACGCCCCGCAGCGCCCCGTTCACGTCGTAAACGTAATCGAAGGTGCCCGCCGGGGTCGCCGCCCGCACGCGGCGCCCGAAGGCGTCAAACCAATAGCTCGACGCCGAGCCGTTGAAATTCGTCATCAGGCCGAGCGCGTTCCAGGAGTAGGTGTTGCCGCCGTCGTTCGTCAGCCGGCCGTCGTTGTCATACGTGAAGCCCTGGATCTGATTGGCGGCGGTGTTGATCGAGACGTTCCAGCTCTCCGAGCCGGTGGCTTGGTACAGGTTGCCCCAGCGATCATAGACGAAGCTGGAGTTCGCGCTGGGCGTGTTCGGCGCGGTCATGCTCGTCAGCCGGGAGAGAAAATCGTAGCCGTAGCTGCGATTATAGGCGCGGTTCACGCCGTCGTCGTCGCTGGTGACCAGGCCGTCCTGGTCGTAGCTGTAGAGGCGGTCGAGGTCCTTGGCTCCGCCGATCGTGGCGGTGGTCTCGGTCATTTCGCCGTTGGCGTTGTAGCTGGCCGCGATGCTCTCCGGCCCGACCGTGCCCGAGGCCAGAGTCTCGAGCGGCGTGAAGGTTGCGCCGCCGAAGACGGTCTCGCCGCCGTTCCATGTGCCGTCGGCCTGAAGCTTGACGATCCGCCCGGGATTGTCGAGCGCGTAGGTGAACACGTTGCCGTTCGGGTTGGTGTAGGAGCTGAACTGCCCGTCGAAGAAGTAGGCGTACGCCTGGTGGGCGGGGGAGCCCGCCGGTCCCTGATCCCAGGTTTCGATCGCCTCGCCCGCCGGATTGTGGCTGATCAAATTGTACTGCCCGGTGCCGCTCAGCCCGGCGCAGACCAGCCGGCCCGTGGAATAGGTGACGTTCGCCCCGCTCGCCAGCGCGGGCCCTATTGCGGATTGATTGCGAGAACAAAGTTTCCGCCAACTGGCATGCCAAGCGACGGGGGCCCGTTCTTACCTAGCCCCGACCTGCACTCGTCGTAGAAACCGCGGAGACTGACGCAGATCCTAAACGGCCCGGAGGGCCGCGGAATACGAAATTCGTAGAGTCCGTCGGGCCCGGTTTCCAACGACGCAACGCGCCCGCCGTTTTTGTCGAGGAGCACGACGGCCGCGCCAGGGAGGGGCGCGCCTGAGATGTCCATGATTTTGCCTTCGATGGGCGGCTGGGCGGGCTCGTAGCTAAGAATGATCAGCAGAGCTGTCGCCAGGTCCCGGGACGACCTGGGCATCGCGCGGAAATTCGCGTCGAGGCCTGGGTAGCTGACCACGAGCTCACCCCGAGAGGTCATGACGAGCTCGATTGGGCTGTCTGCCTTTGAAGCGCCCACGATTATCCAGCGGGCTCCCGTCCTTACACCTGCACTCTGTGTGGCGACGCCGGCCATCGCACCGATGTCATACTCGATCGTCATCGGCCCGACAATGCGGCCTACGGCGCTGTCGACGCCCTGAGCGGGCCGAATCGCAAATCCAACGGGGAGCGAGATCTTCCCGGGGAACTCGGCCGAGTGCCGCGCCGATCCCGCACGCTGGCCGGCCCCGGCAGAGGGGATTTGCGCGCGCAGGAGGAGGGGGGCGCACAGGAGCAGTGCGGCTGTAGCGGCCAGGTGTTGGGCGGGTGCTGATCGCACCGCCCAGTTGGCTGCCCTGGACGTGCCGAACTCTGGCGCCCTCGCGCGCCATTGGGCACTTGAGCTGCCGCCATGATCGGGCGCGGGGCGCTCCCCGTCTGGAAGCTCGCAGCGGCCCGCTGCTGGCGGTGGCGGGCGGTGGCGCTGCCCTTTATTCGCGGGGCCTTCCGCACCGCCGGTCCTCGGCGCCGACGGGTCGGGCCCAGGCTCAGTCAGGGCCGCTGACGAAGCGGGCCGCTCTTGTTTATTGCGTCGCATAGGAGATAGTGGTCGTTACGACCGCGAAGTCCTGAAGGGTCAACCATTCCCAGTAGAGCTCGTCAATCGAAATGCCGCCGGACGGCGTCGCGGGGCCCGTCGGGCCGCCCTCAAGCTTTATGGGGGTATTCGGTATTGGCACAGTTATTGTCTGCACAGGGCACGCCCGAGCGAGCGCGGCCAGCTGCTGCGCGCTGCTGAATTCCATGTTCGGGGACAGGGCAGCCGATAAGTCTTGTGACGAGAACTGCTTTTGCATCAGCGTTCCGGGCGTGTGCCCGGGCCCGATAAAGAAGTGCCCGGCCTCGTGCGCGCCCACCCGACCGAGGGCGGCACCGAGGAGCACCGGGAACTGCGCGAGGCTGCGCCCCAGCGTGCTGGCGATCCTGTCCTCAAATTCGTAGCCTACGGCGCCGCCGCCCGGCGTATAGCCCAAGACGGCGGGATTATCGCCGATGCCCTTCACCTGTGAGAACGCGCTCGCATCCGAGAGCATGCGGAGGTAGTAGGTCTTCGTATCGCCCTGTCCGCTAAACGATACGTTTTGCCCCGCAGATTCAAATATGCTGGCTATCTGCGCCTCTGCCATTTTTAGCAGGTTTCCTGGGAGCGGGCTCGTGATACTGATGTTGAACGTGCACAGGCCGCATATATCAATTCGTGATTCAGGCGAGTTTTGTACGTAGGAATAAAAATTCCAGCTCTGGGGGTTGACGGGATCGGCGGCGGCCCAGCCGGCGGGGTCGGGGGAGAGCCAGCGGTTTTCGAGCGGGGCGTAGTTGCGGAACAGGAAGTGGTAGAGCCCGCTTTCGCTGTCCTGCTCGTGTCCGGTCCACTTCAGGTTCGAAGTGGCGTCGGAGGCCTCCCCCGGCCACTCGAGGCCGTAGGGCAGGAAGTGATAGTTCTTGGCGATTCCGCCCGAGCCCGGGTTGTAGCGAAAGGCCGTCGAGCCCAAAAGGCTCGTGCCCGTGTAGGTGAAGTTCGAATAGCCGGACGGCGGCGCCGCGTTATAGGTCTCGAGCGAGGCCGAGCCCAGCCCGATCTCGAGCTGCTGCCACCTTCCGTTCGTGTCGTTCCAGACGCCCCGCAGCGCGCCGTTGACGTCGTAAAAGTAATCGAAGGTGCCCGCCGGGGTCGCCGCCCGCACGCGGCGGCCGAAGGCGTCGTAGGCATACGTCGAGGCCGCTCCCGGGTTGTAGCCGGTCATCAGTCCCAGCGCGTTCCAGGTGTAGGCGGCCGTACCGTCGCCCGTGAGCCGCCCGTCGTTGTCGTAGCTAAAGCCCTGGATTTGGTTGGTGCCGGAATTGATCGCAACGTTCCAGTTCTCCGAGCCTGTCGCTTGGTAGAGGTTGCCCCAGCGGTCGTAAACGAAGCTGGAATCCGCGCTGGGCGTGTTCGGCGCCGTCATGCTCGTCAGCCTTGAGAAAAAGTCGTAGCCGTAGCTGCGATTATAGGCGCTGTTCACGCCGTCGTCGTCGATTGTGACCAGAACTTTGCCTGGCCATGGCCTCGGTGAGGAGCCGCTCGGAACATTGGTCAACAGGCTGGTGCACAAACCGCTCGGCGCGGCGCAGAACGTCCAATGCCGTCAACCCGGCGTCGTTGCGGGAGCCATGGGTCGGCGCCCAAGCTTAGGAGGGCTTGCACGTTGAGGGGATTGACTGTCGCGGCCATCAGCGGGGTTTCGCCGCCCTCGCCACGCGCGTTTGGGTTAGCACCGTGCGCAACGAGTGCTTCGATCGCTCCGGCTTGGTCGAAGGGCGGCCCGCTTGCGGCCCGGGCGAAGAGCCCCATATTGAGCGAGCGCTGTGCGAGGTTCTGCGTACTAAGGGTGCATAGGAGATGGAGCATGTCTCCGTAGCCAAGCACCGCGAGGAGGGCGCCTGGTCCGGATGGCAATTTAGAGGGGTTCGGAGCGAGCGTGGCGGTAGGCCGCAAGTAAACTGCGAACCCTGGGGCGCCCTCGGCGTCAAAGAGGATGACCGCGACGTTGACGCGGCGCCCCTCCAGGCGAAAACCCTTCTGGTCGTGAGGGAGCATTGGAAGCGCCCGTTGCGCCCTGGCGGCGGCTGCGGCATCGAGAGCCGCCGGCAGGGGCGAGCACGCAAATCGTGAAAGCCGCCGGGCATCCGTGATTTCTGAAAAGGCGCAGTCGTAGCAGCGGTAGTACTGGGGGGAGCCCATGGCCCTGGCTTTCGCGACGCGCCCGTGCTGCCATACGCCTTCGACGTCCACGGTCGCCCGCCTGACTCGAAGCTCCTGCATAAGCTTCATGTAGGGTTCGGTCGGACCCGAGATTGGCCTTGGCGTGAAGTTGCGCAGCGCGCTACAGGGCGGCACGAGACTGCCGTCAGGGCCCGCTGGGGCGGGGGAACGAACGCGTCACTAGCCTGGTTCCCGGCGGCCTCTACGGCGCCGAGCTGACCCGCTGCGTGCGGCAACGCGAGGAGCATAAGTGCGGCTGCGGTCAGGGCGCGCTTGCTCACTGGCTTTTCGGCGGCGAAATCACCTGAGACACGGTAACGCTCGCGCTGGCGTAGTTTTCGAGGAAGGTGATCTGCGGCGGTCATTGGCTTGACGGGCTGGACGCGAGGGTGACGCCCTGGTTGCAGGATGGCGCCCCGGGCGGGCGGAATGGGACGGAGAACTCGAGTAGAAGGTGGGCCTGCTGGGTGGCGGGTGTGAGAAGCCAGAGCCGGGACACCGAACGGGACCCCCTGATCTCGCCTGTCCAAAGGTGAAGGGAGTCGGTACCCTGCCAGAAAAACTCGCAGAGCGACTGGGCGCGCGGCAGGGACCACCGCCAGGTAGCACCGTCTTTACCCCGTACGATTACCTCGGTGAGCGAGCCGTTATTGGTGGGGAGGGTAGCGATCTGGGCGATGAGGTCCGCGCCCGGAGCCCAGGCCGCATTATGCTCGAAAATGTCACCGGGCGCGGCCGGATATCTTCGCACAATGCCGCCATTCGGGTCGACCAGGGCCGGTATGTGGGCGATCGACTCGGTGGCCGAGTCCCAGCCCCTCAGGGCCACTCCGAAAAGGCCCGGGGCGACGAGTTGTTGGTAATCGGCGTCGACGCGCCAAAGTTGCTTGCCGGTCCTGGCGCTGCGGCAGAATAGGGCCATGCCGTCGAAGCCGGCTCTGGCGACTAGGAAAAGTCGCTCCGACGGTGAATCCCACCGGATCAGCCAGGGATCGCCTTCGCCGGCTGACGTCAAATCGCGCGCGTTCACAAGGGGGCGAATCACGCCATCGCGCCAGGCGGCGAGGTCGCGCGTGGCACAGCCCGATTGGCCTGGGAAGCAGCGGGCGGAGGAGTTGGGTGGCAGTGATAGCAGCAGCTGCCGGCCGTCGGACGACCAGCCGAGAGCCAGGGCGCCGCATGCGGCCGGCAGGGCCTCAGCCCTGGGGGCCGGGTTGTGGGCGGAGACGAGCGCGACCGTCGTGCCGCAACCCTTTGCCCGGACGTTCACGTAGAGGCGGTCGCCCGCGGGCGACCAAGCTAGAAGAGGGGAGTCGAGCGCCAGATTTAGAAGCTGCGGCACTGCAGTCCCAGGAAGCTTAACCTCCCTTGCCTGCCCTCCCCCGAGTACGAGTAAGCGATCAGGAAAGAGGATAGCGGTAAGGTGGCGTTGCGGCCCCTGTGCGATCTCGATTGGTTGCCGTCGGAGCGGCGCCACAAGGATGGGACCGTGCGGAACGACGCTAAAGAGGGCGCTCGCAAGGGCAAACTGGGCCGGGGGAGGGGAGGCGCGCTGCTGCGGAGCGCCAGGTGTATGGGGAGAGGTGTTGGCGCCCATCGCCTGACCAGCGACCCAGGACGTGGCGGCGAGGAGCACCAATACGCCAATCCCCGCGGACGCCAGCGGCGAGGGGTTCCCCCGGTTGTCGCCGGCCAAGGGGCGCGTGTTCGGGGAGCGAAGGCGTTTCGCGACGGGCGCCGCTTTTCCAAGGCGCCGGCTCTGCCGCGACGGGCTAGCGCTCTTTTGCGCTTCGGGCGTCATTGAAGCCTATAGGTAATTATGTCGTGACCTGTTGGGTCTCGAGGTCCTGCAGCGTCAGCCACTCCCAGTAAAGCTCGTCCAAAAGATAGGCCTCCGCCGCCGCTCGGTGGAGAGCCCGGGCCGTTGGTGGCACTGCCGCCGCTAGAGCTGTCCTGTTTGCCGGGCGGATTCTTCTTTACGGCCGGACAGTTGATCCGGTTCAATATCGCCTGGATTGCGGATATTGTGCTTGAGGGGAATTTCGCTTCGCTGGCGTTAAATTGATTGGGGCCTGCGTTCAGGTCGGCGACAAACGCCTCCGGTGACCCCGCGCCGGCCACCTGCGGGCCGTAGCGCCTTAGAAACCACGCGGCGGATGGTCCGATTCCTTGGGGACCTAGAAACTTAGTGAACGGGAGGGCGCGGTTGCTGTTTTTGAGGGGGATCGCGACGGAGGGGTACCCATGCATCGGCTGGACGCCGAAATAGTTGTTGCCGAGGATGGCGACTCGGCTTGTGCCGTACCTGCTTTCACTACCGGAGAGCCCGAGGACGAATAGGGGGTTGACGCCCAGCGAGGCCGCTTGGATTTGCGCTTGGAGCGTGGGAAGGTTCGCGTTGATAAAATCAATTAATCGTTTGTTGGTCGGGTCTTCGTAATCGCAAAGGTCCTTTTTGAGCCCGAGGGGATCCGGCTGATGGATGGGCGCTGGGTGCGGATCCTGACGGTGGGGGACCAGTTCACGCGGGAGTGTGTGCTGCTGGCCGCCGCGGGCCGCTTCAGCGGCGAGCACGTGGGCGAGGTGCTGGAGGCGGGTCTGCGGGCACGCGGCAAGCCGCTTTCGATTACCGTGGACAACGGCGCCGAGTTCGCCAGTCGCGCGCTCGATGCCTGGGCTTACCGGTGCGGCATCGAACTGCACTTCATCCGGCCCGGCAAGCCGGTGGAGAATGGGTACATTGAGAGCTTCAACGGCCGGCTGCGGGACGAGTGCCTCAATCCGCACGTGTTCCTCAGCCTGGAGCAGCTGCGGATGTGCCTGGACCGCTGGCGGGACGACTACAACCGGGTCCGGCCGCACAGCGCGCTGGGCGACCGCGCTCCGGAGGAGTTCGCTGCCGATTGGAATCCGCCTCCCCCGCTCGCTACGCTCGCGGAGGAGGCGGATTCCATGGGAACCGCCCCGTCACTGGAGGTTCTCAGTTGAGTCTCCAAAGACTCGCCCGGCCGCTGAAAACGGCCATTTCCGCCTTGCCAAGGCCAAAAGCTCTGGTTTCCCCTGGTACAAAGTTGGGTAGCGGTTCACGGCTGAGCCTTTGACGGCGAACGGTGGGCCTGAATTGTGGGGCCGGACGCCCAGCCCCAGCTCATCGCCGCCTTTTAGGGCCGGTACCCGCCAGTAGCCTCCGAATCGAACAGAACAACCGAGCGGCCTTTGAGCGGCTGTGACCCGACTCGCGAAACAGCCGCGGTCTGAGCTGAGCAATCGTCGCAAACGGCCTGCCAATCGCCATTGGATGTGCGAAACCTTGCAGCCCCCGCCGGCGTTCGCCGGCCAACCTTTCCACTCTGCACTGCATCTCCTCTCAAAAGGGTCTTTCTATTTCTTGGGGCCTTTGCCCGTGCCGGTCCGCGGTCGCCGACTTTCTAGGTCGGCTGGCAGTCGGGCCCTGCGCGCTGCAGCGGGTAGAAACGGCTCTTCAGGATCGACGACCGGTTCAACGCGGCCCGGTAGCTCGGCCTTACCCAATGGCACAGCCGCACCTCGCCGGCGGCGAATACGAACGATGCAACCGCTTCGAGCGCGAATGCGCAGCTTCGCTGCAATAGAGCTTCATGGACGCGCTTCTGCGGCCAGTTGCCGGCGGCAAGCTTTCGTGCCCGCCCAAGGTCGGGTGTCGCCTCTGCGTCGCTTGAAGTTCGGAAGCCGTCCGCTCTCCGCCGGCCGCGATCCCGACCTTCGTCCTCGCAACCGACGGCGCCCTTGCCAAATTCCGACTCCCCCCAAATGGGGACGAGACCATTTTCAATCCCCCAACGGCTCTCGGGTGCGCTTCTACGTTATTGAAATAAAAATACTTATATCTCAACACTTCCTGCGTCGCTGCCGTTCCCTGGTCTCGCGCCAATCACCGGGTCGCGGCGCGCTCTCGGATCGCCCGGCGCTCTCAACCGCAATTCGCCCAGGGCTCATGGCCAAGTGCTGTCAAGCGCCGACCGCCGCCCGGCGCAGCCGCTCATCGCATGCTCCTGTAACCAGATGCCCGAAACGTCGTATCGTTATCGGTTGCGCTGGCGGCACGCCTGCCGTGGCGCTGCGGGTCAAATCGCGATACATTCCCTTGCGGAGGATTCCCCCCATGTCCGTAAAGCCGTTCCTGCTGGCCCTCCTCGCCGGCGCCTTGACGTTTCCCGTCGTCGGCCAAAACCCGAATCGGAACGCCAACGAAACCCAGGAGCAGCGCGATGCCCTGGGCTCGTTGAAATGGCGCAACCTCGGCCCCGCCGTGGCCGGCGGCCGGGTGGCGGCAGTGGCTGGCATCCCCGGCAATCCGCTGGTCTATTACGTCGGCGCGGCCGGCGGCGGCGTTTGGAAGACCACCGACGGCGGCTTTACCTGGAAGGCGATCTTTACCAAAGAGCCGGTGACGTCGATCGGCGCCATCGCCTTGGCCCCCTCCAATCCCAATTTGGTCTGGGTGGGCACCGGCGAGGCCAACATCCGTAACGACGTGATTGCTGGCCGCGGCGTGTATTTTTCCCCCGACGCCGGCGCTACCTGGAAGTTCATGGGCCTGGCCGACGCCGGTCAGATCGGCCGCATCGTGGTCAGCCCGCAGGACCCGAACACCGTCTTCGTCGCCGTCCTAGGCCACGCCTGGGGGCCGAACGACACGCGCGGCGTCTATCGCACCACCGATGGCGGCAAGTCTTGGCAGCGCGTGCTCTATGTCAATGACACGACCGGCGCCGTGGATATCGTCATGGAGCCCGGCAACCCGATGGTGCTGTTGGCGGCGATGTGGCAGGCGCAACGCCATCCCTGGACCCTCGACGACGGCGGCCCCGGCAGCGGCATCTACCGCTCCACCGACGGCGGCTCGACCTGGCAGAAGCTGACCCACGGCTTGCCGCAAGAGCCGCTCGGCCGCATCGGCTTGGCCATGGCGCCCAGCGACCCGCAGCGCGTCTATGCCTTGATCGAAGCCAAAAACGGCCGCCTCTGGACCAGCGACGATCTCGGAGATCACTGGACGATGGTCAGCAATAGTCACGAGATTGACGGCCGCCCTTGGTACTTCTCGCGCGTCGAAGTGGCGCCCAATGACGCCAATCGCGTCTATTTCCTCTCCGTCGAAATGTTCGTCAGCCAGGACGGCGGCAAGACCGTCGAGCCCATGGGGCGCGGCGTGCATCCCGATAATCACGACATCTGGATCGATCCCAAGAATCCCGAACGCATGATCGAGGGCAACGACGGCGGCGTCGTGCTCTCGACCGACGGCGGCGCACATTGGCGCTTTCTGGCCGATTTGCCCATCGAGCAGTTTTATCAGGTGGCGGCCGACACCAAGCTGGCCTATGACGTTTGCGGCGGCTTGCAGGACAACAGCGCCTGGTGCGGGCCCACGCGCAGCGGCTTCGCCATCAGCGGCAACGATTGGCATCCGGTGGTCGGCGGCGATGGCGAATATTCAGTGCCGGCGCCCAGCGATCCCAATATCGTCTATTCCGATTCCCAAAACGGCTCCATCGTACGCCTCAACCTCCAGACCGGCGAGTCGCGCTTCATCCGCCCCTACATTCTCGGCGTCGAGGATTACGCCGCCAAGGATCTGAAATACCGCTTCAATTGGACGACCCCCATCGCGGTTTCGCCCACGGACGCCAACACCGTTTATATCGGCGGCAACGTGCTGTTCAAGAGCACCGACGGCGGCATGCACTGGTCGCCGATCAGCCCCGACTTGACACGCAACGATAAAAGCAAGCAGCAAATCCCGGGCGGCGACATCGAGTACGACATCAGCGGCGCCGAAACCTATGACACCATTCTTTCCTTCCGCGTCTCGCCCGTCGATCCCAAGGTGATCTGGGTGGGAACCGACGACGGCTTGGTGCAGGTCACCAAGGATGGCGGCGCGCATTGGACCAACGTCACCGCCAACATCCCCAATCTTCCCGAGTGGGGTCGCGTGCAGCAGATCGAGGCCTCGCCCTTCGATCCCGCGACCGGCTACGTGGCCGTGGACTTCCACGAGACCGACAACATGAAGCCGTATGTCTTCAAAACCCACGACTACGGCCAGACCTGGACCTCGATCTCGGCAGGACTGCCGCAGGACGAGCCGGCGCGCGTGATCCGCGAGGACCCGAACAAGAAGGGCTTCTTGGTCGTCGGCACCGACACCGGCGTTTTCTACTCGGCCAACGACGGCGACACTTGGCAGCCGCTCAAAGGCAATCTGCCCACGGTGACGGTTTATGACTTGCTGTTCGTCAAGCGCCATCACGATCTCGTCATGGCCACCCACGGCCGCGGCTTGTGGGTTCTCGACAATCTCACCCCGCTCGAGGATGCGACGCCGGAGACCGAATCCGCCGCCCTGCATCTGTTCCCCGCGCTGCCCGGCTACATGATGAACCTGCGCCCGCTGCGCACGCCCAGCATCAGCAGCTTCACCACCCCCAACCCGCCCGGCGGCGTGGTCATCGACTACTACCTCAAATCCGAGCTCAAGGCGACGCCGCAGGAAAAGCAGCGCCATCAGACTCCGGTGAAGATCACGATCACCGACGCCAAGGGCAACGTCGTGAATACGCTCTACGGCCCCGCCGAGAAAGGCATCAACCGCTTCAGTTGGATGATGGACTATGCGGGCGCCACGCCGCTCAGCTTCGTGCGGCAGTCCTCCGAACAAAGTTTCTTCCGCCGCCGCGGCGGTCCCCCGGTCGTGCCGGGAACCTACAAAATTACCGTCAGCGCGGCCGGCGAAACCCAGTCCATCGAAGCGCAAGTGCGTCCCGATCCCCGCTTCCCGGTCGATATGGCGAACTTCGAGGAGAACACGCGCTTCGCCTTGCAGGTCCGCGACGAAGTCTCGGCCTTAAACCAAATGATCAACCGGCTCCATGATCTGCACACGCAGTTGGGCTCGGTCGAGAAGATGCTGCAGCCCGCCGATCCTACCGCGGAGATCTCGCCCGCGTATCGCCAGGTGCTGGAGCGCGCGCGCGCCTTGGACAAGCAGGTCACCAGCCTCGAGGAAACCGTCTATAACGACAAGCTGCAGCCCGGCGGCGAAGACGATTTGCATTACTTGGCCAAGCTGCACGATCTGCTGAGCCGGGCCATGTACAGCGCTTCGCCCGGCTACGACCTTCCGGTGCGCCAGGACGCGATCGCGTTGCAGCAGCAACTGCGCGCACAGCTCAGCCAAAGCTTGACCAGCTTCAATACTCTCTTGCACACCGAAGTGGCGGCGTTCAACAAGCTCGCCTTGCAGAACAATGCGGCGACGCTCTACGCCGGCGAACCGATCGCGCTCAAGACTGCTGGTGGCGGGATGTAAGGGTGCGTGGCCGCGGGCGGCTGCGGCGCCCGCTTAGAATAAAACGAGCGAGAAGCGGTTGCCTAATTGTCCCGGCTTTCGGCGCGGAAGAGGAGTGAGGCCTTTCCTCCGGGAAACGCCGCCGCCTCGCGGCGGCGGAAGAGCCCGTCGGCATTATGAAACCGCTTGGAGCTCCGATGCCGCATTGTCTCGACCAGCGCCAAGTGCCGGGGGCTAGCCGGCTCTTCACCGACTATCTCTACGCCTACGAGCGCGTCGGCCAGTGGTATGGCGCGGAACTGCCGCCGTTCGCGCCGGAGTCGCTGGCGGTAGCGGCGCGCCGCGTCTCGCTTCCTGCCGCCCGGCGCCAGGCGCTGGTCGAAGCATTGGCGCAAGCGCACCGGGATTTGCCCCCGAGCGCCGCGCGCGAAGCCAATTTGGCCCGCTTGCGCTTGCCCGATACGGTCGCCATCGTGGCCGGCCAGCAGGTGGGGCTCTTCGGCGGCCCGTTGCTGACGATCTTGAAGGCGCTGACCGCCATCAAGCTGGCCGAGCGGCTGCAGAGCCAGGGCCAGAACGCCGTGCCTTTGTTTTGGCTCGCCAGCCAAGATCACGACTTGGCGGAAATCAATGCCGCCTGGGCGCTGGATCGCGAGGCCCGGCTTCAACGCATCGCGGTCGAGCTCGCCGCCTCCGCCCAGCGTGTCCCGGTCGGACGGGTGCGGCTGGGCAACGGCATTGCGACGGCGCTGGCGCAATGGCGCGCCGTGACCGGCGGCGATGGCGGCTTGGCCGACTGTTATCGCCCCGAGGCCACGTTCGCGAGCGCATTTCGCGAACTCACGGCCCGATGGTTCGAGCCATGGGGTTTGCTCTTCATCGATCCTCTCGATCCTCCCATGACGGAGCTGGCGGCGGAGACGTTAAGCGCGGCAGTCGCGCGGGCGCCGGAACTGCTTGTCGCCCTGAGCCAAAGGTCCGTGGAGCTCAAGGCGGCGGGGTATCATGCCCAGGTCGAAACCGAAGACGGGGCGACGCTGCTCTTCGGCGAGCAGCAGGGCCAGCGCGTGGCGCTCCGCTACGAAGCGGGAACTTGGAGCTGGGGCGCGCAGCGGCTGGAATCGCCGGAGTTGATGCGCCGGATCGCCGCCGAGCCGCACCTCTTTTTCCCGGCGGTCCTGCTCCGGCCGGTAGTGCAAGACGCGCTGCTGCCCACCGCCGCTCAGGTCTGCGGTCCGGCCGAGACCGCCTATCTGGCGCAGTCCGCGGCCTTGTATCACGTGTTGGAGCGCCGCCAGCCGTTGGTGTATCCGCGTGTCAGCGCCACCCTCCTCGAGCCGCGCGTGCGCCGCTGGCTGGAAAAATATGGCTTGACGCTGCCGCAAATCTGGCAGCAGCCGCCGAGCCCCGACCCGGGCGCCAGCTTGGGTGCGAAGCTTGCCCGGGAAACGCTGCCGCCCGGGCTCGAACAGGCCCTGGGGGCGCTGCGCGGCGCCTGGGAGCGAGATTTTCAGAGTGTGGTGGAGCAGATTCGCGCGCTCGACCCGACCTTATCCGACTTCGCCGCGACCGCCGGGGCGAAGATGCGGCATCAGTTGGATCAGATTGAAAATCGCGTCAGCCGCGCGTTGGCGCGGCGGCAAGACGACCTCGAACGCCATGCACGCGGTCTGGTCGGCGCGCTCTTTCCCGAGCGCCACTTGCAAGAGCGCCTGTTGACGGGAGCGATCTGGGCTGACGCGATTCCGGTGCTGCACGCGCGTATCGTTCCCGAATGTGCCGACCACCAAGCCATCGAACTCTGATTTCGAAACTAGCCGCCGATTCCGTGTCACGCCCTTCGTGCGGCGCAGGGCAGCTTGGGCGCAGACGCTTTTATTGCCCCGTGCATCGCGGTCAGCTGGGCTGCTGCTGCTCTTCTTCCTCTACTTCTGCTTCCTCGAGGCCTGCGTAAATCGAGAAACTGTAATCGATGTCGTCGTCGTGATTGACCCGGGAGGCCTTCTCATGGCTGCGCTGCAAACGCCGCTCCATCTTTTCTTTTTGTCTTTCCTGACGCGCTTTTTCTTTTTGGCGTTTTTGGAAACTGGGACGGGAGCGACCGGCCATGATCCACCTCCAAAATCAAGAATCCGCGCCACTGGCCAACAAGCACGGCGGCGCAACAAGCCCCTCCTCTCGGCCGCCCGGCGCGCCGAGGGCCGCAAGTACCGGAAGTGCCGGTATGAGAGGCGCTTGCGGGAGTTGCCTTTTATAGTTTAGCAGCTTCGGCGCGCGGGAGAAAATGCGCGCGAAGTCCGCTTGCGCTGGAGCAGGCGAGCGCAGCGCGAAATCGCAAATTTTGGCGGAAATCTCCCGCGATCACGCTTCGAAGCGCAGGGCGTCGAGACGTTGCAGCGCCAGCTTATATCGGCCGGCTTGGTGGGCGGCAAGGAGCTGGAGCTGGCGATGGGCCCAATCCGAAAACAGCACGCCCGCCATATTCATCGAAACGGCATAAAAGCCCACCCAGAACTCCGACCGCAAGGTGACCGCTGGCGACATGGTGTGAATGAGACGGGTCAGCGTGCGGTAGTCCTTGTGCGGATCGCCGGACAGCAGGCCCGCCTGCTTCAGCTCCGCCAAAAGGGAAAGCTTGGCGCCGGCGACGCGGGAATGCGCATAACGGAGGGTGAAGAAGATGAGCGCAATCGCGCTGATCGCAAGCTCGATCAGCGAGCGGCCCAGGTCCGGCGGCGGCGGAATCGCGATCATGCCGCCCCCTGTTGCGGAAGCGCCAGCGGCAAGTCCGCGCGCCTCGGCCGCGGCGGCTGGCCTTCTTCCCGCTCCGCCATCGCATATGCGAGCAGGACGATCGAAGCGGTAGAAAGAAGCGGCACGGCCCAGCTCAAGATGTAGCCGAACACCGCGACCAAGGACCACGCGCAGGCGCTGGCGCTGTAAAAGATGCCGCAGCCGGCCGCGATGCGGCGAATACGCAGCCCGGGCACGTGCATCGCCCCGATGGCTCCCCACAGCACGAATGAGCCGAGCATGCCGGCGGCCGCCAGGTTCTGCTCGGCCTCGTTGGCGAAGGCGATCAGGTGCCGCAGGCTGAAGGCAGCCGGGCCGAGGCGGCTGAACACGGCGGCAAAACTGACGATCGCAATTCCGGCCAAAATGGCCACGGCTGTGCCGCGGACCATGGGGAGGGAAATCCTGGTTTTGGCGAGAACGGTCTCAGCCAGCCGCAGCAGCACCAGCAGGCCGAAAAAGACGACAATCAGGTCGGACCAGTAGTAGACCTGCGCGTAAAGAATCGAAGTCTTGGGATTGAAGCCGAGCCAGAGGACGCCATAAAGCGCAATGTCCTCCAACAGCATGAGGAGGAGCCAGAGCTTTACGACGAGCCACCTTTTGAGCGGAAGTCGAAACGCGAGGGCCAGTCCCCCGGCCTTCGCCAGTGTACCGATCAGGCCCGGAATAAGACTAAGGCTCAACTGGGGCACCCTCTGGCGCCCCAGTATAGCACCTGAAGCGCTCTACCAGCCGCTGCCCGGGATCGGGAGGCCTGTTCCGCTCCGTAGCCCGCTGCCCGGGATCGGGAGGCCCGTTCCGC
>Ga0209062_1003467_pt1 | contig 18178 bp, 15 predicted proteins | sample Coa_R2_2_FD_187158 | JGI IMG/M metagenome (GOLD analysis project Ga0209062, IMG submission 187158) | Surface soil microbial communities from Centralia Pennsylvania, which are recovering from an underground coalmine fire - Coalmine... | ecosystem: Environmental > Terrestrial > Soil > Unclassified...
AAATGCCACGCAACGCCCCGACCGGCTTTGTCTGCGCCTTCTTCGCGACCATCATGGGCTTTGCGCTGATCTGGCACATCTGGTGGATGGTCATCCTCGGCGGCATTGGCGCCTTTGCCACCTTCGTGGTGTTCGCCTGGCGCGACCATGACGAATACATCATTCCGGCGGCCGAGGTCGCGCGCATCGATCGCGCCAACCGCGAGGTGCGCCTCGCCGCGCTTCGCGCGAGGAGCGCAGCATGACCGACGCGACACTCGCTTACGGCCAGAGCGATCCCTATCACCTGCATGGCGGGCGGCCGCATGAGGGGCCGGCCTCGAAGCGGATCGTGACCGGCTACGGCTTCTGGATTTTCCTGCTCAGCGACATCGTGATGTTCTCCTGCTTCTTTGCCGCTTTTGCGGTGCTGCGGGGCCAGACCGCGGGCGGGCCGAGCGGCGCCGAGCTGTTCGATCTCAGAAGCGTTGCGCTGGAGACCGCGTTCCTGCTGATCTCGAGCTTCATCTGCGGGCTCGCCATGATCGCCGCGGATTTGCGCAATGCGTTCTGGTTTCAGATCGGCATGGCGGTGACCTGCCTGTTCGGGCTCGGCTTTCTCGCCCTCGAGTTCCGCGAGTTCGCCGACCTGGTCGGGCGCGGCGCCGGCCCGACGCGCAGCGCCTTTCTGTCGTCGTTCTTTACCCTGGTCGGATGCCATGGCGCGCATGTCTCGGCGGGCACGCTGTGGCTGCTCACCATGATGGCGCAGGTGTTCGCCAAGGGCTTTCGTGCCGATATCATGCGGCGCCTGTTGTGCTTTGCGCTGTTCTGGCATGCGCTCGACATCATCTGGGTCGCGATCTTCTCCGTCGTCTATCTGCTCGGGAGCGCCGCATGAGCGATCAGCATGTGCATCATCCGACCGACCTCGCGCCCGGCGATGAAGAGGAAATCCGCGTCGGCCCGCGCCTGCTCGGCTATGTCGTCGGTCTCGGGCTTGCGATCCTTCTGACCGCGACCTCGTTCTTCATCGCCGGCACGAACCTGGTCTGGCAGCCGTCGATTCCCGTCGCGCTGGTGGTGCTGGCGATTGCGCAAATGGGCGTGCACCTGGTGTTCTTCATCCACATCACCACCGACCCCGACAACACCAACAACGTGATGGCGCTCGCCTTCGGCCTGCTGATCGTGTTCCTGGTGGTGGGCGGCTCGCTCTGGATCATGAGCAACCTCAACCAGAACATGCCGCCGATGGACCAGATCATGCAGATGCAGCGGTGAGGTGTCATCGCTCAATCGATCATGGCTTTGCCCGCGCCAGGCGCGTGCTGTCGAATTTGTGGGACCGATGGGCACCGCCGTCGCGCCAGCTTAATGGGCGCTTAATGCTTTTGCGCGACAGATAGGCCACCAGCGCGAAATGACATTGTAGCAGAAATGCGGCTCCGTCCCCGGGGAGGGGAATGGCATGGGACTGCTCATCGCTGGCCTGCTCGCTGGTATCCTGATTGGCTTTGCCTGGCTTGCCCCGTCGGGCCACCTGGAGGGATGCACCTTCCAGTGGCAGGGGTGTTTCGATCAGGCAAGCACGGCACCACCGTTCCGGACAGCGGCGCTCCGACCGGTTTCTCGGATGGGTGAAACCAACTCCGACGTCGACTCGCCGGCGGCGCAGAAGCTCGTCGCACATTCAACCGCCAAACACCGGTCGGCGCGGGCGCACCACGGGGTCGCGCTCGCCAAAGCGGCGGTACAACCGGGAACGGTCGGCGCCTCCTCATCCGAACGTCAGGCGGCGGAACGGCCCGATCCGGTGCTGCAGAGGGCAAAGCTCTCCGTCGCTGCCAAAATGGAGAACCCGGCCTCAGCCGAGTTCGGCGACATGGATCGCGCCTTCAGAAAAAACACGCTGGGGCGGGCGACAGACACCATTTGCGGCCACGTCCATGGGAAGACTGCATCAGGCGGTAACACCGGAGAGAGGCCATTTCTCTATCTTGTGAAGGAAGATGATGCATACGTTGTCGATGGCAAGCCTGACTCGGCTGCTGCGATCGCCTACCGGAATATCTGCAATTAGAGCCTGATCCGGCGGCGCGGCTATTCGCGTTTCGCGCCGGAGCAAATCCTGCGGAAAGAATTTCCGCACCTGCAAGCAAGACCTGTCTTGGCAAGCCGCGGGCATCTTTGGCCATGCACGGGCGGCAAAGCGTTACGATCGGACGTTTTCAACCGGGGTAGTCCAGCGCTGATCTGCGGATTCGCTTCTTGCGAAGGAGCGATCGAGCTCAGCAATTTCTGTGGTTGGGAGTAGCAATGGACGATATCGTCAATTCGGCAGGACGGCTCGACGGAACGCTGCAATTGCCGGCGCTTCTGCTGATCGAGCCGCTTACCCTGACACGGACCTGCATTCTCAATATTCTCAGGCGCGAGTTGATTGGATTCGACATCCTCGACATCGCGACGACCGACGACCTCGATTGCACGTCGGGACGCGACATCCGCCTTGTCGCGCTTGGCATTGGAGACAGGTCTGTCGTCGATTCGTCCGTCGAGGACGATCTCGCCTTGCTGGTGGATTACTGCTCCGCCGCGTCTGTCGCGCTGCTGTCAAATCGCGACGATGAAGCCACCGCGCTCGCGGCGATGCATCGCGGCGTTCGCGGCTTCTTCCCGAGTTCCCTCCCGGTCGAGGTTGTCGTGGCCGGCTTGCGTCTTGTGCTCGCCGGTGGCGTCTACAGGCCTCTTCCGATCCTCGGACGGGCCGCGACCGGCGAGGTGGGACCGCCGTGTTCGCGTGTGCCGGCATCGACTTGCCTGGACAATCGAGCCGAGAAGGGCGCGACGGAGAGGAGCGTGGGCGACTTCACGCCACGCGAGCAACAGGTGCTCGCGGAGCTGGAGCTTGGCCTGCCAAACAAGGTGATTGCAGCCAAGCTCAGGCTTTCTGAAAACACCATCAAGATGCACGTTCAGCACATCATGCGAAAATGTGCCGCGCGCAACCGCACCCAGGCGGTTCTCCGCTGGAGCGGCCGGTTGCCGGGCAGGGCTCGCAATAGCGACACCATCTCGTCACATTCCTGAAGTGAAGGCTCAGTCCTCCCGGAAAGCCGTGTGGAAGCTGTCGATCAGGGGGCGCAATGCGTAAAGCGCCACGGTGGTGTGTCCCGTCGTGATGAAGACCTGCGCCGGCATTCCGGAGATGATCTTGATGTGCTGCTCCGTGATCCGCGGGTCCTCGACGCGAATTTTTGCCGAGTAATAGGGCTGGTCGGTGCGCTTGTCGAGAAGCCGATCGGCGGACACCTGCATCACCGTGCCCTCAAGCCGCGGCACACGGCGCTGATTGTAGGGAAGCAGGTGCACCGCGGCCTTCAGGCCTGGATAGACCACGTCGATGTCCTCCGGCTTGAGGCGCGCGACCACGATCAGGCGGTCCTGCCGGGGCACCAGGTCGAGCAGCGGTGCGCCGGGCGCAATCACGCCGCCGGGCGTATGAACCCGGAGTTCGGTGACCACGCCATCCTCGGGCGCCTTGATCTCGGTTCGGGACAGCTGATCCTCGGCGGCAATCAGCTTCTCGCGCAGTTGAAATTTCTGGTTCTGCGCTTCGCGCAGCGACTGGGCGACGTCATTTTGCCTGTCGCTTTCGAGCTTGTAACGCGTCGCATTGGACTCGTTGATGACCTGTTGGGCGCGCGAAATCTGCGCCGCCAGTTCGCCTCTGCGCCCCTCGATATCGGCCATTTCCCGTTGCAGGTTGAGAAGACGAGGCCGCCGCTCGAGGCCCTTTTCGACAAGGGTCGCGACCATATCCAGTTCCTCGCTGACGATGGCCGAGCGCTGCGCGGCGGCGGCCGCTTGCGCCCTCAGCCCCTCAATCTCCTCCATGATCTCGGATTTCTTCTGGTTGATGATCGCAAGTTGCGATTCGAACACCTCGTGTCGCGTTGCATAGATCGTTCGCTGCGCGGACAGGAGGGCCGCGGCCGGAGCGTTCTGCGCCGCTAGGGTCTGCAGTTCGCTTGGAAAGGTGACGCGATCGCGCTCTTGCTGTTCGGCGAGCAGCCGTGCCTCGCGTGCCATGGCGTCCCACAGCTGGGCCCTCAGGCTCTCGACCTCGGCGCTGGCCCTGGTGTCATCAAGCGCGATCAAGGTCTGTCCGCTGTGCACGACGTCACCATCTGAGACGAGGATGGCCCTGACGATGCCGCCCTCGAGATGCTGGATGGTCTTCTTGCTGGATTCCGACTCGACGACCCCGGATGCGATTGCGGCGCTCTCGAGCGGCGCGAAACTTGACCAGGTGCCGAGCCCCAAGACAAAGCAGAGCGCCAGGAGATTGCCGGTCAGCGTGAGGCCGCGAAGCGCGCTGCGCGGGGAAGCCGGTGTCGGGGGCGAGCACCAGGGGAAGCCGAGCGGTGCAAAATCGTCGATTTCCGTGATCGCCATCCCGAAGCGGCGCTCGGGCCGTGGATCAGGCGAGGGCGCCTGTGCAAGCTCCGCCTCGAGCGTCATGGAACGGACAGCTCCGGCGGCGCATCGACGACCGCTCGCGGATGATCCGGGGACGTGACCTGTGACGGTACTTCTGTCACGACCGGTGATGTCACTTGGGGCCGGCTGAGATGCTGTTCGAAAATCTGCTCGCTCGGGCCGAACGCCTGCAGCACGCCGCCCTGCATGATGGCGATCTTGTCGGTGGCGGCGAGGATGCCCATCCGGTGGGTGATGATGACCACCGTGGTGTTGGCGAGCTTCAACTGTCCGATGGCATCGAGCAGAACGTGCTCACCGACATAGTCGAGGCTCGCGTTCGGCTCATCGAGCACCACAAGGCGTGGGTCGCCGAAGAACGCCCGGGCAAGACCCAGACGTTGGCGATAGCCGCGCGAAAAGCCCACCCCACCGTTGGAGACGGGAGTGTCATACGCCTCGGGCAAGCTCATGATGGACTCGTGGATCCCCGCAAGCCGTGCCGCTTCGGCGAGTTTGTCAGGGTCGGTGTCATCGAGCCTGCCGATATTGTCCCTGATCGTGTCGCCGAACAGGTTGATGTCCTGCGGCAGGTACCCAAGGTAGCGGCCGCCGAGCCCCTGGCGCAAAACCGAGACGTCGACATCGTCGAGCTGGACGCGCCCATGCGTGGGCGACGATATTCCGGCGATGATCTGGCCAAGCACCGACTTGCCCGAGCCGGACGGGCCGATGATGCCCACACATTCGCCAGGCGCGAGCGAGAACGAAATGTCCTTGAGCACGAAATGACCGCTCTGCCGCAATTCCAGGCCAACAGCGTCAATGATGAGCTCGCCGCGCGGCCGGTCCGGACGAATGCCGGTATCTTCCGCAAGCGAGGAAGTGGCCGCCAGCATGGCGCCGAGCCGCCGATAGGCGCCATGGGCCGTCGTCAGTGCTCGCCATGCGGCGACCGTGCCGTCGACCGGAGCAATCGCGCGGCCGAATAGCAGTGACGCCGCAAAAATGATGGCGGGATTGCTGCCGTGATCAAGCACGAGCCATGCGGCCGCACCCATGATCAGGACCTGCGCCAGCGCGCGGATCGGTTTGGACACGAGCATGATGGTTTCGGACCGCTGCTGGGCGAAATCCTGCTCGTTTCGCGCTTCATGCGCGGCCCGCTGAATAAGGCGCGCGGTCCCTTCGAACGTTCCCATGGCGCGGATCATGTGAATATTGGCCGCCGCAGTCATGAGCCGGCTGTAGCCCCTCGAGAATGCGGCACCGGATTTGGCCAGCGCCTCTTCGGTCAGCAGTTCCTTGGCGAGCGTCAGTGCGAACGAGAACGCCACGCTGGCCGCCGTGATCAGCCCCAGCAGGGGATGGATGAGAAAGAGGACAACGACAAACAGAGGTGCCCATAGCGCGTCAAACAGCATCGGGCACGCGCCGGAGTCCATGAACTGCCGTAGCAGCGTGAGGTCCCGGTGAGCCTCCGCGACCCGCGAGGGGTCGCCGCGGAAGGCACATTCCAGCGATGTCGATAGCACGCTCGGTCGAAGCCGGTCCTCGAGCCACGCGCCAAGCCGGCCCAGCGCGGCCCGGCGCAACGCGTCGAGCATTCCGCCGATCACGACGGTGAACGCCACGATCAAGGTCAGCAACATCAGCGTGGGGCCGCTGCGGCTCGACAGGACCCGATCGTAGATCTGCAGCAGGTAGATTGAGGGGGCAAAGAGCAGCAGATTGTAGCTGCAGCTATAGGCTAGCACCAGTGCAAGCGGGCCCGCGCAGGCCCGAAGTGCCGCCTGCAGCGGGGTCTGCGGGGACGCTGCGATGTGCAACCGGAAGGACGGCATCGGCATGTCGTCACCGTTGGAGTTTCTCGCCGCAATCAGAGACCGGCGACGTCGGCCGCCGGTCTCCGCCGCCCACGGACGCGCGTCAGATGGAGCTGTCGAAGCTGATGTCCACGTTGCCGCCCAGCGCCGCATTTCCGCTACCGCCGTTGCCGCCGACGCCGGCCATGACTTCCTGATGCATGTCCGCCATCAGGGAGTTCGTCTGGGTCGCCGTCGTGTTGGCATGGACGGTGGAGGTGTCGTATCCGCTGCTCGAGGTCTGATCTCCATTGGAATTGGCAGTTCCGCCGTGAGCCTTCGCGAACCAGTCAGCCTTGCCAGTCGCGCTGGCGTCCCAGCTGGCCTTCTGGTGAACGTGGTCGCCGGTATTCACCGAGACGCTGCCGCCCGTCGAAGAATTGGAGGGATCGAAGCTGAGCACGGGCTGATTGGCGACGTATCCCTTGAAGCTGCCGTCGCCGCCATTCCCGGCGCTGTTGCCGCCGGTGTCTATCGCCTTGAAATGGATCGAGTCGGAAACATTGATCGATGGTTTTGAGTAGTGCATGAGAGCCTCCGTGTTGTGTTCGCGGGTCTCCACGGGGGTGGAGATGATCGACTTGCGCATCGAGTTTGGTCTGCACGCGGCTGAATGGGATAGATGCCAAATGGAATGGCATGCGGTTCGGTGGGCACACCCGAAAGACTACATGAGCATGCGCCACGCCCGCGCCCATCGGCCGCGCGCCAACGCCCGATGGGATGCCGCGCCGCGACCTGACATCCGTGCATTCGTTGGGCGTTATGCGATCAGATGGAGATCCGACAGGAGGTGCGCGGCGACATCGCCGCCCAACGCCAGGTTGCCGTTGCCGCCATCGCCGCCGATTCCGGCCATCTGGGTCGCGCTCTGGTCGATATGCACGTTGTTGACCTGGTTGGCCTCGGCGGTCGCGTGGGGACCCGCAATCGCAATGTTGATCGGCGCATAGATCGCGACGCTGACATCGACGAGGCTGCCCGAAAAGTGGCCGCTGCCGCCATTGCCGGCGCCGTTGGCGCCGGTCGCGATCGCGTCGGAGCCGCCGCTCGACCCGGACAGATGGATACCGCTGCCACCGCCGATTGCCAGATTGCCGCTGCCGCCATTGCCGCCAATCCCGGCGGTTTGCGAGGACGACTGATCCAGATTCACATTGTTGGTCTGGCCGGCATAGGCGCTGGAATTATAACCCGCCACCGCGATATTCACCGGATCGTAGAGTGCGAAGGACGCATGGACCAGCCCGCCATAGGCGTGGCCATCACCGCCATTGCCGGCCTGGTTGCCGCTGCTCTGAATCATCTCCCAGCCCGACGACGAACCCGATCCGAGCAGCGACAGGTCGCCTCCGATGGCGGCATTGCCGTTGCCGCCGTTGCCGCCGACGCCTGCGATCTGAATGGCCGATTGATCGATCTGCACTGCATTCGATTGAGACGCCTCGGCCGTTCCACCGGGGCCGGCCTCCGCGATGTTGATCGGATGATAGATGACGATGGGCGCGTCCAGCAGCGTTCCGGAAAAGCTGCCCTGGCCGCCATTCCCGGCGCCGTTGCCTCCCGTCGCGATCAGTTCGGGACCGGAAGCGGAAAGGGCGGCACTTCCGCCCACCGCGACATTGCCGTCGCCACCATTGCCGCCGATGCCGGCCATCTGCAGCGCGGACTGATTGAAGCTCGCATTGTTGGTCTGGTCGGCCAGCGCCGTGGAATCGTATCCCGCTGCCACCGTCATGTTGATCGGCTCGTAGACGATCATCGAGGCATGAATGATGCCGCCATAGAAATAGCCGTCGCCGCCATTGCCGGCCGTATTGGCTTCGCTCTCGATTGCGCTCGCGCCTGGCCCGGCGATGCTTGAGGCTGAGGCAGGCTCGACGGCGTAGACGTTGCCGGCCGCCGCCAAATTGCCGTTTCCGCCATGACCGCCGACGCCCGCGATCTGAAAGGCATGCTGATCGATCTGGACGGCATTGGACTGGTACGCGTCAGCGCGCCCGTGCCCGGCTGCGTGCGCGGTATCAACCGGACTGAAGAATATGGCTGGAGCGTTGATCGCCTCACCGGCAAAGAAGCCGCCGCCACCGTCGCCTGCGCTGTCGTCGCCAGTGTCGATCGCGGAAGGGAGCAAGGCGTCCGGCCTTCCGGGGGCATGCATGCCATGGCCATCATGCCCGTGATGGGGCTGATGATGCAGCCGGATGCCATCCGACAGCTCCCACAAATTCATGGTCGCTCTCCTGGTCGAGAATCGCGACCCCGCGGGTGTCGCCGGTCCGTTCCGACCTGAGAACGAAATCTCCTCCTCGGCCCGCGAAAAGCCGAGTCGTCAATTCAGGTGCAGTCTTTGGGGTGAGCGAGATCATATCGGCTACACCCGTTTCGATGCAGTGGTTCGGTCACAGCTGCGCCGATCTGGGTCTCGCCTCAGGCGCCGCATGGCTTTGGCCCAACTTATCCGTCACTTGCCCTTGCTTGCGCGGCAGTTGAACGCGCGGCGGAAGCCCGCGGCCTTGGCGTCGTCCTCGGAGCAGAACCAGCGGTCAGCTTGGGTGCCGGCATAGCTGAGGCAGCCCTGCAGATGATAGATGCCGACATTGCCGGTCAGGCGGGCGCGCACGGCAAACTTGCCCTTGATGCTGCAGTTCGGCGGCATCGCCAGATCCGTCGGAAACAGCACATTGCGGATCTCGGCATCGCGATCCGCGCGGCAGGATGCGCCCAACAGCGCACCGTCCTTTTTGCCCATGCGAAAATCCTGCGGCAGTGCGAAGCAGCCCTTCCACAGGCCGAGATTGCCCGCCTTCGCGGCGGCCGCGTCGTCCTTGAGATGCAGCTTCGCGGCGGGCTCGACGCTCACGGCAAGACCCTTCTGCACCAGCTGCCGATTGAGGCTTTCGGTTTCGCCATCGACCCGGCAGATGCCGAGATGGCGGTTTCTGAACGTCTTGTCCGGACCGAGATCGTCGCAATGAACATTGCCGCCGCCGATCAGCTTCGTCAGCTGTTCGCGCGCGTCGAGGCCGCAGGCGAAGGGGTCGGCATGGTCGTCGATGCACACCTGGTCCAGTTCGGGTGCATCAGCGCCGTCGAGACGGTAGGCGACATCGCCGAGCTGGATGGTGTCGCCGTCCCTGATCACGACACTCGCCGCCTGCGCAGGGCCGGAAAACGGCACAGGCGACAAAACAAGAACGATAGCTGAGGCCAGCGAAAGCAGATGCAGCAGGTTCAATCGTTGCATGTGTCACACTAATCAAAAAGGGATGCAGGCACGGCGTCCTGCCATAGTTGCATTGTCACAAAAATTGACGGCTTGCACGCGCGTCCTGCATGGATGCCCCCGGTTTCGGTCGCTTTACTCGATCCCCGGACTGATCCTATCGTCGATCCTGTCGCTGGCGACTGCCCGCGTCACGGTGCGTCGATCGCCATCGAAATCGGCGACGGCCTTCTGAGGGGGTGAAATGCCAAAACACGATCCTGTCGACGTGCTCATCATCGGCGCCGGCGCCTCCGGCGCCGCGGTCGCCTGGAGCCTCGCCGACACCAGGATGCACATCCTTTGCCTGGAGCAGGGCGGCTGGATGAAGCCGTCGGAATATCCATCGACCGGGCGGGACTGGGAGGCGCGCTTCTATGGCGACTATTCGCCGAGCCCGAACATCCGCGCGCGGGCTGAAGACTATCCGATCAACGACGACAACTCGCCGATCAAGGTGGTGAACTTCAACGGCGTCGGCGGCTCGACCGTGATGTATACGGCGCATTGGCCGCGCCTCCACCCCAGCGATTTCCGGGTCAAGACGCTCGATGGCGTCGCCGACGACTGGCCGATCGATTACGACACGCTGGCGCCGTTCTTTGCCGAGAACGATCGCATGATGGGCGTCTCGGGGCTTGCGGGCGATCCGGCCTTTCCGCCGACGGAGCCGCCGATGCCGCCGCTGCCGCTCGGCAAATCCGGCACGCTGTTTGCCAAGGCGATGAACAAGCTCGGCTGGCACTGGTGGCCCTCGGACACCACGGTTGCGACCACCGATTATGAGGGCCGGGCGCGCTGCATCAATCTTGGCCACTGCACGCCGGGCTGCGCGCAAGGCGCGAAAGCCTCCACCGACATCACCTATTGGCCGCTGGCGCTGCGCGCTGGTGTCGAGTTGCGCACGCATTGCCGGGTGCGGGAAATCCTCACCAACGAGCATGGCATGGCCTCGGGCGTGGTCTATTACGATCAGGACGGCGTCGAGCAATTCCAGCCGGCCGAGGTCGTCATCATCGCCTGCAACGGCATCGGCACGCCGCGCCTTCTGCTGAACTCGGTCTCCGGCCGTTTCCCCAACGGCTTGGCCAATTCGTCAGGGCTGGTCGGCAAGAACCTGATGTTTCACCCCTACGCGCAGGTCTATGGCTATGTGGAGGAGGAGACCGATGCCAACCGCGCGCCGCCGACCTGCCTGTGGAGCAAGGAGTTTTACGAGACGGATTTGTCGCGCGGCTTCGTGCGCGGCTATGCCATCCAGTTCGGCCGCGGCGCGGGCCCGGTGTTCGAGGCCGTGATGAGCGAGGCCAAGGGGATCCTGCCCTGGGGCGCCGATCATCATCGCGTGTTCCGCAAGCTCAACGGCCATCGCCTCGCGCTGTCGGCGATCTGCGAGGATCTGCCGGAGGAGCATAACCGGGTGACGCTCGATCCCGTGCTGAAGGACAGTCACGGCATTCCCGCGCCGCGGGTCGACTATACCATCGGCGAGAACTCGAGGAAGATGATGGAGCACGGCCTCGCGCGCGCCAGGGAGATCCTGGCCGCAGCTGGGGCGAGCGACATCTGCCTCAACAGCCCGATCCCCTATGGCGGCTGGCATCTGCTCGGCACCGCGCGGATGGGCACCAACCCTGAGCGTTCGGTGGTGAACGAATGGGGCCGCGCGCATGACGTGAAGAATCTTTTCATCGTCGACGGCAGCGTGTTCGTGACCTCGGGCGGCGTCAACCCGACCTCCACCATCCAGGCGATCGCGCTCTATGTCGCTGATCAGATGAAGCAGCGTCTGGCCAATTTGTTCGATTGAGGCGCCAATGAACAGCATCACGACAAGCTCAGCAAACGACGCCGGCCTCACGCCGGCGCAGCGCGACGACCTGCGCACGATCGCCGGGATGATGATTCCCGAAAGCGCCGAGTACAGGGTGCCGGGCGCCGACGATCAGCGGATCCAGGCCGACATTATCGCAACGCTTGGCCGCGACACCGCGCGGGTGCGCGAGGCGCTCGATTCTCTCGCGCGGCTCGCGGGAAAGCCGCTGGCCGCGCTCGATGCGGCGACGCGCGAGGCGGTGGTGCGCGAATTTCGTGCAAGCGGCGGCGTGGCGGCGGCGACGCTCGCGCGCGTCATCCTGCAGTGTTATTATCGCGACGACCGCGTGCTCAAGTCTCTGAATTTGGAACTGCGGCCACCGTTTCCGAAGGGCCACACGCTGGAGCAGGGCGATTGGTCGCTGCTCGATCCGGTCAAGGCGCGTCCATCGATGTGGCGCAGGGCGCCATGACCGAATTGCATTCTCTTTGATACGGAATTCTTTACGAATCTGTCTAAAGAAGCCCCGGACAAATAAGTCGGGCTGAGGACACGATGACAGATAAAGATGGTCACCCGCCGCTGCGGCGAGGTGATGCCGCGTCGGCTGCGCAACCCCGACACGCCGGCATGACGCGCCGCTCGCTGCTGGCAACCGCTGCGCTCCTGATCTCCGCCTCCGGGGTTCGCGCGAGGGTTGTCACAAAAGTGTTGCCGTGGCAGCCGAACCAGGCTTACCCGGTGACACCGGTCGTGCCCGGCGGCTATCTGTTCTTCACCGCGGCTGAAGCGGCCATTGTCGATGCCTTTGCCGAGCGGCTGATCCCGACCGACGAGCTCGGCGTTGGCGCCAAGGATGCGGGCGTCACCACCTTCATCGACCGGCAGCTGACCGGACCCTATGGCGGCCATGACTGGCTCTATATGCAAGGGCCGTTCGCGGAGAAGCCGCTGCCGAGCCAGGGCTTGCAGTCGCCGCTGACCCCGCGCCAGCAATATCGGCAGGGTCTCGCCGCGTTGGAGGCCTATTGCAAGAAGACGTATAGCGGCCGCGGCTTTGTCGAGCTCAACGAGGATGAGCAGATCAAGCTGATCGGTGCCATGGAAAAAAGCGAGGTCAGGTTCGAGGATTTCTCTAGCCGTATGCTGTTCGCGGCGATCTATGCCAACACCATCGAGGGCTACTTCGCCGACCCGATCTATGGCGGCAATCGCGACATGGTCGGCTGGAAGCTCGTCGGCTTTCCGGGTACGCGCTACGACTATCGCGACGTGATGGCAAAGCCCAACCAGGCCTACACGCTGCCGCCGGTGGCGTTGCAGGGCCGTCCCGCCTGGGGAGGCAGGTGATGGCTCGCCGTCTTCCCCGCAAGGATGTCGTCATCGTCGGTCTCGGCTGGACCGGATCGATCCTGGCCTATGAGCTCGCGCGCGCCGGCCTCGAGGTGGTCGCAATCGAGCGCGGTCCCTGGCGCGATACCGCAACCGATTTCAACATCGGCACCGCGCCTGATGAACTGCGCTATGGCGTGCGTCACGACGTCTTCCTGCGCCCGACGCAGGAAACCCTGACCATGCGCAACAACCCGTCGCAGACGGCGCTGCCGATCCGCAAATGGGGCAGCTTCCTGCCCGGCAACGGCGTCGGTGGCGCGGGCGTGCATTGGAACGGCCAGACCTGGCGCTTCCTGCCCAACGACTTCCGCATCCGCAGCCACATGATCGAGCGCTACGGCGAGAAGATCCTGCCCGAAGGCAATCACATCCAGGACTGGCCGGTCTCCTATGACGAGCTCGAGCCTTATTACGACAGGTTCGAGAAGGTGCTCGGCATCTCCGGCAAGGCCGGCAATCTCAGGGGCGAGATCCAGGCCGGCGGCAATCCGTTCGAGGGCCAGCGCTCGAGCGAATATCCGACGCCGCCGATGACGCAAGGCTATGCGCAAAGCCTCTTCACGAAGGCCGCAAGCGGCATGGGCCTGCATCCGTTCCCGCGGCCGTCGGCGAACATCTCGGCCGCCTACACCAATCCGTATGGCTGCACCATGGCGCCCTGCACCTATTGCGGCTTCTGCGAACGCTTCGGCTGCGCCAATTATTCAAAAGCCTCGCCGCAGACCTGCGTGCTGCCGGCGCTGGTGCGCGAGCCGACCTTCGAGGCCCGCACTGAATGCGAGGTGACCAAGGTCAATCTGGCGGGCGACGGCAAGACGGCGACCGGCGTCACCTATGTCGACGCGCAAGGTGAGGAGTGGGAGCAGCCAGCCGATCTCGTGCTGGTCTGCGCCTTCTCACTCTTCAACGTCCGCCTTCTCCTGCTGTCCGGCATCGGCAAACCCTACGATGCGGCCAAGGACGAAGGCGTGGTCGGCCGCAACTATGCCTACCAGACCGGCTCCGGCTCGACCGGCTTCTTCGATGAGGCCAGGTTCAACCCCTTCGCCGCGGCCGGCTCGCTCGGCGTGGCGCTCGACGATTACAACAGCGACAATTTCGATCACGGCCCGCACGGCTTTGTCGGCGGCGCCAGCATCACCTCGGCCTATACCAACGGCCGGCCGATCCTCTATCACCCGACCCCGCCGGGCACGCCGACCTGGGGCAAGGCCTGGAAGAAGGCCGTGCATGAGACCTACCAGAAGGTCACCAATGTCGGCGCCCAGGGCAGTGTGATGAGCTACCGCAACAACTATCTCGACCTCGATCCGACCTACAAGGATCCGCTCGGACGGCCGCTGTTGCGCATGACCTTCGATTACCAGGACAATGAGCGCAAGATGGCGAACTGGATGGCCGAGCGCTGCAACGAGATCGTCAAGGCCATGGGCGCCAACAAGACGCAGGTCAATCGGCTGAACGGCCCGTGGTCCGTGGTGCCGTATCAGACCACGCACAACACCGGCGGCGCGGTGATGGGGAGCGATCCCAACACCTCCGTGCTCAACCGCTATCTGCAGTCCTGGGACGTGCAGAATGTGTTCGTGATGGGCGCCTCGGCCTTCCCGCAGAATGCCGGCTACAACCCGACCGGCACGGTCGGCGCGCTGACCTATTGGGCGCTGGACGCGATCTTCGATTATCTGAAGTCGCCGCGCGCGCTGGTGCAGTGATGAGGAATATCATGAGCATCAAGCGCGCAGCCTGGCTGCTGCTCACGCTGCCGCTGTTTGCAAGCGGAACCGCATCCGCCGATCCCGACAATTATGTCGAGATCATCAGAGGCAAGGCGCTGGTGACCGCAGGCGATTGCGCCGCCTGCCACAGCGCGCCCGGCGGTGAGCCGTTCGCCGGCGGACTGTCTCTGCAGACGCCGTTCGGCGCAATCATGACGCCGAACCTCACGCCTGATAGCACGACCGGCATCGGCAGCTGGTCCGCGGACGATTTCGCCCGCGCCATGCATGAAGGCCGGCGCCCCGATGGCGGCCATCTCTATCCGGCGTTTCCCTACACATATTACACCAGGGTGACGCGCGCCGATCTCGACGCGATCTACGCCTATCTGCGCACGCTGCCGCCGGTGACCAACCAGGTCAACCGCAACACGCTGCCGTTCCCCTTCAACATCCGCGCCTCGATGATCGGCTGGAACGCGCTGTTCTTCACGCCGGCGACCTTCGTGGCCGATCCGAAGCGCTCGGACGAGTTCAACCGCGGCGCCTATCTGGTCGAAGGCCTCGGCCATTGCGGCGCCTGCCACACGCCGTTCAACGCGTTCGGCGCCGCCAAATCAGGCAAATATCTGCAAGGCAACCAGATCGACAACTGGACTGCGCCCAACATCACCAATGACGACCATGCGGGCCTTGGCAAGTGGTCGGTCGACGATATCGCGCAGTACCTGAAGACCGGCCAGACCGCGACGACGCTGGCCAGCGGGCCAATGAAGGACGTCATCGAGAACTCGACGTCAAAGATGACCGACACCGATCTCAAGGCGATCGCGGTCTACTTGAAGGAGCGTGGTGCGGCCGGCTCGGCCGCGCCGACGCCGCTGCCGGCGTCCGATGCGCGCATGGTGGCGGGGCGGGCGATCTATACCGACACCTGCTCGGCCTGCCACACCAACGATGGCGGCGGCATCGCGCACATGTTCCCGAAACTCGCCGGCAGTGTCATCGCGACGCAGGATGATCCGTCCTCGCTGATCCGCATCATCATCGCGGGCGGCCGCTCGGCCGCGACGGATGCACGGCCGACCTCGCCGGCCATGCCCTCGCTCGGCTTCCGCCTGAATGACGACCAGGTCGCAGCGGTGGTGACCTATGTCCGCAACGCCTGGGGCAACGCCGCCGCGCCGGTCACAGCCGACACGGTCAAGCAGCTGCGCCACGACGTGACGGCGGCGGGGGAGTAGCACTTCCTTCCTTCTCCCCTTGTGGGAGAAGGTGGCGCGGGCGAAGCCCGCGACGGATGAGGGGTATGTCTCCCCGAATTCAGTAGCGGCAGGTGGACTCGCGGAGAGACACCCCTCACCCAAGTGAGCCTGTGTCCGTCAGCGGAGCTGGCCTCTCCCACCGCAAGTCGGGCCTGCCCGACTTGCGCATTCAACGATGCGCAACCGGGGTAAACCCCGGTTGCGATGGGCGAGGGCACAACGGCCTGCACCGCAGTCGCGGTGTTTTCCGTCGCGCCCTAGCCACTCGGGCAGGCCGCCTTGCGCAGCGGCGGCCTCGTGACCATCTGACATGGCCTCAAAGGAACTCGCCATGTTGGATTTCACCTCCGATATCGCCGATGACGTCCTGTCGTCAGACAGCGCGTCATCGCAAGCCTCGCCGCCCGCGCCGGTCGACGACCGGGCGCTGCTCGACGCCTATTCCAATGCTGTCATCGACGTCACCGACCGGGTCGGCCCGGCCGTGGTGCGCGTGGAGACCGGCCCAAAGGTGCGAAATGCGCGCGAGCGCGGTGGGCTCGGCTCGGGCATCGTGATCTCGCCCGACGGCCTCGTGCTGACCAACAGCCATGTCGTCGGCACCTCCAAGGAGATCCGCCTGCGCGACACCGAGGGTTTTGTTACCGACGCCCATGTGCTCGGCGTCGATCCCGACACCGATCTTGCGCTGCTGCGTGCGGACGGCGCGCGCGAGACGCGCTACGCCTCGCTCGGCAATTCCAAGACGCTCAGGCGCGGCCAGCTCGTGGTCGCCATCGGCAATCCGCTCGGCTTCGAATCGACGGTCACCGCGGGCGTGGTGTCCGCGCTCGGCCGCTCGATCCGCTCGGTCTCGGGCCGCACCATCGAGGACGTGATCCAGACCGACGCTGCGCTCAACCCCGGCAATTCCGGCGGGCCACTGGTGTCCTCGCAAGCCGAGGTGATCGGCATCAACACCGCGATCATCAACGGCGCGCAAGGAATCTGCTTTGCGGTTGCGAGCAATACCGCGCAGTTCGTGTTGTCGGAGATCATCCGCCACGGCTATGTCCGGCGCGCCTATATCGGCGTCTCCGGCCAGACCGCGCCGATCCCGCGCCGCCATGCGGTCGCTGCCGGCGTCGAGCACAAGATGGGCGCGCTCTTGATGCAGATCGAGCCTGACGGCCCGGCGGCGAAGGCGGGGTTGCTACCCGGCGACGTGGTGATCCGGCTCGACGGCGTCGACATCAACGGCGTCGACGACCTGATCCGCGTGCTCGACCGCGACCGCATCGGCAAGACACTCGCGATGGACGTGCTGCGGCTGGGGCGCCTGCGCGCGATCGACATCCATCCGGTGGAGCGCAAGCGGGAAGGGCGGTAGGTGTTGCGCCCGACTTGATCCGGGCTAAAGCGCTGCCCTCTCGATCCGTCATCCTTCGAGGCCTTCGCTTTGCTACGGCGCCTCAGGGTGACGGCGACAGATGGGCGCAATGCGGCGATGCGTTTCTGGAGCGGCGGACCCGCATAGCAGCCATCCGCAAATTGCCCGTCGTGCCAATCTGCCGCAGGCTCCCTGTCTTGCAATTTCGGCAAATCGGAAGCATCCTCTGCGCCATCCCGCCTCAACCAGGAGGGGCGCATCGCGATCGTCACGACGTGCGAGGCGGGGATGCGGTGGACGTGGGGGCGCTGACTGACGAGCGCGCTGCCCGCGGACGAGCGAAATCGTGTGGTCCTGGCGCCCCAAAGGCTGGCGCCAAGTCAGGCCGAGGATGCCGGCGCATCGCGGCCGACGAGGGTGGCAATCGGCAAGGTTCACCCAGGAGAGCGCGTATAAGCCGTAAACCACTGCGCAGGGAAGGCCGGTGTGACGCCGCCTGTACCTGTGGCTTCGCGCTTTCGCGCAATCTTTTCGCGCGAAGGCCCATGGGTGCATGCGGGCACCCGGTCTTCCCTGCGCCCTCCGTTCCTGGAGGGGCGAACACAAGATGCAAACCCCGGGCGAAACGCGCCGCGGGAAGGATGACGTGTGCTTTCTTCCTTCTCCCCTTGTGGGAGAAGGTGGCGCGGACGCCAGTCCGCGACGGATGAGGGGTCTCTATCCGCGAATACGTCAGGCGAATAACGAGAGAGATTTTCCCGCGGAGACAAACCCCTCACCCAAATGTGCCCTCGTCCGCCAGCGGAGCTGCCCTCTCCTACAAGGGGCGAGGGCGCTATAATTAGCAGCGCCCTATGATGCGCCAGCGCACCTATTCCGCGGCCGCCGCGAAGCCCGCGTTGTCCAGCTCCGCTTCAAGCCGCGTCTGCTCCACCATCGCCTTCTTGATGTTCGCTTCCTTGATATGCCCGTAGCCGCGGATGATCTCAGGCACGCGCGCAAGTTTCGCGAGCAGCGGAAT
>Ga0209062_1003473_pt1 | contig 18145 bp, 16 predicted proteins | sample Coa_R2_2_FD_187158 | JGI IMG/M metagenome (GOLD analysis project Ga0209062, IMG submission 187158) | Surface soil microbial communities from Centralia Pennsylvania, which are recovering from an underground coalmine fire - Coalmine... | ecosystem: Environmental > Terrestrial > Soil > Unclassified...
GATTGAAAAGCTATTATTGCACAACGCCGGGTTCCTGGCGCAGAAACGGCTTGCGCGCGGCCTTTGCCTGAACTACCCGGAATCCGTTGCCCTGATCGCCACACAGCTGCTGGAGTTTATCCGCGAAGGCCGCCAGGTTTCAGAACTGATGAACCTGGGCAGAAAGTTTTTGGGACGCAACCAGGTAATGTATGGCGTGCCTGAAATGATCACGGAAGTGCAGGTCGAAGGCACGTTTAGGGACGGCTCAAAGCTTGTCACAGTTCACCACCCTGTTTCCTCAGAAAATGGCGACCTAAGTCTCGCGTTGCATGGCAGTTTTCTGCCAATCCCGAGCTTGGCCGTGTTTACCCCGAGTCAGGAAGAGTCGCTCCCCGGGCAGATTGAAGTGGCCGATGCTGAGTTATGCCTTAATGAGCACCGGGCGAGTACCGAGTTGGAAGTCACAAATCTCGGCGACCGGCCCATCCAGGTCGGCAGTCATTATCACTTCATCGAGACCAATCCGGCTTTGCGATTCGACCGGGCCAGAGCTTACGGCAAGCGGTTGGATATACCGGCTGGAACAGCCGTTCGGTTTGAACCCGGCGAAACCAGGAGCGTTCGACTGGTCGACATCGCCGGAACCAAAATCATCAGGGGTGGGAACAATCTTGCCAATGGCAAGGTTTCCAACGCCGGCTTGAAGTCGGCAATGAAACGAGTCAAAGCGAAAGGGTTCTCTAATGCCGCATAAAATGAAACGGTCGCATTACAACGAGATGTTTGGCCCGACCACCGGTGACAAGGTGCGGCTCGGCGACACGGTTCTGGTGCTCGAGGTCGAACGAGACCACACGGTGTATGGAGAGGAATGCAAGTTTGGCGGGGGAAAGGTAATCCGGGAAGGGATGGGCCAGGCCGCCGGTGTTGGGGATGCCGACGCGCTGGATACGGTCATCACCAACGCTCTGATTGTGGATTATACCGGGATCTACAAAGCCGATATCGGGATCAAGAAAGGCCTGATCGCCGGCATCGGCAAAGCTGGCAATCCCGATGTGATGGCGGGTGTGGCAAAAGCAATGGTCATCGGAGTAACCACCGAGGTGATTGCAGGAGAGGGCCTGATAATCACCGCCGGCGGAATTGATGCACACATCCACTTCATTTGTCCGCAACAGGCGCACGAAGCCATTGCTGCGGGCCTGACGACAATGATCGGCGGCGGCACCGGCCCCGCCGTGGGAACTTGTGCCACCACTTGCACCCCGGGTTCGTTCCACATGGAGACGATGCTCCGCGCCGTAGACGACCTTCCGTTGAACTTCGGTTTCACTGGCAAGGGAAACACCGCGTTGCCCGCGGGGTTACTCGAGCAAATTGAGGCCGGAGCCATTGGGCTCAAGCTCCACGAAGACTGGGGCACGACTCCCGCCGCCATCGATTGTTGCCTCCAGGTGGCCGACGATCATGATATCCAAGTCACGATCCATACGGACACTCTCAACGAGTCAGGTTTCGTCGAACACACCATTGCGGCTTTCAAAGGCAGAACTATCCATACTTATCACTCGGAAGGCGCAGGCGGTGGACACGCCCCCGACATCATCCGAGTTTGCGGGGAGGCCAACGTGCTGCCCAGTTCCACAAATCCGACTCGGCCATACACGGTCAATACCATTGATGAACACCTGGACATGCTCATGGTTTGTCACCATCTGGACCCAAATCTTCACGAAGACGTAGCGTTCGCCGAGAGCCGCATCCGCGGGGAGACCATCGCCGCGGAGGATATTCTGCACGATTTGGGCGCTATTAGCATGATGAGCAGCGACAGCCAGGCAATGGGCAGAATCGGCGAGGTCATCACCCGAACCTGGCAAACAGCGCACAAGATGAAAACCCAGCGCGGATCCTTGCCGCACGAACGAGGCGCGAACGATAATCTGAGGATCAAACGCTACATCTCCAAATACACCATCAACCCCGCCATTGCCCACGGCATCAGCCAGTTTGTGGGTTCGATCGAAACCGGCAAGCTGGCGGATCTAGTGTTATGGAGGCCCGCTTTGTTTGGCATAAAACCGGAAATGGTCATCAAAGGCGGGGTGATTGCCTGGGCCCAAATGGGCGATCCCAACGCGAGCATTCCAACACCTCAACCGGTCTTCATGCGCCCGATGTTTGGCGCGTTTGGAAAGGCTGCCGGGCCGTGCTCAATTAGTTTTGTCAGCAAAGCGGCCAAGAGCAAGGGTGTCGCTCGTCGGTACGGGTTGAAAAAGCGCGTTGAGTCCGTCAGCGGCTGCCGAAAAATCGGAAAATGCGACCTGAAGTGGAACGATGCGTTGCCCAAAATCACCGTTGATCCCGAAACGTACGAGGTGCGGGCCGACGACGAATTGCTGACGTGCGAACCTGCGCAAGTTCTGCCGCTCGCGCAGCGGTATTGCCTGTTTTAACCGTGAGTGACCGCTCCAACTGGAACGAATGCGCAGCACGGCACGACCGCATCGTTCCGAGGACGTGGATCGGTGCTGAAAATCACAGCTTGGCTGCGCCCAGCGCAGAACAGAGGTTGAGTGTCTCCGGGTCGCGCACGATCTCATCCACCCATGCCAGCGAATGGGTTTTGTGGCAATTGGCCGATTCGGCATTCCCGACCGGCGGCTTCGCACATTCCATGGGATTGGAAGCCGCATGGCAACTCCGTGAAATTGAGTCCACTGAGGATTTGAGCCGCTTTATTCAAACGCACCTATCCCAGAGCGGGCGGGCCTCATTGCCGTTTGTGAACAGCGCGTTTCAGCAAACGCATCCGTTTGCTGAATTGGATGCGCTCTGCGACGCATTCCTTTCCAATCACGTGGCCAATCGCGGAAGCCGGGCTCAAGGCAAAGCATTCGCCCTGGCCACTGGGCAAGCCTTTGACCGGATTACCCTTGCCCAATTCCGGGCCGCCGCGCTTAAAGAGAAATGGCCGTGCCACTTCGCTCCGACCTTCGGCTCCGTTCTGCGTGAACTGCAAATCACACATGAAATGTGCGTTCGGCTCTTTCTATTCATGAGCCTCCGCGGCCTTATAGGAGCAGCAATCCGTCTCGGGATTGTCGGGCCGATGCAGGCGCAGGAGTTGCAGGTGGAACTTAATCCCCACGCCGAGAGCATCGCCGCGTCCTGCGCCAGCCTGGGCCTTGACCAGTTAACTCAGACGTCACCTCTTCTTGAGGTCTTCCAGGGCGCGCACGATCGGCTCTACTCTACGCTTTTTCAAACATGAGCACTCGCCATCACGATCCTCATCATCCGCATACGCATCCCCAACTTCCGGGCCCCGGCCGCTTTCACCAAAGGGAGCAAACCATCGAGCGGGACTATACTAAACGAGCTTTCACTGTCGGGATTGGCGGACCGGTTGGCAGTGGGAAAACCGCTCTTATGCTTGCCCTCTGTCAGGCCTTGCGCGATCGCCTCCGACTGGCCGCGGTCACCAACGACATATTCACCAAGGAAGACGGGGAGTTCCTGGTCAAGCACCAGGCGCTCGCGCCCGAAAAGATTCGGGCTGTCCAAACGGGCGGCTGTCCCCATGCCGCCATCCGTGAGGATATTTCGGCAAATCTCCTCGCTTTGGAGGAACTTCAGCGTGACTGCGATCCCGAACTGCTTTTGATCGAGTCCGGCGGCGATAACCTTGCAGCGCATTTCAGCCGCGAACTCGCGGATTACACGGTTTACGTTATCGACGTCTCGGGAGGAGATAAGATCCCGCGCAAGGGAGGGCCTGGGATCACCCAGTCTGACCTGCTGGTCATCAACAAAACCGACCTGGCCGAACTGGTCGGCGCTGACCTGGGTGTGATGAAGCGCGACTCGTTCAAAATGCGTGGCAATGGTCCGTTTGTCTTCGCACAGGTCAAGCATGGGCAAGGCCTCGACGAGATCATCGACCACGTGCTTCACGCAAGGCAACATGCGCTAGGCTTAGGCCACGCCCATGAATACTGATGTAGTTAGTTGGGTTTGGAACGTCGCCAGTCCATTCCTGGCGCCTCGGTTAGGCGGAAAAGACCAACCCGCCACTTACGACGAGATCTGCTTTTGCGCGGCGTTGTTGTAAATCAGCCAGAGAAAATGCATTCTTCGCCCAATGAAACTGGGGCTGGGTCTGTATCGACACCAACTCGACGACGAGCATTTTCGATTTGCGCGTCAATGCGGCTGCACGCACCTGGTCATACACCTTGTCGATTATTTTCGCTCCTCAAAAAGCAACCTGCCGGGAGATCAACCTGTTGGGGATGATCACGGCTGGGGCCTGGCCGGCGACCCCGACCAGCTCTGGACTTACGAAGAAATTGCAGCGATCAAGAAACGAATCAACGCCGCGGGTTTGGAGCTCGAGGCAATTGAGAACTTCGACCCGGCGCATTGGTATGACGTGCTCCTGGATGGCCCGAAGAAAAGCCTGCAACTCGATGGCTTGAAGCGGATCCTTCGTGCCGTTGGCTCTGCCGGGATTCCCATTTTCGGGTACAATTTCTCGATCGCAGGCGTCGCCGGCCGAATTAAAGGACCTTTTGCGCGGGGTGGTGCGCTAGCCGTGGGGATGGACGGTCCATGTGACAAGCCGATGCCCAACGGCATGGTGTGGAACATGGTTGTTGATCCATCGGCCTCAGCTGGAGACACGCCTTCCGCAACCCCGCAACAACTCTGGCAGCGCCTGGATGATTTTTTAAAATCCCTGCTGCCGGTTGCCGAGGAGGTCGGCGTCAAGCTGGCCGCCCATCCCGATGATCCACCGTTACCAATCGTCCGCGGCCAACCGCGACTGGTCTACCGCCCTGACCTTTACCAGAAGCTGCTGGACTCGTACCCCAGTCCAGCCAATGCCCTCGAATTCTGCGTCGGCACACTTGCCGAAATGCCCGGCGCAGATATCTATGAGGCGGTTGAAACGTACAGCCGCCAGGGTAAAATCGCATATGTTCACCTCCGCAACGTTCGCGGCAAAGCCCCGTTCTATAAAGAAAGCTTCATTGATGATGGCGACGTGGATGTCCGGCGGGTTGTGCAAATCCTTAAGCGGAACGGTTATGACGGAGTTATCATTCCTGATCACGCGCCGCAGATGAGCTGTGGCGCACCGTGGGAAGCGGGGATGGCCTATGCTCTCGGATATTTGAGAGCGGCCATAGACGCGTGTTAAACGTATCCTTTATGAATCGAGCAATTATTGCCATTTGCCTGGGACTGTCGACGGCCTACTTAACCGAAGTTTTCGGCGCCGACGAGGGCGCTCTCTTGGGTTTCAATCCGGACTCAGCTGCAGCCGAAAAGCGCCTCGAAGTCCGTTTTGACCAGGAACTCAACCGCGACAATCTCAGGAACTGGATGCAGCGTCTGACCGCGCATCCGCACCATCTCGGTTCGTCGTACGACAAGGAGAATGCCGAATTCATCGCCGCGCAGTTTCGGTCGTGGGGATATGAGACCCGAATCGAGCAGTTCAGCGTTTTGTTCCCGACGCCAAAAATTCGGTTGCTTGAAATGACCGCGCCGGAACAATACTCGGCCACGCTCAAGGAGCCGCCGATCAAGGGAGATTCCACCTCCGGACTTACGGCCGAGCAATTGCCGACTTACAACGCATACGCAAAGGATGGAGACGTTTCGGGCCAACTGGTTTACGCCAATTTTGGAACCCCGGACGACTATGAAGTCCTGGCTGAAAATGGAATCGATGTCGCCGGCAAGATCGTCATTACCCGATACGGCGGCTGCTGGCGAGGCATTAAACCCAAAGTGGCGGCTGAGCACGGAGCCATCGGCTGCCTGATTTACTCCGACCCGCACGAGGACGGTTATTTCGAGGGAGACGTTTACCCGGAGGGTTCCTGGCGTAATGAAAATGCCGCGCAACGGGGGTCGGTCTGCGACCTTCCGCTTTATCCCGGCGACCCGCTCACCCCTGGTATCGGCGCGACGGCCGACGCGCAAAGGCTCTCCATCAAGGATGCCCCGAGCCTTGCTAAAATCCCGGTCCTGCCGATTTCTTACGCCGATGCAACGCCCTTATTGAAAGCAATGCGTGGACCTGTTGCTCCCGAAGCTTGGCGCGGGGCTTTGCCGCTGACTTATCATATTGGGCCGGGGCCTGCCACGGTTCACCTTAAACTCGAGTGCGATTGGAAGCAGACCCTGCTCTATGACGTCATCGCCCGGCTAACCGGCGATGAAAGACCGGATGAATGGGTCATCCGCGGCAACCACCACGACGCATGGGTTTGCGGCGCGGAAGACCCGGTAAGCGGCACCGTTGCGCTCATGGAAGAAGCCCGCAGCATCGGAAAACTGGCGGCTCAGGGTTGGAAGCCAAAGCGAACAATTGTTTACACGGTGTGGGATGGCGAAGAACCCGGCCTGCTGGGTTCAACGGAATGGGTCGAAACCCACGCCGAAGAGCTCCGGCGAAAGGCGGTGGCGTACGTCAACAGCGACACGAACGACAGGGGCTTTCTCAACGCGGAAGGCTCGCACACCCTGGAACGGCTGCTAAATCAAGTTGCGCGCGATGTTCAAGACCCGGAGACGCGGAAAACCGTCGCGCAGCGGTTGCGGGCCCGAAAACTCATCAAAGCGACTCCGGGTGAGCGGAATGAAATTAGCCAACGCGCGGATATTCGCATCGGCGCCCTGGGATCCGGGTCCGATTACACTCCCTTTCTTCAACACCTTGGGATTCCTTGTTTGAACATTGGTTATGGAGGTGAAGAAGGTGGCGGTTGTTACCACTCGATCTATGATTCGTTCGACCATTATACACGCTTTGGCGATCCTGATTTTCAATACGGCCTGGTCCTGGCCCGAACTTGCGGACGAGCCATGCTTCGCCTCGCCGATGCCGACATGCTCCCGTATGAATATTCTAATTTCGCCGACACAATTGGAAAATATGTTCAGGAACTCACCAAGCTGACCGATGACATGCGCGCCGGGACCGCCGAGACTAACGGTTGGATATCGGACAAATTGCTGGCGGACGTGGCCGACCCGAAGCTTGTTTATATCACACCCGCAGCTAAACCGCCTGTCCCTTACCTCAATTTTGCCCCGCTCCAGAATGCATTGGCTTCTTTGCAAAAAAGCGCAGCGGATTTTGAAAGGGCCCGCCGCTCAGCCGAGAGTCGCGACAAAGCAACGCTGTCTAAGGCAAAACAGGCGGAACTGGACCAGGCCCTGTTGCAAGTGGAGTTAAAACTGACGGGCCAAGGCTTGCCGCGACGGCCCTGGTACCGGCACGTGATCTATGCGCCGGGATTCTATACCGGCTACGGCGTAAAAACTCTTCCTGGGATTCGCGAAGCCATCGAACAACGAAACTGGCCGGAAGCCAGCGAGCAAATCCAGGTCGCGGCCGAAACACTGCAGAGTTATTCGTTGGGATTGGACCACTGCAGGGAACTCCTGGAAGCACACTAAAACACCACGTTCCGATCAGAAAGACCTGGCGGTGTCGCGAGGCGATCAGTCGACTCTTTTAAGCACGACCAGCCACGCCGTGGCGTTGGGAGCATTTCCGCCCAGAACCAGGATTTCGCCCTTGGGCAAGGATTGGGTTCGCTTGACCACCTCCTTGCCTTTGCCGATCAAAGAAACTTCGATCAAGGAATTGGCCTGGTTTAATACATTCAGCTCGCACTTGTCGCTCAGGGGAACTTTCTTCATGACAGCCGGGGTCACGGAAAAGTCGATGTGTTTTACTTCGAAGTAATTCTTCCATTTAAGAGGAAGCTCTTTGAGCTTCTTTTGGATCGCCGGCTCGACTGGTTTGTAGTCCTTGCCTTCGGGAGGCTTTGAATCGTCTGTGCCCCATATGAGCTGAGATTGCAATCTGAGTTCAGCCGCCTGGGCGTCCGACTGCGCACAAAGTACGAGCGTGAGAGCGGCGCAAATTAGCCCCAAAGCGCCGACGGGCCTGAATGTAGCTGTCATTAACTAGTCCAAAGGATCCGGATCTTCAGAATTCGCCGTTTCGTCTTCCGCAGGGTAAGAGAGCCAGACCAGTGTAGCACCGGCGGAGTAATCGTGATAGGTAAAAGCGCCGGAATCGCCCATTGCGGTTTCAGCACTTGTATCGCCGGAATCGCCGCCGGATTCGTGCGTAACCACCAGGCCGAGCAGGGCAAAAACAGCCAGGCCCGCAACCGGCATAAGAAACCGCCGTAACCGCGCCAACAAAGGGATGCTCGCCACCGGAGCGGGAGTCCTCTCGACCGTCTCGATCTGGCGCTGGATTTTGGACCAGTAAAACTCCCGCGCTTCGGGGAGCTTAACTCCGCGTTCGAACCCGGCGAGGGTCTGGCGGGTTTGGCGTAACTCCGCCAAAAGGGCGACGCCGTCCGCATCCTGCGCCAGGCGCGCAGCCACTTCCCTGGATTCGGCCTCTGACAGCTCACCATCCAGGTAGGATTGCAACTTTAGTTGTTCCTGATATTCCATTATTTCCAATTTTCTTTTTTCACATCCGCCAGGAGGGCCGCCATTTTGCGGCGCGCGTAGAACAAACGCGACATCACGGTTCCGATCGAGCAGCCCATGACCTTGGCAATCTCTTTATACTCCAGTTCTTCAAATTCGTGAAGGACCAGCACTGTACGATGTTCATAGGACAACTGGCCCAAAGCGCGGTCGATGCGTTGCCGAAGCTCGCCCCGTTCCAGCCCGGCTGTCGGGTTGGTCGTGATGACCGGCATCTGGCGCTCAACACCGCCGGTCTCTTCGTTCATTTCTTCGATGGACTCTGTACGCTGTCGTTTGTGTTTGCGCAACTGGTCCAGGCAAAGATTGATGACGATCCGCGTCATCCAGGTGCCAAAGCCGGATTCGCCTTGGAACTGGCTTAAACGCTGCCAGCCTTTGACCCAGGCTTCTTGTGAAAGATCAATGGCCTCTTCTTCATTCCTCATCATACTGTAGGCCCTGGCATAGATTTTATCCCTGTGCCGGGCGACCAGTTCCTCGAAGGCGGCCATATCGCCCTTTTGCGCCGCTTTTACCAGCGCTTGATCCTCTGCTGAGGAATGATCCGAGTCGGTCATCGGTTCGACGGTATGCGTGAGCGGTCTATTCAACCAGGCTCACAGTTTCCCTTTCGTCGAAGGCAACACTCCAGCAATTCGCGGATCCTTCTGGCACGCAGTATCTACGGCCTTGGCGAATGCCTTGAACAATACCTCGCTCACATGGTGGGGCTCTTCCCCATACAGCAGCTCCAAATGCAGATTGCACCGAGCCTCGTTTGCGAACCCTTGAAAAAACTCCCGCGCCAGGCCGAACCGAAAGCTGCTGGACATATCCTGTTCCTTTTCCGCCCTGGTGATTCGCTTCATTGGAAGTTGATTTAATCCCCGCCAGACCAGGTAAGGCCGCCCGCTGAAATCTATCACGCAACGGGCCAGGCACTCGTCCATCGGCACGTAAGCTTCCCCGATGAGCGGATTTGAGGGGTCGAACCCGGTTCCATACCGCCGTATTCCAGCTTTGTCTCCAAGAGCCTTTAGAAAGCCTTGGCCCAAAGCGATGCCGCAGTCCTCGACTGTATGGTGGGCGTCGACTTCGAGATCCCCTTCGCACTTAAGTTTCAAATCCACCACGGAATGCTTGGCGAACAGGGTTAACATGTGGTCGAAGAACGGGATCCCGGTCCGAATCGAGGAACGGCCTTTGCCGTCGATATTCAGGTCCAGCTGGACATTGGTTTCCCGGGTTTTTCGCCTGATTTGCGCCCGACGCTGTTTCATCGTCGCGCAATTAAATCAAACCTTCCGGTCAAACTCAAAGCCAATTGCCCGGCGCCCCGGGCCAGGTCCGGCTAAGGCTGGTGAGCGGTGGTGAGGTTGGTCGACTGCTGGGATCCGATTTTTTGTTCCAGTTCTTTTATCTGCTGGCGGACGACATCCGGATTGGGCGAGGTCTTAAGAGCCATCTTGTAATATTCAACCGCCTTTTCCAGGTTCCCAAACCGTTCTTCGGCATTGGCAAGGTGAACAACGATTTTCTCGAACCCGATTAAATCCGGCTCCTTCTTTGCCGGTTCATCCTTTTGCCAGTAGCGAAGCGACAGCTCCCAGGCGTTGCGGGCTTTTACAAAGTCATGGCGGTTCTCGCTGTATAAAACACCCAGCTCGTACCACAATTCGTAGCTTCCGGGATTATTCCGGAGGCCTTCCCGGAGGAACTTCTCAGCCTCATCGACCTTGCCCAGGGAGTTGCGCAGCCAAAACGCGGCGACCGTATAGGTGTCAATGCGGTGCGGGTCGAGGTTCGCTGAAATCTGGAGCCATGGCAGAATCTCGCGCTGGTTACCATTTTCAAGATGCGTATGTTCGGTGATGAGGAAATGGCGTCCAAACCGCTCGATGAAGTCGCGGGGCGGTCCCAGGAAACTCATTTTCTGTTCATGGTCTTCCTCTTCAGCGCTTCCCTCTTTGCTGGTCATATGGGCAGTCCCCTTGGGAGCTTTCCGCTCATCAAAGATGGATGGGTAATATCCGCTGTGGAACGAAACGTCGGCCTGTTCCATGAATTGATCGGCAATGAGCCTGCGGCTGTCGCCCAGAATCAATTTCAGAACGCCCCCGGAGCCGGCCTGTGGGTCCCAGGCATCGACGCGCGGTTGTAACAGGGTCGCCAGTGAGAAACAGCCCGCCAGCAGCAGCAAAAGGATCCAGAACGGCGAAAACCGGGTCATACGTTCAGGGCTTTGCGTCGAAACACCAGCCATGTCGCAAATAACAAAAAGGCCGAATAGACGGCCCCATAAACCGTGGCCAGACCGCAACTCGTCCAATCGATGAGGTTTCGGTCGTAAATGACGAAATCGCGAATGTCGTACCACTCGAGGTGCGGGATCATGAAATACAACCCGTAAACGACGGTTTTAAGCGGTTCAGGTTCACGAAGCGCGATCTGGTTCAGGTACCGGCCTAATAGCAAGATGCCCAACACCACGATAAAGCAAATTGTGCCATTGGAGGAAGGCGCAGCAAATACGACCGAGCCCAGCAGCACCATCGCAACCACTACCGCGAGCATAACCCATTGCAGCCAAAAAGCCTGAAACCATTCCAACACTGGCCAGTAATGTTCCCGGGATCCGCTAATCACGCCAAAGAAAATGTAGAAGACAATCAACGCCAAACCGCAGGCCAACCAGCAACCCATGAACTTGCCGGCGACTACCTGCGCCCGGCTGACCGGCTTTGCCAGCAAGGGAAATATGGTGCGGTTTTCGCGCTCAGCTGGGATTTGGCGTGCCGTAGTGCCGATGGCGATAACCAGCGCCGAGACCCAGATCAGCAGCAAACAAATCTCTTTCAGATACCGCACGATTTTGTCGTCGTGAAAGAAGTTGGCAAAGCCCATCAAAGCCGTCAGCACTGCCGTGAGAATGAACAGGACGTAAAAATCCTTGCGACGGCAAAGCTCCTTGATGACGACTCCTGACAAAGCAAAGATCGTGTTCATGCGGCAAGCGCGGGTTGATACCCGATGATGTTCAGAAAAATGTTTTCGAGATTCGTGTTGTGCTTTGCCACCAGTTCCGAGACGCGGCCTTCGACCTTCAATTCGCCCTGGTTGATAATCGCGACGCGATCGCAGACCGTTTCGACTTCGCCCAGTTCGTGAGATGAGAAAAACACGGTTTTGCCTAACTGCTTCAAACGTTGAATGATTTCGCGAACTTTCATTCTGCCGATCGGGTCAAGCCCGCTGGTCGGTTCATCGAGGATGAGAAGGTCCGGGTCATTGATGAGCGCCTGGGCCAGGCCGACACGCTGTTGCATCCCTTTTGAATAGGTCTTGATCGGTCGTTTGCGGGCATGCTCCAACTCAACGAGCTTGAGTAGTTCGTCGATCCTCCTGTCAAGGTCGCCTGATGGAACCCGGAAAATACGGCCGTAAAATCGGAGCAGTTCTTCCGCATTGAGAAATTTATAGTAGTAAGTCAGTTCCGGCAGGTAACCGATCCGTTGCCGGGCAATCGGTTGCCGCACGTCGACCTCAAAAAGGAAAGCTGAGCCGCTGGTTGCATTTACAAACCCGAGCAACACGTTCATGGTCGTGGTCTTGCCGGCACCGTTCGGTCCTAAAAAGCCAAAGACCTCTCCGGCGTACACCTTCAGGTTCAAATCCTTGACCGCGACCTTAATTCCGCGGCTGGGACTTTGAGCCTTGAATTCGACCCGTAGGTTTTTTGTCTCAAGGATCGTCTGCATGTGCATTCAGATTCACTTTCAGTTTCCAACAGGATCGATATCTGACCTGAGTTACCAACAACTCCAGAATAGCACATCGGATGCCAAATCCTCGTCTATGTTTCCGTTGTAAGAGGCTGTCACACGCTTACTTCGCGTGTTGGCTGCGCAGCCTTGGACGAGGACGGTTTGGTCGGCCAAAACCTTGATTTCGATTTGTCACCCGACCCATAGCGCTCCTGGGCCGCAAGGCGAAACTCGGTCATTAGCTTTTGCCTGGACCAGGCCCCAAAAGCAAAGTTCGCGGCCATGCCCAGGCAGAACCAGAGCCCAAGAAAGAATTTCCAGCCAGGGCTGGTTTGCGCGTTTGAACCCCGTAGATCGTTGATGATAATCATCAAAAGAACGAACGCATAAGCAATCCAAGGCAGAGCCAGTATCCGGAACAGGCTGCCGCCTGCCGCCCGAATAGGGTTTTTGGCAGTTAACCCCTGCCACATGCCGACCCAGTGCAGGGCCACAAGATCTGCTACGAGCATCAGCATCCCCGACATCCAGAGCGCGAGCCAGAAAGTCCTCTCTTCATCCGGCACAGCCTCGTGAAGGGTTGCGAACATGAACAGCGTTTCGACTCCAAGGGCTACCAGGACCGGCCCCATAAACATCTTTCGCATCGCCAGGCCATGGCCGCGAAGAAGTTCATTCACGCTTAATGGCGTCGAGAGCAGCAGTTCAAGGGCCCCACTCTTGCGATGTTCGGCGAAGCTGCGGGTGGCTTCACCCGCCAGCCAATACCGCAAAATTAAATTGAGCAGGATCGCCGTGGTAACGTAAACCGCTTCGTTCAGCCATTCCCGCTTGAACTTGAACCAGGCGCTGAACCAAATGACGGCGCTGACGCCCAGAAACACCCAGACCGCCGCTGTCCGGGAGCGGATCCGGGCGGCGAACCAGAGAATCGGATTGATATCCAAAAGCTGACGGCGGAATGCCGATCGCTTAAGGCTCGAACCCTGGGTCCACAAGGGCCACCGTTCCGACCATGGCAGCAACGATCGGCGGTCTTGCTTGTCCTGCCACGAACGCCGAGTGACGATGCTGGCAACCAGGAGCCCGAGCCACGAGATTGCGTGAATGATCCCCAGGGATGTCCAGAACTCAAACTTTCCAAGCTTGTAGGGCGCGTCAAACGCCGTGTAATAGGAAAACCCAATGCTCGGCGCTAAAAAAAACCAGTGAACCGCTTTTCCCTTGGTCACAGACGTCACCATCACGCCCAAGGCGGGCACCAGCGCAACGAAGAACAGCAGGATGAGAACGCTCATCGAAGCCGACCTATGCGCCGAACGTGTCATGGACGAAACGCACATCCCCAGCGCTAGCGAAAACAGCAGGGCATCAATAACGACCAGCGTCATTCGAATGAACTCGCCCAGGGTCAGACCGCCTCCAAGCAACAGGGGGATTGCCATCATCGGCAACACCGCGAAAACGCTGTAAAATGAATTGAGCGAGCCGGCGACCAGTTTCCCTAAAACGATGTCGTAGCCTTTCAAATCCGTCAGGAACAGAAGGCCGAGCGTTCCTTCCCGTTTTTCTTCGCTCAAGCAATCCGCGGTTGACCGTGGACCGCTAATGAGGGCGAACAAAACCGCTCCGCCGGTGAGCGTACAAAAGAGGGCAACCGCGAGTTCCTTTGGAGGTTGGCCGCGCAAGACCAGGAAAAGCCAGCCACCGGCGATGACCATAATGAGCGCCGCGGCCGATCGCACCCAGTAAGTTGCCCGCCGCCGCGAAGCCAGGCGCAGTTCCCGCGTCACAATGGGCAGGAACGTCATTGAGAACGGACCTGATCCCCGGCTCGTGCTTCTCCCGCGGCGATGTCCCCCACCACATTGTCGTCGAGTTGCGGACCGGTGATCCGCACTTCACCAACTTTGAGCCCGGTCCGATAAACACCCAATCGTTGTTCCAATACGGGAAGGTGTCCTATGGGAAAAGACAGAACCACGAATCGTCCTTCGGTGTTCACCTTGACGACTTTCCCGACCAGTATCGTGTCGGGAGTCATAATGACCTGCGTTCCGTCACGAGCCAGGCCCGTCCGGCCCGCTATTTCGCTGAAACCAGGCGAACCGCCACGGTGCCCGCCGCATCCCGCAAGGAACAGCGTCGTCAGAACCAAACTCGAACAAACGATTCGCACTCGGGCAATTAAATACCCAGGGATGCCGCGGTCAAGGTGCATTCGGGCACGGTTCCCTCAGAAACGACCGCTGAGTTTTGCTCCTGTAATCTCGCGCGACGGCGTCCTGAAGTGGGAAGCCGGCGTCCCATTGAAGCAGCTGGTGGTCTGACCTACATTTCAGCGAGGCTGGCACGCCGGGTGCTCCTGTCTCAAGTCCGGACAATGAACCATCTCATTTTCAAACGAGTCTTCCTTTGCGCGCTCCTGGTGCTTTCTTCAGCGACATCCTGGGCGGCTCTGATCAATGTCACAACAAACGACAATTACACAAAGATCGAGTCAGCCGGGCCGGGTGACGAAGTGGTCATTGCCGGTGGGACTTATCGGTTTCGGGTTTATCTCACCGGCCAGGGCAGTCCGACCAAGCCAATTGTCATTCGCGCTTTGGACCCTGCGCACCCGCCTGTTTGGGATTTCGGGTCCACCCTGGTGGAGAATGCTCCCGGAAGCTATACCGCCGGTGATCGCGGCCGCGGCGGATGGCAGTTCAGTGGCGCCGCCAACTACACCATCTCGGGCATTGTGTTCAAGCATTGCCGCACCGCTTCGTTTAACTCCGCAGGAATCCGTTACTATTATGGGACAACCAATCTCTACATCAAAGACTGCGTTTTTATCCAGAACGACAACGGCCTGACGGGCGGGACACAATACAGCCAGGCAACTGTTGAATTTTGCGAGTTCAACGCCAACGGCAACACCAACGCTTCATCCTCCTCACCCACGCACAACATCTATGTGTACGGCGGGGACCTCACCATGCGCTACTGCTACGTCCATGACAGCGTCCAGGGCCAGAACTTTCATATCCGGTGCAGCAATTCGACTCTCGAATACAACTGGTTCGCACGAGCTAACAATTACGACGGCGACCTCATGAGCGACGATGATTTCAGCGCCGGAGGGACCTCAGGTCCGTTCTCCCAGACGATGGTCTTGCGCGGCAATGTCTTCGTCCAAAATAAGTTTCCCGGCAACCACTCCCAGGTTGTGGCCCTTTACAACGACGCGGGCCTTACGAAATTGACCATGAATTTGCGGATGCTTTACAACACGTTCGTGGGCGCAAATACCAACTCTGCCTTCGTCCATGTCTCGAATGCCGACGCCACGCAGATGAACGCCGAGATCTCGGACAACATTATTTACGGAACCAAGGTCCCGCTGCTGATCGAGGATACAAACGCCGCCACCGTGATCGGCTCAAGCAATTGGCTCCAAACAAACGCGACTGCCTCACCGCTGACCAACTCGGTCAAGTCGGCCGATCCTGGTTTTCGGAACGTAGCCGCGCAGGATTACACCCTGGCGAGCAACAGCGCTTGCATTGGCGCCGCCGGCCTGATCTATGGATTACCCGGCAGAGAATATTTTCAAAACGAGATCACCAACCGGCAGTGGCGGCCGCGCGCAACCGCCCGAGATATCGGCGCATTCGAAAGCACAACTGCCGGCGGCGTCGGCGTTAGCCCCTATGCGGCGGTTCCTGCGCCTCAACTCGGCATCAATTCCAGCAACGGCAACATCCGCCTCCTATGGTCTCTTTACGCCCAGGACTTTTCACTCCAGCAATCCCCTACCCTCACCCCCGCCTTTTGGACCCGGCCATCCATTCTGTCGAGCACCAACCTGAATGGAGTTTCGGCGGTGGCGCCCGCCGTTGCTTCGGCGTTCCTGCGCCTGGCAAAATAAGACAGTTCTGAAAGAATTTGATCCGCGGCACATGGGGCGTAGTCTTGCGCTATGGAACACTCACCCGGATTCCTAAAGCTGGTCACCGAGGAACGACGCCACGTCAAAGAGATCACCCTGGAGCAGGCGATGGAGCGACTCGCGAGCAATCCGCAAGCGGTGCTCATCGATGTGCGCGAAGATCATGAATGGGAACAGGGCCACGCCGCGCAAGCCATTCACCTCGGCAAAGGGATCCTGGAGCGGGACCTGGAAAAGACGGTGCCCGATCTGGATAAGGAGATCCTCATGTATTGCGGCGGCGGTTATCGCTCGGTTCTGACAGCTTCAGCGGCGCAAAAAATGGGGTATCGCAATGTTTTCTCGCTAATCGGTGGCTACAAAGCAATGGTTCAAGCCCGGTGGCCAATGCAGAAGGGCTGAGTCCCCGCTTCGGGGTGGGCCGGATCCGCCCCTACCCCGGCCATTATGACAACACGGGCCGCAGCATCCCGATTCCGGGGTTCTCCAGGGGATTGCAAAGGAGCTTGCCGTAATCCAGTTTGATGATCCGGTCGGCCACGTCGAAATATTTGTCGTCATGCGAGATGACGAGGATGGCTTTGCCGCGGGCCTTTAATTCGGGCAGGAGCTGGGTATAAAAGATATCTTTGAAGTAGGGATCCTGGTCCGCAGCCCATTCGTCAAAAAGGTAAAAGGGCCTGTCCTCGAGGTAGGCGGTCAACAGGGCGAGACGTTTGCGCTGGCCCTGCGACACAGCGGTGGTTGATAAAGCGCCGTTGCGGATCTTCACCTTGTGTTGAAGGTGCAGCATCGCCAGGTATTCCTGGGCCTGGGCGTCGAGGTTGGCGTGGCTCAATCCCAGTAGGTTTTCGAAGAGATAGAAATCCGAGAAGATAGCCGAGAATAATTGGCGGTATTCGTCGCGGTTCGTGTCATTAATAACCCTGCCATCCAACCTGACTTCCCCGGCTTCCGGCGCGTACAGGCCAGCGAGAATTTTGGCGAGAGTTGACTTGCCGCTTCCGTTCCCGCCGACCAGGAAAACGAGTTCGCCTGGACGGATGACAAAGTCAATCGGACCCAGCACAAAGTGGCTGTCTTCCTGTTCGCGATGGTACGAGTGAACGACGCCTTTGAGTTCCAGGCGGGTGAAGGAAAGTTCGGAGTCGGTGGAATCGGAGGAACAAACTTCCTTTGTGTGAGACGCAAGAGAAACCCCGAGTTCCTCCACTTTGCGGAGAGCGACGCTGGCGCGGCCGAAGAGGGAGATGCTCGTCATGACTCCGGCAAGCGGGCCCATGAGGTACAAGGAAGTCACAACATAGCCAGTGAGGGTTTCACGGCTGAAGGTCGCAAATCGAGGAACGACAAACAGGATGACCCCAATCAAGGCGAAATACAGGAGGTGATTCCAATTTTGAGCCGTAATGAAGCAAGTCTCGGCGGCGACGTTGTTTTTTTGATACGTTTCGGTGGTATCGTGGATGTTTTGGTAAAACGCGCTTCTGCGGCTCCTGTGCAGTTTCAATTCCTTGATGCCCTCCGTAAGAGCCCTGAAATAGCCGAAGAGCCGATCTTCTTCGGAGCGGGCGAAGTTAAGCCAGTGAAACGCGCGGGCTATCATCAACCGGTAACCGAAGCCGCCCAGAACGATCAGCACGCATACGGCCGCCAACATTCGCCAGGACAGCCATCCCAGGTACGCGGCGCCGCCAAGCAGGATCGCAATGTTGACCGAGACCACCGGAATCGCCAATAGCGCCTGAGTGATGTTGAAAATATCATCCGTTAACCCAACCAGGATTCGAGGGGAGCCTATTTGTTCCAATTGGCGCAGTGGAACCGCGAGAATTTGACTGATTAAATCCCTGCGCAACCGGGCGATTGCCTCTTGCGAGAATCTCGCCAACACGACTTGCGATATGAGATTGCTGAAAACCTTTCCCAGGCCCAAGGCGAC
>Ga0209062_1003474_pt1 | contig 18141 bp, 14 predicted proteins | sample Coa_R2_2_FD_187158 | JGI IMG/M metagenome (GOLD analysis project Ga0209062, IMG submission 187158) | Surface soil microbial communities from Centralia Pennsylvania, which are recovering from an underground coalmine fire - Coalmine... | ecosystem: Environmental > Terrestrial > Soil > Unclassified...
CGGGGCCCGCGGCCAGCGCCGTGATGGAATTCGAGGGGAGCTCGCCGTGCGACTTGTCGTACAGCCGGAAGTCGTAGCCATCGAAGCTGACGAGCCCTTCGTCGGTGCCGAGCCACAGGTAGCCGTCGCTGGTCTGGGCGATGGCGCGGATGGTGTCCTGCGGCAGGCCATGCTCCTGCGTCCAGGTGGTGCGGGAGTACTGCGTGAGCGACTTGCGCGGGCTGAGCGCGCCGGCATCCCCCGCCAGCACGAGCAGCAGGGCGGCGGCCGCCGCGACACGGTGCGCCGGTGGACACAGGCGCGGCCACGTTCGTCCTGGAATCCGCTGGTCCGCTGCGCAATGCACTGAAATTCCAGTATAGATGGCAGCCCGATTGCCGCGTATCCCGCGGCATGGCTTCGGACCGGCTGACCGGGTGGGCAACTCATCGAGCGGCGCAAAGGCACGCGCCCGGCGTTTGCCCTCGTGCTGGGGCTGGAGATCGTCCTGCTCGGCGTGTTAGGAGCCATCGAGCGCGGCCCGGCTTCACGGCAGCATCTGCTGCATGCGCCGGTAATGCGCGCCTTTCCAGTAAATGCGGCGGCACGACGGGCAGCGGCGGAACTCGTCGTGGGCCTCCGCCGTCCGCGGCGGCAGCTCACCCAGCACCTCCGCTTTCGCAACCTCTTCGAGCGGCGTATTGCACCGCATGCAGCGCGTAAATGGATGGGAGAGCCGCGCCAGGTCGAAGCGGCACACCACCTCGCGCAATTGGCGCCGCGGATCGGTCTCCCGCACGAAATACCCGTGGGTCACCGCTCCGCGCTTCAGCAGGCCGACGTCGCGCGTCAGCAGAATCCGCCGTTCGTCGCGGCTGATCGCCGCCAGTCGCTCGTCCTGGTAGCAGTTGCGGTAGAGCGTGTCGAACCCCAGCATGCGCAGCAACGCGGCCAGACGGCCCAGATGCGTGTCGAGGACGAAGCGCGGCCGCCGCAGCGGCTCGGGGCGCAGCCGGTTTGCCGGCGCGATGTCGAAAGCCTCGAAAACGGGATAGACGCTCACCCGGTCGCCATCCTGCACGCGGTACGCGAAATCCACCGGCGTCCCGTTGACCAGGATGAGGTCGACCTCGGTGTGCGGCACGCCGAAGGATTCGATGAAATCCTTGACGGTCGCGATGTCGAGGAAGCTGTGGGTGAACTCGGTAAAGCGCCGCGCCGGAGGAAGGAAGTCGTTCAGCTCGGCGTAGAAGCGGAATGCGGCGCGCGGCACCACTGCCAGCGTAGCGCAGGCATTTGGCGCCGCGCCACCACGCGCCGCTTGCGCTATTGGATCGTGACCTGGACCTGGTTGGCCGCCACGCCGTTGGCGGTCAGTTGCACGTCCGCGGCGCCTGCACCGGCCAGCGAGTTCGGCAGTTGCAGGACCACCTGGTCGAGGCCGGCGAAGGTCGGCTGCGGTCCGGCGTAGACCACCGGAGCCGCCACGCCCTTGACCTTGGCAGTTACGCCGGAGGTTCCGGCGGCGGCGAGGCCGGTGCCGAAGAGCACCAGGTAAGTCTGGTCCGAGGACGCCCCGAGCGAGATCGCAGCAGCCGAATACGTGCCGTAGGGGTTCAGCGCATAGGCCGGTTCGGTGATCTGGTTCCCGCCGGAAACGCGGATGGCGTAGGCCGCGGCGAGGCCGGAGCCGTTCAGGGTGAATAGCGCGGGCACGACGGCCGCTACCGGCACGTTGGCCGCCGTCTGCGTGCCCGCGGCGCTCGAAATGGTCACCTGCGCATTGCCCGCCGCGACGCCCGCCGGCACCTCAAAGTTCACCTGCCACGGCGAGACGTAGAGCAGCGGCGCGGCCCACCGCTTACCGGCGGCATCCAGGATCGAGACCGATGTGCCGTCCCAGACGGCCGGCGATGGGCCGATGATCTCGCCGGTGGGCCCGGCCGCGAGGCTCTGGCCGTTGGCCGACGCCACCGACCCCGGCGCGATGCCGATCACCGAAGGCGAAGCGGCGGAGGTCACAAGCGGCGCGTTGACCGCCGGCGTGGATCCCGCCGTGGGCGTAAACGACACGCCACGGAGCACTTCGCCCGCCGCGGCGGACTTCAGAAGCGTGAATGTCTCCTTCGCCGCCACCGAGGGGTCGGTGTTCGCCAGCACATCCGTGATGGCGACGAGCTTGTTCGGGTCCGCGCCCTGATCGCCGTTGGCGCTGACGGTCGAGGTGATGCCGTAGATCGTCACGGTGCCGTCGCTGTTCACCTTGCCCGTGATGTTGCGAATGCCATCGCTGGCGGGATTGAGGCTGGCGGGATAGTTGGGCACCGAGTACGGCTGGCCGAGGTTCAGGCCGTTCTGCAGCACGTACACGCGCGTCCACGTGCCGTTGCTCAGGACCCATTTCTGCACGCCCGCGCTGGGGCTCCTGGCGGCATCCGCGGCCGTGCCATCGCCTTCATCGCCCACGTAAAGCGTGGTGGCGTTCGCGAACCAGATGCCGAAGGGATAGTTGCCGGTGTAGTCCAGATTCTTGGCGAGAATCGCCGGCAGGCCCGGCAGGATCGTGATCGGCGCGGCGGCTGCGTTAGCGAGCGCCGGCAGCGTCCCGGCGTTACCCACCTGATATACGGTGTTGACGCCGTTGCCGCCGCTGCCTTTGGTGACGTAGAGCGTGTTATTGAAGATCGTCAGGCCGCGGAAATTGGTATCCTTGCCGGCCTTATCCGCCGCGTACGGCTGGCCCGTGGTCGGGTCCGTGAGGGACGTGATCGAGAATGTCCCGACCATCTGCGGCACCGTGGCGGGGGACTGGCCGGGGGTCGCGATCTCCACGCCCGTCGAGTTCACCAGGTTCGCCGGCGGCGTGCCGGAGCCGTTGTTATCGTTGCCGACCATGTAGTACATGCCATTCGCCAGGATGGCGGCCCGCCCGTTGTTGCCGCTGTAGGCGTTGGTCGGCGTAACCTGGATCGCGCCGTTCGCGCCCACCTGCACGACCGCCCGGTAATAGCTGCCGCCGACGGGGTTGGTCGGGTCGTAAACCCCCGGCGTGTTCGAGTTGGAAACGTCGATGGTGTTGGGCGGCGCGACGTAAGCCATAAAGGTGAGCGCGGTGCCGTCGGTCGAAACGTTCACGGCCAGCTCGGATTTCGAGCTGAAGCTGGTCGTGACCAGGTTGGCGGGGATCGCCAGCGTGTTGACCAGCGTGCCGGCGGGGGTGATCTGGTCCAAAAAAATCGGCGACGTGATTCCGAAGCTCCCGTCGACGGTGTTGTTGTTCCAGACGTTGTTGCTGCTGCCGTTGGAGGGATACGCCCCGCTATCGGTAGCCACGCCCTTGCCGCAGGAGGCGGTCGGCGGGCACACCGGCGGCAGCGGCTGGCCGACCGTCACGGTCGATGCATCGCCCGCGTACACGCTGCGCGAGACCACGAGATTGCCCGGCGTGAAGCCGGAAAACGGCGCCGTTTGCGCCCATGCCGCGCTCGCGCCGATGAAGATTACCGCCGCCGCAATCGCTATGCGGCTCCGCGTGAAATTCCACTTTGACATTCGGTGCACACTCCTGGTGAGTTATCGGTTGGTGTATTTCCTTGAACAATGGGCCGTTTGAACCATAACAGGCGATTGTCAAAGTTCGAGCACAAAAGAGTTACAGATGGGTGACGGCAGCCATTTCAGGCCGCGGATCGCTACCGGGCGTAGAACGAAAGCGCGTTATCGCCCTGGCGCACGATGCGCGTCCGCGCCAGCTTTCCGGCGGATTCCGGCAGTTCGAAGCGGATGGAGTGCTGCGCGATGACGAGCGCGGGCGGGTGGGCTTCGAGCGCCGCGAGCGCGGCGGCGTATTCGCGCTCCACGTCGTAGGGCGGGTCCAGGAAGATGATATCGGCGGTGACGCGCGGCAGCGTGAGGAGCACGGGCCCCGCCAGCACCGTGGCGCGCGGCGCCAGGGAAAGCGCCTCCAGGTTGCGGCGGATCACCTCCAGCGCCGCGCGGCCGCGCTCGAGGAACCAGGCGTGCGCCGCGCCGCGGCTCAGCGCCTCAATCCCGACCGCGCCGGTGCCGGCGTACGCATCGGCGAAGGTGGCGCCGGCGATGCGCGTCTGCAGGATATCGAAGAGCGTCTCGCGCAGACGGTCCGGCGTGGGGCGCGTGGCGGCGCCGGGGAGGCTGGCGAGGCGCCGCGAACGGAATTCTCCCCCGATGACGCGCATCAGCCCACCGTCACCAGGCCGTAGCGGCGCTGCCAGTGGTCGCGGATGTAGGCGACGGCGGCGCGCAGCTCATCCTCGGAAGGCGGGTGCGCGATGAAGTCCACCGCTTCGCGGCGCGCATGCTCCAGCAGTTCGCCGTCGCGCAGGATGTTGGCGACGCGCAGCGACGGCATTCCGGACTGCTTCGTGCCGAAGAATTCGCCGGGGCCGCGCAGCTTGAGGTCCATTTCGGAGATGTAGAAGCCGTCCGTCGATTCGACGAGCGTCCGGATGCGCTCGCGCGCGGTATCGTTCATTTTCTCGGTGACGAGCATGCAGTAGCTCTGCGCGGCGCCGCGGCCCACGCGTCCGCGAAGCTGGTGCAACTGCGCGAGGCCGAAGCGCTCGGCCTGCTCGATCAGCATCACCGTGGCGTTGGGGACATCCACGCCGACTTCGATCACGGTGGTCGAGACGAGGATCTGGGTGCGCCCTTCCTTGAAGCGCTGCATGACGGCCTCTTTTTCCTCCGAGGCGAGGCGGCCGTGCATGAGGCCGATTTCGAGATCGGGGAAGACCTCGCGCGAAAGGTGCTCGTGCATCTTCTGCGCGGCCTTCATGGCCTGCGTCTCCGATTCCTCGATTACCGGGTAGACCACGTAAGCCTGGCGGCCCTCGTCGATCTGCTTGCGCAGGAAGCTGTAGGCCTGCTCGATGCGGTCGGCGGTGTAGTGCTTCGTCAGGATCGGCTTGCGGCCGGGCGGAAGCTGGTCGATCACGGAGACATCGAGATCGCCGTAGAGCGTCATGGCGAGCGTGCGCGGGATGGGCGTGGCGGTCATCACCAGCACGTCCGGCGTGACGCCCTTCTGCACCAGGCCGAGGCGCTGGAGCACGCCGAAGCGGTGCTGCTCGTCGATGATGGCGAGGCCCAGGCGCTTGAATTCCACGTCCTTTTCGAGCAGCGCGTGCGTGCCGACCGCGACGTGCGCCAGGCCCTCGGCGACGAGCTGCTTCAGCTTGGCTTTCTCCCGCGGGCTGAACGAGCCGGTGAGCAGCACGGTCACGTAGCCGAGCTTTTGCAGGATCTGGCGGAAGTAGAAGGCGTGCTGCGCGGCCAGGATTTCGGTGGGAGCGAGCACGGCCACCTGATAGCCGTTTTCGATGGCGATGACGGCGGCCTCGGCGGCCACGATGGTCTTGCCGCTGCCCACGTCGCCCTGCAGCAGGCGGTTCATCGGGTGCGGCGCCTGCATATCGTCGGCGATTTCCTTGATGACGCGCTTCTGCGCCTCGGTGGGCTTGAACGGCAGCATCGCCTTGACCTGCTCGCGCACGCGGTCGGTGATGGCGAACGGGATGCCGGCGAGCGTGCGCGCCTTGGCGCGCTTGAGCGCGACGCCGCATTCCAGCCAGAAAAATTCCTCGAAGATCAGGCGCTGCTGGGGCAGGGAACGAAAATTGTTGAGCAGGCGCAGGTCGGATTCGGGCGGCGGAAAATGCGTGTGGCGGATGGCCGTCCAGCGGTCCGGATAGCGGAGGCGGCGGCGGATGGCTTCGGGCAGCCGGTCCTCTTCGGGCGGGAGTTCGGCGAGGATGCGGTGCGTCAGCGTGCGGAGAATGCGCGTGGTCACCTTGCCGGCGGCCTCGTAGATGGGCACGATGCGGCCGGTGTGGAGCGAGGCCTCGCCCTCCTCCTCTCCGCCGGTGAGGATTTCGAATTCGGGGTGCAGCATGGTGAGCTCGCCCGAATAGCTGTCGAACTCCACCTTGCCGTAGACCGCGAGCTTCATGCCCTCGGCCAGCACCTTGGCGAGATAGCCGCCGTGAAACCACTTGCCCACCAGAATGGCGCGCGAGGAATCGCTGAAGCGCGCTTCGAACAGGCCCAGGTCGCGGCGCTTGAAGCCGGAGGCCTTGGCGGACAGCACGTCCACGATGACGGTGGCCATTTCCCCCGGCGCAAGCTGCGCCACGGTCTTCATGTTGCTGCGGTCTTCGTAGCGGAAGGGAACGTAGCCGAGCAGGTCTTCGACGGTCGCGAGCCCCTTGGCCTCCAGCATGGCGGCGCGCGCCGGGCCGACGCCTTTGACGTAGGTGAGGGGAGTGGAGAGATCCATGGGCGGGGCCGGGAGCGCCCCTGCCCTCAGTGTACAATGCCGTACGTGAAGCGCTTCCTTGCGATCTCACTCTGCGCGCTCGCCGCGCACGCCGCCGATCTCCGCATCGGCATCATCGGCACCGATACCTCGCATGTCCCGGCATTCACCAGGATGCTGAACGATCCGGCCGCGCCCGGCCACGTCGCGGGCGCGCGCGTGGTGGCGGCGGTCAAGGGCGGAAGCCCGGATGTGAAGGAGAGCGCCAGCCGCGTGGAACAGTACGCGGAGGAGATTCGCGCGAAGTACGGCGTCGAGATCGTCCCGGATATTCCGGCGCTGCTCGGCAAAGTGGATGCCGTTCTCATCGAGAGCGTGGATGGGCGGCCGCACCTGGCCGAGGCGCAGCCGGTGATCGCGGCGCGCAAGCCGTTCTTCGCCGATAAGCCGCTCGCGGCATCGCTCGAGGACGCGCGGGAGATCGCGCGGCTGGCGAAAGCGGCGGGCGTGCCGTGGTTCAGCGCCTCCAGCCTGCGCTTCGGGGCGATCGGCGCGGAAGGCGCGAAGCTTACGGGCATCACCGGGGTGAGCACGTGGGGCCCGGGCCCGTTCGAGCCGCATCAGCCGCTGGATCTTTCCTGGTACGCCATTCATCCGATCGAGGTGCTCTATACGCTGATGGGGCCCGGCTGCGAGAGCGTGACCCGCACCTTTTCAGAAGATGCCGACGTGATCGTGGGCAAATGGAAGGACGGCCGCCTGGGCACGGTGCGGGCCATCCGGCCGTACAGCGATTACGGCGCCGTGGTGACGCGCGGGCGGGAGGTGACCGTGCTGCATCCCAAGGCCGCCGAGGCGGCCGATTACCGGGCGCTGGTGGTCGAGATCGTCAAGTTCTTCGAGACCGGCAAGCCGCCGGTGCCCAACGACGTGACGCTTGAAATGTTCGCCTTCATGGATGCGGCGCAGCGCAGCAAGGCGCAGGGCGGCGCGCCGGTGCGGCTGCCGTAAGCTACAGCCACGACGAACCCAATCGCATGAGCCACAGATGAACACAGAGGAACGCGGATGGAACTACCCAAGAACAATCCGCTTCCACCCGACTTTGGGTTTCTGGAAGTTCACCAGTAGACAAACCCGTCGGCCGGATGCCCGCAGGTAATTGAGGCATTGCGCCATATGCTCGCTGCCCTGCCTGTGCAACAGCACGAATGCCGCGCAAGGCAAGCTCTTTCCGCAAGGCGCGCTCGTACACCTTCTCCAGGAATCCGGCGCCCAGAGTGTTCGAGACTTCAAACACCGCGCCCAGCACGCGTTCGGTCAGATCGTCGAGATCTCCTTCGGCACGCATGTTATCAGGGGCCCAACTTGCCCGTTTCCTCTGTGTTCCTCTGCGTTCATCTGTGGCTGATTGCTTTGGACGCCGGAGCCGCGAAACGGTCCCGCGCGCCGCATGGTAAAACCGCTATATGGCCACTTTTCGCGTCGACACGCAGGCGCGATGTTACTCCGCGGTCGTGGAGCGCGGCGTGGTGTCGCAGACTCACAGCTTCATCCCCGCCCGCACCGGCAAGGTCTTCGTGGTGTCGACGGCCGACGTCTGGCGGCACCAGGGGCGGGCGCTCACTGCCGGGCTGGCCGGCGCGCCGTTCGAATTGCTGGAGCTACCGGGCGGCGAGGACCAGAAGCGCCTCGGGCCCGTGGAGCGGCTCGCCGAGCAGATGGTGGAGCGCGGCGGCGACCGCTCGAGCCTCGTGATCGCATTCGGCGGCGGCATCGTCGGGGATATGGCCGGCTTTCTGGCCGCCATCTTCATGCGCGGCATTCCCGTGCTGCAAATCCCGACCACGCTGCTGGCGCAGGTGGATGCGGCCATCGGCGGCAAGACGGGCGTGAATCTCGCGGCCGGAAAGAACATGATCGGCGCGTTCCACCAGCCGCTCGCGGTGCTCATCGATCCGGCACTGCTTGAGACGCTGCCGGACCGCGAATACCGCGCCGGCCTGTGGGAGATCGTCAAGGCGGGCATTATCCGCGACCCGGCGTTATTCCGGTATCTCTCGGAAAACAGCAGCGCCGTGCTCGGCCGCGCGCCGCACGCGGTGGACCGCATCATCGCTGATTCCGTGCGGATGAAGGCGGAAGTGGTCTCCGCCGATGAGCGCGAAAAGAACCTGCGCAGCATTCTGAACTTCGGCCACACCTTCGGCCACGCGCTCGAAGCCGAGACCGGCTATACGCAGTTCCTGCACGGCGAGGCGGTGGCTTGGGGGATGCGCGCGGCCACGTGGCTGGCCGAGCGCGCAGGCTACCTTTCGGCCGAGGACAGCGCCGAAATCCTGGAGACGCTGGAACTCTACGGCCCGATCCCGCCGGTCGGCGGCATTTCCGCCGAGCGCCTCAAGGCGCGGCTGGTGCACGACAAGAAGACCGTTCAGGGCAAAGTGCATTTCGTGCTGCCGGTGCGGATCGGAGAAGCGGTGCTGGCCACGGATATCGAGGGCCGGCTGGTGGAGGAAGCCATCCGCTCCGCGCTCGCATGAGGGGCACGACTCCGGCGGGCGCGCGCAACCAGCAGGAGGCGGCGGCCTGGGTGCGCGGCATGTTCGGGCGCATCGCCGGCCGCTACGATTTCGCCAACCACCTGCTCAGCGGCAACCTCGACCGCCTCTGGCGCCGCCGCGCGGTGCGGCGCGTGCGCGAGGTGCTCGAACGGCCCGGCGCGCGCGTTCTCGATATCTGCTGCGGAACCGGCGACCTGACGATCGCGCTCGGGCGCGGCGGCAGCGCGCTGGTGATGGGCTCCGATTTCTGCCATCCGATGCTGGTCGAAGCGCGGCGCAAAACCGCGGCCCCGCTGTTCGAAGCCGATGCGCTGCGGCTGCCCGTGGCCGATGGGTCGCTCGACCTCATCACCGCCGCGTTCGGCTTCCGCAATCTCGCCGATTACGATGCCGGCCTGCGCGAAATGCGGCGCGTGCTGCGGCCGGGCGGAGTGGCCGCCATCCTGGAGTTCTCGCAGCCGCGCAACCGGGCGTTTGCGGCGCTGTACGACTTCTATTCGCGGCGGGTGCTGCCGGCGATCGGCGGCCTGGTTACGGGCGCGCCGGACGCTTACGGGTATCTGCCGGCGTCGATTCGGAAGTTTCCGCCGGCGGGAGAACTGGCGCAGCAGATGCGCGCCGCGGGGTTTGCAACGGTGAGCTACGAGTTCCTTACCGGAGGCGTTGTGGCGCTGCACCTGGCGCGCTAAGGCAGGGCGGTTTTGCGGCAAGTGGCATCAAATATGACACCTGCATTTTTTCGGAGCAGTCGAATCAACAACTTCCGGAAGGAGGTGGCATATCATATGCCACCTCACGTCTACGAGCCCGTCTTAGGGCTTCTTCGCGGGCGCGCGGAATCCCCGCTCCACCATGTCGCGCGGGTCGGTCGAGACCGGCCCATCGCGCCACAGCCAGCGCATCATCTCGGGCAGGATGGCGCCGCCCATTTTCTGGCCGTGCAGGTTCATGCCCCAGGTGTAATTCACGTCGTAGCCTTTCTCGGTGAGGGCATGCATCAGCCGCACGTTCTGGTAGAACCAGTCGCGGGTTTCGTCGTAGGATCCATCCGGGCGCAGGGCGCGGTTGTCATTGCGGCCGTCCTGCAGGAAGATGCGGATGGGCTTGCGGTCGCTTTTGCGCACGATATCGGCGTAGGCGTGGCCGCCGCGCAGGTTGGTGAAGCTGCCGACGATGCTCAGCACCTTGTGGAGCTGGTCCGGCCGCTGCCAGGCGACGGTGAATGCGGCTATGGCGCCCGAGCTTGCGCCACCGATCCCGTGCTGCTCGGGATCGGGTGAAATGTTGTAGTCCTTGCGCAGCACCGGCAGCAGCTCGTCGCAGATCACGCGCGCGTAGCGGTCGTCGAGCGTGTTGTACTCGGTGGGCCGATTCGTAGTGCGGTCGCCCCATTCCTTCAGGTTCGGCTCGGGCTGCTCGGGACGCCGGCCTGGGTTGATGAAGACCGCGAGCATCACGGGAATTTCGCGGCGCCAGATCAGATTGTCGAGCACGTTTTGCGCCCGGACGTCGCCCTCGGCGGCCATGAACGCCTGGCCATCGTTGAAGATCATGAGGCTGGCGGGCACGGCGGGGTCGTACTGCGCGGGGACGTAGACCCACCAAGTGTGCTGCGTGCCGGGATAGGCCTGGCTCGGCAGCGTGAACGGGCCGCGGATTTCGCCCTTTGGGACGCCATCCTGGGGCAGGGAATCGGGGCCGAGATGATAGAACGCGTTCGGATTCGGCTGCTGCTGCTGCGCCAGAGCGGCGAGCGCGAAGAGGAAGACGGCAAGCGGACGGACCATGCGGGCACGATAACACATCGGCGTCAGCGCTGTTCCGCCGCCGCGTCGACCACCGGCTCCTGGGGCGAGATCTGGTCCACCGGATTCACCTTCGCCCCTGGCGGCGCGGGGACGGGACCCTTCAGCAGCGGATCGTCGGTGCGTCGCATCCAGGCGTCCAGCCGGCCGCGCATTTCGGCCAGCACCTTTGCGGATTTCGGGTCCGGCGCCAGGTTGTTCTGCTCGGCCGGGTCGAAGATCAGGTCGTAGAGCTGCTCGTGCGGGACGCTCTGCTGCGCCCATCCGTGCTCGAGCCAGACGGTCTTGCTCGGGCTGTCGTCGCAGTTGGGCAGCACTGGCGCGCTGCGATCGGCGAAGCGGCGGATGTACTTGTAGCGTTGCGTCCGCACGGCGCGCTGCGGCTCGTAGGAGGCGTGATAGTTCACTTCGGCGAAGACTTCATCGTGGAGTTCGGCGGTCTGGCCGCGCAGGAGCGACAGTAGCGACCGGCCTTCGAGCCACGACGGCGGCTTCGCGCCCGTCAGCTCGCAGACGGTGGGGAAGAGGTCGAGATGCGACACCATCGCGTCGGACACCTTGCCGCCGCGGAACGGCCCGCCGCGGAGGATCAGGGAGACGGCCCAGCCGGCGTCCGTCAGGTTGCATTTCATGCGCGGGAAGGCGATGCCGTGGTCGGTGGTGCCGATCACCAGCGTGTTTTCGGCGAGGCCGTTGCGCTCCAGCGCTTCGAGGATGCGTCCCGCGCCGCGGTCGAGCAGGCGCGCGCTGGCGCGATAGGCGGCGAAATCCTCGCGCGCGGCGGCGGTGTCCGGGATGGGCGCGGGCGGCTGCGTGTAGCGCGGGTCGTCCTCGGGCGTGGGCGGCGGATAGTCGCGATGCGTCTCGAAGAAGCCGGCATCGAGGAAGAACGGCGTGGACGGGCGGCGGTTCAGGAACGCGACGGCGGTATCCGCGACGTCGGCGGCGTGTGTCGATCGTGGGCGCAGAAGCTCGTCGTAGCCGATGGTTTCCGGTTTGGCGGCGATGTGCTGCAGGCCGGCCAGCACGGAGCGGTAGCCGGCATCGCGGAGGGTATAGAGGATGTGGCGGCGGTAATCGGTCATCGCGAAGCCGCGGTGCGCGAGGCCGAGCATGCCGTTGCGATGCGGGCACTGCCCGGTGAGGAGCGAGGCGCGGCTGGGCGAGCAGGTGGGCGCGGCGCTGAAGGCCTGGCGAAAGAGCACGCCCTCGGAAGCGAGCTTCTGCAGATTGGGCGTCGGGACCGGGTGCCCGTAGGGTTGCAGATAGCGCCCGCTATCGTGCGAATGCAGGTAGACGATGTTCAGCATACGGCCACCGGAGGTTTGCGCGTTGGCCGTGGCCGCGAGCGCGGCGCCGGCCAGGAAATCGCGGCGGGACGGCATGACAAGACTGTAACGTGACCGCGCCCCCAGCGCAACGAGGTAAGATCGTTGCGAGTACATGCTGACCAATCTGCGGATCAAGAATTTCAAGCGCCTGGAACACGTCGAAATCGAGTTGGGCAAAACAGTGGTGTTCATCGGCCCAAACAATTCGGGAAAAACGACGGCGCTCCAAGCTCTCGCTCTTTGGGAGGCAGGGCTGCGCAAGTGGCTGGAGAAGCGGTCCGCTAAGGAGACTCCCGAAAAGAGACCGGGCGTGACGATAAACCGGCGAGATCTGATCGCGCTTCCTGTTCCCGAGGCGAATCTGCTATGGCGCGACGCGCACGTCCGGGAAGTACAACGCGCGAACGGCAAACAGAACACTAAAAACATCCGGATCGACATTCTGGTCTCCGGGGTAACGGCAGACAAGACTTGGGACTGTGGCTTCGAGTTCGACTTTGCCAATGAGGAGTCGCTTTATTGCCGGCCTCTGCGGCAGACCGATGATCCGCAACCCCAGCGAATGCCGGTGCCGCCAGCGGCTTCTTCCGTTCGCGTGGCATTTCTGCCGCCGATGTCGGGTTTGGCGGCCACCGAGGACCGTCTGGATGCGGGCGCCGTCGACGTCCGGATTGGGGAGGGGCGAACCGCCGAGGTGCTGCGGAATCTCTGCTACCGTGTCCATGAAGATGGGCCCGAGGGAAAGTGGGATGAACTGGTGATGCAGGTGCAGCACCTTTTCGGCGTGCAACTGAACGTACCCCGGTACATTGCGGAACGGGGGCAAATCACCATGTCGTACAGGGAGCGCTCCGGAACCGAGTTGGACCTGTCATCGTCGGGTAGGGGTCTACAGCAGACTCTTCTGCTACTGGCCCACCTGTATACCCATCCGCAATCCGTATTACTCCTCGATGAACCCGACGCGCATCTGGAGATTCTGCGTCAACGGCAAACTTATCAACTGCTCACCGATACGGCCGAGCGCCAAGCCTGCCAGATTATCGCCGCCAGCCACTCGGAAGTGATTCTCAACGAAGCGGCGGACCGGGATATAGTCGTGGCGTTCGTGGGCTCGCCCCATCGAATCGACGATCGCGGCACTCAAGTGGTGAAGTCTCTGCGCGCCATTGGGTTCGAGCAGTATTATCAAGCCGAACAGCAGGGATGGGTTCTGTACCTGGAGGGTTCGACCGATCTGGCGATCCTACGGGCTTTTGCCGACATGTTTCAACACCCCGCCAGGGAAGCTTTGCAACGCCCATTCGTGCACTACGTAGCGAACCAGCCGCAGAAGGCAAGGGATCACTTTTACGGTTTGCGTGAGGCGAAGGGGAATCTGGCCGGAATTGCTCTGTTCGATGCCATTCCAGAGGATTTACGGCCCGGCCAGCCGCTTACGGAATTGAAGTGGCGCCGCCGGGAAATCGAGAACTACCTCTGCTACCCGGAAACTCTGATCGCCTACGCGGAACAGGCCGGCGGGGAAGAAGGGCCGCTGTTCGAAGCCGCCGAGCGGGAAAAGCGGACTGGCGCCATGGAGCGGGCAATCGAACAGGTCAGCCACGCTCTCGCCGTACTGAAGCGGCCTGCTCCATTCACCCCGGAATCGAAAGCCAGCGAATTCATGGAGTCCGTTTTTGACATATATTTCAAGGAGCTCGGGACTCCCAACTTGATGCAAAAAACGGATTACCACGCGCTTGCCAGGTTTGTGCCCTCCGCATTGCTCGACGCCGAGATCCCCGAAAAGCTGGATGCGATTGTCAAGACTGCTGCCCTGGCCCATCCGGGTGGATGTTAAAAAAAATGGCAGGCCGCGAAGCGGCCTGCCGGAACCAGACAAATTAAAACTCGTTAGAACGTGTAGAGCAGCGTGCCCGACGGCGGCTCGGCCGGCGCCCCCGCCGTCACCGGAGTCTCCGCCTCGGCGTTGATCTGCCGGTAGTAGATGCCGGTATCGCCGAGGTAGACTTCCAGTTCCGCGGGCCGCGGCAGCGTGCCCTGGATCAGCGCTTCGGAAAGCGGGTCCTCGATGTACTTCTGCAGCGCGCGGCGCAGCGGGCGGGCGCCGTAACTGCGGTCGCTGCACGTCTTTTCGAGGATGTACTTGGCCGCGTCCGGCGCGAGGCGGATCTTGATCTGCTTGGCCACCAGATTCGCGTTCACCTGGCCGACCATCAGGTCGATGATCTTCATCAGATCGTCGTCGGTCAGCGACGTGAACAGGATGATCTCGTCGAGGCGGTTGAGGAATTCGGGGTTGAACGCCTTCTTCACCTCGCCCCGCACCATGTCCTCGATCTTCGACGGGATGCCTTCGCTGGCCGGCGCCGAAAACCCGAGGTGGCCGCGCTTTTCGAGGAAGCGCGCGCCCAGGTTGGAGGTCATGATGATGATCGTGTTCTTGAAGTCCACCTGGTTGCCGAGGCCGTCGGTCAACTGGCCATCTTCAAACACCTGCAGCAGGATGTTGTAGATATCCGGGTGCGCCTTCTCGATTTCATCCAGCAGAATGATCGAGTACGGATTGCGCTTGACCCGCTCGGTGAGCTGGCCGCCCTCTTCGTACCCGACGTATCCCGGGGGCGAACCGATGAGCTTCGAGACCGAGTGCTTCTCCATGTACTCCGACATATCGAAGCGCACCAGGCTCTTCTCGCTGCCGAACAGGAAGCCGGCGAGAGCGCGCGCGACCTCCGTCTTGCCGACGCCGGTGGGCCCGAGGAACAGGAACGATCCGGCGGGGCGGCTCGAAGCCTTCAGACCCGCGCGCGAGCGGCGGATGGCGCGGGCCAGCGCGGAGATGGCCTTCTCCTGACTGATGACGCGCTTGTGCAGCTCCTCTTCGATGCGCAGGAGCTTGGTGATTTCCTCTTCCTTGATCGAGGTCATCGGCACGCCGGTCCAGCGGGCCACCACTTCCTCGATATCGTCCTTCGTCACGCAGCCGGTCGAGGAGTCGTCGAGGTTGTACTTCTCGCGGAGCTGGCGCATGTTCTCGCGCTCCTTGCGCTCCTCATCGGAGTAGAACCGCGCCTTTTCGAACTCGTGGTTCGCGATCGCGTTCTCCATGCGGTGCACGATGAACTTGATGCGCTTCTGAATATCCGCCAGCTCGGCGGGGAGCGTGGTCTGCCGCAGCTTCACGCGCGCGCCGGCTTCGTCGATCAGGTCGATCGCCTTGTCCGGCAGGTAGCGGTCCGGGATGTAGCGGCTGGAAGTGTAGACGGCGGTTTCGACGGCGTCGTCCGTATACGCGACGGCGTGGAACTTCTCGTAGCGGTCCTTGATGCCGAACAGAATTTTGACGGCATCGGATTCGCTCGGCGGCGGGACTTTCACGGCCTGGAAGCGGCGTTCGAGCGAGCGGTCTTTCTCGATGGATTTGCGGAATTCGGCGGGCGTGGTCGCGCCGATGCACTGGATTTCGCCGCGGGAAAGGGCCGGCTTCAGGATATTGGCGGCGTCGAGCGATCCTTCGGCGGAGCCGGCGCCGACCAGCGTGTGCAGCTCGTCGATGAAGATGATGGCGTTCTGGTTCTCCATCAGCTCCTTCATGATCGTCTTGAGCCGCTCTTCGAACTGCCCGCGGTACTTGGTGCCGGCGACGATGAGCGAAAGATCGAGCGCCAGGATGCGCTTATCGGCCAGGAAGGAGGGCACGTCGCCCTCGGCGATGCGCTGCGCGAGCCCTTCCACGATGGCGGTCTTGCCCACGCCCGGCTCGCCGATCAGCACGGGGTTGTTCTTGGTGCGGCGGCAAAGGATCTGGACCACGCGTTCCAGTTCGTAATCCCGCCCGATCAGCGGATCGAGCGTGTTGTCCATGGCGGCCTGCGTCAGGTCCCGGCTGAACTCGGCCAGCAGGGAGCTTTCCTTGGGCCGCGCGGAGGCCACCTTCTCGCTTTGAGAGCGCGCCAGTTCCTCGCGAATCGTGGAGAGGCGCAGGCCGCGTTCGTGCAGGATCTCCGCGGCGAAGCACTTTTCCTCGCGCAGCAGGCCCAGCAGCAGGTGCTCGGTGCCGATGTGCTTGTGGTTCAGCCGCTCGGCCTCTTCCGCGCCATAGGCCAGCACGCGCTTGCACTCGTGGCTGAGGGGCAGGTCCACGGAAGTGGAAACTTTCTCGCGGATGGTGGTGTGGCCTTCAATTTGCTTCCGGATCGATTCGACAGCGGCGTGCGAGCGCAGAAAACGGTTGGCCAGTGCCTTGTCCTCGCGCAGCAGGCCCAGCAGCAGGTGCTCCGTTTCGATGAACGGACTTCCGAACTGGCTGGCCTCGTAGCGCGCGAAAAAGATCACCCTTCTCGCCTTCTCCGTGTATCGCTCAAACATATGTGACGCCCCCTTTAGTTCAAAGATACTCCGGCCGGGTGCCGGGTTGCGAGACATCTGGTTCACCGGGTATCAGCCCACCCCGCGAGAGATGGAGCACCCGGTCACAACGCCGCGCGAATTCCATATTATGGGTAACAAAAACGGAGGTGAGCCCGTGGGAACGATGCAGACCTTCCAGCAGTTCGAAAATCATCTCGCCGGTCCGGAAATCCAGGTTCCCTGTGGGTTCGTCGGCCAATAGGACGGAGGGTTTGCCGACCAGAGCGCGGGCGAGCACCACCCGCTGTTGTTCCCCTCCTGACAATTCACCCGCGCGATGCCCGGCACGGGCGCCAAGCCCAACCTCATCCAACCTCGCCATCGATTCGGCCGCGGCCTGCTGCCCGGTCCGCCCGCGAATCAGCAACGGCATCATCACGTTCTCCAGCGCCGTAAACTCCGGCAGGAGATAGTGAATCTGCCACACGAACCCGATTTCCCGGTTCCGAAAATCCGCCCGTTCCGAGTCCGCGAGTCCAGAAATCTCTCTACTACCGTAGTGTATCGTACCGTTGGAAGGTCTGTCCAGACCGCCCAAAAGATGCAGTAGGGTGGATTTACCCGCGCCCGATTCCCCGACCAGAGCCAGCATCTCGCCGCGCTCGACGTCCAGGTTCAGCCCGGAGAAAATCACCAGGTCCGACGCGCCGGAGCGGTAAACTTTGGCCAGATTGCGGGCGCGGATGTAAGCTTCCATGATCCCATCCGCTACGATAGCGCACTTACATCCGGACCCCGCGATGCGGCGGATGGAGCTGAGGGGCAGGGAGCGACGCGCGTGGTAGCCGTCGCTGTGGATGCTCCGCTCCTGTTCGCGTATCCTAACAGCAGGAGCTGCTAGATGGAAGTGAATCTCACCCCTGAGATCCAAGCCAAGCTGGACCGTTTGGCCGCCGAAGCGGGACGCCCCAGAGACGAGTTGATCGAAGATGCCGTCAATGGCCTTTTCGACGAACTCGCCTTTGCGCGAGAACTCCTCGACCGCCGCTACGATGAGATGGCCAGCGGAGAAGTGCAGGGAATCGACGGCGAGGAGGCTTTTCGGCTCCTGATGGAGAAGACCGAAGCTTTGCGCCGCCGGCGCCCCGCATGAGTGCCTACATCCTTCATCCGCAGGCATTCCGGGACATCGACGAAATTCGCGCTTACATTGCCGAGGACAGCCCGGACGCAGCGGACCGCCTTGTAACCGAAATCTTCCGCACAATACGCCGGGTTATGGAGTTCCCCGACCAGGGGTATCGCCGGCCGAATCTCAGCTCGCGTCCGTTGCGATTCGCCACGGTTCGGGAATACGTAATTGCCTACGTGCCCGACACGAGCCCAATGCGAGTGCTGGCAGTCTTTCACGGCAGACGTAGCCCCCGCGTGATGGCCGCCATTCTCCGCGGCCGCGAATAAACCGCGGAGTGTCGCCGCCAGAATCACCCGATCGCAACGTACAGCGTCTGCGTGCCGGGCGTGCCTCCTAGGGTGAACGTCAGTGGCACCTTATCGCCCGCGGGCACCTGCGGCACCACCACGTTGAACTGGTAGAGCCCGACGTCGCCCTGCACCAATCCCTGATAGGTCACCTGCGCGGGCTGTCCGCCGATCGAGACCTGGAGAGGCGTGGCCAGCGTGCTCGACTGCGACACGATCTGCCCGTCCTGCGCGGCCGGGCTCACCGGTCCGAAGCCGATGCCGTACAGCACGATGGTCTGCCCGGGTTTCGCCCGCTCGGAGGTAATTCCGGGGATGGCGCCCGGCGG
>Ga0209062_1003476_pt1 | contig 18137 bp, 17 predicted proteins | sample Coa_R2_2_FD_187158 | JGI IMG/M metagenome (GOLD analysis project Ga0209062, IMG submission 187158) | Surface soil microbial communities from Centralia Pennsylvania, which are recovering from an underground coalmine fire - Coalmine... | ecosystem: Environmental > Terrestrial > Soil > Unclassified...
AGACGAACGTGCCGACGAAAGCCTGCCGCACGTCCATGCCGCCCGCCGAACTGGTGGAACTGGCCGGGCCGTACATGGTCTTCAGGTTGAACGCGTTGAGGTCGTTGGCGGTATCCGAGGAGGCATCCGTCAGAAGCTTCGACCAGGTATACGCCCCGGTGAACTCCACCCCCGCCATGCGGCGAGAAACCTGCACCTGCAGCGCGTGGTAGTTGGATGTGGCGGCGCTCATGAACTGCTGGATGGTGGAATAGCCGGGGTAGGGCCGGATGGAGTTCTCGTTGGTCGTGCTGGCCACGTTCTGGAGCACGTACCACGAGGGCTGGTTGATATCCGGCTCGGCCAGAAGGTGACGGCCCAGCGTCCCCACGTAATTGGCCTGGAGGAACATCTTCATCGGCAGCTCGCGCTGGATGCCGAAGCTGAATTGCTCGGAATACGGCACCTTCAGCTTGGGATCGATCGTCTGGATCGAGCTCCAGGGCGCCAGCGTCGTGCTGCCGCCCGTGATGTTGGCCAGGTTAGCGTAGTTGTAGGAGGCGCTTGTCACGTAGGGCGGATTGTTCAGGGTATAGAACGTCGGGTTGCCCTGGATGCGGTCGTAGAACATCCCGAAGCCGCCGCGAACGGTGGTCTTGGCGCCGAGCGCGTAGGCGAAGCCGGCGCGCGGCTCCCACTTGCCCGAGCTCGGATACATGCCGCGCGGCGCCCCCGCCGGCACCGCGAGCACCGCGGGATCGCTGGCGTTCGGCACGAGGTAGGCCTGCGACGGATTGATCCCGTTGGCCACCCGCTGCAGCCCGTTGTACAGGTTGCCCGACCCGGCCACCACCTGCCCGCTTGCATTCACCTTCACGGCCTGCGCCGGGTTCCACAGCGCCGGGTTGAAGATCGAGAGATTGTTCACGGTCGAATACATCGCCATCATGTATTCGTAGCGCAGACCCAGGTTGAGGCTGAGCTTGCTCGTCGCCTTCCAGGTTTCATCGACGAACGCTGCCGGCTCGGTGTAGCGATACTTGCCCATGGGGTCGTATTGGGCCTCGGTGTAGCTGTTGAAGTTGCCGAGCAGCGCGTCGGCCAGCGCGTAGCCGGTGGTGTTGGGGTTGCCGGTGGCGTTGAAGCTGATGTTGCCGTCGTAGGCCGAGCGGCCGTTCTGGTCCTTGCGGTTGCGGATGACGGAGAAGCCGGCGCGGATCGAATGCTGCCCGTGGATGATCGACACGGTGTCCGCGGCCTCCAGGTTGGTGGTCGGGGAGATCAGCGTCTTGGCCGGGCCGTTGAAGCTCGCCATGCTGGTGATGCTCACGTCGGGAATGCCGTTCACATACGGCCCGACGTTATTGAACACGCGCTGGAACTGGAAGCCCTGCGTGGTCCGCTCCCAGGTGTCGCCCTGGTTCCAGTAATGCTGCGAATTCCAGGATGCGCCGGCGTGCGCCTCATTGATCAGCGTGGGCGAGATCACCCATGTCTCCGAAACCAGCGCGCTCTTGCCGGGGCGGTCGCGCTCTTCGGGCGTAATCGGAATGTTGCCGCCCGGGCCGTTCGGCACCAGGATCGAGTTGTAATCGTCCACCCAGCGGCCGAACATCGTGTGGCGGTCGTTGATGCGGTAATCCACGCGGGCGATGTCCTCGCGGTAATCGAGCGGGTTCGGACTCTCGAAGGTGGCGTTGTTGGAGACCGCCGTGTTGGTGAAGCTGGCCGCCATCGGCATCACCGTGCGGTATACGTTGCCGATCGCCCGGCCATCTACGGTCAGCATGCTGGCCGGGATGATGTTGCCCGCGAAGGGCGTCTTCGTGCCGGGCTCGTAGACGATGGTGGGCTTGCTTCCCGCGAGCAGCGCCGAAAAATCGCCGCCCAGCTCGGCGGTTGTCGGCAGCGTGGTGCGCGAGGGCGCCGACTGCTGCCGCAGCCGCTTCCATTCTTCGCCGGCGAAAAAGAACAGCTTGTCCTTCTTGATCGGCCCGCCGAGGTCCCAGCCGAAATCGTTGAAGCGCAGTTCGGTGTTATTCGCGGCGAAGAAGTTGCGGCGTCCATGGCGTCGTTGCGGAAATACTCGAACAGCGCGCCGTGGTAATTGTTGGTGCCGTTCTTGGTCATCAGGTTGAACGCCACGCCGGCCGAGCGGCCGTATTGCGCCGAGAAGTTGGAGGTCTGGATCTTGACCTCCTGCATGAAATCGGGGCTGATGTTGTTGATCAGGCTTCCATTGGCGCCGGCATCCAGGTTGCCGAGGCCGTCCACGGTCATGTTGTTCTGGTTGGTGCGGTGGCCGTTGACGGTCTGGTTGGTGGCGCTGAGCGAGGTGAGCTCGCTGAACTGGTCGAGGCTGGTGACGGTCGCGCCGGGGACGAGCGTCAGCAGCTCCATATAGCTGCGCCCGTTGAGCGCCAGGTTGTCGACCTGCTCCTTATCGATGATGTGCGAGACTTCGCCCGAAACCGTGTTCAGCGTTTCCGGCTGCTCCTGGGCGACGACGTCGACGGTAGTCGTGGCCTCGCCGACTTGCAGGCTGAAATCGGCGGTGACGCGGCCGTCGGCGACGACAAACAGCCCGCGGCGTTCCGCTTTGCGGAAGCCGGCCTGGTCGACCGTGACACTATATGGGCCGATCGGCAGGTTCTCGGAAACGTAGAAGCCGTGGTCGTCCGTGGTCAGGCTGCGGACGGCGTGCGTGTCGGTATTGGTGATGATCACCTTGGCCGCCGGAATGGCCGCGCCGGAGGGGTCCGTGACGGTCCCGGAGATGCGGCCGAAATTGGTCTGCGCCGTTAACGGCAGGGCGCAAAAACAGAGCGCGAGAAACGCAAACAAACGTGGTAAGCGCGACATGGAAATCCTCTCATCGAACTGGTCGAAAAACCCCGTAGATGAACCGGATTGTAGCGCTATTTATGGGGATTTGCACTACGCCAGGTTTTCGAGATACTGCTACAGACGAGCGCACGCCTCGGCCTCACCACCCGAGAACTGGAGGCAAGAGGCCAACGTTGAAGGTATAATCCACTTCGGCACCGGTATATGAAGCGCGAGTCGAAGCGAGTTGTGCCGCCCGCCCCGCGAAGGTCCGCTTCCGGACCGCCCCCCGATGGCGTCTCGACCACGGCCACGCTGTCGCGGCTATCGGCGCGCGTGGGATTTCGGAATCTGCCTACGCAGCATTGCTCCTCCTGGTGACCGTGATCGCGTACCTGCCCGCCCTGAACGGCGGCTTGCTCTGGGACGATGGATGTACCGGAACGCGGAGACGCTCTATCGGGAAACGCTGCGGCGTAACCCGGAAAGCTGGATGGCGCATAATAATCTGGGCGTCATTCTGGCCGGCAGGCCGGGCCGATTGCGAATTCGAAGCGTCATTGCGGCTGAAGCCGGATAATCGTCAGGCACAGAATAATCTGGCAGGCGCCCTCCTGACCGTCGGCCGGATACCGGAAGCGATGCCCATTTGCAGGCTGCACTCGCTCTGAACCCTACCCTTGAAGAAACGCACTATAACCTGGCCCTGGCATTGTCGATGACCGGGAAAATCCCCGAAGCGATTGAGGAGTACAAGGCGGCGCTCCGGCTGAGACCCGACTACCCGGAAGCGCGTAACAATCTGGAGCACCTCCTCGCTAGAATTGGCGCCTCTGGCGCTCCACGGTAACTCTACCGGCTAAGCGGATCTTTCACCCACGGCGGCATCGCCCGGATCAGCCCCAGCTCGGGCTCGATCGCTCCATGCGGCACTTCATCTCCCAGGCGATGATCGAACTGGTCCAAAAACCGGTAGATGATCCGGGTGTTATGGGGATTTGCACGGGGGCTGGTGCTGAGTTCACGAGGGATATGAGTTTGACAACTTCTTCCTCCGTTTGTTACGTTGCGAAAAGCGCCACAGGGCGCAACCCGTCCGCGGAAAGGGATTATCCCACCTGATTCAGAATTGTTTTTTGAGCAACCTCTCTTCTGCCCGAATAGCGGACGCGGGCGACTGAGAAGGAGGTCGCATGTCCACAGAATTACCACCGAACGCAAACCTTGAGCATCTGAAGAAGGAAGCGAAGGCATTACTCGCTGAGTTGCGAGGGAAGGATCACGGGTCCGGGAGTCCCGGCCGGCCGAAGCTTTCCGATGCGCAAAACGCCGTCGCCCGCAAGTACGGCTTTGAGAATTGGCCGAAACTCAAGGAGCATGTCCAGTCGACAGCGGCGTTAACTCCGGAAATATTGCAGCGTGCGATGGCTGCGTTTCATGCTAACGACGCGGCTGCACTCGGCCGATTGCTCAAACGGCACCCCGCACTGAGAGCGAAAATCAACGAACCCATCGGGGATTTCGATTCGCCGCTCATCATTTGGGTCCGCAGCCGGGCGATGCTCGATGTCCTGCTGGACGCCGGCGCGGACGTGAATGCTCGCAGCCGCTGGTGGGCGGGTGGATTTGGATTGCTCGATCTCGCCAGTCCTGAGGTGTCGGCGGCTGCGATCCGGCGCGGCGCGCTGGTTACGGTCCATGCCGCGGCACGATTGGGAATGATTGAGAAATTAAAAGAACTGGTCGCGGCCGATCCAGCGCTGGTGCATGCGCGCGGCGGCGATGGTCAAACGCCGCTTCACTTCGCCTCGACCGTGGAGATCGCGGAGTACCTGCTGGACCACGGCGCCGGGATCGATGTCCGGGATGTGGATCACGAATCGACCCCGGCGCAGTACATGGTGCGATCGCGGCAGGAGGTCGCCAGATACCTGGTTCGTCGCGGCTGCAAGACGGATATCCTGATGGCCGCGGCTCTCGGAGATTTGCACTTGGTCCGCAAGCATCTCGACGCCGATCCGGAAAGCATTCGCACGCGCGTCAGCGAGGAATGGTTCCCGATGACTGGTTCATCGCGGGCAGGAGGAACGATCTACCAATGGGAACTCGGCTGGCATGTATCTGCGGCGCAGGTGGCCAAAGCGTTCGGGCATTCCGAAGTGTTCGATCTCTTGATGGAGCGGAGTCCTCTGGAAGAGAAACTGTTGAATGCCTGCTGGCTGCATGATGAAGCGCTAGTGGCGTCTCTGCTGGCGCAACGGCCGAACGTCGCGTCTCTATCGGCGGCGGGACGGAGGCAACTGGCCCATGCGGCGCGGAACAATGACACCGCCGCTGCGCGCCTGATGATTGCTGCAGGCCTGCCAGTGGAGGCGCGAGGGCAGCATCGAGGTACCACTCTCCATTGGGCGGCCTGGCACGGCAACATCGAATTGGTACGGCTGATTCTGGCGCACCATCCCGATATCGAGGATAGAGACAACGATTTCAAAGCATCGCCCCTCGGTTGGGCTACGCATGGATCACTGAACGGCTGGTATCGGGAAAAGGGAGACTATCCGGCGACCGTGGAGGCGCTGCTGGATGCTGGCGCTCGGCCGCCCGCCGAAGTATCGGGATCGAAGGCCGTGCAGGCGATCCTCCGCCGGCGCGGCTGAATCGATAAGGGCTGCTGTGTGTCAGCGCGTGCGATAGGCTGTGTTACGGCCCATTCCGCCGATCTGCTACGAGGCCCGGGTTCTTCAGCTACCGCCGCAGCGGATCTTCCACCCACGGCGGCGTCGCCTGGATCAGCCGCCCCAACTCGGGCTCGAGCTGCTCCATGCGGCACTTCATCTCCCAGGCGATCTCGCGGTAGCTGAAATGGCCCTTCACGCCGCTGCGCACGCGCGCGATGTACTCGGCCTCCGCGAAATCCATTTTGAAGAGGAACCGCGAGCGCGCGCCGAACGGCAGGAGGTAATGCGCTCCCGGCTGGGGCAGCCGGCGCATGGTCTCGAGCGCCTGGCGCATGGCCGAATCGTAGGTTTCCTCCGCGCCCGCGTCGACCGCAAGGCGCGGCGTATCGTAGCCGAGCGCGCCCGCGTACGCCTGCCGGAATTTCTGGCAGCGGCGATGGCGGTGGAGATCGCGGTAGGCGCCGATATCGATCACCATGTCGTAGGCGTAGAGACCGCCGCGGAATCCGGCCGCCATCTCATCGCGCGCGGCGCGCCCGGCGAGCGCCACATCGATCACCTCGGCGCGCTGCCGTTCGCTCCAGCCGCAGGCGATTTCGTACAGCTCGCGGAAGGGCCGGTCTGTCACTGGATACAGCAGGGTGGCCGCGATATCGGCCGCCACGTGGACTGGCCGCAGCAGGTCGACGCGCGGCGGCTCGGCCCGCGCCGGGGCGGGCAAATTCTGCTCCGCCCACTGCTTGAGAGCGGCGTGCGAGCGCGCGGCCTGCTCGTCGGCTTCGGCGTGGCGCGCGAGCGTCGGGGCGAGCGGCTCGGCGGGGCCATCGTCCCAGCGGCAGTCGGGCTCGGCCGCGCAGGCTGCTGCGATCTCATCGGCCAACCCGCGCAGCTCCGCATATTGCGATGCCTTCAGCCGCCGGATCTGCTTTTCGAGCGTGCGAATACTGGTCACCTGCCCGACGTTGGTCGGCACGCCCCAGAAGAGCAGATACCGCGCCACGTCGAAGGCGCGCGCGGCGAGGTTGCGCTGGTATGCCTCCGGCTTCATTTCGGGCGGCCGCGGCAGCCGTTCGGTCAGGCAGGCGAGCGCCGCCTCCTTCACCTGCGCGTAGGCCGCGAGCAGCCGGTCGCCGGCCGCGCGGTACGCCTCGGCATCGGCGCCAGAAAGCTCGGGCGGCGTGATGAAGCCGCCGCGCCCGAAATCCTGGTAGCGCGAAGATTTGGCCTGGCCGTCCCAGAGCGGCTCCTCTTCGACCTCCGTGGCCGCGAGCTCGGAAATGCCTTCGAAGCACAGCACGGTGTGGCCAAGGTCCGCGATGGAGGCGTGGCCGTACTGGAAATAGAAGCTTTCGAGGAATTTTTGCGAATCGTGGCGGCGCACCCATTCGATCGATTCGCGGATGGAATCGGGCGACCGGCTGTACCGCGCCAGGGCGTAGGCGCTCTTTTCGGGCGGCATCGGCGCCACGCTGATCACGCGTTTGGTCGGGGTCAAGACGCTATCATAACCATGCATGCAGATCCGAATCCAGCGCCTCCATCCCGATGCCATCCTGCCCCGCTACGCCCACGGCCCCGCCGAGGATGCGGGCATGGATCTCCACGCGGTCGAGGAGGTCACGCTCGAACCCGGTGTCGCCCGGCTGGTCCCGACCGGCCTGGCGATCGAGCTGCCGCCCGGATACGAAGCGCAGGTCCGCCCGCGCAGCGGCCTCGCGCTGAAACACGCGATCGCGATGCCCAACGCGCCGGGCACGATCGACCCAGGCTACCGCGGCGAGCTGCGCGTGATTCTGCTGAATCTGGGGCGCGAGCCGTACACCATCGCGCCGGGCGACCGCATCGCGCAGATGATCGTGGCGCGCTACGAGCCGGTGGAGTGGCTGGAGAGCGAGCTGGCGCAATCGCGGCGCGGCGCGGGCGGGTTCGGGTCGTCGGGGAAGTGATTCGCGCGGGCATTGTCTAATCCGGGAATGGCGCAGCGGCGCGATTTGCTAAAATGGATTTCGGCCCTGCCCAACCGATGGATCTTGCGCAAAAGCACTGTGTGCCCTGCCGTGGCGGTGTTCCTCCGCTCGGCGCCCAGGAGATCGCCGGGCTGCTGTCCCAGGTTCCCGGCTGGAACGTGGTGGACCAGCATCATTTATCCAAGACCTACACGTTTCCGGATTTCCGCTCGGCGCTGGAGTTCGTCAACCGCGCCGGAGCGGTGGCGGAGCAGGAGGGGCACCATCCGGATCTGTGCCTTTCCTGGGGCAAGGTCGAGGCCCGCATCTGGACTCACAAGATCGACGGCCTCACGGAAAGCGATTTCATTCTGGCAGCCAAGCTCGATCAGCTCCAGAGCTGATCGCTGGCGCTGAAAACCAATTAACGGAGATTACAAAACAAGACATGCTAGGAGTTGGAGAGAAGTTCCCTGAGTTCGCGCTGCGCGCCACCGTCAGCACGGATAAGAGCAACGCCTTCCGCACCATTACGGGCGGCGACTACGCCGGCCGCTGGAAGGTATATTTCTTCTGGCCGAAGGATTTCACCTTCGTCTGCCCGACCGAGATCGCGGCATTCGGCAAGCTGTACGGCGAATTCGAGCGCCGCGGCGCGCAGTTGCTCGGCGGCAGCACGGATTCCGAATTCGTTCACCTCGCCTGGCGGCAGCACCACCCCGATCTGCGCGACCTGCAGTTCCCGATGCTGGCCGATATCAAGCGTGAGCTGTGCGCGGCGCTGGGCATCCTCGACCCGCAGGAAGGCGTGGCGCAGCGGGCTACGTTCATCGTGGACCCGGATAACGTGATTCGTTTCGTTTCGGTGAACGATCTCGCGGTCGGGCGCAATCCGAACGAAGTTCTGCGGGTGCTCGACGCCTTGCAGACCGGCGAGCTGACGGCGTGCAACTGGCAGCCGGGGCAGCCGGTGCTGAAGGTTTAAACGCCAGAGCCGCGGCCAAAAGGCCGTACCGCTCCCTTACGGTCGCGGCTCTGTTATCCTGACTGCCATGTTCGCGTGGCTCTTTTCCGATCCGCTGCCGGTCGGCGCCAAGGCGCCGGACTTCACCCTGCCGGACGAAGCGGGCCATCGCGTCACGCTTTCCGCGCTGCGGGGCAAGTCCGTGGTGCTGGTGTTTTATCCCGGCGACGGCACTCCCGGTTGAACGCGGCAGCTCTGCCAGTTCCGGGAGAACTGGGGCGAAGCGGTGGCGCGCGGCGTGGAAATTTTCGGCGTCAATCCGCAGAGCGCCGCCAGCCACGAGAAATTCCGGGCGAAAAACCACTTTCCGTTTCCGCTGCTCGTCGACCAGGGCCAGAAGGTGGCGGCGCTGTACCACGCGAACGGTCTGTTCGTGAAGCGCACGGTCTACCGCATCGGGCCGGACGGCATCATCCGGTTTGCGAAACGGGGCATGCCTCCACCGCGAGAAGTGCTCGGCTGAAGGCAGGTGGCATATGATATGCCACCTGGCCCTTGTAAGCCACTGATTCTATTTCGGTGCTTTCCAGCAGGTGGCATATCATATGCCACCTCTGTCCTGCGGCGCGGGCGAGCGCCCGCACGGCGCATCATTTTTTGGGGTGTAATTCCAGATTGATGATGGAATTCGTGCGGGAATCGAAGGAGCTGAGAATCTTGGTCGAGCTTGCGGCTCCGGTGTTCTGATCCTTCGCGCTGAGCTCGTAATCCACATCCGGGCTGAGCTCGTTGAAAAAGTATTCGCCGTCATCCTTCGTGATGAAGGAGCGGATCTGCAGGCTTTTCGTGTTCTTGAGGTAGACCACCACGCCGGCGGCGGGCGCGCCGCCATCCTTCGACACTACACCCTTCACGTTACGGGTCGCCGCCTGGCCTTTTTTCGGCTTCGGCTGCTGCCCCGTCGCCGCCGCGCCGCATACAAGCAGCGCCGCGAGCGCGAGCACCCACCGGCGGCGCATTCCGTGCGGCATGCTACCTCCAATCCTCGTCGGCCTCTTCGCCTTCCTCTTCACCCTCCAGGAAGTCCTCTTCCTCTTCGTCCTCCTCCTCGACCTCGTCCGCCGACTCCAGTTCCAGAGGATCGGTCCCGATCACCTTCAGGTCCGCGCCGCACTCATCGCAGCTAATCGTATCGCCTTCGTCGACGTCTTCTTCATCCACGTCGATTTTGCCTTCACACACCGGGCATTCGACCATAAATTATTCCTCCCGAAAATATTACTGTTACCACACTCGCGCGTGCGAGAGAACCTCTATCGGACGGCCTGCTGCGCCATGCGCCGCCGCGTCGTGGCGGGCACGATTCCCTTCATCCGCAAACAGAAGAACAATTGCGAACGGTGCGTCATCTCATGTTCCTTGATGCTCTGCACCATCTCCAGCCTGGTGATCCGCGCCCGATCCATGCGGGTGACCATGCCGGCGTAAAATTCGGGCGTCTGCGCCGCCAGTTGCGCGGCGATGCGCTCCATCGATTGGCGCAACTCCGCCGCCAGCCACTCCTGCGCCGGATTCGCCGGCAGAGCCTGATGCTCCGCTTTCATTTTCTCGCGGAATTCGGGTCCGCTGAAGTCCTCCACTCCGGCCAGCAGGAATTTCGTGAGCCCCTCGCCGGCGGCCAGGATGTGACGCGCGGTCTCGCCGAATGTCATCACGCCCTCAACCGGCCGGTAGTCGAACTCTCCGGCGGGGAAATCCTCGACTGCCGCGATGGTATCCTGCCGGACGGATCTCCAGCTTTCGATGACGTATTCGACGCGGATCATGACCACATTGTACGATGCGGGGCGCGCTGGCTGGCGCGAATTCCAGCGGGCCCGCGGCTCGATTCAATACGTCTCGAACGAGCTTCTCCGCTCGACGGGCGCCTCCTGCTCGTCCACGCCCCGCACGTCCGCCCAGCGCGGCCCCTGCCGCAACCGGCCGGCCAATTCATCGAGCTTCTCCTTCGGGCCGGCGGCGTACACCTCGACGCTCCCGTCATCGAGGTTGCTGGCGTAGCCGCCGAGGCCCAGCAGGTCCGCCGTCTTCTGCGCAAAGTAGCGGAAGCCGACGCCCTGTACGCGCCCGCGCACGATCCAGCGCCGCGCCTCGATGTGCGGCTTCATCACGCGGTATCCGGCGGCCGGCGGCGGTGCCAGTCCGTCCGGCCCTGGAATTCGCGGCCGATGGCCAGCAAGGTGTTTTCCGAGAACGGCACGCCGACCAGTTGCAGCGCGACCGGCAGCGCGCCCGCGAAGCCGCAAGGCAGCACCAGCGCCGGCAGGCCGGCCAGATTCCCCGCCGGCACGATGCCCTGAAGCCCCGGCGGCGTGCCCGGCGGAGGCGGCGGCTCCGGCGCGTCCAGGTCGGCATCCGCTCTCGGCGCGGGCACGGGCTGCCCGGGCGCGAGCAGCACATCGACCTCCGCGAATACATTCGAGAACGCCTCCTGAATCATCCGGCGGATGCGCGTCGCCCGCAGATAATCCTTCGCGAGAACCTCCTGGCTCGCTTTCAGCCCCGCGATCTGCGACGCATCGGCGAGCTGGTTCACCTGCCCGCTCGCCACCAGCGGCTCGAAGATCGCGCCCATTTCGCCGTTCAGCACCAGGGAAAGCACGTCGCCGTAGGGGAAATCCGGCAGCTTGGTTTCCACCATCTTGACGCCGGTCGAGCGCAGCACGTCGAGCGCCGCGGCGAACGCCGGGCGCGCGGCCGGGTCCGCACGGTCCGTGAAATCCACGGCCGCGTAGCCGATGGTCAGGTCTTTCATCTGCCGCGCGTACTGCGGCGTGTAATAGAAGCTTTTCCCGGCCGATCCCGAGTCCTTGCTGTCCTTGCCGGCGATCGCCTGCAGAACCAGGCCGCAGTCCTCGGCGCTATGCGCGAACGGGCCCAGCTTGTCGAGCGTCCAGGAGAGCGCCATCGCGCCGTGCCGGCTCACCAGGCCGTACGTGGGACGCAGCGCCGTCACGCCGCAGAACGAAGCCGGCGTGACGATCGAGCCGGAAGTCTCCGAGCCGATGGCGAACGGCGCGAGCCCCGCTGCGACCGCGATCGCCGGCCCGCTCGAGGAGCCGCCGGACCATCGCGTCCGGTCCCACGGATTCAGCCCCGGCCCGGTCAGGGAGGCCGAGGCGTACCGGTATCCGCCGCCGCCGGCGAGCTCGACCGTTGCCAGCTTGCCGATGATCACGGCGCCGGCCGCGTCCAGCTTGTTCACCACGGTGGCGTTGTAGTCGAACACCTGGGCGGCGAACGGTTTGGCGCCCCAGGTCGTCGGCTGGCCGGCGTAGCTGATCAGATCCTTGATGCCGTAAGGAATCCCTTGCAACGGGCCGTGGAAGCGCTCGCGCTTCAGGTCGGCTTCGACCTGCCTGGCCTTGCGGTGCGCGATTTCGGGCATCCCCAGCGACAGGGCGTTATAGCGCGGGCCGAGCCGCTGGAGCCGGTCGGAAAACGCCCGCGCCAGCTCTTCGGCGGAGATCTCGCGCTTCACCAGCAGCGCGTTCAGCTCCGGTATGGTGGCGAAGAAGAGATCGGCGGAGATCGCGGCCATGGCGGGTCAGGCCTTGAACTGGAAGGCCGGTTCGGCGGTCATCGGCACGTCGATCGCGGCCAGCTTTTGGAGGTGTTTCCGCAGGTTCTGCCGCGCGGCTTCGAGGGGATCGGCGGGGGCTGGAGCCGGATTCTGAGCGAGCGCGGCGGAGGGGGAAACGAGGAGGGCCGCGGCCAGCGTGCGGCGGGTGAGCTGCATGAACACAGAATAGCAAGAGGGCAGGAGAACCGAATCGGCCTCCTGCCCCCTTGTGTTCCTGCTCTCCTGGTGCTGGCCGTTACCAGACGAAGCGTGCGCCCAACTGCACCGTGCGCGGCCGGTTCGCCTGGGAGCTGATGACGCCGAACTGCGCGTTGGTGGCCTGCAGGTTCGGCGCGCTGAAGGTCGGGTGATTGAGCACGTTGAAGAATTCGAAGCGGAGCTGCAGATAGATCTTCTCCGTAAACGAAATGTTCTTCAGCAGCGAGGGATCCCACTCGTTCAGCCCGTCCTGCCGGAGGTTCGGGAAGGTCGTCGAGAACGTGCGGATGTGGTAGGCGAAGGCCTGGGTCGAATTGGTCGCGAACAGGGACGTGTTGAACGAAGGCAGCGCCGTGCCCGTCACGGTGGTCTGGGTGTAGCGGTTGTCGAAGCCGGTGGCCAGCGCGCCCGGCCCGCCGAAGTAGACGTAATCGCCGGGCGTCGTCGTGCTGCCGTTCACCCATACGAGCGGCGCGCCGATCTGGTACGTGTACACGCTGTTGAGGCGCCAGCCGCCGGCGATCGCATCGAGCAGGCGCGATTGGATATTCAGCGCGCGCCCGCGGCCCACCGGCAGATCGTAGGTCAGCGCGGTCACAAAGCGCTGCGGGTGGTCGAACGGCGAAACGCGCTTTTCCGGGACCGGGTCGGTATCGTTCAGCCAGGTGTCCTGCTCGATCAGCCGCGAGTAGCCGTAGTTGACGATGGCGGAGAGGCCCTTCGAGAAGCGCCGTTCCAGCCGCAGGTTGAGGCTGTGAAAATAGGAGCTGCCGCGATCGAGGTCCTGCTCGATGATGCCGGTCGAACCGCTCCACGCCCCCGAGCCGTAGCCCAGCGGAAATTCGGGATACGGTGCGAGCAATTGGGAGAACGCGATGGTCGAGTTGTTCAGGTTGCCGCCGTTCGGCAGCAGGCCGGCGAAGGGGTTCGGGACGTTGGCGGTCATCGTGGTGTTGATCGCGTTATCCCGCACCGGCAGGGTGCTGAGGTACTGGCGCGGAATGCCGTTGAGCTGCGTCACCGTGATCGGGGTGTGGACCGCGTGGTTGCCGATATACGCCACTTCGATCATGGTGTTGGCGCCGAACTGGTGCTGCACGTCGAAGTTCCAGCGCAGCGAATACGGGTTCTTCATCTCCGGATTGAGGAAGTTGATGGTCTGGCCGTTAAACGTCGCGAGGCCCGCGGCGGAGCCCGCCGGCTGCACGAAACCGTTCGGGAAGGGGTTGCTCAGCGTCGCCGCCGGCGTGAGGAAGTTGTTGCTGGTCGGCACCATCTGGGTGCTCTGGCTGAAGCCCTCCTGCGCCAGAATCGGATTGGTCGAATAGGCGCCGGTGGTGGAGAGGCTGGCGATCGTGACCGGCTGGACGAACATGCCGAATCCCGCGCGGATCACCGTGCCGCGGAGCGCATCCGGGCTCCACGCCACGCCGGCGCGCGGGCTGAGCAGGTGCGAGGTGTTCCGGTAGACCGCGTTATTGCTCGGGCTGGCGAACTCGAGGCCGCCCGGCACATTGAACGAGGAAATCCCCGGAACCGGGTTCTTCGCGAAGGCGGCTTCGGCGTTCGCGGCGATCGGGTTGGCCGCGGTGTAGTTGAAGCCATCCACCGTGCGGCCGTATTTTTCCCGCACCGGGCCGTCGTGGTCGAAGTGCACGCCAAGATTGATGGTCAGGTTGCGGCTGGCGCGCCAGTCGTCCTGGAGGAAGCCGGCCCCGTAGTACGAGTAGAAAGACGAGTAGCTGTTGATGTCGAACGATCCGCTCGTCGGCAGCCCCATCAGGAACGACGCCAGGTCCTGCCCCTGCGCGACCGTCGTCGACGCATTCGATGCGGCGCGGTCCCACGAGTTGTTGAAGCCGAACGTCCCGGTCGAGTTCCCGTAGGTGATGAAGTTCATGCGGTACTGGCGAAGGTCGGCGCCGAATTTGATGGTGTGGTTGCCGTGAATCTTCACCACGTCGCCAAAGAGCTGCAGCGACTGCGACGGGTAGTTGCTGGCCCCGCTGGCGCCGAGGCTCTGGAACGTGCTGAGGGAAACGACCGGCATCTGCAGGTACTCGGCGCCGGTCGCCATGTAGGCCGGGAAGCCGAGCGTGGTGGGATTGAAGCCCGAGCTCGGCAGGGCGTGGACTTCGGCGAGGCGCGTAAAGTTCAGCCGCAAGTTGCCGACCGTGGAGGGCGTGAACGTGTAGACTTCGTCGGCCGTGGCGCCCAGCGGATTGCGGTAGAGCAGCGAGCCCTCGGCCGGATTGCCGAAGTAGTTGTTCTTGATCTGCGTTTCGGCCGCGTTCCGGACGTCGAAGAACAGGCGGCTGCGGTCGCTCATGTTCCAGTCGAGCCGGCCGAATTCGTTGTTGTAGTTGTCGACGGTGGTGGCGTTGGTCGAGTAGTTATTGACCCCGGTGGGCGATACGCCGACCGTGACGTTCGGCTCGGGATAGAACTTCAGGTAAGCCTGCGCGATCGGGTTCAGGTAGCCCTGCGGCAGGATGTTGCCGGGGATCGGCGTGCGCGTGATGGTGGTGCCGTTCAGCACCGCCGAATACGGGTCGTAGAGCTGGTACTGCGATCCGGCCGCCAGGAGCGAAGAGAAGTTGCCCTGCCGTTCCGCGTCCGTGGGCACCGTGAGGAGCGCGGGCGCCGGCTGGCTGTCCTTCAGCCCTTCGTAGGCGAAGAACCAGAAGACGCGATTGCGGCCGTTGAAGTGCGGGAGCAGCACCGGGCCGCCCGCCGTCACACCCCACTGGTTGAAATGCGTGATCTGCAGGCCCTGGCCGGCGCGATTGCGGAAGAAATCGTTGGCCACCATGTTGGAAGGCTGGTTGTATTCCCAGGCCGAGCCGTGCAGCCCGTTGGTCCCGCTCTTGAGCACCTGATTCACGGTGCCGCCGCCGGTGTGACCGAACGAGGAATCGGCGTCGAACGCCTTCACCCGCACTTCCATCACGGCATCGCGCGGCGGGTTATAGGCGGCGCGGCCGTCCCAGGTGGCATCCGGCACGCCATCCACCAGGAGTTCGCTCGTCTGCGAGGGAGTGCCCGCGATGCTGAACGCGGAGGGTCCGCCGAGGTCGAAGGGATGCACCAGGGTCGGCGTGCCGGTGGCGATGACGCCGATTGCGAACTGCTGCACCATGAGCGGCGTGCCGCCGTTGAGCGGAATATCTTCGACCTGCTTCGTGGTGATGGCCTGGCCGGTGGACGCGTTATCCGTGTTGAGCAGCGGCGCATCCGCGGTGATTTCGACCGTGGTCGCGGTGTCTCCGATTTCGAGGCGGATATCGATCACCGGGTGGTCGCCCGCGCCGACCTGGATTCCCTTGCGGATGAATTCTTTGAATCCCTGCACCGAAGCGGACAGATCGTATTGCCCGCTGGCGAGGAACGGCAGCGTATACTGGCCGCCGGAATCGGAGACGGTCTGCACCCTGGTCCCCGTGCGGACCTCGGTGGCAACGACCTTGACGCCCGGAACGGCGGCGCCGGTCGGATCGGTGACGGCCCCGCTGATCGTGCCGCGCGATTCCTGCGCGTAGCACGCCAGCGCGGCCAAAAGCGTGCAAATAGCGGCTCGGCTGAACGTCATAATAGACCCCTAAATCCTGAATTTTCCTCCAGGTTATTCGCCGGGCCATCGATTCGTCAATGTTGACTAAGGAAAGGGATTGTTAAGGTTCACTAAACGGACGGGTCTTATCGGGCGCGGGACTTGAGGACGAGCAGATGATCGGCGAGCTTGCCGGTGGCGAGGGCCTGGACGCCGGCATCGAACGTGACCAGGACGCCGCCGCGGCGCGCGGCCTGGGCGAGGAGCAGGGCGTCGGTCCACAGGCGGTGGCCGCGGAGCTGGGGAGCGAGAGGGAGGAGATCGGCGTGGATATCGTGGTCGAGCGGCCAGAACTGGTGACCGGGCAAGGCCAGCATGTCGCGGAGCGCTTCCAGAGCAGCCTCGCTGTTTACCTGCCCTTCCGTGACTGCCGGATTCGTCAACAGCCGCAATAGGCCTACCTGTGTGATCGCGTTCGTCGCCCATGCTTTGTGGCCCGTGCCGGTGAACCAGGACTGTGCCGAAGCGTGGGAGGGTTGTTTGGGCCAGGAAAGCGCTACCAGGACGTTGACGTCTAGGAGGTAAGCGCTCATATCTCGTCTTCCAGCAACTCTTTGATTCGCTCGGTCGTGATCGTGGGGAAGTGCTCGGGAACGTCGAACACCGGCCAGCCGTTCACATGCTTGATCGGGATCCGGTAGTTCTTGCCCCGGCGGATCAGCTCGGAAGCCGCTTTCCCGAGCGACATGTGATTCTCCTCGGCGAATTCCTGCATGGCCTTGGCGGCATCATCGTCCAGGGAAAGCGTGGTCCGCATGCCTTCATGATGTCAAGAGTCGCCGATTGATGTCAATTCGCGGATATTGATGCGTGCTACTTCCCAATCGCCTTGCGCACCACTTGTAGCGCTTCCATCTGCGCGTTGGGCGCGTATTCCATGATGGCGCCCTGCCCGCGCAGGATCTTCGCCAGCTCCGCGGGATCGATCTCCTGCACGGCCTTTCCGCCCGCAATCGCCAGCTTCGCGGCGGCGCCGGCGGCCTGGCCGAGGATCATGTATTGCGGCTCCATGCGGACCGACGAATACGCCACGTGGCTGGCGGAAAATGCGGCGGTCACGAGCAGGTTGGCCGCTTCGGCGCGCCGCGGCAGCAGGATGCGGTAGGGGATCTGGTAGGGCTTCACCGGCACCTGCATGTCGCCTTCGTTGCGGACGAATCCATCGGCATCGACGATGCGCTCGACGTTGTGGGAATCGCTGTTGTAGGAGCCCATGCCGATGGGGTCGGGCTTCGTGAGATCGGTCTGGAGGTCCTTTTGGACCATCACATATTCCCCAACCATGCGGCGCGCTTCGCGGATGTAAAGCTGGCGGGGCCAGTTGGCGGTGTCGGTGAATTCGTCCTTGCAGAGTCCCCAGCTATTCATTTCCGCGCGGAGGGGCTCGGGGACCTGCGGGTCGTGCGCCAGGAAATAGAAGAAGCCGGCCTGGTAGTCGCGGTGCGCCTGCCAGATGGCGCCGCGCTCGGCATAGCTCGCCTCGGGGTAATGCCAGCTTCCGCCGATGTAGTCGGTCGAAAACGGGCCGTTGTTGTTGACGTCGGTTGTGCCATTGGGAAGGCGCTCGATGTTCATGAAGCGGGCGAGCGCGGGCGTGCGGTGCTCGGCGGCCTCGATGGCGCGGATCAGGCGGGCGAGGAGAGCATAGCGCGCCGGGTCGTAGTTCGCCGGTTTGGGAAACGGCGCCTGGCGCTCCGGCGATTCGCAGAAGCACATGCGGAAGTTGTAGGCCTGGATGCGGCGGTCGGCCGAACCGGGCGGGCCGGGGCGCTCGGCGGAGATTTCGGGTAAGAGGCGCGGCCCTTCGCGAGCGGGAATATCCACCAGGAACTGGTGAAATGGCGTGCGCTCGCGGACGCCGGCCAGCGATTCGCCGTATTGCGACTGCGATTCGCGGCCGTAGGTGTAGGTTACGCCCGCCTGGGCCATGACGTCGCCTTCGTAGCTCGCGTCGATGAAGACGCGGCCCCTGAATTCGTCGCCGTTTTCCATGCGGAGGGCGACGAGCGTGCGCCCTTCCTTGCGCACGCCGGATTTTTCGGCGAGGCGCCGGTGCTCGAAGAGCTCGACGCCGGCTTCGCGCAGCATCTCGCGGAAAATGTCCTCGGCGACGTGCGGCTCGTGCAGCCAGGCAACCTCGTTGCCGTAGCGCGGCATCTGATAGTGCCGGCCGGCGCGCCAGTAGAATTCGAGCGCGTAACCGCCAATCGCCTCCTTGCGGCCGTAATCGGTGCGGCCGAGGCCGCTCGAAACCATGCCGCCCACGTGGCCGGTAGGCTCGGCGAGCGCGGTG
>Ga0209062_1003477_pt1 | contig 18135 bp, 16 predicted proteins | sample Coa_R2_2_FD_187158 | JGI IMG/M metagenome (GOLD analysis project Ga0209062, IMG submission 187158) | Surface soil microbial communities from Centralia Pennsylvania, which are recovering from an underground coalmine fire - Coalmine... | ecosystem: Environmental > Terrestrial > Soil > Unclassified...
CCTGGTCCACATTCCAGGGTCGAAAGGTCTTGCTCATGCCGCATAGCGAATCACGACCACGCCCCGCCGTCGAGCAAAACCCGATTACTCAGACAGGCTCCTAGATAGGAGTCGAGATCGTCATCGTTCAAGCGCTGCTCGGGCGCCGAATAGAGATGGCAGCAGGGATGAAAGATCTCCCGCATCTTCTCGGCATCGCCTTCATAGAGTCCGTCGAAATAAAGACGCAGCGCCTGCGCGATTTCGCCATAAGCTTCAGTTTGGGTCATCGGGCCTCCGGATCATGCGGGATGAGAGATGCGGCGATGCAGGCGCCGGTCGAGCGCCAGCAGCAACGCTCCGCTCGCCGCGCCGAAAGCGATGATGAGAACGGTGATGGCGATCGAGGTGCTGACATCGAAGGTGGTGATCCCCTTGATGAGAAGAAAGCCGAGGCCGCGCTGCGAGGCGAACATCTCGCCGACGAGAACGCCGAGAAGCGTCAGGGAAAAGCCGACGCGCAGCGACGTGCAAAGCTCGGGAAGGATCGCGGGGAGAAGGATTGCCGTCGCGACCTGCCAGGGCGTGAGGCGAAGGACGCGCGCGGTCTTGATGTGAACCGGAGGGATGGCGCGCACCGCGTTGAGCGTAATGAGCACGACCGGAATGATGCCATGCATCACGCCGAAGGCGACCTTGGCGCCAAGCCCGAGGCCGAAGAGGGCGAGAACGACGGGGTAGAGCGTCACCTTGGGGATGGTGTAGAGCGAGGCGAGAATCGGCTCGAACACCTCGCCGGCAAAGCGCCGGAGGCCGAGAGCGAGACCGAGCGGCAGGCCCAAGACGATGGTGAGCGCAAAGGACAGGGCAAGCGCCGAACCCGTGGCGCGGAGATGCACAAGGAAGATCGGCGAGCGCAGGAGGCCCAGCAGCGTCGCGGCGGTTTCGAGCGGCGAGCTCAGCGCGCTCGCACCGGCGACCCGATAGATCCCCTGCCACAGCAGCACGGCAACGATGAGGAGCAACACGACATCGGCGCGCTGCTGCCAGGGATGCGCGGCGCGGCGGTTCATGGCCGCTCCCAGCGCCGGCGAAGCCGCCGCTCGGCCGCATGCACCCCGCTATTGGCGGCAACGAGGAGCGCAAGGACGAGGAGCATCAGGCCGTACATGGTGCGGTTGTCGAACCGATTATAAGCGTCGGCGATGGCGAAACCGAGGCCGCGATCCGCGAGGATGAACTCGCCGGCGATGATGCCGATGAAGGAATAGGCGACCGTCAGCTTGATCCCGGTGAACACGGCCGGCGCCACCGCGGGAAGAGTGAGCCGGGCGATCGTCTGGGCTCGGCTCATGCGATAGAGGCGGGACAGCTTGAAGATGATCGGCGGCACACCGTCCAGCCCGTCCAGCACGGCGATGAGCATGCCGGGGACGGCGAAGACGAAGCCAATGAGGATGAGCGGCCAGCGGTTCAAGCCGAGGATCGCGACGAAGATCGGATAGAGCACGAAGAAGGGGACGGCGTAATAGGAGGCAAGAAACGGATCGAGCGCGCGGCGCAACCGGGGCCGCCGATGGAGGATAAAGGCGGCCAGCAGCCCGACGGCGATCGAGGCGAGGATCGCGGCCGCAACATTGGCCACCGTCCAGGCGAGCGAGTTCAGCGTCTCCGGCCGCGTGAGGAGAGCGAGCGCCTCGCCTGCCATGTCGCTCGGCGGGATCAATGTCATCGGGCTCACAAGATGCGCGCGGCACGCCCCTTCGAGCGCAAGGGCCGCACCGAGGACAAAGGCCGCTCGTGCCGTAACCGCCTTCATGGCGATCTCGCCTCTTGGAGCGATGTCCGCCCGATGGATTTCAGCGATTCGACGCGCAGCTTCTCCCAGACGCGCGCCGTGAGCGTGCCGAAGCGCGGGTCGGCGACGATGCGCGAATCACGTTCGCGTGCCCATCCCGTCTCGACGAGATCGATGATCCGGCCGGGGCGCGCCGACATCACGGCGACGCGGTCGGCAAGCAGCACGGCTTCGTCTATGGCATGGGTGATGATCATCGCCGTCGCCTGCGTTTCGCGCCACAGCCGCAAGAGCTCGTCACCCATCAGGAGCCGCGTCTGCTGATCGAGCGCGCCGAAGGGTTCGTCGAGGAGGATGAGGCGCGGCCGCATGACGAAGGTGCGCGCGATGCACATGCGCTGCCGCATCCCGCCGGAGAGCTGGGCCGGATAGGCACGGCTGAAACCGGCGAGCCCCATGAAGGCGAGCGCATGATCGACGCGGCGCTCAATCTCGCTCCGGCTTTCGCCCAACCGGCGCAAGCCGAAGGCGACATTGTCCCAGACGGAAAGCCAAGGCAGGCTCGCATCTTCCTGAAAGACGACGCCCAACCCCTCCGGCGCGCTCCCCAGCACCGGTGCGCCTTCGAAGATGATGTCGCCTGACGTCGCCGCGACCAGGCCGGCGAGACTCTCGAGGAGGGTGGTCTTGCCGCAACCCGAAGGACCGACCACGGCGAGGAACTCGCCCCTGCGCAAGGCGAGGTCGACCGGTCCCAGCGCGTGAACCGGGGCCTGGTCGCGCGCCGCCGGCGGAAACACTTTGGTGACGCCGATGAAGGCGGCATGCGCGTCGGACCCGACCATCGTCTCTCTAGCGCAAATCGGCCGGCAGATATTGCGCGTCGATCATTTTCTTGAGGTCGACATCGCCGCTGAGCTGTCCGATGAGGCGAAGGCCCTCCAGCATCTTCTCCATGCTTTTGGTGTCGATGCGGCCCTCGCTCCAATATTTGAAGCCCGTGAGCGTGGCAAAGACCGAGCGGACGAGGGGCGCCGATTGAGTATAGGCGGCGGAGACGAGGTCGGCGGCCTGGTCGGGATGGTCGTAGATATACTTCACGCCCTGGCGCCGCGCGGCGATGATGCCGCGGATCACCTCGGGATGCTGTGCCGCATAGCCGGTCTCGACGATGCCGACGATTTGCGTGAAATGCGGGTCCATCACCTCGCTGAGCCAGGCGATTTTCTTCAGGTTATTCTTCTCCTGCGACCATAGGGGCTCGCCGGTGAAAGCGGCGTCTATCGTGCCGTTTTTGATCGCGGTGAGGACCGCGCCGACGCCGCCCACGGAGATGAGCTCGGCATCCTTCGGGCCGAGGCGCGCTTGTTGCAGCGTGAGAAGCACGGCCATTTGCGTGACCGATCCCGGCCGCGTATAGCCAATCTTCTTGCCCTTGAGATCCTTGATTGATTGCAACGGGCCGCCGGGACGCGTCACGAGGACGAAATCGGCGAGGCTGTCGACACCGGTATGAACGATCTTGATGGGGAGCCCCGCACGGATCGCCTCGACCGCGGCGGCGAGCGAGACCTCGCCGAACGGCAATCTTGCCGCGAGCGTGTTCCGCACCGTCGTGCCGCCGCCATCGCCGCCGACGATCTCGTTGACCTCGACGTGATTCGCCGCGAAGAATCCTTTGGCCAGCGCCACCGCGTAAGGGGCACCGTAGTAGAGTGCGCCCCACTGGCTGACGGTCAATGACTGCGCGGCACCCGGCCGCGGCAGAAAGAGCGCGAGAATGACGAGGACGCAACCGCCCCATCCGGCCCTTCTGCTCAAGCGAACCATCTCTCGGCCTTTTCCGTCCCGGGCGCCGCCGCCCGCCGTCATCGCTCGGCAGCGGCCATGGCGCGTAAGTTTGGTACTATGGTATACCACGTCATGAGATCCGGTTGTCAACGCGCCGGCGTGGCATCCGGCGAGATCTTTTCCGCATGCGCCGGGCATTCCCGCCACGAGAATTTGAGGTACCGACGTGCCAAAGCCACGATTGCGTAGCCGGCGGATGTCGCGTCCGCGAAACGCCGCCGCCCGAACCGCCATCGCGCGAAAACGAGCGCCTCGCAAAGCGCAGGCGACGGAGGAAGCCGTCGCGGCAGCGGCGCCGCGGGCCCAGGCCCAGCGTGACCTCATCTCACTGCGGATCGAGCGGCCTTGGCTTTTGCGCGAACGGGTCGTCGATACGTTGCGCGCCGCCATCAGACGCGGCCAGTTCGCGCCCGGCGAGCGTCTCACGGAGCGCAAGCTCGGCGAACTCGTCGGCGTCAGCCGCACCGTCATTCGCGAAGCCTTGCGGCAGCTCGAAGCCGACGGTCTGATCGAGAACCCGCCCTATCGCGGTCCGACGGTCGCCACCTTTTCGCGGGAAAAGATCATCGAGATCTATGATGTGCGAAATGCGCTGGAATCGCATGCGGCACAGCTTTTTACCGAGCGCGCGACCGAAAAGGAGCTGCGGGCGCTGCAATCCGTACTCGATGAGCTCGCGCGGCTGCGGCCCGAAGACGGCAGCGAACCATACCTTGCCTTGATCGAGCGATTTTACGCGGTCCTTCTCGCGGGTTCGCGCAACACGCTGCTGGAAAGCATGCATTCCTCGATTCGCGAGCGCGCGCTCGTCATGCGCAGCGCCGTGACGCGTCATGCGCTTCACCTCGCCGATATCGTCGCCGAGAAACGCCTCATCGTTGATGCGATCACGGCGCGCGACGCGGCGCGGGCGAGATCGGCGAGCGCCGATCACATTGCCGCGGCTTTGAAACGCGTCCTCGCGGCTTTCGCCGGCGGCGCATAGCCGCCTTTGCCGCTTGTCCAAGCGGCGGCAGTCGCGCGGCGGGGCAGCGGCACGTCAGTTGAAGGTCATGCCGCCCGACAACGCCACGGTTTGCCCCGTCATATAGGCATTGCCGATGAGCATGAGCACCACGGCGGCCACCTCGTCGGCGGTGCCGAACCGGCCGAGTGGAATGCGGCTGATGCCGGAGGCGAGCCCGCCGCGCAGCATGTCGGTTTCGATCAGCGACGGCGCGACGGCATTGACGGTGATGCCTTCCTTGACCAGGCGGGCGGCGTAGCCGCGCGTCAATCCTTCGAGACCAGCCTTGGAGGCGTTGTAGTGCAAGCCGATGCCGCCCGCACCGCGCGCGGCACCCGAGGAGATGTTGACGATGCGCCCCCATCCTTGCGCCCGCATATGCGGCAGTGCCGCCTGCGTGCAGAGAAAGGCGGATTTGAGATTGACGGCGATGGTGCGATCGAAATCGGCTTCCGTGAGATCGTCGATGCCACGGTGAAGCGCGATCCCGGCATTGTTCACGAGGATATCGATGCCGCCGAACTCGCTCGCCAGTCGGCCAAACATCTGGGCCACGGCGGCGCCGTCGGAGACGTCGGCGGCGATCGCGAGCGTGCGCCGGCCGCTTCGGGCGATGGCCGAAGCCGCGGCGTCGGCCTCGGTCTTCCGGCTCGCATAGTTGATCGCCACATCGGCCCCGGCCTCGGCCAGCAGCGACGCAATCGCGCGGCCGATGCCGCGCGAGCCGCCGGTCACGAGCGCCTTGCGTCCAGCCAGATCGGGATGAAGAGGCATGACATGCTCCCTTGCAGAGCCGCCGGAATGGGCAGCGGCGATTGCCGTCGGTCTATAGGGCACCCAAAGCGGATCTCGCCAGAGGGCAAGTCGCGCGGGATGGCGAAGGCCGTTCGCATGGGCTGGACGCCGGATACTTTCATCTCCTTTGCCGCCATCACTTGATCGCGCGAATGAAGGCGCCGGCCTCCTCCTCCATGAAACGCCACAGCCGATTGGCGATGGGGCCGTGCGGCGCCTCGCGGCGCCGCGCGGCGACGAGTTCGACCCGACCTCCTCGCAAATGTTTGCCGCTGATGTCGAGGAGGCGCTTCTCGCGCAGATCCTCCTCGATGAGGTATTTGGGCATGTGTCCCCATCCCATGCCCTGGAGGATCAGCTCACGCTTCATGAGCTGATCGCTCACCGTCCAACTGCGCGCGCCTTCGACCAGGTAGTAATCTCGGGTTAGGGAATGCCGCGCGGTATCGCGGATGATGCATTGCACATAGCCGCGCATCTGCTCCGGCGTGATTGTGCGCGATATCGGGAACCGCAGGAAGCCGGGCGCCACGACGGGGACGAGCCGGACCGGAAAGAGATCGATGAATTCGAAGCGCGGATCGGCCTTGTCGATGTGATGAAGAATGAGATCGGCCTCACCGTCGAAGAGCCGCTCCCACGGGCCGGAGATCGCTTCGAAATGAAGATGGAGCCGCGTGCCCGGGCAACCATCGAAGAAGCGGCGCAGCAGCGCGAGGGTTTGCGGCAGCGGGCAGAGATCGCCGATGACGACGCGCAATTCGCTCTCTTCGCCCAGGGCGAGTTGCGCCGCATGCGTCTTGAGCGTGCGCAACTCGTGGAGGAAGACGCGCGTATGCTCGTGAAAGGACCGTCCCGCCTCGGTCAAGCTGACGCGATAGCCGCTGCGGTCGAGCAGCGTTAGGCCGAGCTGCTCCTCCAGGTTCTTCACCGCTGAGGACACGGAGGGCTGCGCGCGGAGAAGCTTGTCAGCGGCGCCTTGAAAGCCGCCTTCGGTGACGACCGCGTCGAAGCATTGTAGCTGGTGGATCGTGACGTCCATCGTGAAACGTCCTCAACACGATCATAGACCATATCTATATAGTAGACAGGAATTTCATTCTTTTTGTCAATGTTCCGAGGAATAAGCTGGCGCCGGTCATCCAGCTTTGAGGTGTCACATGCGTGCGATCGTCATAAAGCAGTATGGCGGGCCCGATGTCCTCGCGATCGAGGAGCGTCCCGATCCGAGACCTGAGCCCGGTCACGTCGTCATCGAAGTCAAGGCGTTCGGACTCAATCATGCCGAGGTCTATTTCCGCAAAGGCGTCTGGGGCGATGGCGCGGAGATCACCGGCATCGAATGCGTGGGCTTGGTAAAGTCCGATCCCGACCGGCGCTTCATGCCGGGCCAGAAGGTGATGGCGCTCGTCGGCGGGATGGGGCGGAGCATCAACGGCAGCTACGCCGAACTCGTGAAGGCTCCGAGCAGCAATGTGGTCGCGATCGAGAGCGATCTTCCCTGGGAGGAGCTCGCGGCCATACCCGAATCCTATGCGACCGCGTGGACCAGCCTTATTGGAATCCTCGGGATCGCCAGGGACCAGACCATCGTCATTCGCGGCGCGACCTCGGCGCTTGGCCAGGCGGCGGTGAATATCGCCGCTCAGGCCGGCGTCCGCGTCATCGCGACGACGCGCAACGCGGCGCGGGCGGGATTGATCGAGACGCTCGGGGCAAGGGAAGTCCTGCTGGAATCGCCCGAACTCGCAAAACGCGTGCGCGAGCGCCATCCGCCGGGAATCGATGCCGTGCTCGACATCGTCGGCAACACGACGGTCATTGATTCCCTGGCGATGCTGCGCCGCGGCGGCCATGTTTGCCTCGTCGGCTTCCTCGGCGGCGGTGGTCCGCTTGCGCTCGAACCGGTCTTCCAAATGCCGAGCGGCACGCATCTCAGCGTATTTGCGAGCGCGCTCGTCACGGGGACGCCGGAATTTCCGCTGGCGGAAATTCCGTTCCAGACGATCGTCGGCCGCGCCGCCGAAGGCACCTACAGGGCAAAGCCGGCGAAGGTCTTTCGCTTCGAACAGATCCAGGATGCGCATCGGCTCATGGAATCGAACGAAGCCGGCGGCAAGATCGTCGTCAAACTCTAGAGAGTGGGCGGCGTGCGCTTCCCCGAGCACGCCGCCGCTTCCGCTCATCAAAATCGAAGAGCCAGGGCCTCGTCGACGGCGTGGCCAAGCCGATCTACCACGGCGTCGATTTCGCGCTCCGTGATGACGAAGGGCGGTGCCAGGCAGATATGATCGCCGCGGCGGCCGTCGATGGTGCCGCCCATGGGATAGACCATGAGGCCGCGCTCGAGCGCGGCGCGCTTCACGCGTGCGTGGAGCCGCAAGGCCGGATCGAAGGGTGCCTTGGTCGCGCGGTCGGCGACGAGCTCGATGGCGAGGAAGAGGCCGCGCCCGCGGATGTCGCCGACATGGTGGTGATTGCCGAAGCGCTCCTCGATCCGCGCTTTGAGAGAGCTGCCGCGCTCGCGGCAGCGCTCGAGGAGTCCGTTCCGCTCCAGCACCTGCTGCACGGCAAGCGCGGCGGCGCATGCGATGGGATGGGCCAAATAGGTGTGGCCGTGCTGGAAGAAGCCGCTCCCCTCGGCAACGGCGTCGTAGATGCGGCCGGCGACGAGCACGGCGCCGATCGGCTGGTAACCGCCGCCGAGACCCTTGGCGATCACCATGAGATCGGGCGCGATCCCCTCCTGCTCGCAAGCGTGAAGCGTGCCGGTGCGGCCCATGCCGCACATGACCTCGTCCAAAATGAGAAGCACGCCATAGCGGTCGCAGATCTCGCGGATGCGGCGGAAATAGCCGGGAACCGGCGGCACGCATCCGGCGGTCGCGCCGACTACCGTCTCGGCGACGAAGGCTGCGACGGTGCCGGGTCCGAGGCGGAGGATCTCGGTTTCGAGCTCATCGGCGACACGACGGCCATAAGCTTCTTCGCTCTCCTCGTCGCGCTTGAAGCGATAGGCAAAGCAGGGCGCGATCAGCGACACCGGCATGAGCAGCGGCTGAAACGGCTCGCGGCGCCACATATTGCCGCCGACGGCGAGCGCGCCCAGCGTGTTGCCGTGATAGCTCTGCCGGCGCGAGATGAAGTGCCGCCGCTCGGGCTCGCCGATCTCGAGAAAATACTGGCGCGCCAGCTTGAGCGCCGCCTCGATGCCTTCGGAGCCGCCCGAGACGAAATAGACGTGGTCCAAGCCGTCAGGCGCGTGAGCGACCAGATGCTCGGCGAGCGCCTCGGCCGGCGCGCTGGTGAAGAAGGCGGTGTGCGCGTAAGCGAGCTCCGCGGCCTGCTTCTGAATCGCGTCGATGATCGCGGGATGGCCGTGGCCGAGGCAAGAGACCGCGGCACCGCCGGAGGCATCGAGATAGCGCTTGCCGCTGCTATCCTCGATCTCCACGCCGCTCGCCTTCACCGCGACCGGCGGCACGAAGCGCGTGTCCCTGGGGAAGGTGTGACGCATCTTTCTCTTCCTGCTCGTGACGAGCGCCCGCTTTCTTTAGATCAAGCCCGTGGGAGCTGCAATGCGCAGAGCGCAGTTGCGCGCGCGGGCGAATGACGCAAGGATGGCGAAAAGGCCGGGCGAAGCCTAAGAAGGAGGAGGGACCGCATGGCGCAGGAGGCCATCGGCACGGCGCCTGCCGCCGATCTGGTTGAGCGGTTGGAGCGGATGCCGGCGCTGGTGAACGGCGATCCCTGGCTGGTCGAGCGCGGCCGCTTTGTCACGCTCGACATCCTCATCGAGCTCGGCCGCATTCCCTACTACCTCGCTGTCGAGCGCGGCCGCATCGCGGCGCTGGAGCGAGGGCCGAAGCCGCTCCATTCCTGGCGCTTCGCGCTTCGCGCCGAGGAGGATGCCTGGCGGCGTCATTGGGAAAAGATGCCGCCGCCGCATTATCACGATCTCCTCGCCATGGCGAAGCGCGGCGCCTTGAGCATCGAAGGCGATCTACAGCCTTTCATGGCAAACCTCTTCTACTTCAAGGAGGTGATCGCCGCACCGCGGCGCAACGGCGGAGCCGCGCGATGACGGCGCCGATCGACCCCATCATCGGGCGCTATGTCCATGTGACGCTGGGCGGGCGGGCACACCGGCTCTATTTCGAGGAAGCGGGGCGGGGCATTCCGCTCGTCTGCCTCCACACCGCCGGTGCCGATGGACGGCAATTCAGAGGCATGATGACGGATGGCGCCATCACCGATCATTTCCGCGTTCTCGCCTTCGATCTGCCATGGCACGGCAAGTCGAGCCCGCCCGAAGGCTGGCAGCGCGAGGAATATCGCCTGACGACGCGTTCCTATACCGAGGCGATCCGCGGCTTTTGCATGGCGCTCGATCTTGAAAGGCCGGTGGTGCTGGGCTGTTCGATCGGCGGGCGCATCGTGCTCAATCTCGCGATCGAGCATGCGGCGGAGTTTCGCGCGCTGATCGGCCTCGAAGCGGCCGATTATCAGGCGCCGTGGTACGACCGCGATTGGCTTTATCGTCCGGACGTCCATGGCGAAGTCTCGGCCGCGCTGGTCTCGGGCATGATGGCGCCGCAGAGCCCTGACGCGTCGCGCTGGGAGACGTTGTGGCATTACATGCAGGGCGGGCCGGGCATCTTCAAAGGCGATCTCTATTTCTATCGCGTCGATGGCGATTTGAGAGACCGGGTCGGCAAGATCGACACGAAGCTCTGCCCGCTCTACCTGCTCACCGGCGAGTATGACTTCTCCTGCACGCCGGAGGATACCGCACGCACGGCAAAGCAGATCGCCGGCGCCGAGGTCACGGTGATGAAGGAGCTCGGACATTTCCCGATGAGCGAGAACCCGGCGCAATTTCGCCGCTACATCCTGCCGATCCTCGAACGCATCCGCCAGCGCACGTGACCGGCGGAGCAAAGACGACACAGCATCAGGGGAGTGAGATCATGCACAGAGGACTTCGCGTGGTGATCGTCTTGGCGATCATGCTCGCCGCCGGCATCGCCAAGGCCGATAGTCTCAAGATCGGCGTGCTCAGCGATTTCAGCGGCCCTTATGCCGATGTGCTGGGCGAAGGCTCGGTGGCCGCGGCGAAGCTCGCCGTCGAGGATATGGGCGGCAAGGTGCTCGACATGCCGATCGAGATCATTCAGGCCGATACGCAAAACAAGCCGGACATCGCCTCGGCGATCGCGCGCAAATGGTACGAGAATGAAGGCGTCGACGTCATTATCGGCGGCAGTTCTTCGGCGGCGGGCCTCGCGATCCAGGAAGTGGCGCGGGAAAAGCAGCATGTCTTCCTGATCACCGACAGCGCGTCCTCCGATTTCACCGGCAAGGCCTGCTCGCCCTTCGGCATTCACTTCAGCTACGACACCTATGCGCTCTCGAACGGCACCGCGCTCGCGATGGTGAAGCAGGGCGGCAAGAGCTGGTTCTTTCTCACCGTCGACTATGCCTTCGGCTATGCGCTGGAGCGCGACGCGGCGAAATTCGTCAAGGCCGCGGGCGGCACGGTGCTGGGCGCGGTGCGGCATCCCCTCAACGCCAATGACTTCAGCTCCTATCTGCTGCAAGCGCAGCAATCGAAGGCGAATGTCGTCGGCCTCGCCAATGCCAGCACCGATACGGTCAATGCGATCAAGGCGGCGAGCGAGTTCGGCATCGTCGAAGGCGGGCAGAAGCTCGCGGCGCTGCTGATGCACATCACCGATGTCGAGGCGCTCGGCCTCAAGGCGGCTCACGGGCTCGTGCTGACGGAATCCTTCTACTGGGATCTCAACGATCAGACGCGCGCTTGGACCAAGCGCTTCATGGCGCTGCACAACAAGCCGCCGACGATGACCCAGGCCGGCGCCTATGCCGCGGTGCTGCACTATCTCAAGGCGGTGAAAGCGACGGGCGGGAAGGATGCGAAATCCGTGGTGGCCAAGATGAAGGCGATGCCGGTCAGCGACATGTACAATGACAATGTCCAGATCCGGCCCGACGGGCGCGTGCTGCATGCGATGTATTTGATGCAGGTCAAATCCCCGGCGGAATCGAAATACCCGCATGACGACTACATCGTGCTCGCGAAGACGCCGGGCGCCGAGGCCTACCGGCCGATGTCGGAAGGCGGCTGCCCGATGGTTGCGGCCAAACAGTGAAAGGAGCGGCGCCAATGCAGACGGAGATTTGGCGGTGGGACGCCGCGGATATTGCCCATGCGATCCGCACGCGCGCGGTCTCCGCGCGCGAGGCCGTCAAAAGCAGTCTTGATCGTCTCGACGCGGTGAACCCGCGCATCAATGCCGTTGTCGACATCATCGCGGAGGAGGCCCTTGCCGCCGCGGCGGCGGCCGATGACGCGGTGCGGCGCGGCGATGCGGTGGGGCCGCTCCATGGCGTGCCGGTCACGATCAAGGTCAATATCGACCAGAAGGGCAGGGCCACCACCAACGGCATCGTCGCCTTCCGCGACGTGATCGCCGCCTCCGACAGCCCGCCGGTCGCGAATTGGCGCAAGGCCGGCGCGATTATCGTCGGCCGCACCAATACGCCCGCTTTCTCCTGGCGCTGGTTCACCGACAATGATCTGCATGGCGCGACGCGCAATCCGTGGCACGCGGGCATCACGCCCGGCGGCTCCAGCGGCGGCGCGGCGGCCGCGCTCGCCTCCGGGATCGGCGCGCTCGCGCATGGCAACGACATCGGCGGCTCGATCCGCTATCCCGCCTATGCCTGCGGCCTTGCCGGCATCCGCCCGAGCTTCGGCCGCGTTCCGAGCTTCAATCCCAGCGCTCCCGAGGAACGTCCTCTCAGCACGCAAATCATGTCGGTGCAAGGGCCGTTGGCACGCCGCGTTCGCGACCTGCGGCTTGGCCTGGCGGCCATGGCGCAATTCGATGCGCGCGATCCCTGGTGGGTGCCTGCGCCGCTCCAAGGCCCGCCTCCCAAGCGGCCGATCCGCGTCGCCATTGCCACCGATCCAGGCCGGGCCGGGGTTGCACCGGCCGTCGCTGCGGCCGTGCGGCAGGCGGCATCATGGCTTGCCGATGCCGGCTACGCCGTCGAAGAAGCCGAGCCGCCCGAATTCATGGCGACGGTCGAGCTCTGGGAAACCATCGTCGGCAACGAAGTGCGGCACGCCATGCTGCCGTCGATCGAGAAGTTCGGCGACAAGGCGGTAAAGCACAGCGCCGGATTCATGGATGGGCGCGTGCCCCAGTTGGATCTGCCGGAGTTCAGCAAGGCGCTGGCGCGTCGCTCGACGCTGCTGCGCCAATGGATGCTTTTCTTCGAGACGCATCCGCTGTTGTTGATGCCGACCTCCTGCGAACCGCCCTTCGCGGTGGGCAGCGACCAGGGAGATGCGGCGGCGATGACGCGGCTTGTGACGGCGCAGCGCCCGCTCTTTCCGCCGGCGCTGCTGGGCTTGCCCGGCGTTTCCGTCCCGACCGGCGTGATCGACGGCCTGCCGATGGGCGTGCAGCTCGTGGCCGGCCGCTTTCGCGAGGATCTGTGCCTCGATGCAGCCGAAATCATCGAGGCAAGAGCGCCGATGGCGACGCCGATCGAGCCGCGGTAGTGATGGGGCTTCTCGGCTGCCGAGCTACGGTGCCGCAGGGCGTTCCCTGGTCACGAGATAAATTCCGACGGCCACGGGAACAATGCCGACGAGATTGATCATCGGCACGGGCTCGTGGAGCACGATCCAACTGAAGATGAGACCCAGCGGCGGCATCAGGAAGTGGTAGGAGCTGGCGGTCGTCGCGCTCGATATGTCGAGAAGGTGATACCACAGCATGAATCCCGCGACGGAGACGATGAGCGCAAGATGCGCAATCGCCAGGACGAGAGACGGGGTGACATGGATCGCGGCCATTGACTCCGTGGCCAAAGCGAACGGCCCAAGCACGGCTCCGGCGGCGATGTTTTGTATGCCCGTGCCGACCCACAAGCCTTCCCTGGGCGCGAACAACTTGTAAAGCAAGGTCCCTGTGACGAGAGCCGCAAGCGCACCACCGACGAGAAGGATGCCGTGCGGCTCGTCGAAGCCGCGGCCGATGCGATCATGCACGATGAAGGCAACCCCGCCGAGGCCGAGGATCAGGCCGATCATCTTGCGCAGGCTCAATCGTTCTCCGAGCAGGAGCGCCGCCGCCACTGTGGTGAGAATTGGATTGGCGCTGACGATGATCGTGGTGAGCCCGGCGGAAACCGTTCTGAGCGCCACGAAGCTGAGGCCGAGGTAGAGGACATTATTGAGAAGCCCGAGCGCCGCGAGGACCAGGACGTCGCGCCAGGAGGTGCGAAGGCTCTTGCCGAACAGCGCCGCCGCGGCGAGGAGAACGGTGCCGGCGACAACGAATCTTATCGAGAGCAGCAGAAGGGGCGGACAATCGGCGATGGCAAGCTTGGCCGCGGAAAAGGCCGAGCTCCAGACGACGCAAAAGCCCGCCACCTTTAGCGAGACGAGAAGCGGCAACCCGGAGCGCTGCCTGCCGCGTTCGACCGCGATCGTCACGAGCGGAGGACCAGGAGACATTGCCCCGCCGTCACCATCCGGCCGCGCATGCAGGCGACATGGTGTACTTCGCCGTCGGCCGGCGCGGTCACGGTGAACTCCATCTTCATGGACTCGATGATGAGGAGCTTGTCGCCCTTTTTCACGCGGTCGCCACGGCGGACGGCGACGTCCCAGATATTGCCCGCGATATGCGCGACGATCGACTTCGCGCCGCTGGGCAGGGCTTCTTCCTCGCCGTCCACGCGCTCGAGAAGCTCGCTGAGTGCGGCATGGGCGGGCGATTTGCTCGCCTCGATCTCACGCTCCCAGCGCGCCCGCTCCTCGGCGAAAGCCTCTTTCTGCCTTGCGCCAAATGCGGCGCATTCGGCGCCGATCGAAGCGAGGAAGGCGTGATACTCGCGCAAGACAAATTGTTCCTGCCGGATGTCCAATCGGAACTGACCGGCCGCGTAGGCGCGGCGCTGCTCGGCCAACTCGGCTTCGGTCACGGGATAGAACTGGACCTGGTCGAAAAACCGCAACAGCCAAGGCTCGCCTTGCGCGAAATCCCGGTTGCGAAGGAATTTGTTCCAGATCGGCACGGTGCGGCCGACGAGCTGATAGCCGCCGGGCGAGTCCATCCCGTAGATGCACATATAGACGCCGCCGATCCCAACCGCGCCCTCGGGCGTGAAGGTCCGCGCCGGATTATATTTCGACGTCAACAGGCGGTGCCGCGGATCGATGGGCACCGCGCAAGGCGCGCCCAGATAGACGTCGCCCAGACCGAGCACCATGTAGCGCGCGTTGAAGACGATGTCGCGGACCGCATCGGTATCGCTAAGACCGTTGATGCGGCGAATGAACTCGATATTGCTCGGCAGCCAGGGCGCGTCCGGCCGCACCGACTGCATGTAGCGCGTCACCGCATCGCGGCACGACCGGTCATCGAAGGCAAGGGGCATCCGCACGATGCGGGTCGGCACCACCATGTCATCGACGGGGGGTAGCTGGTTTTCCGCCGAAGCGAGCATCTCGATGAGCCGCTTGCGCGGCAGGATGCGTCCGTCATAGCGCACTTGGAGGGAACGGACGCCCGGCGACAGCTCGCCGATCCCGTCGATCGATTGAGCGGCGAGGTGCTCCATGAGCGCGTGAACGCGGAACCGCAAATCGAGGTCGAGCACGTTCGGCCCATATTCGATGAGCACATATTTGTCGCCGGCGGCGCGATAAACCACCTCGGGACGCGAAGTCTCCGGTCGCGCGGGCAATATTTCCAAAACGGCCGGTTCGGGCAGAGGATCCTGTCTTGAAATTCCCGCCGTCACGCCGTGCGGCGTTGCCGTCGGCTGCCACGGCAAACGCTTGATCAGCTCATCCTGTTCTCGCTCCTGTGCGAGGGCTTTGTCGAACGTCATGGGAACGAAGCGTATCGTGTCGCCGGGCTTGACCTGGCCGACTTTCCAGAGCTCGGCCTTGGCGATCGTGGCGGGACAGACGAAGCCACCAAGGCTCGGGCCATCGACCGTCAAGATGACCGGCATGTCGCCGGTGAAGTTTATGCTGCCGATGGCGTACTCGCAGTCATGGATGTTGGACGGGTGAAGACCGGCTTCTCCGCCGTCCAGCCTGGCCCAGTTCGGTTTCGGGCCATTCAGTCGAATGCCCAAGCGGTTCGAGTTGTAGTGGACTTCCCAATCGGTCGAGAAGAAGGACGCGATATCCTCGGCCGTGAAGAAATCAGGGGCGCCATGCGGCCCATAGAGCACTCCGATGCGCCAATTCGTCGGATATGTCGGGATGGAGCCGGCCGGCAATGTCGCCGAGCGCAATCGCATATCGACGCCGCGCGCTCCGAGATGCAGCACGTCGCCGGCACGCAGCGTGCGGCCGGCATGGCCGCCGAATTGACCGAGCGCGAAGGTCGATTTGCTGCCGAGATAATCGGGCACGTCGAAGCCGCCGCGAACGGCGAGATAGGCGCGGCAACCGCCCTCCTTCACGTCGCGCATCGTCAAGAGGGCGCCGCGCGGCACCTCGACCGCCGTCCAGGGCGGGACGGGCACCCCGTCGAGATCGGCGCGCATATCGGCACCGGCCAGCGCGATCATGGTATCGACATTGAAGCGCAAGGTTGGGCCGGTCACGGTGCATTCGAGTGCCGCGCATCCCGCGTCATTCCCGACCAGCCGATTGGCGATGCGGAACGAAAGGTCATCCATGGGCCCCGAGGGCGGCACGCCGATGTTCCAGTAGCCGACGCGCCCGGGATAGTCTTGGACGGATGTGTAGGTGCCGGGGTCCAGCACTTCCGCCGTCGCCGGCTGATAGGAGAGCTTTCCGAGGAATTGCGAATTCACGTCGCCTGCCGCAAAGAACGGGCTGTCGGCGATTTGCCGAAGGAATTCGAGATTGGTCTCGATGCCGGCCGTTTTCATGCTGCCAAGGGCTCGGCGCAAGCCGGCGACGGCCGCCGCGCGGTTCTGGCCGTGCACGATGATCTTGGCAAGCAAGGGATCATAATAGGGAGAGATCTCGGTGCCTTGCGCGACCCATCCATCGACGCGAATGTCGTCGCCTTGGGGAAAAGTCATTTCCGTCAACACGCCCGTGCAGGGTTGAAAGTTCTTGCCGGGGTCTTCGGCGTAAAGGCGGACTTGGATCGCATGGCCGGAAGGTTCGGGCACCCGGTCGAGCGGCAGTTTTTCGCCGGCCGCTTGCCGCACCATCCATTCGACGAGATCGAGGCCGGTGACCGCTTCGGTGACGCAGTGCTCGACCTGCAATCGCGTGTTGACTTCGAGGAAATAGAATTCCTGACGATCGGGGTCATAGATGAACTCGACCGTACCGGCCGACCGATAGGAGACGGCTCGGCCCAACCTCACCGCGGCCTCGCGCAGAGCATTGCGGATCTTGCCCGGCAGATCGGGCGCCGGCGTTTCTTCGACGATCTTCTGATGTCGCCGCTGGATCGAGCAATCGCGTTCGCCCAAGGCGACGACGCTTCCCTGGCCGTCGCCGAAGATCTGCACTTCGACATGGCGCGCGCGCTCGACGAAGCGCTCAAGATAGACGCCGCCATCCTTGAAGAAGCTCTTGCCGAGCCGGCTCACCTGCTCGAAGGTCTTGGCGATCTCGGTTTCGTCGCTGCATCGGCCCATGCCGATGCCGCCGCCGCCGGCCGAGCTCTTGAGCATGACGGGGTAGCCGACCGCCGCTGCCTCACGAACCGCGTGCGCGGCATCGCGCAAAATATCCGAGCCCGGCAATAGCGGCACCGCGCAGGCGCGCGCGATCTCGCGCGCGCGATGCTTCAATCCGAACTCCGAGATCTGCTCTGGTGTCGGGCCGATGAAGACGATGCCGGCGCGCTCGCATGCCTCGGCGAAAGCGGCGTTCTCTGAGAGGAAGCCATATCCGGGGTGAATGGCTTGTGCGCCGGTGAGCTTGGCGGCGGCGAGTATCCTTTCAGCCGAGAGATAGCTCTCCGCCGGCGTGGCGGGACCGATATGAATGGCTCGATCTGCCGTCAGCACATGGGGCGCTTGCGCATCGACGTCGGAATAGACGGCCACGGAGTGGATGGCGAGTTTTTTCAGCGTCCGCAGGATTCGGCAGGCGATTTCTCCGCGATTGGCGATCAGGACCGTCTCGAACACGGGGGACCTCCCTCAGATCGTGAGATAGCGGTGCGCGTCGCTGCTCGCCATGTGCTGCGCGTCGCCGGAAAGCACGACCGTGCCGCGTTCGAGGACGAGGTATCGGTCGGCGAGTTGTTGGGCGAATTCGAAGTATTGCTCGACGAGGAGGATGGCGATGTCGCCTGTGTCGGCAAGCGTGCGGATGACGCGGGCGATGTCCTTGATGATCGAGGGCTGGATGCCTTCGGTAGGCTCGTCGAGGAGGAGGAGCCGGGGGCGGGTGACCAGCGCGCGGGCGATCGCGAGCTGCTGCTGCTGGCCGCCGGAGAGATCGCCGCCGCGCCGCTTGAGCAGCGTTGCAAGCACGGGAAAGAGCGCGAAGATCTCCTCCGGCAACCGCGCCCCGCGCCCGAGCGGCGCCAGACCGGTGCGCAAATTCTCCTCCACCGTGAGGCGGGCGAAGATCTCGCGGCCCTGCGGCACGAGCGCCAGCCCGCGCCGCGCCCGCTCATGCGGCTTGAGCTTGGTGATGTCTTCGCCGTCC
>Ga0209062_1003481_pt1 | contig 18119 bp, 10 predicted proteins | sample Coa_R2_2_FD_187158 | JGI IMG/M metagenome (GOLD analysis project Ga0209062, IMG submission 187158) | Surface soil microbial communities from Centralia Pennsylvania, which are recovering from an underground coalmine fire - Coalmine... | ecosystem: Environmental > Terrestrial > Soil > Unclassified...
TAATGACAACGCCAACCACACCGCCGGAGGTGATGATTTTGTCACCTGGCCTGACGGTTTTGAGCATGGCTTCATGGTCTTTGGCCTTTTTGGATTGCGGCCGTATCAAGACAAAATAGAACATGACCGCCATAAGCCCTAGCATCAAAACCATCTGGAGAGCCTGGGCTCGGGGGTCTGGTTGCGTGCCGGGGGTTGCTTGCTGGCCCATCGCCAGCATCACTCCCAGTTTCAGCAATTTCATAATAAATGAGCCGATCAAAGTATGGATGCTGCAGCCTTTGGCAAGTCTAAGTTAAGAAAACAAATCTGCTGGTCTTCTCGATTGTGCAGCGCTACTATCGGGAAACCGACACCGCGCACCGATGATTCGTTTCTCCAGCTTGAGGGCCAGGTTGGTTGGCACCGTTTTTCTGGCCGTCGGACCGGCATGGGTCTTGATGTATTTTCTCCTCAAGTCCATGGGCACTACCCAGGATCTCCCATGGATGCTTCTTGCCGCGGTTGTCGGGTTGCTTTCTCTCGCCGCCGCCTGGGTTGGCGGCGAGCTTTTCGTCCTGCGTCAGGTCCGCCAGTTGTATCGCGCAGCCCGGCAATTGGCTGCCGGGGACCTAAGCAGCCGCACCGGGCTTGGCCAGGAACGCTCCGAGTTGGGCGATTTGGCGCGCACTTTCGATAACCTCGCCGCCTCTCTCGAAACGAGAGTCAAGGAACGCGAGCTGGCCGAAAAAACCCTCATCGCGCGGTCATTGCAGCAAACGGTCGTAAGCGCGCTTGGCCAGTTCGCGCTGGTCAGCAACGACTTCGGCGCCCTGCTAAACCAGGCGGCGATGCTCGTGTCTCAAACGCTTGAAGTTGAGTATTCGTCCATCCTCGAATTGCGTGGAGACAACCTGTGTCTGTGCGCCGGGGTCGGTTGGAAAGCAGACCTGATCGGCAACGCGATGTGCCCGGCCGATTCTCGAAGCCAACCTGGATTCACCCTCACAGCCGGCGAACCTGTGGTCGTCGACAATATCACGACCGAAACCCGATTTGGGAAAACCCCCTTGCTTAGCTCGCATGGAGTGATTAGTGGGGTCACAGTAGCCATTTCTGAGCAAGGCCAGGCGTTTGGGGTGCTTGGAGCCCATACAACCAACAATCGAAAGTTTACCGAAGACGAGGTTCACTTCCTGCTGGCGGTAGCGACGGTCCTCGCGATGGCCGTGGCCCGCAAACGGGCCGAGGCAGAACTCGAAAAACTCGCCGCCTTTGCCCAGTTAAACCCCAACCCGGCCATGGAATTGGCCAAAGATGGCAGTCTTACGTATTACAACCAGGCGGCCGCGGAGTTGGCGACCTCGATTGGCCTGAAAGAGCCGGAGGGTGTTTTACCCTCGAACATCCGTTCCATCGTTCAAACCTGCCTGGGCAGCGGCCAAAGCAGGGTTAACCTCGAAACCAAAGTTGAGGGTCGCACTTTTTCGTGGCTGTTCCACCCGGTCCGGAGCCAGGTCGTTCATGCGTATGTCGAGGATATCACCGATCGGCTGAGCCTCGAAGCACAGTTGCGCCAATCCCAGAAAATGGAGTCGGTGGGCCAGCTGGCCGCGGGCGTGGCCCACGATTTCAACAACATGCTCACCATTATCCAGGGCCATTCAGGCATGCTCCTGGCCAAGTCGGGTCAGCGCCCTGAACTTCTCGAATCCGCCCAGGCGATCTACTTCGCGGCTGAACGCGCGGCTAATCTCACCCGGCAACTGCTCATGTTCAGTCGCAAGAACGTGATGCAGCCGAAGCTGGTTGATCTCCGTGAAGTCGTTGCGCACTTGAGCAAGATGCTCCAGCGATTGCTGGGTGAGACAATCCACCTTAAGTTCGAACCACCCTCGGAAATCCCGCTCGTTTTGGCGGACACGGGAATGGTGGAGCAAATCATCATGAACCTCGCGGTCAACGCTCGCGACGCCATGCCGGAAGGCGGGACGCTGACCATCGACACCACGCATGTGGAGCTTTCTGACGCCTACGTCCAGGCGCACCCCGAGGCCCGCGTCGGCTCCTTTGTCAGATTGCGGGTTTCGGATACCGGTTGCGGAATGGACCTGGATACCATGGCGCGAATTTTTGAACCGTTCTTCACGACCAAAGAGATTGGGAAAGGAACAGGGCTGGGCCTTGCCACGGTTTACGGAATCAGCAAACAACACGACGGCTGGATCGATGTCGCCAGCGAGCCGGGCAAGGGCGCTGCATTTAGTGTTTTCTTTCCCGCCCATTCAAAACCGGTCGAGGCAAAAGTCACCCAGGTTGCCCCGGATGCCGAAGTCCGCGGAGGCAATGAAACCATTCTTATTGTCGAGGACGAACCGGTGTTGCGGGATATGGCGCATGTCATTTTGCAGGAATGCGGCTACCGAATTTTCGAGGCGAGTTCGGGCCGCGAGGCCCTGGCCGTATGGGAGCGGCATCACGCAAACATCGACCTGGTGCTGACCGACGTTGTCATGCCCGAAGGCATTTCAGGAATGGACCTTGCCCAAAGACTGCTGGCGACGAAACCCAAACTCAAGATCGTCTTCGCCAGCGGCTACAGCATGGACAACCTTGACACCGCTTTCGTCCGCAATGGCCGCGCCGGTTTTCTCCAAAAGCCCTACACTCACCTTACCCTTGCCCAGGCGGTGCGCTCCGCCCTGGATGCCTGAGGGCAGCGCGCGCCCTTCACAGCAGGAAGAAGCGGCAGCTTCTGATGAAGGCCGGCTGGGAGGCCAGATGCGAATGCCCCTGCTATTTGACTGCTCCGTTCACCACGGCGCATCCGGTGTGGCCCAGGTCGATCGGTTGGAACCCAAGCCGCAGCGCCGGTGATTGCGGCCGCAACGAAAAGTCGAATTGCGCAGCCGACACAAACAACGGATCGGCGACCAACGAATGAATGTCGTGGCCTCTTTCGCGCCACTGCTCGAACGTTGCGTTTCCGAAGCGCAAATCTTCGGGCTTGGCCTCTGGTCGCGCATCGAAAAAGACGTTCCAATCCATTTCATATTGGTCTTTGGACCAATCGCCTCCCAGGAGCACGCCCTTGTCAAAATAAACGATATTCGTTTGGAACAAAAAGCTGGTGTGCGGTTCCACGCGAGTGCGCTGGAGTTGATGGTCACGAGCAAAAGCGAAGACGTTATTCCAGACCATGTTTGTTTCGCCGTAGTGCTGATGAAAACCACCGTGAGTCGTGTGATAGACCACGTTGCTGACCGCGAGGATGCCGCTGCTTCCTTCGTCGAAATAGATCCCCCAACCGCCGTAACGCAGGCCGGCGATGTCGTGCCAAAGGTTGTTTACAATGCGCGTTCCCGCTTGCTTCCCGAGCGTGTAAATGCCGCCCATATCGCTCAAAATCGGGCCGTCGCCGTCGGATTTGACGCCAATGTGATGAACCCGGTTGAACGCAACCAGGTTATTTGAAGCACCTGAAGGACCGTACCCCCAGGTCCAACCGATTGAGATACCGGTATAATAAAAGTCATGGATTTCATCCCGAAGGATCCTGTTGCCCGGGGATTGCCCGATCCATATGCCGATTGCGCTGTGAAACATTTTGCCCCCATCACGCACCTGGCAATCGGCGATTTCATTTGCTGTGGCGAGGTCAAAGTTCTCGCGAATACCGGTTTCCCCGATCTTGATTCCACCCGCGCCCAGGTCTGAGAACTCGCACCGGGCAACCCGGTTGCTTTGGCAGCCGCGGCCCAGTTCAAGCGCGTAATCGCCGAGATCTTTGAACTTGCAGGACTCAAACAAGCAGTTTCTTGCCCATTTTGCTAAAACTGACGCGGGCACACCAATGGCCGCCTGGCCGAACCCTCCCACCTGCGGTGCAGGCTCGGGATAAATGGCGGGTTTGTCCTTGGCAACGGCGAAACCTTCCGGGAAACACCATTCCGTGTGTGAAAAGGTCAGGTTGCGAAACACGACGCCATCGACGAACTGGCCGCGCTCTGGCCCACCCTCAATCTTGACCACCTGGGACAGTGCGGGCGCAAACGCCTCCAAATTGCCAATCGATTCGCCGGGTCGAGGCAGGTAATAAAGGAAACCCTGCTGCCGGTCTAGATACCATTCGCCCGGTTGGTCCAAGGCTTCCAAAGCACCTTCAAGGTAATAGAGGTCGCCCTCCTCAAGCGCGAAAACCGACCGCTTCTCAAGATTTACGATGTTGTCCGCGGCATCGACGGACAGGACCGGCAAGCGCGACTCGGTCCAACGGTTCATCACAATAATTTCGGCATTGGTGATCGTTGCCCAGGCCGGCAGATCCCCTGCCTGGTATTGGAACCGCTTTTGACCCCGGGTCCAATCCTTTTGGGGATCCGGAAGCCCGGACACTTTCAGATACCCGGAGTTTGGGTGGCGCGCGCGCGTAGCCCGATGCCCGTTGACCCACAATTCCCGAAAATACCACTTGCCCTGCCGAACGTCGGGGAGGTTGGCCGCCCAGAGAGATTTTCCTTCCACCTGTGCTTTCTTCCAGCCTGCAATGCGCTTGCCGCCGCTGAAAATGGCTTCGCCCTTTTCAGGACCGATGATGTTTAGCCCATTGTCGGCCGGAGTGAGAACCAGAGGTTGTTCGAATTCATAAGCGCCTGAGGCCACATGGATCGAAGTTCCGGATTCGGTATGACCAGCGCCTTTCCAATCCCGCGCAGCTTTTACCGCGCGATTGAGAGTGGCAAACGGCCCGTCAGTTCTCAAAACGTTAGGATTTGGTCTTGTCCCGGACCAATCATCTTTTCCGTTGGGCGCGACATAGAACGTGCCGGTGATGGCGGCGGAACTCAATGGCACCAGGCAAGCCAAGCCTGCCAAAACCACAGTGACTGCGCGCCAACTCCGGATGCCACTCATGAACTTGGTTTTCATTGCTTCCTCATTCCTCGCCGCTGTTGTTTGAAATAACGGCTCTTGTTCCGATTTTGTTGGAAATCCGAAGCGCGCCGGTGACCACGTTATCGGACACTACCGCCCGTTTGACACCGGAACCGATTTCGACTTGCGGTTTGTTCTCACGGAACTCGCAGCCGCGAACCAGAACAGTGCCTTCAAGGGCTTGCACCGCCGCCCTCCCCTCATTCTTGCGGTCCCACTGCACAAACGTGCAATCACTGAAACCCGTGGTTCCTTTCCCGGAAAGCCTGGCAATTTGGTTGCAAGGCCCCCAGAAAGCGCAGTTACTGAACCGGACGCTGCCTCGATTCGTCGCTTCGACGCGCACCATGGTCGGATCCGGGCCGTGGAAGGAGACGAATTCCCCGTTTGAGATCAACAGTCCATATGGGGCCGAGTTCTCGACAACCAGGGTGGTGTAACAATCATCGGCCCCAATCCCGAGGAAATTCCCATTGCACACGCCCGCTTTGGTCTGAATGAACTTATAGCCGATATTGTAGCCGAAACAGAAGGTGTTGAAGACATACTGCCAGTCGCTCCGCCCGATGACAAACGCTTCGCCGTGCGACTGCTGCCACTCCAGCAGCTTGGGTTTCATGCTCCACCACGGATTGAAATGAACGTTTTCGATGCGGCCAATATCGTAGATATCATCAACAAAAATCCCGCGGCGGAGGGGTTGGCCTTGCACGTCGCGGATGAGGTGACGTTCATTGTGGCCGGCGTCGATGCCGTTGTACGAGTTTAGCAGTTCCACCTCCAGGACCGCGGGGTTTTTGCCTCGCATCGCGATGGACCAGGGATAGGCGGCGGGTTCCTCGTCCGGCTTCTGTTCGGGATAATAAAGAACAACTCCCTTGAGCGTGCTGTTGTGGGTGAGCGTGATGAACGGCGCGGCATCTTCCTGGCCCCTGCCCTCCGTCACCAGGAACGTCGTGCCATCGTCCGTGGGCTTGGGCGCTCCAGGATTGCGGATGCCCACGTGCGAAGGCACCGACTCCCAAACGCCCTTCAGCGTGACGGCCGAAGGAATGACAAGGTGTCCCGAAAACAGGTACACTCCTCGCGTGGCATAAACGATCCCGCCGCCGGACTTAGCTGCGGCATCCAGCGCGCGCTGAAAAGCCGCGGTGTCATCCGTCTGGCCGTCCCCGCGCGCGCCGAACTCCAGGACCGAAAAAACATCGTTTGTGGATGCACGCAGATGGATACCCAAAAGCATGAGCATTGCAATGGTCGATGGAAAGAATCTCGTCATATCGTCTGGAAAAATCCTGCAGTAGCCTGCCGGGGGATTGTGGTGAAGGATAGGGCTCTGTCAATTAAAGTTACCCACGCCTGGCGTCCCCTGCTCCAGGGCGACGGCTTTCCGCGGCACCCGGCCGAACGCCGGCACTATAGATTGATTGGGGAGCATTCCGACTGGAAATGAATAGCTCCGAGCCTAGACTGACCTCGTGAGATTGACTTTCCAACTGCGCTTCTACACGCACCCGGGCCAGTCCTTGTTCATCACGGGAAATCACCCGCTGCTGGGCGGTGACGAAATCACCCGGGCGATCCCGCTGGAGTATGTTGATGAACAGTTTTGGCGGGTGACTCTTGATTTTCCGGGAGAGCAAAGCGGCGAGATCACCTACCGCTATATCCTCCGGCAGCCCGACGGAACGATATTCGAAGACTGGGGCAACGGTCGCACGGTAAACCCGGGGGCGTCCAAGAAAGCCGAACTGCTGATCGTGGACGCCTGGAATCCTCCCGGGTTGGTTGAAAACGCTTTTTATACCGAACCCTTCCGGGCTGTGCTGCTGAGGGAATGGGCCACAACATTCACATCTTCCCCGCCCCCGGTTGTGACGCACCGGTTCAAAATCAAAGCGCCGCTTCTTCAAAAAGGCCAAACTCTTTGCCTGCTGGGAGAAACGGACGCGCTCAGCCGCTGGGACACAGCGCATCCGGTGCTCATGAACCGGTATGAGAACAGCGATTGGCTTGCGGCAGACCTCGACCTCACGGGAACTCAATTTCCCGTCGCTTATAAATACGGCGTGTATGATATCGACGCGCAAAAGTTCGTTCGCTACGAAGAGGGACCCAATCGGACGTTGTTCGATCGAATCGTGTTGGAAAAACAAACCGTCGTGAATGATGGGTTCGTGCGATTACCTCACGAGAACTGGCACGGCGCCGGGGTGGCAATCCCGGTCTTCAGCTTGCGCACCCGGCGAAGCTTCGGTGTGGGAGAATTCACGGATTTGAAAATGCTGGCCGACTGGTGCCAGGCGGCCGGTCTCAAACTCATCCAGATCCTTCCGGTAAACGACACCACCTCGACCCATACTTGCGCTGATTCGTATCCGTATGCGGCGATTTCCGCGTTTGCGCTGCATCCGCTCTATTTGAATTTGGAACAGGTCGCCACCAAAACCTATCGGGCACTTCTGGAGGCGGTTGAAGAGGAGCGCAGACAATTGAATGGGCTTAAAGATTTGGATTATGAAACCGTGATGAATCGGAAGCTTCAGTTGCTTCGAGAGCTATACCAATCGCAACGCGACCAGGTCTTTAAACAGTCCGATTACCTTCGGTTTTTTAAATCGAACGAGCACTGGCTCGTTCCCTACGCCGTGTTCTGCCATTTACGCGACCAGAACGGCACGGCGGATTTCAGAAGATGGAAAAACCACAGTGTCTACAATTCTGAGGCAGTGGCGGCTCTGGCCGGCGAAAGTTCACCCGCCTGGGAGGACGTGGCGTTCCATTTCTTCGTCCAGTACCATCTTCATCTCCAACTCCAGGAGGCCACCGAATACGCCCACAGCAAAGGCGTCATCCTCAAAGGTGACATTGCCATCGGCGTGTCGCGTTTCGGATCCGACGCCTGGCAACAGCCCGATTTGTACCGAATGGAAATGCAAGCCGGCGCCCCGCCGGACGCCTTCGGAATCAAGGGCCAAAACTGGAGCTTTCCCACCTACAACTGGCCGAAGCTCAAGGAAACCGGGTTTGCGTGGTGGAAACAACGTTTTGCCCAGATGGGCGCGTATTTCGACGCGTTCCGCATCGATCATATCCTGGGGTTCTTCCGAATCTGGAGCATCCCGATTCATGCGGTCGAAGGCATCATGGGTTCTTTCGTCCCCGCAATTCCGGTCAGCGCCCGCGAATTCACCTCGCGCGGGATCCTGTTCGATCGCGAGAGATTCACCCAACCTTTCATTACCGACACGCTCCTGCGGGAAATATTCGGTGAGGAAGATGCCGAATACGTTTGGAAAACCTTTTTGAAATCTGACCGGCCCGGCTCTTACAAACTGCGCCCGGAATTTGCCACGCAACGGCAGGTCGAACGCTACTTTCAAGGCCTGGAACAAAGTCCGCGCCATGCGCGGCTCCAGGAGGGCCTCTTTGATCTGATCAGCAACGTCATTCTCTTCGAAGACGAACAAAACCCTTCCGAGAACTTTCACTTTCGTTTCTCGATGGAGACAACCGGGTCATTCAGGAATCTGGACGCCGAGACGCAGCATCATTTAAAGGAGCTGTACCTCGACTACTTTTTCAGGAGGCAGGACGATTTCTGGATGAAAGAAGCTATGCAAAAGCTGCCTGCGCTCAAGCGGGTCACCAATATGTTGATCTGCGGCGAAGACCTCGGGATGGTGCCTGCCTGCGTGCCAGAAGCCATGAAGCAGCTGGGCCTTCTGGCCTTAGAGGTGCAGCGCATGCCGAAACGCCTGAACCACAAGTTTTCCAATCCTGCTCATGCGGTTTATTTGAGCGTGGTGACCCCGTCAACCCATGACATGAGCACGATTCGGGGGTGGTGGACCGAAGACCGCGCCGTGACTCAACGCTTCTACAACCAGGCGTTAGGCCAGCCCGGCATAGCGCCGTCTGAGTGCGAACCCTGGATCAATCGGGCCATCGTGAATCAGCATTTGGCCTCGCCGGCCATGTGGAGCATCTTCCAACTGCAGGACCTTTTGGGAATGGACCCATCTCTGCGCCGGCCCAACCCTGCCGAGGATCGGATTAATGTTCCGGCGGACGCGAAAAATTACTGGCGCTACCGCATGCACTTGTTCATCGAGGACTTGCTCGGAGCGACAGCCTTCAATTACGAACTGAGGCAGGATCTTGCGAAAAGCGGCCGGTAACCGGGCCCAAGCTTCTGCTATTGCGCGCGGCTGTTTCGGCTCAACCGCGAAAGCATCACATTGCGAACTGCCGCCTTCAGCACCCGTTGGGCCTCGGCCAAGGCATCATCCAATTGCGCGCATTCATCCAACTCCGTTTCATCAAGGGATCGCCTGTTCACCATACAATCGGCGGCTTTGCTGCAGGCAGCGCGGAGAGCGTCCAGTTCATAAGCCATGCGGGCCGTGCGGCCGATTGGAAGAGAGGTGTGACTTTTGATTGATCTCACGCCTTTATCATGCCGCTTTCACAAGGCAACGCCATTGAGAGAGAATCTCAATCTCGCATAGGAGTTTGTCTTACAAATGCCCCGGCATTGGCTTGTAAACGCGTTCACGAACGATTTACGAGCATGGCTGCGGTGAAATTGCAGCCGACGGCCGTTTCATATTGATTGACATGCATCGGGTAATTCGCGGAGCTTCCCGGCAATCAATGAGCAGCACACTCCGGCATCCAATAAGATATTGTTTGCGCCTGAGGGCCCTCCGACAATTGTTGATTGTCCTGGCAGTTCCTCTGGCAGCGCAAGCGCAATTCAATTACGCCACAAACAATGGAACGATCACGATCTTGCAGTATACCGGCCCGGGCGGAGACGTGGTGATCCCGGATACGCTCAACGGATTGAAAGTGACGAGTGTGGGATCCCAGGCATTTTTCCAGGCGAACTCGATGACCAGCCTGACATTGGGCACGAATGTCACGACCATCCAGCCTAACGCGGTTTTTCAGTGTCCAGCCCTCGCAATGGTGAACATTCCTCAAAGCGTTACGAACATTGGTGACGGACCGTTTGTGGATTGCAAGGGGCTGACGACGATAACGCTCCCTGGCTCAAACCCATTCTACGCCGTGACCAACGGCGCATTGTTCAATAAGAGCCAGCGGGACCTGATTGAGTATCCCGGCGGCCTCGGCGGCAGTTACACCATTTCGAGCCTGGTGACAAATGTCGGAGAGGCCTTTATTGGGAACAGTTTGAATTCGATCCTCGTTGACCCGGCGAATGTTGTCTACGCCGGCACAAACGGGGTTTTGTTCAGCAAAGACTTTACCCAGCTGATTGCTTATCCGGGAACCGCGCCAGGCAGTTACACCGTGCCCAAAACGGTGAGGACGGTGGTCAGCGCGTCCTTTGAGTTCTCCACGGGCGTGACCACCGTAACCATGGGCACGAACGTAACGAGCATTGGCAGTTTCGCGCTCTATGATTGCAGCGCGTTGACGTCAATCACCGTGAATTCCAATAATGCCTACTACACCACGGCAGGCGGTGTGTTGTATGACAAGGCCAAAACGGTTTTGATCCAATATCCGAGCGGTTTACCGGGGGCATTCGTCGTGCCTGATACGGTCTTCAATATCGGGGACGGCGCATTTGGCGACGCATTTGGACTCACCAACATCACCCTTGCAAGCGGAGTGACCAATATCGGCGTTGAAGCCTTTTATAGCTGCATCAACCTGAGCAGCGCAACTCTCGGAAACAACCTCAAGACCATTCAACAGGCAGCGTTCTTCTATTGTCCTGCACTAAGGAGCGTCGTCTTGCCGCCCACCCTGACAAGCCTGGGGTTTGAAGCCTTCGCAGGTTGTCAAAACCTGACCAACGCGTGTTTCGAAGGGAACGCGCCCGCTGATATGGGCAGCGTCTTTTTCTTCGACACTTCTTTGACGCAGATCCTGCATGTGAATGGGACAACAGGTTGGGGCGCCACGTATGACGGCATCCTCACAGCTCCATGCACCAGCTGCGGCGGGATCGCGCCCGTGCTTCAGATCGCAGAGGCGGCAGCCGACAGCGTGGTCATCGCATGGCCTTCCTCATTGGCGGGGTACACCCTGCAATCGACCGCGAACCCCGCTGCAGGTTCGTGGAGCCCCGTTTTACCCTCCCCAGTTGTCGCAGGGGGCCTGTTTGTGGTGACAAACCAGGCAAGCGCAGGAGCACGGTTCTATCGGCTGGCCCACTGAGGTTCGCAAATCTCACGATTGCGGCGGAGGAGCAGGATTCGGAGGCGGACGCGGAGGCGGGGGCGGGCGGACTTCGGGCTCGAATTGGACCACGTCGGCCCGGACGTCAATTTCCGGGATTCCAAACAGGATAAAATAGCTGCTAGTCTGTTCGATGACCAAGTGAGCGACGGTTTGAGGCCGGCCGGTCTGCATCTCAGCATTGGCGTAGAGCCGGTTCATCGCTTTTGTCAACGTCGGCGGCACAATTGTTATAAATCCGAGCAAACTGAATCCTTTGCTTCGGCCCATGACATTTGTCCGAACGAGCTGGAAATTATCCTCAGCGAGTTTGACGGTCGTCTGTTCATGAACCTGGAGCGGCGGGGACGACCCGCTCGGAGAGCTTACCAGCGAGGTTAGTGGAGCGACGGCAGCGCAGCCGGTAAGCAAAGACAACGCTCCTAAACACAGAATAATCCTTCCCATGCGAAAAAGAGATTCCCTGAATGCTGCAGGGAATTTCCACCCAGCCCCGATTGGTGTCAACGATTTGACGAATGGGGTGAATGCTCCGGTGTGGTGTACCCGGGCCGAGAACAGCAAAAGGGGATTGATCTATTTCGGGGGCCCGGCCGAGACGAACTTGTACGGTAACGTATCCGGCACGACGCGCACAGGCGTTGTGAATTTGAACGGCACCTGGCAGCTGCTGGGGAAATTGAATTCGATGAAGAACGCGGTCCAGCCCTTCGCCGGCGGGGCGACGCTCGCAACATATTCTCCGGCCGACTGCTCCGTTAACGGCGTGGATTCCCATTTTGGACCGAAAGTTTCGATGCGAAAATCCCGCGCCTCCGGGTTGGTCGCCTGCCAGAGTTTGACGGCAACGGGCTTGTCAGGAGTATGGGCGCGAATGGAACCGTCCGGCTCGATCTTCCATGTCAACCTGGGCAGCGGCTGCTCCCGAACGACAGCGTTATAACAAGCCAGCAGCGATTCGCGGGCATCCGACCCCTTAAGCGAATGGTCGGCATTGGGGACATAGCGCAGGTATTTTACACCGGCCAGGTCGTCGAAGTAAAACTGGGAGGAATCCGGGAGGAAAAACTGGTCGCCGGTAGCGCAGATGAGGAACTTGGGCATGGTGAGCCGGGATCGATACTGGTACGGCTCCTCGATCCGCATGAGCGCCCGGTATTGTGGCGTACCCGTCCAATCCATAATCCGCAGCGCCGTGTAGTCACCGATCGAAGGCGCCCAGAACCCGTATGCGGCGTAATGGTGGAGCATGGAGGGCTCTATATTGAGAAGGTCTATTACAATAGGGATAATCGCGATGACCCGGTTGTCGACCGCAGCGGTCGTCCAGGTTGTCCATCCACGCTTCGAACCGCCGGCGACGATGAACTCGCTGACCTTGAGATTACCGCAATCCGGGCCTGAGCAAAAATCGGTGACTGTATCCATCGCCCGCACCGCCGCCTTGGTCATCGGAAGCCGTGCAGGCCATTTGGCATCTCCCGTGCGCAGGAACTTGTCCCAAGTGTACGCGATAATGGCATCTTCAGATTTGCCTCCGGTTTCTCCAGCGAACACGAGTGGCTGATTCGGAACCATCCGCAGTTCCGTGATCACGGTCTTCGTGGCAACGGCGATTTGGGCCATGCTCTGGTCGGGGCCTTTGGGTTCTTTCCCATCGTTTGCGCCTCCGGAAATATAAAGCAGGGATCTCGAACTGCTGACTTCGTTAGGCCGAGTGAGCAGGAGCCAATGTTTCCAGAGCGGTCGATCGACTTCATTGGTCGTTAACCAGGCTTGTGACGTCATCTCCAGCAGAAATGACGTGTAGTCTTTCCCTGTGAAAGAGCGAACGAGATGATAGTTGTAATTGGTGTCCGGAGCGGCGACATACGCGTCCAGGGCGGTTCGATCCGCCGCGGGACGCGCGTGGATGTATCCTTGGGAAATCGTGTCTCCGCCAAAAACGGGCGAGCCAAGGCCCGCCATCAACGCCAGGATAAGAAGCGACTGGCGGGCGGCGCGGACCTTGCCTCCGAATGGAATAAATTGGAACAGGGCTGCCATGGCTGATACTGACCTCACCGGGCTAAAACTTTCAAGAGTTTATAGCCGTGAACAGTCCAGATACCGCGGGGTCCCGTTTGATTGAAACGGAGCTTTAGGAGAAGCCGCTACGGCGAGTGGGGAAGATTATTTTGCGGCGTTCGTTGCAGAATTTGCGGCGTAGAACCTGGCCAGCTTCAGCAGCAACGCTTCGAGCTCTCGGTAGTAATCGGCTTCACTCATGTCTGCCTTGCGCTCGCGGTGCAGCAAAACCGCCTTTTCCAAAGCATCTCGTTCGGCGACTTGTTCGGGGCTGAGAGACCGTTCGGCAGGGCTGGGCACGAGTCTCAACTGCTGGGCGAGCAACCCGTCGAGCGCCGCTCCATCTTTGGCTTGCCGCGTTGCGCGCAACCCGCGAAACCAATCGGCCGGCGTGCCAAGGCCGTCTCCGTTATCGTCCAAAAGCGCATGCTCCGTCGCGAGCCGACCCTGGCTCTTGTAAAACTCAGTGGCTTTTCGCGAGGAGTACAGGAACGCCTCCAAAGCTGAAACTTGTCCATCCTGATCCAGATCGGCCTCGGGATTGGTCAGGGCGTCGGCAAAGTACTGCCCAAACCGCGCGAAGTTCTGTTCGCTTCCACTGCGCGTGGCAGTGATGATCACACGGTTGGTTGCCGAGAGCTTATTAATGAATGGCCCGCTCGCAGCCGCATTGTCGATTACAACAACGGGACGGTGAAAGGGTTTCAGCCACGAACCCAGCGTCGCGGCCGACATGTCAGGGCCGCGCAGGTTGAACCATGCTTCTTTGCCATCAAAGGTTCCGTGACCGATGAGCACCAGCCAGAGTGGAGCGATACAATCCTTGGGCTCGCGATCGAGTTCCTGCTTTACCAATTCGAGATCATTGGTTGGCCCCGTTTGCTCCAGGCCAAACGTGGTAACCTGCGCCTCCGCCTGTGCACATGCTTCTTTCCAATGAGTCGCCTGGTTGATGAAATTGCTGCCGTACTCGGCCTCGCCTGCGGCTCCTACCACGAGAATCACTTTGGTGCGAGCGTCAACAGGAGGGTCCGCGGCGCCTGCAGGGGGCGCCGATGCGGCCGCCAACGCGGCTATGAACAGGGTGGCAAGGACCCGCGTCACGGCAATCCTTTCCACCGCCTCAGGCCCCACTCGGCGATAAAGCAAGCCAGCGCGAAGGCAAACATCGCGGGAGTATGCCACAGGGGAAACGTCCATGCCTCCATGACGGGCGCTTTGCGGTTTGGAAGGTCCCGGGCAAACCGGTCCAGTTCATCCGCGCGAATCACCTGGCCGCCGGTTTTCTTTGCCAGGGATTCAAGCAACGGCAGGTTCGGGGACAATGATTTAAATTCCTCGGCGGCAAGATCGGTGCTCCAGCCTGCCGACGCGCGACCCACTTCAACGCCTTCAGAGTTGGTAACGGCGACACTGGCCTGGTATCCGCCGGTGGCGCGCGGGACAAAGGTCGCCTGGTACAACCCGGGTTCGGCCCCGGACGGCTCCGCCGGCACATGCACAATATTGGTTTGTGCTCCCGAAGCAGGATCGGCCATGACAGCCTGAACCTGGAGGCTTACGGTCGCATTATCGAGAGGAAGAAACTTCGGGTCACGAACGCGCACCTGCAGAAGAACAGCGCCGTTGGGATCATCCGACTGCGGTTCGGCTGCCAAGTCCACGCGGTTCGGGACATCGGTCACAAGCCAACGCATCATCTGGCGCCAGGCCTTGTCCATGTCACGATGGGCTTCGGCGTCGTGGAAGCCCCAATGCCAGAAGTCTCCAATGGTGAGGGCTGCAGTTCGCCCGCGGCCAAACCGCTGCACAACCAGGGCCGGATAAGAAGCGCCCGCCGCGTTGCTCACCTTTGCAATTACGCTGGCGCCGGGTTTCGCCTCTCCAACGCAGTTCAACACATTGAACGGAGCCATGCTTTGGAGCCGCGCTTTTTCGTCCGCCTCATTGTCACGGACACGAGCCCACGACTGGAGGTATCCTTCATGCGTCAGGTCATATCGCCAGGGGCCTGGAGGCGTCACTTCAGCCACTCGATCCAGGTAAACCGGCAGCATGTCCCCGATGGGCGTCCGCTGATATTTGCCTTGGTCGAAGGTCTCCATGCCTCCCAGCATCAAAAACCCTCCCCCGCGCTCAGACACAAATTTCTGGAGGAGCGCTGCCTGGTCCGCGGTAAAGAAATCGGCCTCGACATCATCCAGGATGACAGCGTGGTAGCCGTAGAGGTCCTCGGGTTTTCGAGGAAAGCCCGCGCGCAGTTCAAGTTCGTCGCGCGTGTTCAGTCGCACCAGCACCGGTTGGTCATAACGTTCGACCTCTTCCGGAGCCTGGTTGTTGAATCCGCGAAAAAGCGGGTTGCTGCTCTCGCCGGCCCGGCCCAGGAAATTGAATTTGGGTTCCCGCTTGGCGACCCGGATCAACCCTACAAGCTGCAACTGATCGTCTTCCTGAACAGCCCGGTTTAAAAACTTGAATTCCCAGTTAGGCCGGCCGGAGACATAAAGGATGCGATACGGGCCGTGCCCGCGGTTGACGACAAGCACCGTCGCATTATTGGCCAGCGTTGCTTCCGTGGTGTTCTGACCCGGCGAATCGGGTTTTCCAAGCTCCGCACGCGCTCGAACATTGAAGCGGTAAAAGCAGAGCCCCTGCTTCTGCGGCCGCAACTGAAAACGGAAGGGGAGCAGTTCGTCCTGCCGGGCCAGCCTCTGGGTTTGTTCGGCGGCTACTTTGCCGTCCGAATCGATCAGTTGAGATACGACCGCCTGCCCTTCATAGCCTCGCGCCCGGACATCCGCCTGGACTGACACCGGAGCATCCTCAAAATCCGTTTGAGTCGTGTGAACCTGCTCAACGGCAATGTCGCGAATCGGGTCCATGCTCCCCATCACCACGGGATAAATGGGCGGCATTCCCGGCAGGTCAGAAACCGCCTTCAGGTCCGTTGCATTCCCGTCCGTAAAGAGCAAAATGCCGGCGAGGGGACGATTGTTATAACGCTCCTGCAATGTGCGAACCGCGGAGCCAATCCTCGAGGAACGGCCCGTAAAATCGAGCTCGCCAAAGTCCTTTGTGGATTGAAGACGCGCGTCGAAGAAATAACGCCGAAGCTCAAAGTTTTGATCGAGTGAATCCTGCCAATCTCCTCGCCGGGCAGTGAGCATCTCACGGAGAACCTCGCCCCGGGTGCGCGTGGAACCCTTATCGCGAATTTGCAGCCCCTGGCTGTTGTCGGCGACTACGGCAAACAGGTTCGCGCCCGGCTTGACGCGCTGACCAGACCAGAGCGGTTCCAGCAGGCATAGGGCCAGGGCTGCAAGACCGATTAGTTTGAGAAAGGGGCACACCCAGCGGGCGAATCCGGCGGGGGCGGCAGAATAGCTCCAGGCAATCAGCACGGCGGCGAGTGCCGTGGCGGCGCTCGCTAACCATAACCATGACCACCCCGAAAAAACTAACGCGGCAATGGACATCCCGCTAACCTGGGTAGAGCCTGCTGTAATCAACGGGAGGTTCGTTTGTCTTTGCCGAGTTCCTCATAATAGCGCCGCACAAGGTCTGAATAGCGGTTGGGCACCGGATCGCGGTCCAGGGGGACCAGCGCCTCGCGAGACTCGCGGCGATTCAGTTCATCCGTAATTCGATCCCTTACCTCTGTTAAGGGCTTCATCACCTGTAATTGCAGAACAGCCCAATCGGGCTTCTTTCGCTCGCGTTTGAAATCCTGTCGCGCTAACCGGGCGCGTTCGCGCGCTTTGGCGAGGTCATCCCTCAGGTCGGGAGCATCAACCAGTTGCTCCACTTCGCGCAACCGATCCGACCACGACGCGAAATCTTCACCGGTGATGGGCGCACTTTGGCGCCGGGCGCTCTCGTCCATCAAACGTTCCCAATTCAAATTGCGCACGCCACCACCCGCACCAATCGCCGACGCCGTTTCTACAGGGTCCCCGCCGCCGCCGGCTTCACCACCGGCTGCATTTTCACGAGGTTGTCTTTGCGTTCCCGGCTGGGTTCCTCTGCCCTGGTTGGCCATTTGGCCGGAGCGCGGGGTGGGGGTCCCCCGACCGGCTTCGCCCGGCTGCTCACCAGCCTGCTGAGAAGGTTGCTGACCGCCTTGTCCTTGGCCGGTTGCCTGGGCCGCCTGTGAAGAAGATTGGCCAGCCTGGTTCCCGGTAGAGTCTTGTTGCTGTTGTTGCGATGAACCGGAGTTTTGCGCTTGTTGGGAACCGCTTTGAGCCGAGGATGGATCGTTGGCTTGTTCTTTTGACTGACCACGACTGGCGCGGGACGGGTCGCGACCCTGGGCGCCCGCTTGAGAGGCCCCGTTGGTCTGCGATCCCTGGTTGTCCGCGATCTCCCGCTGGAGCTGGCCGGCAAGGTCATCGAGTTGCTTTTGGGCCAGTCGCAAATCTTCTGTGTCATCGCCGAGAACACTTTCGGCAGCCCGTTCCACCCCTTTGCGCAAATTGTCGATTCCCGTCCGGGCCTTTTCTCCAATCTGCCCGGCCTGCGACGGATACCCGAGCCGGAGCATTTCCGAGGTCAGTTCCTCCAGCTTTTGCCCGCCCTGTTCAGAGTTGCCCTTGAGCATATCAAACAGACTGCGCGTCATCGGGCCTTTGCTCAACAATTCGTTCTCCGTTTCCTTCAGATCCTTTGCCGTGTCCTGTGTGAACTTCCGGACGGTGTCGTAAAGTTGTTTCGAGGCCAACGGCTCGGCTTCCTCGGCTTGCTGCGAAATCTGGGTGGCCTTGTCAAGCAGATTGGTCATGAGCTGCTTTTGGCGGGCGAGCTGGGCCTGTATTTCTTCCTGGTTATCGCCGCTCGCCAATGATTTTTGTTCGGAAGAATTGTTTTCGCGGATCTTCTTGAGAATGTCTTCCTGCTGGCGTTCCAGCTCTCGGGCTTGGCCG
>Ga0209062_1003482_pt1 | contig 18116 bp, 14 predicted proteins | sample Coa_R2_2_FD_187158 | JGI IMG/M metagenome (GOLD analysis project Ga0209062, IMG submission 187158) | Surface soil microbial communities from Centralia Pennsylvania, which are recovering from an underground coalmine fire - Coalmine... | ecosystem: Environmental > Terrestrial > Soil > Unclassified...
GGCCACCGACCTACGCGACAATCAAAACCGTCGAGCAGGCGTCGCTCCGCGACAATCAAACCGCGACATAGCCATTGCCAGCGACAATAAAACCAGACAATCTCCAAACGCCGCGACAATCAGCTCTCATCCCGATTGACGCCGCCCTCTCAGCCAGATCGTCGCGCTATAATGAGGCCGAGGCGCGAGTGCCTCGGATGCCACGCATCATACGGCCGACCGGATCACGCTGGAGATGCTTCAATGAGGCCGAGGCGCGAGTGCCTCGGATGCTTACGATCATCCGTCCTACATCACCCGCCAGCAGATGCTTCAATGAGGCCGAGGCGCGAGTGCCTCGGATGCGAGGCGCTTGCCCGCCTAGCGGGCTTGCCGCCCAAGGGGCTTCAATGAGGCCGAGGCGCGAGTGCCTCGGATGCACGCCGACGCCTGGTCGGCCGCCGGCGACGCCACGCGGCTTCAATGAGGCCGAGGCGCGAGTGCCTCGGATGCATTCCGGCCTCATGCAGACGCCGATGGCCTTCGATGCGCTTCAATGAGGCCGAGGCGCGAGTGCCTCGGATGCCTGATCCCGTTCTTGAACGAGGGCGCGGCCGGGATCGCTTCAATGAGGCCGAGGCGCGAGTGCCTCGGATGCTGCGCCGCAGATGTGGATGTCCGTCGAAGGTGATGCCGCTTCAATGAGGCCGAGGCGCGAGTGCCTCGGATGCTTGGTGCCGTCGCGGGGCCAGTTCAGTTCTTTGATCGTGCTTCAATGAGGCCGAGGCGCGAGTGCCTCGGATGCGCAGCTCGGCGAGCGTCAGATCCTCAGGCACGTTTTCCAGGCTTCAATGAGGCCGAGGCGCGAGTGCCTCGGATGCATCGCCGAATGTCAACTGGCGGGCGCCAACTGATGACGCTTCAATGAGGCCGAGGCGCGAGTGCCTCGGATGCCATGACTACGCCTATTAATTCCGAAAATCTCGGCCCGCGCTTCAATGAGGCCGAGGCGCGAGTGCCTCGGATGCTCCCTGGAAGGTCTGCGTCGCCGTCGCCCACTGCCCGTAGCTTCAATGAGGCCGAGGCGCGAGTGCCTCGGATGCGCGGCTCGAGCCGAGGCCGAGGAATTGCTCGCCGAGGCGCTTCAATGAGGCCGAGGCGCGAGTGCCTCGGATGCAGCCACCCTACAAGCCCTTGGATACCAAGGCAATCTCGCCAGGTTTTCGACCGGTGGCCCCGGACGATGGGCGCAGTCTGCCAGTCTCGACACGACATCGTATCAACCATGTCAAAGAGCTTCACGATTCCAACAATCTACCGAGATTCGAGCGGGTGCGGGGTTCCGTGCAGCACGTCGCCGCTCGAAAGCACCCGGCGGGTATGGAACGCATTCAATCAGGGCCGCTTATCTTTATCGGAATCACGGGTGATCCTACCGGATCTTGCTATATGACGATAGCTCGACGTTCCATTTTCGAGAACGTTTTGCCGATGCTCTCCATTACGAGCTCGATCTTGTCGGCCGGTCCGACGTCGATCAGGAGAACGTGGTCCTCGCCATTCTTCACCAACTCACGCAGTCGCGTCTCAAGCTCGGCGCGACGCCGCTGCGAAAGACGACATTGGAAAACGGAAAGCTGAATCCATTCCCCATACCCATGCATGGCTTTGAAGACGCGACGCCAGCGCTTTTGGTCGGAGATGTCGTAGGCCACGATGAAGAGGCGTTCGTCGGCCATGGGGCGAGTCCTCACCGCGGCAAATAATGAGGATAGGTTGGCAGCTCTCGCAACAGAAATCGGGACAGCAATCGCGCCTGAACCAGAAGCATGCGGCGCATGCTCACCTGATAGCCAAAAACCGGATGCGTGGTTTCTTGTGACAGACGACGCTCGAACGCCTCGACAAAGCGTCGGCGCCCTGCTTGCGTCAGCGCTGTCCCAGTGACCGCCACGACGAAATCATTCGGTCCGACCTCGCCGGTGTTCACCGCCGACAGCACGACGGAATCGGCAATGATCGCGCGGAACGGTTCCATGAGGTCAAGCGCCAGCGCCGGGCGGCCATAGCGCGGCGCATGATAGAAGCCCCGATAGGGATCGAGGCCGACCGACGCCAACGCGATCGTCAGATGTCGGGTCAGCATTGCATAAGCGAGCGACAGCATCGCGTTCACTGGATCGGTTGGCGGGCGACGATTGCGCGCCTCGAAATGGAACGGCGCCAGTTCACCGGCGCCTTGCTTGTCCTCGGGCGATTTCAATAGACCTGCGAAGGCGCGGAAATAAACGGCGGCCGCATCGCCTTCGACACCTAGCAACTGCGCCAGTGTCGCCACACCATCCGCGGATTTGCGTGCGGCCCCAAGCCGGTCGAGTGCCGCTTGCCGCTCCTCCGGGGGCCCGCGCCAATTCCGGCGCAGGATCGTCCGCTGGTTCGTGATCTTCGCCGCGACCAACTCCTTGGCGAACCGAAGGCACGCGGCCTCGTCGAAGCTCAAGCGATATTGCGCCGTGCGAATCTCGACATTGCGGTGACCAATGCCGTGGGCAACACCGCGAAACCAGCCGCTGTGACTGTGAAAGGTCACCGGAATCTGGCGTTCGAGCAGGGCCGCGAGCGCCGGCGTGGTGATCGATACATTGCCGAACAGCGCGACATCCGAAATGTCGATGAAGCGCACCTGGGACTCGCCCTTCTCCTCGTCGGTGATCTTGAGCGTTTCGCCTTCCTTGCCGATCCGGGCATGCTGGGATTGCACGATGAGCGGCAGCGCTTCGTCCGGCGGAACGGCGATCGTCCGCGGCGCGAGCGATGAACCCGACAGTGAGCGAATTTCGTCCGGAAGACAGACCGTCACGAGCGCGCAGCGCGGGCATTTCGGGCTGTCCGTGAGCGGCGGCGGGATGCGGCTTTGGGAGACCGTCAACCGCAGCTCGCTAACGGCGGTTCGCGCTGCGCTTCGCAGCTCGTCGTCCAGCGTGACGCGCACACGCTCTCGACTCTCCGCGTAATAGATCGCGCCTTCCTCGACCCGGTAACCATGCGCCTCGAGCAGCAGTCCCTGGAGGCAGATCTGAATGCGCTCAGGCTCATAAACGCCTTGTGCGACATGCGGCCGCTTGCCCCGCTTGTAATCGACAGGCGTCACGACGCCATCGTCGGCTTCGGCGATGTCGAGCTTGGCGATGACACCTAGCGCGCTCGAGGAAAGCGTCAGCGACCGGCTGACGACCTTGTCACTTGCTAGCGCGGCGCCGGTCTCCAGCGCCTGCGGCGCGGGTAGCGGCCCATTGGGCTTGTCGACGCGCGCATGAACGCGATGACCCTCGACCGTGTCGCCGGTCTCCGCCCACTCGCCCTGCGTCCACATCAGATAGGCAAGCCGCGGGCAATAGACGAACTCGTTCACCATCCGCGCCGGAATGAGCGGCGTGTCGCCGCTTATTGGCGGCGCGGGAAGATGGAATTCGAGCTGGTTGTCGGTCGGCATGAATATGCTCAGTCCGCTAGATTGGCCGTGCGCGCGCGAAGTTCATGAACTTTCCGACCGAAATTCGCTGTGCGACGACAACATGGTCGACTCCCAGATGTTTGAGCCCTTCGGCTTTGCGCAAGTTCGGATGGCAAAGCAAAGCACGGACGGCAGTCAGCGTCGTCGCATCACGCCAGATTGGAAACGCGAAGGAAAAACCATCTACTCCGGACATGCCGCCCATGATGGAGGGGCGGACGCGTCCCGCCCGCATTTCCGGAACGAGAGTGAGTGCGGCCAAGCCGACGGCCGCAAGACGGTTGGCGCCATGCTGCGTACGCGCCTTGTAGGCGGTGTCTGTCGGATCGCCGGCCATCAGGGCATAGCGGACATCTTCGGCCGGGTCCCAGCGGAAAGAAAATGTCGGGTCGTCGCGGCGCCAGGATTGGAATAGCGCCTCGGCCAGGCACTGGGATGGCGACAAAGTAACAGTGCTTTTCCCTCTCCCCCGAGGCGGAGGCGCCGCTTCGCGCGGTACGTTGGCGAGGCGTTCAAGAAAATGCTGATGCCCCTGACCGAAGAGGAGGCACAACGGCGTCGGGTCCACCAGTTCTGTTTTGTCGTCCTTGATGGCTGCGTCGCTCATTAAGCCTGCCAAGAGATCGATGCGCTCGCGATGATCGGCAAAAGACGCCTTCGCCTCCTCCGTCAGCAGGTCGCGACATTCCCTTCGGGAGTAGTTTAAGTCTTTACGGTCGTTGAATTCATAACCCAGCGCGAGCGTCTGGATCCCCTCGGCGGCAACTTCTGAGATTTGTTCCGCGGTCACTTCCCGCGCAAGAAACAGCCGCGGTCTGAGCGGTGGTCGATCGATATCCCAGGCGGCACGTGGGTAAAGCGCCAGGTCGGCAGTCTCCAACGCGCGCAAGAGTCCTAGCAGCGCAAGAAAGGCAAGCAGGTTGTCCGGCTCCAGTCCGTCGAGGCGATGAGATTTCGCGGCGGTCATTCGCCGATCTCCTTTGCGGCGCGGTCTCGAGCTTCCTGAGAAGCGCGATGGTCGGCGAGGCGGAGGATCGCTTCCATCCGCGCCAGTTCCCACACGCCGTAATGTGCTTTGAGCCGCGCGAAGAGCGAAGGCCAATCAAGACCATTCCAGTCGAAGGCGAGAGATTGCGGCCCGACCTCCGGTGCGTGTTCGTGGGGATCCCAATGCGGAAAGAAGGGACGTCCATAGCCGTGATGAGAGCCGACGAGCCAGAGGACGAGATCGGGATCGCCGGCCTGAGCCATGCCCGCATGCGTGCGTGCTAGCCTGACCGACAGAGCCTCGTGCCGCCAGCGATCCGGCAGTCCTGATTTTTCCCGCGCCGCGGGCGGCAGCGTGCGGCCCGATTTGGCGAGGACGTCCTTCTCGTCTTCTGCGTCGAAGCCCAGCGGATCACCGAAATGCAGCCAAGCCTGGAATCGCGGATCGCGCTTTCCTTGGTCGTGAAGAAACCCTGCAAGCTTCAGATCCGCGACGCGCTCGGCTGGCAGACCGGCACGCTTCGCAAGCTCTTGAGCTTTGCCCTCAACGTCGCGGCTGTGTTGATCTAACGAAAGCGGAAAATCAAAAACCGAGCCGGCTATGTCGTCTTCGGTCGAATTGGGGCCGCCGTCTTCGCCATGATCCTCGACCTGCCGTGCTTCAGGAAATCTGACCCCGAACGGCGCCAACAAAACCACTCCGCGCGGTTCCCCCTTGTCGTTTTCTCCATAGAGATCGAAGTCGATAACGACGCGCGGCTTACCACGCCAACCCTTAGCTTCGCCAAGCCATGCGAGTCCCTTCCTGACCTCGGGCGGCAATTCGAGATTGAGCAAAGTCTGTCTGACCGTCTCTGGATTTTGCGCTCGTAAGCTGGCCAGCGTTCCCGCTAGCGCCTCGTCGCTCACATGTTGCCCGGTCAATCCCGGCGCGACGCGCACGGCAAACTTCTTCCGTGCGAAAGGCTCCGCTGCTTTGTGGGCGACATCCTGGGCGGCTTCCTTACATTCGGGATTCCAGCCGAAGGTGTCTACGCCTCCATAGATTGCTGGAACGATGATGGTGTCGCCGGATCGAACCTCGGACGGGCTGATCCATTGAGAGCGCGCATCATCCCCCTTCCAGCGGAAGACAAGCCTTCCGCCGCGCCCTTCCTCCTCATCAGGCTCCCGCGTCGGGATATCTGCCACCTCGACAGCCGATTTTCCGCGCCCTTGCAGCCAGCGCCGCACCGTCCAGACAGGCAATTCGATTGCCTCGCGCGAGCGCGGAGGGACGAGCGTCAGTAGGCGGACCAAATCCTGATCCTTCCATTCGGGCCGGATATCCGCCCGCCACACAATTGTGATCGAATCCGGCTGGCGAGCCGGACCATGCAGATACAGCGCCACATCCGGATCTGCGGCCGGAATTGGCGAGGTCTCACTCAACAGATCAAGATGGGCGGGAAGGAGAACCGGCGCATCGGGTTTTTCAGTGAGCGCGTTATGATCTGGAGGCGTCAGCGCATTCATCTTCTCGACGCCGAAATCGACGGACAAGAAGCTGTTCTCCTTCGTCGCAACGCCCCCAAGATAATCCCAGGCCAGTTTGATCGCCTTGCCATAGACGGGATCGTCCGCCCGCGCCGAAATATCGGTTCCGTCCGCGACGATTGCCGCGTAGGGCTTTATGTCACGGCCAGCGCGGTTGAGTCGGCCGAAACGCTGCCGCAGGGAGTCGACCGGGGCAGCCTCTGTGATGAGCGCGTCGAGATCGATATCCACACCAGCCTCGATACATTGGGTCGCAACGAGGATGAGCGGCCTTTCGAGCTCACGCGACTCGCCGGTGCGGATTAGCTTCAGCTTTTCAACGAGATCGTCGCGGTCTACCGGCCTTGCCGGTCCAATCATCGGGACGACTTCGGGAACTGCCTCTTCTGCAGCACCACCTACCGGCTTTTCCGGAAACTGCTTCCCGAGTTGCGCGAAAACCTCTCGCGCTCTGGCAACACGGTTGACGACCACACCTATCGCCGGACGCCGGACGCCACTTTTGCTGTCTTTGAAGTGCTTAAGCCCCTCTTTGATCTGATTGACAACAACCGTCGCCCGGCGCGCAAGGTCTTTCGTGCCGCTACCGCTCCCGCCATCCACATCATCGATGTCGGCCGCCTCTGCCGTCTCATTTCTCGATTTGGCGGGCGCAACGAGCAGCGCAGGCTTTTCGGCTTCCAGCCGCCGCCTCAGAATCGGGTTTGCCCTATCGCCGTCGTCGAGAGAAAAGACATCTTTCGACTTTTCTCCGGACGTGGCCGACAGACGCGTAAAACCCCAAGGCCCGCCACCTTTTTTCGTACGCCATTTCTCGCCACGGTAGCGTTCAACCCAGTCCAGCGTCTGCCGGAACGGCTCGGCGAGATGCGCTTCGTCGAGCAGGATAAGGCAATCCGAGCCGATCAGGCCGGCATGGACCGGCTTCATGGAATCGGAAACGCCATAGCCGCGAAACAGAAGCCGCGAGCCGACCTGATCGACGGTGGAGCACAGCACAGTCGGTTGCGAGGGCGTGCGCGCCCAATCGTCCTCGCGCGGAATGCCGCCACGCAGGCGCCGCGCGATGAACGATGGCCCATCGCCGGAAAGCACCTTGAGGCGCTCGGCGACCAAACGTGTCGTAGTGTCCGAGCGCACACGATCCAGCATCTCGATTTCCTCCGATCGTGCCTCCGCCAACAACTTCTGCTTGAGTGTCTCAGCTTCGTTGCTGTGGAGAAGTACCCACCGCAGTGCTCGGGCAATTCTGTCGGCCCGCTCAAATGCATCGTCCACCACCAACCGGCGATCCACGACAAAGGCGATACGAACGGGAGCGCGCCGCTCGGGTCCGAGATCGGCTTGCAGCGCCAGGTGGAACAGCGCGATATCGATCGCCGCCGTCTTGCCCGATCCAGTTGGCAGATCGAGCATATCGGGCCATTCGCCTCTCGCAGCCACGTGCGCGAGCAATCGCTTCTGCCACGGAAAAGGCGGATAGCCGTGAACCTCCCGGAAGAAAGCGTCGAAGTCGTCAGCGGTCAGCATCGGGAGCCCTGTCATTAATGGGACGGCACAAGCCCAATCCCACGAACCGTCCCGCGCCCAGAATCACCGGGCCGTCGACCGGCTCGGCAAAGCGGATCACGGCGTGGATGAGCTGGCGGCTTGCCAGCGACGGCGGCAGACGCCAGTTCATCCAGCGCGGCGAGTTTCCCGAAGGATAGGCAGATGGCGCACCTTCGACGGCTGAATGCTTGCCGACAACAACCACTTCCGGTTCCGGCAGTCCGATATTGCGGCAGGCCGCGGCGATCTGCGCGGCCGCCTCTTTCTCACGAGCAGTCCCTTTCTCTTTCAGATGTCGGTCGAGCACGATGGGCGTTACCGTCACGAATACAAATGCCGATCCGGTGTAGAGCGTGGGATCGAGCGACTGCTTGTCCGTCGGCGGCTCGAAAGTTGGCGAAAGACCAATCGAAAAAGCGGAACCAGCGGACGTTCCCGACTTTGACATCAAGGTGAGGATCCGGCGGCCGCGATCTTCATCAACAGGCGACAAGGCCCGCAGGACTTTGCGAAACGTTTCGTCGGTCAATATTTCATTGTCCGCCGGCGGAACGAGCGCGAACCCCATCACATGACCGTCGGCATAGGGAAAGCCAGCGAACGCCAACGGTATGATTGCGAGGTGCGGGGTCTGGGCTGGCGTGCCACCCGCCGCGTGGCCGCTGACGGCCTCGGGGATTTTGTCTTCGAGTCCGATCTGGCGATATCCGCTGAGGAGTGTATCTCGCAGCGTTTTGGCGACGAGCGCACAAGTGCGCACATCCGGCATATCGCCTGTGACGTGCTCGAGAATCATCCAGCGATTTCCCGCGCCGAACAGATTTGTCCGCGCGGCTTTCGCCTCCGGCTCTGGCGGGATGCGCGCGCCCTTTTGCGGCCGGTCTTTCTTGTCGGCCGATTTCTCAAAACGGACATAGGCATGGCGCAGTTCTTCCAGACGCCCCTGATAGACACCGCGCCGAGGACGCTGTGCTGCGCCCCACTCAAGCGCGCCTCCATCCCGTAGAAACCGGCATCGTGTCAGGCTGGCGGAGTGGCCAATGTAGGCCGTGTCGTGTGCCAAGGCTTGCAACGCAGAGAGCATCGCCTCATCGGGTTCTGCGGCAGACCAATACAGGCGGACGACGGGGTCATGCGGACGTGCAGCGGGAAAGTTTCGTTCTTTAAGGCCCGAGTGCTTTCTTTGATCCGGCATGACATTCCATGCCTGCATCCAGAGCTTCTTGCTCCCTCCCTTTTCAGGAGGAGAAATGCCCTTAGACAGGAAATCCCTATACCAACGTAACTTACCGAGTTCACCTTTTGGCGTCTCGAAATCATTCGGCGGCACATAAGCGGTTAGCGTTGTGCGCGGCTCCGCCTCGGACGCAAGCAGGTATGGCACCGGCCGCATCTCTAACCATTCGAGCGCTTTGCGCTCTTCTTCCCGTTGGCCTCGTGCCGCCCAACTGGCGACCAACGCGGAGAAGATGCGATCGGGCTGCGGCGGCCAGTCCGGGGCTTCGCTGTCGGGACCTATGGCAGCAAACGAGACGCCGGACAGATATTCAATTTCCAGAACCAGAGTCATCGCCGCCCGCCTCTTCTTCCTCGCTGCCCTTTCCAGCAAGAGCCAATTCTTGGCTCTTTCGGACAATCTCCACGAGCTTATCTTGAGGCTTGAGTTCCAGCGGCTTGGACGAGAGCGAAAAGCCGGCTCCTTGCGCCGCAAGGTATGCCGCATCGTAAAGCGTTCGCGCTTGTGTGCGATCAATTTCGACCGCTTCCGTTGAGCCATCAGAGCGTACGATTTCGAGCGGCGCACGGCCGTCACAGACGAGATCACAACGCGACCGCAGCGCGTAGCCCCGAGCATCCTGCTCGGTGAGCGCGACAAGGCCGAGCGCCGCAAGCAAGCTGCGTCCGGCCACGTCCTTCCCGCCGTCACCAAAATACAATCGGCGCAGCGCCGCAAAACTCAACACAACACCATGCTCGATATGATTGCAGGTGACGCCGAGCGACTGAACGGATGGTGTCACGTTGCCATGATTGATGAGAGAGGCGCGCCCCGGCTTACCTTTTTTCGTCGGGTAGAGCACAGGCTCCTTATTTGCGCCCTTTGTTGTCGCCTCGTCTTCCCTCGCCGTCCAGTCACTCGGATCGGCTTTAGCTTGATAGATCTTGACCTTGTTGAGTATGCCTAGCGGATCGATGCGACTGCCAGTGCGCCGACCCGAGGTTTGAATTTCGACTTCACCGGTTCGCTGGTTCACAACTACTTCGTCAACCGGCACATCGACACCGACGATCTCGGAGATCAGACAACGGGAAAACTTTGCGCCGAGGCCGCCGCCTTGCCCGGTCGAATGCCACGCGCCAAACAACAGTGCTGTCGGCGATGTTTCGAGCAGTGCCGACGCATCCGCTGCTTTCGCCTTGGCAAGACGCTGGCCGACTTCGCTCTCCATGAAGGGGGCACCGTTGTACAGGCTGTCACGTAGAATGGCGTCATAGACGCGATGCGGGGCGTCGAGAGATGTGATCTTGGTGATGCCGTCGAGCTTGGCTTCGGTAAAATCGACTTCGACATAGGGAATTGGAATGCCGTCGGAGATGGCGGCGAGCAGGCATTCCTCAAGTCGATTTGCCTGCGACTGTACGCTGTCGATCAGGACACACCAGATGTCTGCCCCGTTTAGCCGCCGTCGCTCATAGACGTGCCTGGGCGGCGCATTTCGCCCTTCTCCGGGATAGGTCGGCGGAAAGATCTTGTCACCCTTGCCACCCACCGACTGAAGCACCTGACGGCGGCGCAGGGCGGCATCATCGGCCACCATGCTGTTCAGTTTACCGATATCCATGCGCCCCCCTCTATCGCCGATGGCGACCCCTATCCGCGGTGCTAGCACTTAACGCCGCTTGAAACGTCCGTCTATTAGACGTACATAATACCCACGTTTCGGATGCAACTCAAGGTATGCGCGAGATGTCAGGAAAAGCCACAGCTAAAGCGCGAGATGAGCGGCTGGAAGCGCGAGTCTCCCGCGATCAGAAGGCCCTGTTCCGACGCGCTGCCGAGCTACAGGGGCGCACGCTGACGGATTTCGTGATCGCCAGCGTGCATGACGCGGCCGTGCGCGTCATCGAGGAAACCCAGACGATCCGCCTGAGCGCCGCGGACAGCCGAGCGTTCGCCGAGGCGCTCCTCAATCCGCGAGAGCCGAACCGTCGGCTCAAGGCGGCCGCACAGCGATACCTCAAGATGACCGGCGCCTAGGTGACCTCCACTGCGCCGGCACTGCGTATCGAGCCTCTGTCGGACCAGCACGATCGAGAAAGCTTCAACAGCGGCGTCGAGCCGCTGGACAGGTATCTGCAACAGCGAGCGGGGCAGGAGGCAAGGCGGCGGGTCGCCTCGTGCTTCGTACAGGTCGGCGACGGCGAACGCGTTCCGATCGGCTATTATACGCTTGCGGCGACCAGCATCGCTCTTTCCGAATTGCCCGAGGCGCTTGCGAAGCGGCTACCACGCTATCCGGTGGTCTCCGCGACGCTGATGGGACGACTGGCGGTCGATGCGCGCCATCAGGGGCGAGGACACGGCGAGTGCATGCTTCTCGATGCCTTCAGCCGTGCCCTGCGAAACGAGATCGCGTCCTACGCCTTCGTCGTCGACGCCAAGGACGACAAGGCGGCGCAGTTCTATCAGCGATACCGCTTCAGATATCTCGTCGGCGGGGGCCAAAGATTGTTCGTCCCCATGGCCGAGATCGCCAAATTGTTTTCGTAGCATTCTGAAGATGGCGTCCAGCGCTCGTCGGAAACATCCCTGCCATTAATTCCCCACTCCACAAACTTGGATTCGGCGTCCGAATCGTAACCAGACTACGATAACACGCATTTTCTCAAAGATTCCACGACGAGCCACTCGCAAGCTGCGATCAGCAGAAAGATGCCGTCAGAACGATGACCATCCGCGACGGTATGCTCGCTGCTTCGCTGTCCATCTATAGTTCACCCGAGAGCGGTCAGGCCGTTCTTTCGTGATTGTTGCGCCCGAGCCTGGTCAGTCGCTCGATGAATTTTCTCTTCTTCTCATGCCGCACCCGGATCGAAGCAAGGCGGTGAGCGAAATCGTCTTCGCTTCCCTCGTCGATGGCCAGAACCTGCAGGTCGGAGAGTAGATCTGCCGCTCGGTCGTAGCCTGATGCGCTGCAACGCTCGATTTCCTGTTCAATCTCGCGCCAAACGTTTGCGCCACGCTTCTTGAGAACCTTGAGCCGAGTGCGACGCGCCTTTTCAGCTTCTTCGGCTTGGCGCCGCCGCTCGGCCTCTCGGCGCTCCGCCTCGGCGCGAACGCGCGTCTTCCCAATTTCCCGAGCCCGCTCTCGCAACGCGCCGACTGTCCATTGAGCTGCAGGTGCCGAACGCCGCTTTCGAAATCTGCTTCTGAGCTCAGCTGCCACGTGGGCGTCGCCTTCCGCGACGCGCGACAGCAGTTCGATCTTCTCGCGCTCGGAGATGGCTGCCAGTGTTTGGCGCAACTCGTCTTTGGACATCACCGCGTCGTCTGCGCCTCGCTCGGCAGCCGCCTGCACAAGATCGGGATCAATGCCGAAAAACTCCGCAAAACCTTCAAGCGCCCCGGTCAATCGACCGATACCCGGCAGCGGTTCGACATCATCGTCGGAGACCAACTCATCCTGCACCGCCGTCAGCCACAGAAGATAGAACAGCCGAAGATCGCCAGAAAGCACATCGGCGCGCAGCGGTGCGAGTGCGGCAAGCCAGCCAGAACCATCGTCCCAGTTATCGTCAGCCTCGACCTCGTCACGGCAAATATCGATGATCAAGTTATCGCCGGAGGTCCATATCTCGACCCAATCGACTTCGCGAAGGAAAGGATCGATTCTTGTACGGTTTAGAAAGCGCTTGGGCAGTCGCATCATCAACCGTCGCGTGCTCCAATTCGCGAGATAGAGATGCAGGTCGAACCATTGCTCCATGAACTTGCGCGGATCGCCCTTGATGTCTCCCCATTCGTAATGGTTGGTGAAGCTCGTCGCCGTGATCCGAGCCCGTGACGAAATCGAGCGCAACGCCTCCTGCGCAGCTCGATCAAGAGGCCGATCGATCGCCTGAAATTCGTAATATTGATATTCACTCATAATGGTCTCTATCGATGGCGACGTGGGCTCCGTCTTGCGCGTGGCGCCAGCGACTGGTCGCCGGATTTCCAAGCTTTGGCGTTCTGTGCTTTCCATCGCAACGCGGGAGAGGCCTCTATCGCGACGTGTACGGATTCCGGCACATCCAACGAAGACGCATCGATCTCTCCCTGGTCCAGCACGGCCTCCAAAAACGCCCTCTCTCCGGCTGTCAGCTGAAACAATGGCGCGAGCTTGTCGAGGCATTCGGCCGTGACGGTCTCGATCCAGTTAACTGGGGCCGCCGAAGGCATCGAATTAACGATCATGCAGGCACATCGTTAGCTTGCCCGTGATGTCGCCGACGTCACACTCGATCGCTTGGCGCGATGCGGTACGCTAGTCGAAGCTCCAGCCGGCCTGTCTCGCAAGCTGTCCGCGAGTGCGGAAAGCGCGCCGGCGAGTTGTCGTGCGGTCTCCGGCGACGGCAGAGGCATCCTGAGACTCTGTATGCCGGTTGCCGGATCGCGTTCGATCCACGGATGCGCCGGACCCTTAGCATCGTTGGCGGCCGCCAGAGCGGCGACGAACTGCGCGCCCACCTGTGCCAACGCGAGCCACGGATCGGACGCGGAATTACTTCGCAGCGCGGCGGGTCCGTTCGAGCCCGCTGCACTACCGGCACCGGTATCGCCATCCACCTTCAAGTCTTCCGCGGGTCCAGTATCGTCGGCAGCGACGATGCCGCTCCCGACCTCCTCGGCCGGCGCAATGGCCTCGCCTTCGCCCATGCGCCCCGTGACATTTTCCACGTCCTTCATGAAGCGGTTGAGACGCGAGCCGCCCAACGAAATCTCACCGCTGCCGCCGTCCAGAATTCCGGCCGACAGTGATCGCTTGAACGCCAGCACCGAAAGCATCCCTTCCTCGATGGTGCCCTTGGCGACGAAATTGATGACTCGCACGGGCTGTACCTGACCAATACGATGAATGCGTGCGATGCGCTGCTCCAGTACAGCCGGATTCCAAGGGAGGTCCATGTTCACTAGAGTTGAGGCATGCTGCAGATTGAGACCCGTGCTGCCGGCGTCTGTGGATAGGAACACGCGGCAGGCCGGGTCGTCGCGAAAGCGCTCGACGAGCGCCGGCCGCTTCTCCGAAGGCACGCCGCCGTGGAAGCTGACATAACCCAAGCCGCGCGCTTTGAGGCGCCGGATGACGATGTCGTGGGTCCGCGTCCATTGCGAGAACACCACCGCCTTGGCTTTCGGCTCGGCGAGCAGGTCATCGAGCAGAGCCGCCAATTCATCGGCCTTGACGCCATGGTCTGTCTCCTGGTCCAAGAGATAGGTGCTGTTGCACGACATGCGCATGTTCTGCAGCGCACAGGTCAGCCGCCGCTGGTCCTTGTCCGATAAGAACCCGGTCTTCCGCCAGCGCTTGACGATTTTCGCCACTATGTCGGCGTTTTCCTGGTGATGGAGCATCTGCATCTCCGTCATCGGCACCAGAAGGTTCTGGTCGAGACGCTCCGGCAATTGCTTCAGCACCTCGGATTTGCGGCGGCGGATCATGATTGGCGCCAACGTCTGTCCAATCCTCTCGAGTCCCGTATAGCCGGTGACGCGCCCGTTTTCGCCCTTGACCTGGTGCTCGTGCAGCAGCTTCCAGGTTGGCCCCAGCCGGTGCTGATCGACGAACTGCACGATCGAGATCAACTCTTCAAGCTTGTTCTCCAAGGGCGTCCCGGTCAGCACGATCGCGTAAGGACTGTCGATGCGCTTCAAGGCGCGCGCCGCAATGGTGTTCCAGTTCTTCACTCGTTGTGCTTCATCGACAATTACGAGATCGGGCGCCCAGGCGGCGATCAGGTCAAGGTCCGGCTGGAGCTTCTCGTAGTTCGTGATCTTGCAGAAATCATCTAAGGCATAGTCTTTCTGCCGCTGCGCCCGGCCACCATTGATGACCCGCGCGGCGTCCTCGCCTTGCCTGCCGGAGAAACGCGAGAACTCGCTTTGCCACTGATATTTGAGGGAGGTCGGGCAAATCACGAGCACCCTTGTCACGCCGAAATGCCGTGCCAGTATTTCCGTGGCGGCGATGGCCTGAACAGTCTTGCCCAACCCCATATCGTCGCCGATCAATACTCTGCCGGCCCGGACAGCGAACAGCGCGCCTTCGGCCTGATAAGGATAAAGCGGAACCGTCAGAAGCTTCCCAAGTTCGTGGTCGGCCGAACCGAGTGGGAACAACTCGTCCAGCTTTGCGGCGCGGCGATTTGCATCACGCTTGCCGGCAATGAAATCGAGCGCATCGTCGTAGGCGCGGAACTCATGATCCGACTTCGACGCCACGGCCATGAAAGCGTCAAGCTCGTCCAGGCGGTCGTCAGGCAGCATTCCGTCACGATTGGCGTCGAACAATGCCGCGGCGGCCTGGCGCAGTGTCGGTGGACAATCTGTTCCCGCCCGGAAATGGATGCTGCGCTTGCCATCATTGCGCAGAAACAGCTCAGAGAACGCCGGCCGGTAGCCGCGCGCAAACGCGGCTTTGGCGCAGCGCTTCTTCTCCAGTTGGGCGAGTGCAAACTCGATGTGCTTGCAGGTGCCGAGATCGTTCGTTGCGTAATCGGGGCACGAGCAGAAATTGCCGCCCGGCCCCCGACCCCGAATCGATACGCGGTAGCTCGATTTCGAGGCTGGGTTGCTGACCCGGAAGTCGGAGAAAAACGGCTCGCTGGTCAGATTCTCGAGTCCGAAGGCCTGCTCGCGGCCGAACTGGCGGCGCAAGCCTCTCTGCCATTCCGTAAGGGATAAATCGGCGGGCGCGTGGGTGCGCGAGAGCTTGGGTTGCTTGTTGAGCTTGGTGGCAGAATTCGGATTTCGGCGCTGGGATGTTTTCATCGAGAGATATTCCGTTCAGCATCGGCTTCTTGAAAGATATCGATCCGCCACACCAAGGCAGATTGAGGGCTTCGGAGTCTAACGGCTGCGCCAATCCTCCAATCCGAGCCCGCCCACGCGAATGAACTCCCGCGCATTGTGCGTCACAATTTTGAGTCCGCGGCGCAAGGCACAAGCCGCGAGCAGCAGATCATAGGCTCCTATCGGCATACCTTGGCTGTTTAGGCTCGCGCGCAATTGTGCTGCCACACGGGCGTCTTCGCGCTCGAACGGTAAGACGGAGATTGTAGTCAGAAGCGTCCGCATCGCTTCCCGCACGCGCGGCGCCAAGTCGGGATTGCGCGCCAGTCCGTACTCGACTTCCATCTCAGTGATCACGGAAACCGCCAATTGCGGCGGCGCCTCCTGACGAAGCCGCGTCATCACGGCCCGTTCGCCGCGCGCGAAGTCGCTCAGCACATTGGTATCGAGGAGGTATTTCACGAAAAGGCATCTTCACGCGGCGGCAACAATTCGCCGCGGTACGATTCGAACGGCGGTGTGTCGGGAACGCCTTGCCACTCCAGGATTAGCGATGGCCAGCCGGGACTGCCGAGCGTCTTCTTGTCCAGCCATTCGCGCAGCGCCTTGCGGATCAACCCGCTGCGCGTCTCGCCGAGCTTCTTGGCCGTTCGGTCCAGTTCCTTCGCGGTTTGATCGTCGAGATAGAGGTTGAAATTCATGAGGCGTCACCCGAGTCAAATATAACCTGCTGCAGGTTATATTCCAATTCCGATCGCGGCAAGCGCAATTGGGAAACCCGGGACGTGCCCGTTGAGGCTGGAGCAGGGACTGCCGATGGATCACAATGAGTTATCCCGTAACCAGATTTTTCCTAAGCTATTCCTCCAGCGCCCTCAAGAATATCCCCCACCGCTCACTCCCACTCGATGGTTTTGAAGCATTGTAACACCTTGATTTTTCACTGCAAATCCTTTCCCCCGACGGTCAAAGCCCGACCGCCAGTCCGTCAAATTTCTTCGCTTTTGATTTCAAAGGAAAAATTGCGCGATTCAGAATCTGCGCGGGTTCGACAACTATCGCTATCGATTGGTCGATTTTCATGCGGACCTCGGCGAGCGGGCGAAGCTTACCTGTCCGAAAAAGACCGTCGCTACCCTTAATCCGGCGCGTCCGCTTTGTCCATGATCGCCGCTTCACTGGCGCACGACCGCAAGGCGACATTCAAAACTGAATTAGGGCGCGGTAGTCTTGCGGAATAGCGGCTAGCCAACCCGCGCGAGGTGAATGATGCAAAGGATCGAGGAATTTGTCGATGAACGGCAGATGACGTGGTGCATCCACTGCACGCGGCCACTCGCGGGCCTCGAAACGAACGAGGATCATGTTCCGTCCAAGAGCCTTCTGGCAAAGCCACGTCCACATCACCTGCCGATCGTGACGATTTGCAGAGAGTGCAACACCGGCTTCTCGTTGGACGAACAGTACGCGGTGACATTCCTGAGCTGCGTCCTCGCCGGCTCCACGGACCCGGAGAAACAGCCCAACGCGAGCGCCGCCCGTGCTCTCGCCGACAGCGCCGCGCTACGAGCGCGGATCGAGTCTTCACGGATCGAGTATGCGACGCGGGGCGGGGACACGCGCATCCTCTGGAAACCGGATATGGACCGCATGGAACGGGTGGTTCTGAAGAACGCGCGGGGGCACGCATATTTCGAGTATGGCGAGCCGATGCTCGAAGCCCCCGCCCATGTGCGGCTCCTACCGCTGGAAAGCATGACCGCGACCGAGCGTGACGACTTCGAAGGGCTGAGCGAGGTAGAAAGCCTCGCCCCGTGGCCCGAGGTTGGCAGCCGCATGATGACGCGCTTCGCCACGGGCGAGGATATGGCAGGCCAGTGGGTCATCGTTCAGGAAGGTATCTACCGGTATTCGGTACAGCAGGCTGACGGTCTGCGAGTGCGGTCAGTCCTCTCCGAATATCTAGCCACCGAAGTTCAATGGGAGCACTAGCTTGATGACCCGGGCAGCTGACGTCCCGGATATCAGCGCGATTGAGGCCAAGCTGGTAAAGCTTCAGGCCGCCTTATCCGGGGACTTGCCTCGCGAGCGCCGCCTGCGCCGATGGAGCGAGTTCATCCGCGAACGTGACGGGCACAGATGCGTGGACTGCCACTCGCGCCGACGCCTGTCCGCGCACCACATCTGCCGCAAGTCGTTTCTCGCCGAGCCGCAGTTCGAAACCGGCAATGGCATAACACTTTGCAGCGCTTGTCACCGAGAGGTGCATCGCGGCTTCAACGCCCGCCCGGACCTTTCATTGCCGGTAGACGCACAGGGAGGCGAGAAATTGGCCGCGATGGAGCGGCTCTACAGCATCCTCACGGATGACGCCGTCGAGCGAGGTCTCATGCGAGACGATTTCTATTTCATCAGCGATGAGCTGCTTGCGTCCTTCAAACGGATGCAGGGATACGATCCTGCGACCTACTTTCCCGGCTCACGTATCGAGCAGGC
>Ga0209062_1003484_pt1 | contig 18091 bp, 18 predicted proteins | sample Coa_R2_2_FD_187158 | JGI IMG/M metagenome (GOLD analysis project Ga0209062, IMG submission 187158) | Surface soil microbial communities from Centralia Pennsylvania, which are recovering from an underground coalmine fire - Coalmine... | ecosystem: Environmental > Terrestrial > Soil > Unclassified...
AGCATCACGGCAAGTATTTCGACATGCCGTTGCGCAATGTGGTGCCGAAGCCCGTGCAGAAGCCGCATCCGCCGCTGTGGATGGCGTGCTCGCAATTGCCGACCATCGAACGTGCCGGGCAGAACGGCTTTGGCGCGCTCGGCTTTCAGTTCGTCAGCGCCGATGCGGCGCATGCCTGGGTGCATGCCTATTACAATGCGATTACCAAGCGGCTGAACAAGCTCGCCGACTACGAGATCAATCCGAACATGGCGCTGGTGTCGTTCTTCATGTGCGCCAGGACCGATGAGGAGGCGCGCCGCCGCGCCGACGGCGCCACCTTCTTCCAGTTCGCGCTGCGCTATTACGGCGCCGCGCAAAACCGCCAGCGGCCGGCGCCGGGCACGGTCAACATGTGGGACGAGTACAACAAGTGGAAGCGCGACAATCCGGATGCCCAGGAGGCTGCGTTGCGCGGCGGCCTGATCGGCTCGCCCGAGACCATTGCCAGAAAGCTGCGCCGCTTCCGCACCTCCAACATCGACCAGGTGATCCTGCTCAACCAGGCCGGCAAGAACAGCCATGAGCACATCTGCGAGTCGCTGGAATTGTTCGCGCGCGAGGTGATGCCGGAGTTTCGGCAGGATCCCGAGCATGAAGCCTGGAAGGCCGGTGTGATGAACGGCGAGATCCAGCTCGAGGAGATCGACACCAAGGCCTTCACCGACCGCTACGGCAAGCTGGCGGTGAACGTGGCGCCGGCGAAGGTTGCTGCGGGAGGCTGACCACAGGCGCGCTGCTCGTTATTGTGCCCTCTCCCGCAAGGGGCGAGGGCACTATAACGCGCAGCGGTGCTATTGGCGGCCTTTTCATCTAAACAGATAAGCTTTTCACATCTGCGTGGTGAAAGAAATTCGCTGCGCACTGTCGGTTCACGAAAACAAACGCGGTGCGTGACCCGCCTGCGAGAGCGCGGGCGTGCTTATTTTCGTGCGGCGCTCGACAGCTTTTTGCACGCGCATCATCTTCGATCTCACACCGGCGCAGCCTGTCGCGCGCGGGGCATCGGAGATCAACATGAAACGTCGGGAATTCCTGCAGCTGTCGGCTGGAGCTGTTGCGGCCCTGGTGTCGGAACACGCGGCCGCGCAAACCTCGCCCAAGGAAATCCGCATCGGCACCCAGAAGGGCGGCTTCTTCCCGGCGGTGCGCCAGCGCCGCACCCTGGAAAATGCGTTTCAGAGCGAGGGCATCGAGATCAAATGGATCGACTTCCAGTTCGGTCCGCCACTGCTCGAGGCCATCAATGTCGGCAGCGTCGATTTCGGCTACGTCGGCGATGCCCCGCCGATCTTCGCGCAGGCCGCGAGCGCGCGCATCCGCTACGTTGCCGCGGTGAAGCAGGAGGGCAGCACGCAGGCGATCATTGTGCCGAAAGACTCGCCGATCAGGACACTGGCTGACCTCAAGGGCAAGCGTATCGCGTTCGGCAAGGGCTCGAGCGCGCACAATCTACTGGTTGCGGCGCTGGAAAAAGCGGGCCTCGGATGGAGCGACATCACGCCCGCGCCGCTTGCGCCCGCGGATGCAACGGCCGCCTTCATCAAGGGCTCCGTCGATGCCTGGTCGATCTGGGATCCCTATCTTGCCCTTGCCGAGCTCAAGGAGAATGCCCGCGTCGTCGTGTTCGACAAGGACGTCCACAAGCCGAATTCCTTTTATATCGCAGGTGCCGATTTCGTCGACCAATATCCCGCGCTGGTCACGAAGTTGAACAATTTGTTCGCCTCCGAAGGCGTATGGGCCGACCAGCATCATGAGGAGGTTGCACGAGCGCAAGCGGAAGCGACCGGTGTCGACATCGAGGCCATCAGGCGCTTTGTCGACCGCTCGGTCTATCGCGTCGGGCCCGTCGACGACGAGGTGATCCAGACCCAGCAGGCGGTTGCCGATCGCTTTGCGCGGCTCGGCCTGATCCCGAAGCCGGTGAAAGTGGCCGACATCGTCTGGAAATGGACGCCCGGCTCGTAGACCGCACGCCGGCGCATGAAGCCGACATGAAAAGCTTTTCGAATCTTATTGGAAGGCGCCTGCGCGCCGTCCTGCTAGTCAATCTCATCCGTGCTCCGCGAAACGCGAGGGAACCAACATGAAGCATCTCGTCAGCAGCTGGATCGCGCGGGCCGTGCTCTCGGTCTCGCTCGTCGCAACCACCGTCAGCGCCTCCTATGGCGAGGACAAGACCATCCGGATCGGCTTCCAGAAATACGGCAAGCTGGTGCTGCTGAAGGGCCGCGGCACGCTGGAAGAAAAGCTGAAACCGCTCGGCTACAACGTGCTCTGGACTGAATTTCCCTCCGGCCCGCCGCTCCTGGAAGCGATGAATGTCGGCTCGATCGATTTCGGCATCACCGGCGAGACGCCGCCGATCTTTGCGCAGGCCGCCGGCGCGCCGCTGGTCTATCTCGCGTTTGATCCGCCGGCGCCGCGGGGCGAAGCGATCCTGGTGCCGAAGGATTCGCCGCTGACGTCGGTGGCGGAGCTGCGCGGCAAGAAGGTCGCCCTCAACAAGGGCTCCAACGTCCACTACCTCCTGGTGCGGGCCCTGGAAAATGCCGGACTGAAATACACCGACATCCAGCCGGTCTATCTCGCGCCGGCCGATGCGCTCGCTGCCTTCTCGCGCGGTTCCGTCGATGCCTGGGTGATCTGGGACCCCTATGAGGCCGCCGCCGAAGCTTCCACCGGCGGGCGTATCCTGGCCGACGGCACCGGCCTCGTCCCCAACTACCAGTTCTATTTCACGTCCAGGAAATTCCTCGCCGAGAATGACAGGGCCGTCGATGTCGTGCTCGAGGCGCTCAACGACACCGACGACTGGGTCAGGAACCATATCGAGGAGGCTGCCAACCAGCTCAGCCCCTCGGTGGGGCTGCCGGCGGCGGTGCTCGCCGTATCGCTGCGGCGCGAGGCCTACGGCATCCGCCCGATCAATGACGAGGTGATCGCGAGCCAGCAGCGCATCGCCGACACGTTCTTCGCACTCGGGTTGGTGCCGAAATCCGTCACCGTTTCCGATCTTCAGCGCAAGCAAGGTTCATGATCATGACCGCACCAAAATCGTCCAGCGCCAACATCCTCTGGTTTCTGCCGACCCATGGCGACGGCCGCTATCTCGGCACCACCGCCGGCGGCCGCGAGGTCAATTTCAACTATCTGCGCCAGATCGCGCAGGCAGCCGACCAGCTCGGCTATTACGGCGTCTTGCTGCCGACGGGGCGCAGCTGCGAGGATTCCTGGATCGTCGCCTCCAGCGTCGCCCCCTTCACCGAGCGGCTGCGCTACCTCGTGGCGGTACGCCCTGGCCTGCAGTCGCCGTCCGTTGCGGCACGGATGACGGCGACGCTCGACCGTATCTCCAATGGCCGTCTGCTGATCAACGTCGTCACCGGCGGCGACCCCGTCGAGAACAAGGGCGACGGCGTGTTCATGAGCCATGACGAGCGCTATCAGGTCACCCGCGAATTCCTCGAGGTCTATAACGACCTGCTCGCCGGCAAGACCGTCAATTACGACGGCAAGCACATCCGCATCGAGGATGGGCGGCTGCTGTTCCAGCCCCTGCAGTCGCCGCGCCCGCCGCTCTATTTCGGCGGCTCCTCGGATGCCGGCATCGATGTCGCGGTCGACACCGTCGACAAATATCTCACCTGGGGCGAGCCGCCGGCCCAGGTTGCGGACAAGATCGCGCGGGTGAGGGCGGTCGCGGACCGGCGCGGCCGCAAGCTGTCCTTCGGCATCCGCCTGCATGTGATCGTGCGCGAGACCAACGCCGAAGCCTGGGCCGCCGCCGACGACCTGATCAAGCATGTCACCGACGAGACCGTGGCAGCGGCGCAGAAGATCTTCTCGCGGATGGATTCGGTCGGCCAGAAGCGCATGGCCGAGCTGCATGGCGGGCGGCGCGACAGGCTCGAGATCAGCCCCAATCTCTGGGCGGGCGTCGGGCTCGTGCGCGGCGGTGCAGGCACGGCGCTGGTCGGCGATCCCGAAACGGTGGCGGCGCGGATCAAAGAGTATCAGGATCTCGGCATCGATACCTTCATCATGTCGGGCTATCCGCATCTCGAGGAAGCCTATCGCTTTGCCGAGCTGGTATTCCCGCTTCTCGAGCTGGAAGCAGGCGGCCGGGAGGATGGGAACGTCGCGCGGCTGCGCGTCAACACCGGGCCGTTCGGCGAGACCATCGCCAACGAGCACCGTCCTCTCATCAAGGCATCGCAGTCATGAGCCTGATCGAAAGTCTGCCGCGCGTCCGCGGCGTACGCTTGCCGCGCGCCGATGGCCTTGTGCAGTGGATCGTGCCGCTTGCGATCATCGTGCTCTGGCAGGCGGCCTGCAGCGCTGGGCTGGTCCCATCGCGTGTATTGCCGGCGCCGAGCGACGTGGCGCTTGCGGGCTGGAAGCTCGCGCGTTCCGGCGAGCTTGCCACCAACATCTGGGTCAGCTTCTGGCGCGCGGGCATCGGCTTTGTCATCGGCGGCGGCATCGGGTTTGCCTTTGGCCTCGCAAACGGCCTGTCGGAATTGTCCAACAGGCTCAGCGACACCACGCTGCAGATGGTGCGCAACGTGCCGCATCTGGCGCTGATCCCGCTCGTCATCCTCTGGTTCGGCATCGACGAGACCGCCAAGCTGTTCCTGGTGGCGTTGGGGGTGTTCTTCCCGGTCTACATCAACACGCTGCACGGCATCCGCACCGTCGACCCGCAGCTGATCGAGATGGGTCGCATCTACGGCATGTCCGACCGCGAGCTGTTCACCCGCGTGATCTTTCCCGGCGCGTTGCCCTCGATCTTCGTGGGCCTGCGCTTTGCGCTCGGCATCATGTGGCTGACCCTGATCGTCGCCGAGACCATCGCGGCGTCCTCGGGCCTCGGCTACATGGCGATGCAGGCGCGCGAATTCATGCAGATCGACGTCGTCGTGCTCTCGATCCTGATCTATGCCCTGCTCGGCAAGCTCGCCGACAGCCTTTCGCGCCTGTTGGAGCGGTTGACGCTCGCCTGGCACCCCGCCTTCCAGAAACGTTGAGAATGTCCATGCAGGAAGCCCTTCAATTTCGTGCCGACACCGAGGCGCTCGCGCCGACCGGCTTTGTCGAGGAGGCGCGGGCGCTGCGCCGCCAGCCGGACGCGCCGCATCGCGGCCTGCCCCTGACCATCCGCGGCCTGAAAAAATCCTTCGGCGATCACGAGGTGCTGTGCGGCATCGACCTGCACATTCCCGCCGGCCAGTTCGTCGCCATCGTCGGGCGCTCCGGCTGCGGCAAGAGCACGCTGCTTCGCCTGATCGCCGGGCTGGAGGCGATCGATGCCGGCACGATCTCGTTCGGCGAGGCCGCCAGGTCCGAGGATATCCGCGTGATGTTCCAGGAGCCGCGGCTGCTGCCATGGGCGCGGGTGCTCGACAATGTCGAGGTCGGCCTTGGCCGTGCGCGCAAACTGCCGGATGCCGCGGGGCGGGCCGAACAGGCGCTCGCCGAAGTTGGCCTCGCCGACAAGCGCGCGCAATGGCCCGCGGTGCTGTCGGGCGGACAGAAGCAGCGCGTGGCGCTGGCCCGTGCGCTGGTCGGCCACCCCAGGGTGCTCGCTTTCGACGAGCCGCTCGGCGCGCTGGATGCGCTCACCCGCATCTCCATGCAGCGGCTGCTGGAGCGGGTGTGGCGTGACCAGGGCTTCACGGCCATTCTCGTAACGCATGACGTCTCTGAGGCGGTGGCACTGGCGGACCGCGTGCTGGTCATTGAAAATGGCCGGGTCGCGCACGATATCGACGTGACCATCCATCGGCCGCGCCAGCGCGGCGCGGCGGAGCTTGCGCGGCTCGAAGGCGCGATCCTGCGCGAGCTCCTGAAGGGCGGCGACGATCCGGCGGTTTAGCAAAGAAGCTGAGAATGACGATGAGTCCCGCTGAGATCATCAAGCTCGATCGCGAGGTTTCCGCCGCCGATTTCCGCGGCGCGATGCGTCATCTCATCGGTGCGGTCAGCGTGATCACGGTCGGGCGCGGTGACGACGTCTCCGGCATGACCGTCACCTCGATGTCCTCGCTCGCGGTCGATCCGCCATCGCTGATCGTCAGCGTCAATCGTTCGGCCTCGTCCTGGCCGCTGCTCAAGACATATGGTTTCTTCGGCATCAACATCCTGGCCGCCGACCAGCGCGACATTGCCGAACGCTTCTCGGGCAAGGGCGGCCTGAAGGGCGCCGAGCGCTTTGCCGGCGCGGAATGGACCACACGCGCCGCGGGCGCGCCGCTGCTGGTTGGCGCGCTGGCTGCGATCGACTGCGAGGTCGAGGAGATCATCGAGCGCCATTCCCATGGCATCGTGATCGGCCGCGTCCGCGAGGTGCTGCTCGCCCCGAGCGGCCCGGCGCTGGCCTATTGGCACGGCGACTATCTCGCCATCGATCGCGACGAGGATTTCGCGCGGCTGGCGGACGTCGGAGCTCCGGCGCCGCGGGCCTGCAAGGGATAACCATTCCTCCTCGCGGCAAGCGGGTGTGAGCGAAGATGCGGCTCTGGCCTTTTGCCGCACTCCGCCCTAAAACCGCCTCATGAACCTCCCGGCGGAGACCATGAAGCGCATCGCGACCTGGGCTTTCTACGCAATCAGCACGCTCGCGATCCTCTATCTCGCGCTCTATGTCTACGCCGCCTTCAAGGGCCGCACCCTGCAGCCCGGCGACCCCATCCACATATTCCGCAACCCGGACGCGCCGGATTATTCGTGAGGTCTGGAGCGAGTAGCATTCGGATGCCGCCGGTACGACGCCGACGCGCAAAAACGACAATGGCCGGGCCTTCGCCTCGCCGACGCGGCTTCGGCCGCGCAGGCGGGACGATTTGCATCGATTGATCCGAGACCAGCTACCCCACCATCGGCATGCGCGGATATTCGCCTGTGGTGTTCGGCGGCGGGATCGGGACGCCGACGTCGGCATATTCGTTGAGCTTGTTGCGCAGCGTGCGGATGGAGATGCCGAGAATGTTTGCCGCATGCGTGCGGTTGCCGAGGCAGTGCTTCAGCGTCTCCAGGATCAGGTCGCGCTCGACGTCGGCGACGGTGCGGCCGACCAGCGCGCGCGTCACCTGCTCGGCGGCGAGCGTGGCATGGGCGACGGCGGGCGGCGTCCTGGCGATGTCGAGGCGGTCGCCGTCCGGCGTCAGAATGGCGTCGGGGCCGATCTCGTCGCCCTGCGCCATCAGGACGGCGCGGTGCATGGTGTTTTCCAGCTCGCGGACGTTGCCCTGCCAGCGGTTGACGGTGAGCACGCGGCGCGCGTCCGCCGAGATCGGGCGCACCGGCACACCGTTGGCGTTGGCATATTTCTTGGCAAAATGCTGGGCGAGCTCGAGGATGTCGGCGGGACGCTCCCGCAAGGGCGGGATCTTCAGGTTCACGACATTGAGGCGGAACAGAAGGTCCTCGCGGAAGGTGCCTTCGCGCACCGCTTCGGCGAGATTGCGGTTGGAGGTCGCGATGATGCGGATGTCGACCGGCACCGGGCGCGTGCCGCCGACGCGGTCGATCACGCGCTCCTGGATGGCGCGCAGCAGCTTGGATTGCAGCCGCACGTCCATCTCGGAGATTTCGTCGAGCAGCAGCGTGCCGCCGGTCGCTTCCTCGAACTTGCCGATGCGGCGCGCGACCGCGCCGGTGAAGGCGCCCTTCTCATGGCCGAACAATTCGGACTCCAGGAGGTGCTCCGGGATGGCCGCGCAGTTGATCGAGATGAAGGGACGCTTGGCGCGGCCGGAGCGGGAGTGGACGTAGCGCGCCAGCACTTCCTTGCCGGTGCCCGACTCGCCCGTGATCATCACCGACGCCTCGGACCCGGCGATCTGCTGGGCGAGCTTGATCACCCGCGCCATCGCATCGTCCCGATAGACCAGCTCGCGGGAGTCGTTGGCGACCGCTGCGAGCACCGCTGCGATCAATTCCGGATCGGGCGGCAGCGGGATGTATTCCTTGGCGCCGGCATGGATCGCGGCCACCGCGGCGCGGGCATCATTGGTGATGCCGCAGGCGACGATCGGCACATGGATGTGCTCGGCTTCGAGCCGCATCACGAGATCGCGGATGTCGAGCCCGACATCGACCAGCAGCAGGTCGGCGCCCTTGCCACCGCGCAACACCCGCATCGCGAGCTCATGGTCCTCGGCGTGGGTGACGGTCGCGCCATTGTCCATGGCGATCTTGGTCGCGGTCGTGAGCTGGCCCTTCAACGTGCCAACAATGAGAAGCCGCATTCTATTCTCCTTTACATCCGTTCGCGTCGTCCACGACGCGGATCCCTCTGTCCAATGTCATTCCCACCCCAATGTGCTTTGCAGTCCTCAAGCGCGTTCCGAATTGATGATTTCCGTCATGGTGACGCCGAGCTTGTCTTCCACCAGCACGACCTCGCCGCGCGCCACCAGGCGGTTGTTGACATAGATGTCGATGGCCTCGCCGACGCGGCGGTCGAGCTCGAGCACGGTGCCGGGCCCGAGTTTCAACAGTTCGCCGACCTCCATCTTGGAGCGGCCGAGCACGGCGGACACCTGCACCGGCACGTCAAAGACGGCTTCGAGATCCGCGGCAATGCGGGCGGCCTGTTCGTCTTCATTGTAGGCGACGTCGCTCGCGGGCGGCGCGTCCGCGGCGTTGAGGTCGGGCAGGGGGACCTGGGTGTCGGTGTCGCTCATTTTCTAATCCGCCTCTTCCTATTCCGATTTCCTGGACGCGATGTAGCGTCCGACCAGCTCATTGATCTTGGCGTCGATGGCTGTGCGCTCCAGCACGACGCCGCCGTCGGCCCATTCGATCCGGCAGTCGCCGGTTGCGATGTCGGGCTCGGCGAGAATGACGAGGCGTCCCTGGAAGCCGCTTTGCTTGGCCATCTTCTCGATTTTCTCATGGGCCGATTCGTAGAGGCCGTCGTTGATGCGAACGACCAGATGCGGGGTTGAGACGAGGTGGGAGAAGCAGTCCCGCACCAGCCCTTCGATCTCGGCAAGCGGCTCGGCCGCGATCAGCTCGCTGCAGAGCTTGCGGGCGACCGAGACTGCGACGTCGACGGCCTCGGTCTCCATGCGCCGCTCGATGCCGGCAAAGCCGCCCGCGATTCCCTGCAAGCTGATCTTGATCTCCTCGAGTGCCAGCGCCGAGCGGCGGTCGCTTTCGGCCTTGGCCTCGCGCTGTCCCGCGGCAAAGCCTTCGCGATGGGCGCGGGCCTCAGCAGTGGCGATCTTCTGCGCCACCTCGGCAGGCGTTGCGGCACGCTCGCGCCGGTCGGGAGCGGAAAAGTCGGTGTCGAACAGGAATTTTGCGGGTGCGGCCATCAGTACACCAGCTCGTCGTCGGCGCGGTTCTTGGTCAGCATGATCTCGCCCTTGGCGGCGAGATCCTTGGCGAGGTTGACGAGCAGCGCCTGTGCCTCGTCGACGTCGCGCAGGCGGACCGGGCCCATCGCGCCCATGTCGTCCTGCAGCATCTTGGCGGCGCGGGAGGACATGTTGCCAAAGAAGAAGTTGCGGACCTCCTCGTTGGCGCTCTTGAGGGCGACACCGAGCTTGTCCTTGTCGACATTGCGCATCAATGTCTGCGCCGAGGCCGAGTCGAGCTTGATCAGGTCGTCGAAGGTGAACATCAAGGCCTTGATGCGCTCTGCCGACTCGCGGTTTTCCTCTTCCAGCGCGGTGATGAAGCGGGTCTCGGTCTGGCGGTCGAAATTGTTGAAGATTTCCGCCATCACCTCATGGGCGTCGCGACGGCGGGTCTGCGACAGGTTGGACATGAACTCCACCCGCAGCGTCTGTTCGACCCGCTCGATCACCTCCTTCTGCACGGCCTCCATCTTCAGCATGCGGCCGACCACGTCGAGCGCCATGTCCTCTGGCAGGATGGCGAGCACGCGCGCGGCATGTTCCGGCTTCAGCTTGGACAGCACCACGGCGATCGTTTGCGGATATTCGTTCTTCAGATAGTTGGCCAGCACCTCTTCCTGGACGTTGGAGAGCTTCTCCCACATGTTGCGCCCCGCGGGGCCGCGGATCTCGTCCATGATGCCGGTGACGCGGTCGGCCGGCAGATATTGCTGCAGGAGGCGCTCGGTGGCGTCGAAAGTGCCCATCAGCGCGCCGGAGGCCGACATGCGCGAGACGAATTCGATCAGCATGTTCTCGACGGTATCGGCTTCGACGGTGCCGAGCGTCGACATTTCCATCGACAGCTCGCGCACCTCTTCATCGTCGAGCAGCTGCCAGATCTTGCCGCCATATTGCTCGCCGAGCGCCAGCATCAGCATTGCCGCGCGTTTGGGGCCCGGAATCTTCTCCTTCGGCTTGCCGCTCTGGCGCTGCGCGAGGTTCGCGATGACGCTGGTGATGTCGTTGGCGTTTGCGGTCTGGGGGACGGCCATGGCGGGCTACTCAGCGGGTTCGTTCAGCCATTGACGGACAATGGCGACGGTTTCGTTGGGATTGCGGTCGGCCAGTTCGCCCACCCGATGCACGGATTGGGCGTGGACCTGACCCTGGACCTGGGCGACATCGAGCAACTGGGTGGCTCCGGGACCGCCGGGGATCAGCGCCTGGCCGGTGGCGGCTGGTGCGGGAGCGGGGGCGACCGGCTCCGGCAGGGCCGGGGTCGGGGCGACGAGCGCTGCCATCTCTTCGGAAGCGAGGATGCGCTTGACCAGCGGGCGCACCACCATGAACAGCACCACGAGGCCGAGCACCATCATGACGCCGAGCTCGATGACGTACATCACGTCATCCTTGGTGAACTGCAGCATGCCGAGAATGCCCTGCGGCTGCTCGATCGGGGTGATCGCCGGCCCTTCCGCGAATTTCAGGTTGACGACCTCGACCTGGTCGCCGCGCTTCTGGTCGAAGCCGATCGCCGAGCGCACCAGGGCCGCGATCCGGTCGAGTTCGTCCTTCGAGCGCTCCTTGTAGACGAGTTCGCCTTTTTCATTCTTGGAATAGGCGCCGTCGACCAGCACCGCGACCGAGATGCGGTTGACGCGGCCGGCTTCCGTGACCTCGGTCTTGGTGGTGCGGGAGATCTCGTAGTTGTTGGTCTCCTCGGTCTTCTTGCTCTGGTCGCGGGCGGCCTGCTGGTTGTTGTTCTGCTGGGCGCCCGGCAGCTCGTTGCCGACCGTGACCTGACCGTTGCTGTCCGTCGTCGCCGACTGCTCTTCCCGGGTCTGGCTCGAGCGCAACACGCGGCCTTCGGGGTCGAACTTGTCGGAGGTCTGGGTGATCTTGTTGTAGTCGAAATCCGCGGTGAGCTGGACGCGGGCGCGGCCCGCCCCGACCACCGAGGAGACGATGTCCTCGACCTCCTTGCGCATCCGCTTCTCGTACGCCGCGCGACGCTCGTCGCCGACCTGCTGGTCGGGATCGGAGGAGGCGCCGTCGGCGAGCAGCTGGCCCGATTCGTCGACGATCGAGACCCGCTGCGGCTTCAGGCCGGAGACCGAGGAGGCGACGAGATGACGAATGGCACGGATCTGCTGCGGCTCCAGCGTGCCGCGCACCCGCACCACGATCGAGGCGGACGGTTCGGGCGTCTCGCGCGAGAACAGCGGCCGCTCGGGCAGCACGAGATGCACCCGCGCCGCCTGGATGCGGTCGATCGAGGAGATGGTGCGGGACAGCTCGCCCTCGAGCGCCCGCAGATGATTGATGTTCTGGACGAAGCTCGTGGTGCCCAGCGCGTCCGATTTGTCGAAGATTTCGTAGCCGACGCCGCCGCCCTTGGGCAGGCCGCCTTCGGCGAGCTTCATGCGCAGCCGGGTCACCTTGTCCTTGGGCACCATGATGACGCTGCCTTCGTTGCGCAGCTCATATGGAATGCCCTGGCGGTCCAGGTCCTTGATGATGCTGGAGGAGTCCTCCAGGCTGAGATCAGTGAAGAGGGTGGTCATCTGCGGCGTCGTGACCCGCATGATGACGAAGGCGAAGAAGCCGATAAGCGCGGCCGTAACCGCGACCATCGCCATCAACCGAGCAGCACCCAGCCCTTTAAGGAAGTCCACGAGACCCTGCAAAACCCGCCCCAGTTACCTGTCGACTGCCGGAGCCGATCGACATTCGCGCGAGCTCCCGGCGGGGCGCTCGAGCGAATGGCGAAGCTCGGTCAGAAGCTTCCAATGCCGATGGCCGTTCCCCTGACCTCTGCGAGATTCGCCGATGTCAGATTCGGGCCACTGGGCAATTATTGCCTAGGCTATGGTTTCAATCTGGTTAACGAAGATTAAGGGCTGGCGGATTCCTGAGCGTCGTCGTTGAGACATGAAAAAAATCGGCCTCGCAGAACGAGGCCGATTTTTTTCAAATTCGGTGCAATCGTGGACTTACTGGCGATATTGCTGGATGCGGGTGGTGCGCAGGCCGGCCAGGCCGTGCTGATCGATCGAGAACTGCCAGGAAAGGAACTCGTCCACGGTCAACGTGTAGCGGCTGCAGGCCTCTTCGAGGGAGAGCAGGCCGCCTCGCACGGCGGCGACCACTTCGGCCTTGCGGCGAATGACCCAACGTTTGGTCCCGGGCGCGGGCAGGTCCGCAATCGTCAGCGGGCTGCCGTCGGGCCCGATGACGTATTTCACCCTCGGGCGATGGGGTTCTGTCATGGCGTACTCACAAACTCTTAACCACTGAACTCACGCTACAAACGTACGCTCAGCGGCTTAAAATTTGCCTAAGCCCAAGGCGTCAATGAGATTCTCCTTTGACAGAATCGCAATATTTCGATCTTCCCGGGATTTCCGGCCGAAAACGGCGGGAAAACGTCAACCAATTGTTAACCTTTCGGCCGCCGGCGGCGCCCAAACCGCCACTAGCCGGAGATGCCCTTGATCTGATTCACCGTGTAGGTCTGGCCTGCGATCGTCAGAAGGGGTGGGGTCTGGGTGAGGTCGACCGAGGAGACGACGCCCTGGATGTCGGTCGAGACGGCCACCGAATTGCCGGAGCTGTCCTGGGCCGTTGCCGTCATCTTGTACTTTCCGTCCGGCCATTGCGTGCCGTCGTTGCCCTTGCCGTTCCAGCTGAAGGGCTGGGCGTCGCCTGCGGTCGCCGAGTAGTTGCCGGTGAAGACGGTCTGGCCGGAGCTGTTGGCGATGGTGACGGTGAGCGTGCAGTTCTTGGGAATGTCGAGAGCCCAGTTCGCCTGCGAGTTGGTCATGGTCGCCGTCGAGCCGTTCACCGTCGCCGTCTTGCCGACAAAGCTCAGCGCCTGGGTCGACTGCGCGCTCTGCTGCAGCGAGACCAGGGTCGATAGCGAAGAGTTGGTGTTGAGCTGCTGCTGAACGCCGGCGAATTCGACCAGCTGCTGGGTGAACTGGTTGGTGTCCAGGGGATCCAGCGGGTTCTGGTTCTGCAGCTGCGTCGTCAGAAGCTGCAGGAAGCTCTGGAAGTTGCCTGCGATCTGCTGCGTGGCAAGCGCATTGGTGGCGTCGGCTGTAGAGCTCGAGGACGACGAGGGTTGGGGCGTGGTGCCCGAAACGATCGGGCTTGCTTTGGTTGCTGCGCCTGGGACGGTCATGTCTCTCTCCTCAGACCCTGATATCGATGCCGCCGCTCGATCCGAGCATGCGACCGTATGACTGGCCTGCGATTGCGGCGGGCATGCTGGTCTCGTCGCTGACGATCAGCTTCTGCGCATTGCCCGACGTCTGGTTGCCGTTGTTCTGGCTGGACGACGACTGGTCGCGCAGGCTGAACTGAAGCCCGCCGCTGTCGGTCTTCAGGCCGGCATTGTTGAGGGCCTGCTGCAGCTGCGGCGCGTCCTGCTTCAGCATGGACAGCGTTTCCGGCTTCTCCACGATCAGATGCGAGGTGACCTGGCCATTGCGGGCGACGTCGATGCGCACGTCGATGCGGCCGAGATCGGCCGGATCGAGCCGCACTTCGAAGTGGGTCTTGCCGCTCTGCGCGGAGGCTGCGATCTCGACGGCCAATCCGCTCAATGGCACGGCCGCGCCCGCAGTTGCGACGGTGACGGTCGGCGTGGTCGCTGCCGCTTGCGTCATCTGGGAAATCTGTTGCGGCAGCGCCGCGGCCTGCGCGCTTGGATCGGGCGTCGTGGTTTGCTGTGCGGTGGCAGCCGCAAGGGCGCCCTGGTCGTGGGATGCCGAGGTGCTGCCCTGCGGCTTTTCGCCATTGACCGCAGTCACGAACGCCGCACCGGCATTCTGATTGCCGGCGGCCGCGACCTGGGCCGCGGCATTGCCGTCGGCCGGCTGGGTTGCGGCTGGCGTCGTGGTCGCCGTTGCCGCGGTCGAATCGGAGGTCGTCGTCGTCGCGGATGTCGTGGCCTGCGCTGTGGCCGCAGTCTTGGAGACGCTTGCCTTGACGTTGGGTTGCGGCGGGACGGCGCCGCTGGCCGCAATGCCGAGACCTACCGTTTCAGGAGGAGCGCCATCGGTCGCCGGCGCGCCCGCGGCCGTACTGGCCGTAGCGGTGGCCGTGCCGCTGGCATTGCCATTTGCAGTAGCCTGGGCCTGGCCCGTCAGGCCTGTCGCCGTGGCAGCGGACTTGCCCTGGCCGGCTTGCGCGACCAGCCCGGCAACAGTCGAGAAGCCGGTGGCGCCAGCGCTGCTCGCGATCGCAGCCGTCGCGGTCGAATCGCTGCTGGCCGGCGTTGCAGCATTGGTGATTGCGGTCGGGTTTGCGATCGCGGTCGCGACAGGGGTCGGGATCTGGGTCGTCGTCGCGCCTGCTTGAGTCTGGGCGGCAGAATCGGTCTGGGCCGTGCTGTCGTCGGCAGATTTGCTCGACGACTTGCCGGTCGACTTGCCGTCACTGCTCTGACCGCTTCCGGATTTGGCGGTCGACGCGGCCGCGTTGCCGCTGCCGGCCGGATTGTTGCCGGCCGCGTTGGCGTTGCTCTGCTGGCCGGGACCGTTATTGGAATTGGAGCTGGAGTTGGACGTGTTTTGCGTTCCGGCCGAATTGCCGGACGCGCTGGAATTGCTGGTCTGGGACTGCGACTGGGTGTTTGCGGCAGCCTGGGACGTCGCGGCGGGTTGCGGCGCAGGGGATTGGGTGTTGGCGGAATCCGAGGCGGAATCGCCATCGATCAGCGACGCAAAGCTCTCGGCCCCCGTCGAGGCCGAGGGGGTGGGCTGAACCGCTTTCGTGAGCGCGCCGAGTTGCGCGCTTGTTGCTGCATCGAACTTAACGCTGACCACGGCTCGCCTCTCGCAATGAAACTCCGTGGCATAAGTGAGCAAGGAGTGGGCCAGCCACGCTCAGAAAAAATATATATATATTTCATATACTTATGCGGCTGTCCGAAACCTGACCGGCCCGCTTTTTCTGCCGCCCGGCAAGAATTGCCGCCATGCCACCGGCTGCGATTGCCTCGCGAGGATACGGCCTATATTAAAGAGGCGCCTCGTGAGCCGTTTTCCGCTTCAAGCCCCTTGTTCGGAACCGCCCCAGGAGGCTCCCCGACCCCTGATAATGGGCCCTTGTTCGTGAATTGGCTTTTTTGATCGCGGCCGGCCGCTTTGGCAAAGCGGGCCTTCCGGGATCGCTAGTGTGACCCGCAACCCATGCTCAACAGTCTCGATCTCGAAGGCCGTCCGCAGGACACCAGGGTTGTCGTCGCCATGTCCGGTGGCGTCGACTCCTCGACCACGGCTGCGCTGTTGAAGGCAGAGGGCTACGACGTCGTCGGCATCACGCTGCAGCTCTACGATCATGGCGCGGCCACCCATCGCAAGGGGGCCTGCTGCGCCGGTCAGGACATTCACGACGCGCGCAACGTCGCCGAGCGGATCGGGATCCCGCATTACGTGCTGGACTATGAAGACCGCTTCCGGGAATCGGTGATCGACGTCTTCGCCGAGAGCTACGCCTCGGGCGAAACGCCGGTGCCCTGCATCGAGTGCAACCGTGCGATCAAGTTCCGCGATCTGCTCAAGACCGCGCGCGACCTCGGTGCGTCGGCGCTCGCCACCGGCCACTACGTCGCCTCGCGCCGACTTGCCGACGGCTCCCGTGCGCTTGTTTGCGCGGCGGATGCCGAGCGCGACCAGAGCTATTTCCTGTTCGCGACCACGCGCGAGCAGCTCGACTATCTGCGCTTCCCGCTCGGCGACATGACCAAGCAGGAAACGCGCGAGCTGGCGCGGCGCTTCGGCCTTGCGGTCGCCGACAAGCATGACAGCCAGGACATCTGCTTCGTGCCGACCGGCCGCTATACCGACGTCATCACCAGGTTGCGGCCGCATGCGATGGATCCGGGCGAGATCGTCGACAGCGACGGCAACGTGCTCGGCCGTCACCAGGGCATTGCGCATTTCACCGTCGGCCAGCGCAAGGGGCTCGGGATTGCCGCCGGCAGCCCGCTCTATGTGATCCGGCTGGATGCGTCGAGCCGCCGCGTGGTGGTGGGGCCGCGCGAAGCCTTGCGCATGGACCGCATCACGCTGCGCGACGTCAACTGGATCGGCGATGGCGACATCGATCGCGCGGTCGCGGGCGGACTCGAGGTCTTCGTGCGCGTGCGCTCGACCCGCGCGCCGCAGCCGGCCTGGCTGCGGGCTAGTAACGGCCATTACGAGGTCGAGCTGGTGGCCGGCGAAGAGGGCGTCTCGCCAGGACAGGCCTGTGTGTTCTATGACGCGCCTTCGGGCCAGGCGCGGGTGCTCGGTGGCGGCTTCATCCAGAGCGCGGCCAAGCGCACCGCGGTCTCGGCAGCGGCGCGGCCGCTGGTCGAGGCGGTGCGGGGCTAAAGTAGCGTTCGGGGGGCGTTGAGGGGATGGCTGCCGATATCGACCGCGCAGGGGTCGAAAAGGCCTATGAGCGCTGGGCGCCGGTCTATGATCTGGTGTTCGGCAAGGTGTTCGACAAAGGCCGGCAATCCACCATTGCCGAGGCTGATCGCATCGGCGGGCGTATTCTCGATGTCGGCGTCGGCACCGGGCTGTCGCTGTCGGACTACTCACGCGAAACGCGCATTTGCGGCGTCGATATTTCCGAGCCGATGCTGCGAAAGGCGCAAAATCGCGTGCGCGCGCTCGGCCTCTCCAATGTCGAGACGCTTGCGGTGATGGACGCCAAGCACCTCGCCTTCGCCGACGGCTCGTTCGACGCAGTGGTGGCGCAATATGTCATCACGGCGGTGCCGGACCCCGAGGCGACGCTGGACGATTTCGTTCGCGTGCTCAAGCCGGGCGGTGAGCTGATCCTGGTCAATCACATCGGCGCGGAAAGCGGTCCGCGCCGGGCCTTCGAGCTTGCCTTTGCGCCGCTGGCGCGCCGGCTCGGCTGGCGGCCGGAGTTTCCCTGGCAGCGGCTGGTCAACTGGGCGGCGAGGCATGGCGGGGTCACGCTTGCCGAGCGTCGCCCGATGCCGCCCCTGGGTCATTTTTCACTGATCCGCTACCGCAAAACGTAATGTGTGAGGCCGGAACCGGCGGCCGGCCAGAGTCGTTCTTGCTCCATGAGAACGAAATCGATCCTGATCCTTGCCGCGATCGCGGCGGCATTCGGCGCAGCGCATGCGCAGGCGCCGCCCGCACCGGTGACGCCGATGGCCGAGACCGCAGCTTCCGAGCCGCAGCGGCCCGCCGACTGCTCGCCGATGAAACCCGGGCCGGGAGGCCCGAACGCGTCGGAAGGCACGACCGTCGGCCAGGCCAATGAGGCGCTGGGCGACAAGCTCGCAAAGTCCAACGGCGTGCTATGCCCGCCATCGGGGGTCGACCCGGAAATGCGGGCGCCGACGCCCGAAACCGGCACCACCCCGGTGATCCCGCCGCCCGGCAGCCCCGGCGGCAATCCCAACGTCCAGCCGAAATAGGCCGGTTTCAACGGGGCTTGGCCTGGAAAGGCCGCCGCAAACGGCTTGTCTCAGAAGCAGTTGACCGACCTCCTCGGCTTGCTTGACAGGTGCAAGACCACCTCCTTATATGCCGCCCGTTCGCGCCGCCGGCTCTCTGGCAAGCCCTGCGGCGACGCTCCGTGGCGGGGTAGCTCAGCTGGTTAGAGCACGGGAATCATAATCCTGGGGTCGGGGGTTCGAGTCCCTCCCCCGCTACCACCTT